>Ga0209636_10000440_pt1 | contig 40088 bp, 38 predicted proteins | sample DeeMarSWOR152_54_FD_187464 | JGI IMG/M metagenome (GOLD analysis project Ga0209636, IMG submission 187464) | Marine sediment microbial communities from White Oak River estuary, North Carolina - WOR-1-52-54 (SPAdes) (version 2) | ecosystem: Environmental > Aquatic > Marine > Intertidal zone >... | reverse complement strand
TCATTGTAGGCATGATGAGGCGGCGTGACGGTGGCGAGCTTCAACTTGAGGGTGGTCGCCTGGACAGCCCCACTGGAGCACAAGCCTGCGGAAAACATTAGACAGAGTACCGTAAAAATTAATCGTCTCATAGTCCCCCTCCTTCGTTCTTTTAAGGTATTGTTAACATGGGATTTTGTTGTTCGATCTAATAATGCACTGCAGGAACGCATGTCAACCAAAAAGTCCTGCGGTCCACGTTACCAATTCCACAGTTCTCCTCCCGCCTGAGGGCATATTTTCTTGACCGATGGGGTGCTGTTACCATATAGTTGGAATTGTTGAAATTTCATCCGCAGAGGGAATATGACGAGAAAGGAAATCGCATATTTCAGGGTCTTCCATGAGGTTTCCCGGGCTATCCTATCGGTGCTTGATTCAAAAGAGGTCCTCAACCTTATCGTAAGAAGGATCGTTCCGGCGATGAAATTGAAGGCCGCCAGCCTCCGGCTCCTGAATGAGAGGACGAATGATTTAGAGCTCGTGGCATCCCATTTGTTGAGCAAGAAGTACGTGGAAAAAGGGCCACTTAATGCAGACAAGAGTGTGCCGGAGGTATTGGAGGGGAGGCCGGTGTTGATTACCGACGCCCAGAACGATCCGAGGATCCAATATCGAAAGGAGAAGGCAGAAGAAGGGATCGCCTCAATCCTGAGCATACCTGTTCAGATTCACGATAAGGTGATTGGAATGCTGAGGCTTTATACCTCATCTCCCAGATCGTTTCCTGACGAAGAGATCGAATTTGCATCCGCGCTGGGTGAAATGGCCGGACTGGCGATACTAAATGCCAGGATGTATGAAAAGGAAAAGGAGAAGCTCACCAGCCTCTTTAAGAGGGGAGGTATAGAATCCACCCCACAAGAGGAGACTGAGAGATATGGGATCAGGCCTGTGTCCAAGGGCACCTTTGACACCAAACGGTCAACTGAATTCTTTAAGGTCCTGCATGAAGTATCTCGGGATCTACTGTCTGATCTGAACTCACCCGAGGTCTTAGATTCCATGGTGGGTAAAATTATCCACATTATGCATGTTAAGGGATGCTGCATATATCTTGTGAATGAGACAACTGGCAGACTGGAGATGGTTGCCTCAAGAGGATTGAGCACTGAATACCTTCAAAAAGGGCCCATCGAGGCCGACAAGAGCATGCCAGATGTATTGAGGGGAAAGACCGTCTTTGTGGAGGATGTCGCTACACATAAGGGTATCCAATACCGAGATGAGTCCATCAAAGAAGGTATCAAATCCATACTGTCTGTTCCCATCTTTGTGAGGGATTACGTTATTGGTGAGCTAAGACTCTATTCAGCGGAAGAGAGGAAGTATGATAAGGAAGAGATAGAGTTTATTTTGGCCTTGGCGGAGATCGGCGGTATTGCCATCACCAATACCAAATTCTACCAGAGGCTGAAGCGTGATATAAAATTCTGGAAGTCGACCCTTACATACCTCGATAAGGGCTAAGGGCCCTAGGATGCCCTCCTTTTTCTAAGATAGTAGTTCCTCACATCAATCAATTTCCCCGCATATTCCCTCCGGAAATAGAGGAGCTGATTGTTCTCAATCTCTTCGGCTAAGGGCTGAAGGAAGGGCTTGATATCGATCCCAAAACTGTTCATCTTTCTCTTGTCAGCTTCATGGACAATCAGGAGACAGTAATAATTGAGAAGCAGTCGCAACCTCGTCTCCCTCCTGAAGAGATAGGCCCTCCCTCCAATAGAATTCACCATAAAGCCGGCATACCTGTAAATCGTATCCCAAGAAGGTGGCAGCCCTTCCTGTTGGCCACACCTATCACCTGACATAAGCCATCGAAAGAAGAGGGCAAGGTTAATCTCCATGGCATCTGCCTCATGCTCTGCAATGAGCCTTATAAGCTTTAGATCCTTTAAGCTCAAGACCCTGTAGAAATGGTAGATATTCTCGATGATCCTATCATAATTAATGCCTTCTCCTGCAGGAACGGGAGGATGCACGGAGAGGACATGAAGGATTTCCTTAAAACGGGTAAATGTATCTCCCTCTATCCCCAGTTCCCTGACATAGTCTCTTGTATCAAGATACGAGAAAAACTCCCTGAGTTCCCTCTCCAGCCTCTCGCATTCATCTTCAGCCGTCATTGGCTGTCCTTCAACCACCTCTTCTCTTAAAACATCCTCGAGCTTTTCCTCAGGGGCCTGCAGTTCCGGAGAGCTAACCTGTGTATCCTCAGCCCTCGTCTTTGGCGTCTCCTGAGATGCCGGTTGTTTTTCGCCTTGCTTGGCGCTGAAGTACACGACCAGCAAACCACCTACAACAAGGGCAATAACCAAGAGCAAAATGCCCCTATTTCCTTTCATCCCTTATCCCCCCTCTAGGATTGAGAATTCAGGGGTAGATCAAGGGTAACTACAGTTCCCTTGCCGCCCCTGCTCGTAATATGAATCTCACCCTGGTGATTCATTACAATCTGATATACCATAGTCAACCCCAGACCAGCCCCTGTTGTCTTGGAGGTAACAAAGGGTTCCTGGATGGAGTCAAGGTTATCCTCATCTATGCCTATGCCAGAATCCTCGACCACAATGCGAATACGCATATCTACCGGTCGTGCCTTAAACTTGATCGTACCACCATTCGGCATAGCTTCTATACTATTTTGGATAATATTCTTCAAGGCCCTCGATATCTGTGCACTATCCATGACGATTGGGGGCAAGCTCTCTTGAATATCTGCGTCCAGCTGGATGGATTTTTCGGATGTAATCGGAGAAAAATCCGCTATAACTTTGGAAAGGAGACTGTTCATGTCGGCTGGCTGGAGATTGGCAGTGTGCATCTCTGCAAGCTCTTTCACATCCAGGACGAGTTTCTCGAGCTTTGAGGTCTCCTCAAGGATGATATCAAGATATCTGTGGAATTGATGATCCTTGTCCAAGCCAGCCTTCATCCTTGCTGCAAAGCCCCCTATGGACATTATGGGATTCCTCACCTCATGGGCCACTCCCTGAACGAGGTTGGCCAGGGCAGCCAAGCGCTCCGACCTGATCAATTTCTGCTGAGTTGCCTTAAGTTCCTCGGCAGTTAGTTTGAAGTTCTGCTGTGACCTCTGGTAGAGCTTTGCATTGTCAAGGGCAACAGCAATCTGCTGAGCAAGGGCCGTCAAGAGTTCAAGGTCCTCATCGGTAAATGGGCACCCATTCTTCTTGTTGATAACCTCCAGGGCGCCTATGGTCTTCCCCCTTATGGTAAGGGGAACACAGATGAGCGACCTTGTCCTGAAGCCCGTTTCCCTGTCCAACCGGTCGCTAAATCTGCTTTCCTTGGTGACATCTGCCGCGATCACCGGTCTTCCGTTCTGTATAACCCAGCCGGCAACTCCTTCACCCAGCTCCAAGCTCTTGGTCTGAATAACCCCACCCTTCTCGCCCCTGGCCAGCCTGAAAAAGATCTCCCCCCTTTCCGTATCAAGCTCATAGGCTGAGCTTGCCTCAGCCTCCATAAACTCCTCGGCCACCTTCATGGCAAAATCGAGGACATCGAAGATTTGGAGTGAGGAATTGATAAGGGCGCAGGATTTTAGAAGGGCGGATAATTCCCTGCGATGTATATCGTCATTCTGCTTTTTCCCATTCTCAGAGGCTTTTTTCATAGAAGGCACGTCATTTGCCCTTATGCTCTTAAAAATCATAACTCAATTGGACGGATTGGTAAAACAAAAAATATCCCTTGCCTTTCCCCCTGGCCCTTACCAAGACTTTCCCCCATAAGTGATGCCCTCCCAAAGAAGATCAAAAGGGCTTGACCGCCGTGGAGGCTTGTGCTATCCCATTGGCAAATTTTCGCCCCCTTGTCCTTTTTTCAGGAGAAAACAATGCATTACGGAGTTCATCCTGCCCTGGAGCACTATCTCGGTATCCCGGGTTACCTTATTACCTCGTGTATCTTAATAGTCGGCCTGGCCATCTTCTCTTACATTATCTACAAGAGGTACCTATTGCTCAGATCTGCAAGGCCCGATCTTCGGTTCGACTCCCTGCTACGGAGATTCTCCGATCTCATAATCTACGGTATCCTCCAGAAACGACAGCCGCGCTATCTCTGGATCGGCATATTACATATCATGATCTTTTGGGGCTTCGTTGTCCTTTCCTTGAGGACAATAACCCTCTATGGCATCGGACTGAAACCCGGGTTTTATCTTCCGTTTATGGGGGGCTCGTTGGGCGAGTTTTATCATGTCTTCAAGGACATATTTGAGATTATCGTCCTCTTTACCTGTATAGCAGCTGTACTACGGCGAGCCATAGCGAGACCTGCACGATACGAATTCAAGCATGATAAAGCCCATAAATTCGGCGCCTATCTCGTGCTCGGCCTGATCGGTTTCCTGATGCTTACCGATATTACCATTGACGCAAGCGCCATCGTCCTCGGCGGAGAAAGCGCTTACTGGCTACCCGCCGCGCACAGCGCTTCCTATCTACTTCATGGTCTTGGCGAGGATACCTTGAGGGTCCTTTACCGGTGGAACTATTGGCTCCATATCCTGACCATCATGTTCTTTCTCAACTATCTCCCCCTGGGGAAACACTTTCACATTATGACGGCCGTTCCTAACGTGTTCTTAAGGAAGCTTAAAAAGGGCTCTATAAAACCACCCAGGTGGGATGTTGAAGACATCGAGGAGCTGGACTCCCTGGGCGTTGAGAAGATCGAGGACTTTACCTGGAAGCATGTCCTCGACTTCTATACCTGTACGGAATGCGGTCGGTGTTCCGATAACTGCCCGGCCAATACGGTTGGTCGACCACTGTCGCCCATGGAGGTTACCATAAAGATCAGGGATGACGCCTATAAGAGGAGGCCCCTCTTTGCTCTTAAAGGAAAAGGTGACCCGGGGGATCAAAGTCCTTCCTTGATAGGGAATGTCCTTGAGCCCGATGAGGTCTGGTCATGCACCACATGCGGGGCATGTGAGGAGGAATGCCCGGTCTTCATAGAATACATCGACAAGATGATAGATCTGAGGAGACATATGGTCGAGTCAGCCATGATCCCCAAGGACTTCCAGGATGCCCTCATGCGCTTTGAGAAGACAGGCAACCCCTTCGGTAAGCCACCAAGTAAAAGGGGGGACTGGCTGGAAGAGCTAAACGATGTCTCTGTCAAGATACTGCAAGAGGGAGATGAGGCTGATGTGCTCTACTTCGTTGACAGCTATGCATCCTTTGATCCCCAGATTCAACAGATGGCCATGGCTATCGTCAGGGGCCTCGATAGGGCTCGTGTATCCTTCGGTATCCTTGGCCCCAGGGAATCGGATTCAGCTCACCAGGTTAGGAGGCTCGGTGAGGAGGGGCTCTTTCAACTCTTGGTGGAGGCAAACATTGAGGCCTTCAAGACATGCTCCTTTAAGCAGATCGTTACAACAGACCCACACGCCTTTAATACCCTGAAAAACGACTATCCTGGTGATCTGGTTGTGAAACACTATACCGAATTCTTTCTCCCCCTGATCGAAAGCGGACTGCTGAAGCCAGTTAAACCCCTTGACACTGCGGACATATACACCTACCATGACCCCTGCTACCTGGGGAGGCATAACGGTATCTATGATGCGCCACGGAAGCTCCTCGCATCAATCCCCGGTATCCGGATAGTCGAGATGCAACGCTCCAGGGATCGAAGCTTTTGCTGCGGAGGTGGTGATATCAATCTCTGGTATGATATAGAGGGAGAGGAGATGAGAATGGGTGAAAAGAGAGTAGCCATGGCTCAAGAGGCTGGGGCTACTGCTATTGTGAGTGCCTGCCCCTTTTGCCTTCTCAATTTCGATGATGCCATAAAGACAAGCGGTCTTGAAGGTAAAATGAGGGTAATTGATCTGATGGAGCTTTTTGTGAGTACCCTATAGGTATTTTTGGAACAGGAGGAATGGGAAATGGATATTGTAGTTTGTGTTAAAAGGGTACCCCTCACCGAGGAGGTAGACCTTGTAATTGACGAACAGAGGAAGGGGATCAAAAAAGACCAGCTTGCATTTGTCTTAAATGACTGGGATAACTATGCCATCGAAGAGGCCATTCTCCTTAAGGAGAAACACGACGGAACAGTTACAGCCATTACAGTCGGTAACGAGGATGATGAGGAGGTCTTAAGAAGGTGCTTGGCCATGGGCGCTGACAGGGCTATCAGGATTGATGTAGATGATATGGGCAGGTTTGATAGCTATGGGATTTCAAAGATCCTCTCCCGTGTGGTAAAGGATCTACCATTTGATCTGGTATTTACCGGTGTCCTTGCCGATGATGATTACTCGGGAATGGTTGGCATGATGATGGCGGAGCAGCTAAAGATTAACCATGCCAATGCGGTCATTGCTATCGAAATCGAGGATGGAAAGGCCCGAACTACCTCTGAACTTGAAGGCGGCCTCAGTGAGGTTTCACTCATTGAGCTCCCCGCCCTCTTAACTATCCAAACGGGGATCAACGAGCCCCGGTATGTGTCCATCCTGGGTATCAGGAAAGCGGCCAAAAAAGAGCTAAAAGTCATGGATCTCTCCGATTTGGGCATATCCGATGAGGAGCTCTCGTCCAGGACCATTATCGAGGAGGTGTATCTTCCTCCGGAGACCGAAGGTGCGCAGATATTAACCGGTGACGCGGACAAGATCGCCTCTGATTTCCTCGAGATTCTCACAAAGAAGGGGGTGATGGAATAGATGAGCGAGGTATTCGTTGTTGTTGAACATCGACTTGGTGAGATAAGGGACATAACCTTTGAGATGCTGTGGAAGGCTGGCGAACTCGCTCAAGAGCACTCATATGGGGTTACCGCCATCCTTCTGGGCCATGATGTAAACTCCATTGCTGGAGCTATCTCAGACAGGGCCGATAAGCTAATCACCTATGATGATGAGCGGCTCAAGAGTTTTAACGCTGATCTCTATAAAGAGATCATAGCCGGGTTGATTGAGGAATCAAAACCCACCCTTACCCTTATTGGTAACACAGCATGGGGTATGGAGCTGGCCCCCTGTTTGGCCGTCAGGACTGGATTCCCCTTGGCTACCGATTGCATTGATATTGACTTTAAAGATGGAAAACTCACTGTCCAGAGGCAGATGTATAGTGGAAAGATCTATTCCAATGTCTCCTTTTCGCCATCTCCTGGATACCTCCTGACTATACGATCAGGTGTATTCTCAAAGGACAGAACCGGGCAAAGGCAAGCCCAAATAGTTCAGAAGGACTTTCCCCTGAAAGAGGAGTTCCTGAAAAAACAGTTTATCGAATTTGCGGAAGCCGCTGCCGGCGAGGTTGATATTAGCCAGGCAGACCTGCTTGTCTCCGTTGGAAGGGGTATTGGAGAGGAGGAAAATATCGCACTTGTGAAGGAATTAGCCGATGCCCTCAATGGGATCCTCTCCTGTTCCAGGCCCATTGTCGATAAGAACTGGTTGCCCAAGTATTTGCAGGTTGGGAGCTCCGGTAAATCAGTCACCCCAAAGGTCTACATAGCAGTTGGGATAAGCGGGGCCTTCCAGCATCTACAAGGTATCACGGGGGCAGGTACGATCATCGCTATCAACAAAGACCCGAAGGCCCCTATCTTCAGGGCGGCCGACTATGGCATTGTTGATGACCTATTCAAGATCGTACCCTTCTTAAAGGAAAAGGTGCTCGAAATAAGGAAAGGATAAGCAACAGCAGGGCATCTAGAGAGCAGCGAGGAAATCCGCCACTGGGATATCATATGGAGATCGTCAATAATGCCCTTGAAGAGGGCAGAAGGAGACTTTCAGAGTACGAATCCAAGCGTGTCCTGGCCTCCTACCAGATCCCTGTTACCCGCGAAGTACTCGTTGAAAGCAGCAGTGATGTGATCCCCGCAGCCCATGAAATCCGTTATCCCGTGGTGATGAAGGGATGTTCGCCGGAGATAATGCATAAGACTGAACGGGGACTCGTCCGGACGGATATCAGAAATGATAGGGAGGCACTGGATGCCTTCAATGAAATCATGGCCCGCATGGATGGGATTAAGGGTGCTGTCCTTGTGCAGGAGATGGTTAAGGGGAAGAGGGAATTAGCTATAGGGTTGACCAGGGACCCTCAGTTTGGACCATGCGTCATGTTCGGCCTGGGGGGTATATTCACCGAGGTCCTTGAGGATGTATCCTTTCGCCTTGCACCTTTGGAGAGGAGGGATGCCCTTGAGATGATGAATGAGATCAAGGCCCATAAGATGCTCGGCGCTATCAGGGGTATGAAGCCTGTTGACAGGGACATGTTATCAGACATGCTCATCGGTATTGGACGGATCGGCATCACAAATGAGAGGATCAAGGAGATAGATATTAACCCCGTTATCGTAGATGGGGGCCGTCCGATAGCAGTAGATGCCCTCGTGGTGCTGCAACCCGACCCATCTGCGTAGCCAAGGCAAAGCGAAATATTACCCTGCATACCACCCATTTGAGATATGCGGGAAAACCAGATACGTCATGGGAAAGCGCCTCACATCAATCGCAAGACAGTTCCAGCAAGAACTCAGGGTATATCGGCTCGTCCTAAAAGATAAACGAACGCCATGGTTGGCCAAAGTTCTCCTCGGTGCCGCCATAGCCTATACGCTCATGCCAATTGATATAATTCCAGATTTCATCCCAATACTCGGCCATCTTGACGATCTCGTTATTGTACCTGCTCTAGTGGTTGTCGGGTTAAAGCTTATCCCCAAAGAAGTGGTTGACGATGCCAGGAACGCAGTGAAACTTACACGAAAAGGCTTCCACCATGGAAACTCTGACGACTTCAGACACATTTTGAATAAGACCAATCGGAATTATGTGTTGAGCGACGAGGCTTTTGTCCTTCTAACCCCATCACGGGGACAAGAGAAAGGGGGTGATAAGGAGCGGATTGAGCACCTATTCTGATTCTGTTGTGCTTTTTTTTCAGGATCTCAAGGAAAGGAGGGAAAAGTGCATACTATAGACTGGATCATTGTGGCGGCCACTATCATTGCGGTGATAGGGGCTGGTCTTCCTTACAGGAAGTATGTAAGGTCGGTCAAGGATTACCTGCTTGCAGGTCGGACTCAACGCTGGCCCATCATTGCTGCCAATTGCCAGGCAACGCAGTCTGATATTGCCGATTATATGGGATGTGCCGGATATTCTTACCAGCACGGCGGCCTGGGGCTTGCCAATTATACCGTTAACTTACAGGCCGGTTGGCTCCTGGGGGCTCATACCATCATTCCCCAGATGTATCGGGCAGGGGTCTGGACCCCGGCAGAATATCTGGAGCTCCGCTTCAATTACCCCGCAAGGCTGTGGGGGGCTCTGCTCATCGTCCTCCAGCGTGTTTACGTGGTAGGTGCGATTCTCAATCTGATGGGCATTATGCTGGAGGTGGTTACGGGAACGAGCTTCTTAACTGGTACCATTATCGGAGCATCCCTTGCCATTGCATATACGATTGTAGGAGGCATCTCCGCAGCTATGATCACGGGGACGGCGCAGATGGTCTTGATGACGATTACCTCGTGGGTACTTTTTATCGCGGGCCTGATTCACGTGGGAGGGTGGCACAAACTCTTGGAGCTCACCGGTCCGGGAATGATCACACATGCGGTTACCGGAAAGATCATCCCGGTGGGTTGGTGGGAGTTCCATGCCATCCCCTCTGCACCCTACTTGCTCACAGGGCTGGCCTTCGTGGGGATGCTGGTGGCCACTATCTCATACCCCATTATCCAGGCGGAGCAGGTAGCTCGCCCCCTCTCGGCGCGTAGTGAATGGGATGCCCGGATGGGATATCAGTTCGCGGGTTTTGTGGCTGTCATCCATCAATTTGCCATTGTCCCGGTCGGGGCCTTCGCGGTCCTGGCTTATGGCTACATGAGCGAACTCTTTAACCCGGCTTTAGGAGGAAGGCCGGATGCCGTCTATCCTTATATTATGAGGGATTGGCTTCCAGTGGGCTTGCTTGGCCTGGTGCTGGCAGGGGTCTTCGCCGCCACACTATCGACCGTACCCTCGAATGCACAGTCCTGCGCTGGCCTCCTCACCCGCGACATCTATGCCCGCATCATCAAAAAGGATGGCACTGATGCCCACTACTTGCTCGTGGCTCGGCTTCTGACTGCAGTGAACTTCATCTTTGGCCTCTTCTTTATCCCGTTGGTTCAAAGGGGAGGAGGATACATCGTCGTGTGGATTAAGCTCACCGGGGCCTTGATCTCTCCGCTCTTGGCAGTTTTCATCTTGGGCACATTGTTGAGGTTCTTGAGTCGCAATTCCGCGTTTGCCGGTATGATCGGAGGGGGCCTGTTTGGTTCCTTCATTGCCATCTTTGGTAAGGGCCTCTTTCCGGAGGCCCCCTGGCTGTACCACTGGTTACTCATCCCCTTATGGAATGTTATTTTCACCAGCATCTTTATGATCATCTGGAGCCTCATCGAGAATAGCATGCGGGGTCCCTTGCCCGAGGCGGAGATGGAGGGATATGTGAGAGGCACGTTCCCGCGCCAGGTGAAGCCTTATCTGGCCAAGAGGGTAGAGAGGATCAATAGCCGGGGCGAAAGCGTGGAAACAGATATCCCGTATTATGGAATGGAGGGAATCCCGTGGTACAAGCAGCCAAGGCTATGGGGCTTTGTTGTCCTCCTCTATCTGGTGGTGTGGACTATCTACTGGTGGTAGGTAAGAGGACTGCATGAAGTTGTCAAAGGCCAACAAGGGAGGTAGAGATTATGGGCATAGAAGAACGAACAGAGGCTGCTTTCTGGACGCACCAGATGGCAGTTGACCCAGCTGAGGCCGCCCTGGAGCTGCGGATGGAGATTACTTCATCAACAGTGCTGGCAGTGCTCTTCTTCGTCTTTGCGTTGTGTACGCTCCTGGGTATCTTCAAGCTACCTGATGAGCATCGGCTCTTCTGGATCTGGGCTGAGATCATCACTTCCGCCTTGCTCTTCGCGATAATGGCCTGGCAGGTCTCATTGGTTGCTAAGAAAAGGGCGAACCTGCGGGAGATGGAGGCTCAGATAGAAAAAAAATCGGGATAGCCTATGCAAGATAAGGATAGGGGAGAGACACCGGTACCCATCCCTGGGGCGTGTCTCTCCCCATCGAATCTTCGAGCCCTTTCGGACAAGCGCTTGAAGAGGAGAAGAGGGTTCCTGCGGTCGAAGCCAAGGCTGGTTGCTGAAGAGCTGCTCTTTGCGCCATATTTTTACTTCCGCTTCCTTAACCCCAAATATCGGGATCAATTCTACCGTTACGACGTCTTAGTTGACGGGATCCTTGGCTTTTGCGAATTTATCCGTGGTTCCCTCGAACTGAAGCAGTTACCTGTGTCGGAAGATCTCCTCTTAGAGAAGACTATTCCAAGAGAAGAAGCCGAAGCAAAAGCAAGAAAGGCGGTAGAATCCTTTGTGCTCCGCCGGCAGTCTCTGTGGGTGAAAGAGATCAAGGTGGAACTCGTAGAGGGGGGAGAGGTGTACTATCCCTACTGGGTCTGTTATCTGAAGACCGGGAAGGGAATTGAGATTTTAGCCCTGAATGGCATCACGGGTACCCGTGCCGGCGCCCGGGCGGAAGATGTTTTGCGAGCGGGGATTGCCCGGGCGGAGTGGAAAAAGGCTTAACCGTACCTGATTTTGCCGGGTATAGAAAGAAGTCGTATCCATTCGCATAAATATGGGCACCGCTATGATGCCCAGTAGCCCTCCGATAGCAGCAGCTGAGATTCGATCCTTCAACTCCTCTATACAAGCTCTTAACTTAACTGACAGGTTTCACCCCTCCCGCTCACGAGATCCCTCTTTGAATACCACTTACTCCTGGTCCAATTGAGCACCACGCTTCTCGGTAAATCTTCCCACAGATGGCTCCTCTCCCTCCACCCTCATCTTCACATTAGCCTCAAACACTGCCTTTTGCGAAACCAGTACCGATGCAGCCAGGATATCACCTCTGTATTTTCCCCCATCCCGTATCTCCACCTTTTCAGTGGCGGTGATCTTACCCTCGACCTCACCTTCGATGATCACATTATCTGCCTCTATCTCCCCCTTGATCCGTCCAGTTGTGCCCACCAGCACCATAGCTGAGAGTCGAATAGTTCCCTTGAGCTCTCCGTAGAGGATAATGGTGTGGGTTCCCTTCATTTCTCCCTTCAGTTGAATGCCCTCGGAGATTACTGTGGTGTGCTGATCCTTGAGCTTATCGAGGGTCCGTCGCTTTAGTCTCATGGGTTCACGCTCCTTGCTATGATATTTGCTGAAGGGGTCTGTGAGGAGGATGCACTAGATCTCCTACTTGCCTCTCTCTCAGGCCCAGCCTTTTCTCTTTCGCCCAAACCTCATAGGGGATGGTACGGCTTACTTGGGTCTTATCTGAGCTCCCAATACCTTCCTCCCTCTCATCCGCTTGAGGATATGGATCTGCCTGGTTCTCCCCGGGGTGTCCCTCTCCCAGCCACCCCAATACCCATAACAGATGAAGTAGTGTTGTCTGGGGCAAGTCTGGAAGATCTCATCGCGGGATTTTGACCAGGAGAATCGGTTGCGGATCTCATTCATTGGTGGCACTACTTCTCTCTTGTATTATCCCTTTTCCTTGAAATGCACACCAGAGTATATATGATACCAAAACTTGCCTTAGTTGTGTTCCTCTTTTCGATGAAGATTATAATAAACGAATCTTCCTGCCCCATACAAACCTCACGCAACCCACCCTCAGCATCCCTGTAAGTGCCTATTTGGGGATTTAAATTACCGTTTGGCAACCCTCTGTGGTGCCAAAGGCGGGATTCAAAAATTTTCACATAAAATCAATAAGTTACTGAAATTGATGTTAGTTTTTGCGAGTTTATACGAGTTTTTGTACCACCCTGCCCGCATAATCGCATATATGCGAATAAGTTTATACAAAAAATCAGTTGGTTGCCTTTCAATCATCTCCCCTGATAGTATACACCTCCACTACGAATTGAACCGACATTACCTATTTAAGCACCCTCGGGTATAATTTAAAGTTCCTCTTCATCACTGAGATAGTTATAAAACCCACGGATGCTATCCACATGACAGTTAGCCGTCTTGGGCTTAAGTCCTCTGTCAAGAAGGAAGCCGATATAGTACAGGATCTTCGTGTTTGTCACTTCCTCGATGGGCTCATCGAGCCAGATGACAAAGTGCTTAAGGCTGTTCACATAGTTCTTCACCGTGTAAGGCGAGTAGTTCCTTCTGTTGAGGTGTCTCCAGTAGTTCAGGATCGCATCGGTTATGGCCATCGATCTCCCCCCTTTCTATGATTGCCATTGCCCTAAAATACTCTTCCTCACGGGATGAAAGTCCGGAAGTCCAGCGGTTAATTGGAGGGGAGCGAAGAAAGGCTGACGAAAAGTCTCCAAATCCTCGGACTTAGAATGCTGGGGCTGGATGAGAGAAAGGTGAAAGTTACTGACAGGCCAGAATGGCTCTCTTCACCAGGGTCTTGGCGATTTGAACTATGTAGTTGTTATGGGGGAGGGGCTTTGCGTTGGACACAGCAGCGCTACCAGCCGCTTCTGCACTAGCTTCATCTATTGGCTTGCCGACAATGGCCTCCTCTGCCTTAGTCGCCCGGTAGGGCTTGACATAGACTGCATTGAGACAGATCCTGGCCGCACTCGCCTTTCGTCCTGAGCTTGTTATCATTGCGGCACAGTTCACGATGGGGAAGTCTATCGACTTCCTGAGGGCGAACTTGACAAAGGCGCTCTTGCCAGCCGGGGTCGGCACCTGGATTTCGGTCACTACCTCATCGTCATCCAAGACCGTCGTCTTGATCACCTCAACGTGGAAGAAATCCTCTGCGTTGATAGTCCTCTTTGATGTCTTTACCTTGGCATCAAGGGCTATTAGCGCTGGTGCGGTGTCGCTTGGGTGTACGGCCAGGCAGCCTCCTTCCACGCTGCCACCGAATATTGAGTGATATCGATTGTCCCCGTCAATAGCGTAGCACCTTCCACCGCCCTTCCTGAGGCAGGGGAACCTGTTGTGGGGATTCCGGTAGTACCAGCACCTAATATCCTGACAGATGTTGCCACCAATGGTACCCATCTCCCTTATGTGCGGAGAGGCCGTTCTATGGGCTGCCTCTGCCAGCGCAGTATATTTACCCTTGACTGTTGCATTGGTGGCGATATCCTCGAGCCTGGTCAGGGTGCCGATCTTCAGCATGCCGTCTTCCGCCTTAATGAAATCGAGACCTGGAATGGTCTTAATATTAACCAGGGCCTCGGGATATGCAGGCAGTATCTCATCCTTCATTTTGCCAAGCAGATCCGTACCACCAGCGATGATACGTGCCTTACCCCCATACCGTGTGAGGGTCAAGACCGCCTCATCTATTGTCGACGCATTTACATGTGCAAACTTCCTCATCCGATCCCTCCTATGCCTTCCCCAGTTCCTTAAGGACCTTATCCGGTGTGATGGGATATTCATCGATCCATTTGCCGATGGCGTTGTAGACGGCCGGCCCAAGGAGCGCTGGCACGACCGTGGCAATGTCTTCTCCAATCCCGCAAGTTCCATAAGGACCGTAACCCAGGCCGGTTTCCACGGGAATGGTGTCTATAGGTCCGCAGTCAAGTATCGTGGCGATTTTGTAGTCCAGTAGATTGCCGTTCAGTATCACACCGGTTACTGGATCCCACACGATCTCCTCGGCGAGCGCCCTGCCCACCGCCATATATGTGCCGCCGTACATCTGACCCTTTACTGTTTCGGGGGATATCGCCTTGCCCACGTCATTGACGTTAACTACCTTTGTTACCTCCACCTCTCCGGTGTCGGTATCTACTTCTACCTCCATGAAATGGGCCTGCCGACACAGACGAGGTCGGCCGGTTGTTAGGGCTTCGCCCCAAAGTCCCTGAGTATGCCATGTCCAGGCTACAACAGGTGGCTCCGTCCAAAACAGGCAAGAGTCGAATGTCGGCATCGCCTTGGCTACAACCTCCTTTATTGTCTTTCTTTTTGCCGAAGCTTCTTTCACATAGATGACGCCATCCTTGATATCCAGTGCCTCAGGCTCCACTCCCTCAAATTTCTGCGCAGCCAGCTCGAGGAGCGTCTTCCTTGCCTTCTTGGCGGCCTTTCTTACTATATTTGCATTGGAGCACAGGTTGCAGGAACCATCGGGTGACATCAGCGCAAAACCATGGTCTAAGTCCAATGGCTTGATATTAACATCCTCGTATGGGACGCCCAATTCATCTGCAACAATCTGGCAATAGGCAGTCCAAGGGTTGACTCCAACATCGGCGTGTTGCGCTATAATACTGACTGTTCCATCATTCTCAATCAACACGGCCGCGGAACCCGTCCCTCGTACATCATCCCATTCATGATCCCATGTAAAGGCCATGCCGTGCATCCTTCCATTGGGAAGTTTTTTACTACCTGGCGGATGCCCCTTCTCATCCCAGCCTATAGCCTTTTTGCCTGCCCCTATACACTCCCTCAGGCTATCCCTATCCGGAAACCCATGCTCACGCTTGAATTCCGATAGGTATGCCATATCTCTGCCGTCACAGCCATCGTTCTTCAACGCGACCTTTGTGGGGTCAAGCCCTAGTTCAGCAGCTACATGATCGAATATCAAACTGAAGCAGAAAGTGTTTGGGAGCTGCTCGCATCGGCACCACCAGGCAGGCCCCTTACTCACATCGACTATTAACCCTTCGCATGACAGATTAGGAATCTTGGTGTTCTCAATAAAGTGGTCAATACCGTTTGAACACATATACACGGCAAATATGTTCTTCATCTGGACTGCTGTGATTGTTCCGTCATTTTTCGCTCCCACCTTGAAGTAGCTGGCCATCATATCACCGGACTCACCAAAGAAGTATTCCCTCCTGTCATACAGCAGCTTTACGGGCCTTCTGGTTCTCCTGGCCAACAGTGCTGCCAGAATGTTCATCCCGTTCTCGGAGTTGTTTGCTGGATTACCTCTCCCTCCAAATGAACATCCCTGATATGGCGAATAAACGGTAATCTTGTTCATAGGTAGGTTCAACCACTCAGATATGAGCATCTTTCCATGATAGGATTGCTGCTGGTGGACCCAGAGCTCGAGGCTCTCTCCTCTCCATCTGGCCACAACACTGGGTAGTTCTGCCCCGGCCCATAGATGTGCGTTCCTCGTGGCCCTGAACTCAATTATCCTGTCGGCTTCCCTGAACCCCTTTTCCACATCACCTTTTTCGATTTTCGTTCTGGGGTCCCTGGGGTCCTCTATCAGATTCGTATTTTCTCCCGGACGCAGTATGGGAGCATCTGGCTTTAATGACTCTTCCTGATCTAAGACAAAGGGCAACACCTCCCATTCCACAGCTATGAGTCTCAGGGCTTCATCGGCTATATCCTGGCTATCGGCAGCCACTACCGCACCCAAGGGTTGTCCCTCATACCATGCTCCATCACCAAGGACCGGATGTATCGGTTTTACCGCCCAATCCGCTAATCCCGGGTCTACCCATTCCGGACAGAAATAACTGCCATTAAGCATCCTGTCCTTTACTTCTACGTCGTCATATCGAATGATAGCCCTCACGCCCGGAAGGGTCTCGGCCTTGCTTGTATCCATTGCCCTAATTCTCGCATGGGCGTGCGGCGACATCAGCACCCTTGCATACAGCATGCCCGGAAGCTGTATATCCCTTGTGTAGAGAGCCTTCCCGGTTGCCTTATCATATCCGTCCAACCGGCGTATGCCGTGCTTTCCTATCTCATTATAGGTGATTGATGGCATATCCGCCTCAGTCGGATACCTCCCCTCATCCTGTAGTTTCTGATATTCTCCTCGCGTCTTAGTTGCCATTCTGATTGTCCCGTTCGATAGTGCTCAGCTTCGGGAAAGCCCTTTTATGAAGTGACGTCTGCCACCTTTCCCAGCGCATTAAGGACCTTGTCTGGTGTGATGGGGTAATCATCTATCCATATGCGTATGGCATTGTAGATGGCGGGCCCGAGGAGCGCTGGTACGACAGTGGCAATATCCTCGCCAATGCCGACGAGCCCGTAAGGGCCATAGCCCAGCGCTGTCTCCATAAGGATGGTGTCTATAGGTCCGCAGTCCGGCATTGTGGCGATTTTGTAATCCAGAAGATTGCCATTGAGCATAACACCAGTCACCGGGTCATGGATGATTTCCTCGGTTAAAGCCCTTCCTACTCCCATATAGGTGCCACCGTACTGCTGGCCATTGCAGGTCTCCCAGCTTATCACCTTTCCCACATCATTGACGTTAACCACCTTTGTTACCTCGACCTCTCCGGTCTCGGTATCGACTTCTACCTCCATGAAATGGGCCTGCCTTACCAGACGTGGTCGTACACCCTTGTACGCTCCTGTAGCTTCCCACTTGTAGGCCCCCACTTGGACGTGGTAGCTCTCGGCAAAGAGCGGTTCACTGAAGGGATTCCTCGGGGTTCCAAAGATCTCATAAAAGGAAAGCGGGCCCTCATCCCCAGAGAGCCCAACAAGTTCTTTCAAGGTCAGCTTCTTTGACGGGTCTGCCTTGCAATAGATCACGCTGTCCTTGATATCCAAATCCTCAGGTTTCATGCCCGGGAAAAAAGGCGGATAGCTGCCTCGCTGTGTTACCGCCCGAGGGCTTGTTGCTGCTTTAAGGATCTTTTGTTTGAGGATTCTGGCGGCGTGTCTGACGGCAAATCCATTAACGCTCATGTTGGTGGAGGAATCAGGTGTCATGGTGAAGAAGCCCGGATCAATCTGCGGCCGAAAATAAACATCCTCCATGCGCATTCCCAGTTCATCGGCGGCGATTTGGCAGTAAGAGGTCTCAGCATTAACGCCATTGTCACAGCGCATACCCAAGATGCTGGCTGTGCCATCATTACGCTCGATTCGGATGGCAATTTCACTTGATCCTGCTGAATCTTCCCACTCGTGATTCCAAGTAAAGGCCAAGCCATGCATCTTGCCGTTTGGGAGCCTCTTTGTGCCGGGCGGATGCCATTTCTTGTCCCAGTCTATGGCTGCTTTCCCTTTCTCCACACATTCCCTGAGGCTATCCCTGACGGGAAAGCCCATCGTGGCCTTTTGCTCATTGAATGAGGCCATATCATGCCCATGGACACCGTCGTTTTTGAGCGCAACCTCTATAGGGTCGAGTCCCAATTCAGCGGCGATATGATCCAATACAAGTGTAAAGGTAAGGCAATTTGGAAGCTGCTCGCATCGGACCGCGGTATTCGGTCCTTTGTTTACCAGGGCTACCGATCGCTTTCCATATACATGGGGAATTTTAGTGCATTCCTCGAAATGGAGGGCTGGTCCCTGACCTCCCCACGCCGGGTTGGCATACACACTAGTCGCTTTTACAGCTGTAATTGTTCCATTATTTTTGGCTCCCACCTTGAAATAGTATACCCCCTCATCCATGGAGCCGCCGTAGAAATCCTCTCTTCTATTAAACGCCCACTTCACGGGCCTGCGAGTCCTCCTGGCCAAGATGGCAGCACAATAGTATGGTCCCACACTCCAGCCGAACTGAGTCCAACCTCCAAAGGTTGCTCCCTGATAGAGGATATGGAGTTGAATCTTGTTCATGGGGATCCCGCCAAACCAGGACGACACCGCTCGTTTAATAGTATGGGGCCGCTGATGCTTAACCCAGATCTCCGGATATTCCCCATTCCATCTCCATACACCACAAGGGCGTTCTGGGCTGACATAGGTATGCTGGAGCCTTCTGGACTTGAATTCTATTATCTTATCTGCCTCTGCGAAACCTTGTTCCACATCACCGCGGCTTGATTCATACTCGGCTTCTAGATTCCCATTGGGGAGATCCTCAGGGTTTGTCAGGGGAGCACCCGGTTTTAAAGCTTCTTCCGGATCCAGATTGAATGGCCGCTCCTCCCATTCCACCTCGATCAGTCTCAGTGCCTCTTCACAGATAGCCTCAGTATCAGCGGCTACCGCTGCACCTACCTCTTCTCCTTGGAAGTGAGCCACCCTTGGAAGGGGGAATCTTAGCGAAATACCATGGCCACCGCAATCCTCTTTGACTTGCACTTCCGGATCATCGTATCTGAGTACGGCCCTCACCCCAGGCAAGGCCTCAGCCTTGCTCGTATCCATGCCTTTTATTTCAGCATGGGGGCAAGGGGATGTGAGGAATCTCATGTACAGCATCCTTGGTAACTGAATATCCATAGTATAATTCGCGAGCCCGCTCGCCTTTTCGTACCCATCCTTTCTGTGTATGCCGTGCTTTCCAATGTGGACGTATTTTTCTTGAGGAAGAGGGTACTTATCAGCCCTCAAATTATCCAAGAGCTCTAATGCCCTTTTCCTTGCATCAATGGCCATTCTAATCACGTTCCCTGAGGCTCTCAGCCACCTCTAACACTGCCTTCACATGTTGTGGATAGGTGCCGCACCGGCACAGGTTGCCGGCAAGGGCCTCCTTCACCTCATCCCCTGTCGGGTTGGGGTTCCTGTCTAGAAGAGCCTTTGCGGTGACCACAAAGCCCGGCGTGCAGTAACCGCACTGCATGCAGTGATGCTTGACATAGGCATCGATGAGCGGGTGGTTAGCCGCCGCAATTCCCTCTACGGTCTCTACGGTTTTTCCATTACATTCTATGGCCAGTGTCATACACGAGAGGATCGGCCTCCCATCCATGATCACCGTACACGACCCGCATGCCCCACGGTCACAGAACATCTTGGCGCCTGTCAGCCCCAGCCTATCGTGGATGAGGTAGTAAAGCGTCCATTCCGGCTCGACCTGGAGCTCGTATACCCCTCCATTGATGGTGAGTTTGATCAGTCCTTCAGGTTGCGGCAGTGGTTCAGTCTTATGCTCGACAATGACGTGCGACTTTAACTCCTCAAATGTCTCAAATGTCGTCGAGCAGTAGGGACAGGGGTATTTGGATCTGTCGATCAGCTCATCTTTCACTTGTCCCCCCTTATTTGATGCCTCTCAATGTCCTTAGGAATACCGATTGTCTGATTCGGTTTTCGTATTCATTCCTGAAATACTTCAGAGTATCCAATACCGGTATGGGCGCAGCCTGCCCCAAGCCGCACAGGGAGGAAAGCATCATGACATTTGACAGCTCCTCTAAGACCTGGATATCCTCCTGCACGCCCTCCCCTTGAGTGAGCCTTCCCAGAATCTCAACCATTACCTCGGTGCCCTCTCGGCAGGGGGTACACTTGCCGCAGGATTCTTCGGCAAGGAACTCCATGCTCCGATGGACGAAATCTATAATGTCCCTGCCCTCATGAAATACCGTAATGCCCCCGGAACCCAGGACAGTCTCATAGGACAGAGGGGTGTGTATCATAGCATAGGGGATAACTCCTCCGGTGGCACCACCCACCTGGACCATCTTGACGTTTTTGGCACCGGCTAAGTCGATGACTACTTCCTTGAGCTCGCTCCCCATGACCAGTTCATAGACACCAGGCCTTTCCACATCGCCGCTTACCGAGAAAACCTTGGTGCCCTTGCTCTTCTCTGTTCCCATCTCATTGAACCAGGCGGCGCCGTTGAGGATGATCTGGGGGATATTCATGAGGGTTTCCACGTTATTGATAATGGTCGGCTTTTCCCAGAGCCCTTTGGTTGGCGGAAACGGAGGCCTATAGCGAGCCTCCCCCCGCTTTCCCTCGATGGAGTCCATGAGCGCCGACTCCTCACCACAGATGTAAGCACCGGCACCTTCGCGAACCTGCATATCAAGGTGTTCCAAAAACCCCTTCTCTTTGGCCTGATCAACGGCACTGGTGAGCACATCAAGCAAGTAGTGGTATTCGCCACGCAGATAGATGTAGGCCTTTTTCGCTCCGATGGCATACGCGGCAATGGCCATGCCCTCAATCAGGGTGAAGGGGTCATGCTCAAGGATATAGCGATCCTTAAAGGTTCCCACCTCACCTTCGTCTGCATTGCAGATAAGGAATTTCTCATCCCCTGGGGCCTTTCTCGCTAACTCCCACTTTACTCCACAGGGAAATCCAGCCCCTCCCCGGCCCATGAGCCCTGAGGCCTCAACATCTTCTATGACCTCCTCCGGGGTTATCCCACGGACCTTCTCTAAGGCCATAAAACCATCCCTGTCCAGGTGGGTAGCTATGTCCCGGGGGTCAATAACCTCGCAGTTCTTTAAAACGACTCGCTTCTCTGGCACTGCCAATCCTCCGTTAAGCCATCATTTATAGGAATTCAGGATCTGTGCTATTTTGCGTGGGGTCAGATTGCCGTGAACATCGTTATTCACCAGCATTGCCGGGGCCTTATCGCAGGCACCGATACAGTTGACCAGCTCAAAGGAGAATCTCCCATCAGGGCTGGCCTCACCGGGTGTTATGCCGAGCTCCTTTTCCACGCTTTCGATGATGAGCTGGCAGTTTTTCAGGTAACAGGGAAGGCTTTTACAGATCCTGATGACGTTCCTGCCCAGTGGCTTGGTCGAGAGAAAGGTATAAAAGGTAGCGACGCCGTAGACCTCACTGATAGGGATCGTCAGGGATTTGGCCATCTCAGCAATGAATTCCTCGGACAGATACCCGGACTTTCTCTGTTCAGCCTTCAGCATCGCCAGGAGGTTCTCACGCTCTCTGCTGGCAGTGTGATCGCTGCTTGAATCCATCTCAGCTCTCCTTCTTCTTTGGCTTGCTCAATGCACCGGTCGGGCAGTAGTCAATACAGATACCGCAGTCTTTACAAACCTCTTTGTTGAGGGGCTCATCGGAATCGACGATGACCTTGGATTGAAACCCTCGATAGGCGGTGCTAAAGACATCCTTCTTGGCTACCTCACTACAGGCCCTGATACATAGGCGACACAGAATGCACTTTGCCATGTCCCGTTGCACATAGGGGCTGATGTCCTCGACCGGATAGGAACGTGGTTTTCTGACACGAAATCTGGGAGGTCCTACCTCAAGCTCTGAGGCGATCTTGTGGAGCTCGCACTGCTCGGCATCTGCATCAGTGACACAGGCACCCGTGTGAGCAGCCATCAGAAGCTCAACGGTCGCCTTGCGTGCCGCGATGACCTTGGGAGAGCGGGTACGTATGACCATCCCTTGGGAGATGGGGGTGTGGCAGGAGCCAACCAGTGTCCTTGATCCCTCCACCTCAACCACGCAGATACGGCAGGCCCCGGTAGGGGTTATCTCTGGCCTGTGACAGAGGGTAGGAATATCTACGCCGGCTTGCTCGGCGGCCTCCAGGATGGTCATCCCTTCACGGCCGCTCATCTCGGTGCCATCGATTGTTACCTTTATCTCAGCCATTTATACCACCACCTTCTTTCCCCATATATGCTCAGTTCTAATGCTCAGGCTTTAGGCATACGCAGACTGCGATCAATGCGCTTAACTCAGTCATTTCAGCCAATCGAGAAGATACATCGAACCGCGGGGATATACCTATCCTTTCACTGCTCCAAAGGTCAGTCCGCGGATAATATATCGCTGCATGAACCAGGCGGCGGTTAATGTCGGGAGAATGGCCAGAGCCGCCCCTGCCGACATGGGTCCCCATTGAATCTCTATGGTGGCCCAGAAATTGGATAACCCGACGGATAGTGGTTTAGCATATAGCCTGGTAAACAGAAAGGCGAAGAGGAACTCATTCCAGGCAAAGACAAGACAAAAAACTGCTGTGATTGCTGCTCCCGGTTTGATCAACGGAAATATGATCTTCCGAAGGATGGCCAGCCGTCCATAGCGATCTATCATCGCGGCCTGTTCGAGTTCCACTGGGATCTCTCTGAAAAATCCGAATAATAAAAAGACGGCAAACGACACATTAAAATATAGATACAGCATAGTCAGGCCAAAATGTGTATCAAGGAGTCCTAATGCCTTGAAGGCAAAAAAGAAGGGTATTGCCGCCACGGCTGCAGGAAACATCCTCGTTGAGATAGTGACAAAAAGCAGATGCCCATAACCGGTGTTGAATCTTGCAAAGCTGTAAGCGGCAGGCAAGGCGACCAGCATCACAAGGACTGTGCTGGCGACAGCTACGATAAAGGTACTTGTGATTTCCTGAAGAAAGGGGGTCTTGTAAAATAGATGTATAAAATTATCTACCGTTGGTGAAAAAATAAATTGTTTACTAAATTCCAGGCTATAGATATCCACCTTGCCCTTGATGGATGTCAGGTATACCCAGAGGATGGGGAAGATAAATACAAACAAGATGACAAAGGTTACCATCCAAAATGCAATTCGTCTCACTATCTCTTCCTCCTCTTTTGCTTTCTTTGATCTCTGTTACTCCGCCGCCCCCAGCGACTTCATCAAGACCCTGAATAGCAACGCACAGAAAATGAGGGTCAGGAAAAGAGAAACAACTGCCAGGGTCGATCCAGTTCCTACATCAAAGAAGACAAATGCCACACGATAAACCATCCAGTCCAACGTCTCTGTGCCCACACCACCATGCGTCGTTCCATAAAGAGGATCAAATATCCTTATCAGCCACATGGTCCTGAGCAGGATGATGATCATGATCATGGGCATCAACATGGGCAAGGTTAATCTTCGAAAGGTATACCAGCGAGTGGCACCATCAACCTTTGCCGCTTCAAATGCATCCCTTGGCAGGCTTCTCAGCCCGGCAAGCAAGACAAATATAGAGAAAGGGGTCCATTGCCAGATGGAGATAGCCGCGATGGTATACAAGGCCATTTTGGGCGTCCACCAGTTAACCTTTGAGAAGCCTATCTTAACCAAAACATGATTGGCCATACCAAGGTCATAATGGAGGATGTAATTCCAAATCATGGACATGGCGAGTGGGGAGATGAGAAGGGGCAGAAGGCACAATCCTCGGATGATGTTTTGCCCCTTAAATTCGCGATTAAACAGCAAGGCAATGCCCATTGCCACTGTGAGTTCGACAACGGTACTTATGAGGAGCAAGTAAAATGAGCGCCCCAGGGCCTGCCAGAAGTTCACATCCTGCAAAACAGCTCGAAAGTTATCCAGCCCAATAAACTTCGGGGGTCTCGGCATGGCGAACTGGTGTGCTGAGTAATACAGGCAGTAAAAGAAGGGATAGAACGTGAATATTACCAGCACCAGTAAAAGTGGAGTAATGAGAAGCCACTTAAAATACTTCTCACTGGTGACGACTTCCCAAAATCTCCTTCTCACTATGAGTTCCCGGGGCAACGCCTCAGCCCTGACATCGTTTCCGTGACCTACCATTCAAATCACCTCTTCGCTTCACCTTTTCTAAATGCTACAGCCTTCGGTTTGAAGCGCAAGAGAGGTACCCCTGAGTATGTCTTACCCAGGGGATACCCCTCATCTATTTCTCCTCCCGCATTGGTATGCTTCCGAATTTGTTCTGCAGTTCGATGCTCTGTTTCGTGATCTCTTCCACTGTTCGGTCTATGGTCCTTTGGCCTGTCATCGCCTCATGACACAGAATGATCTCCATCTCATAGATCTTACCGGCTGCATCGCTGTTGAAGTAAAACAGATCATTCACAAAATCCAAGTAACCCGGTTCATTCCATACCCTCACCAGCACCGCTGCCCGCTTTCCGACATTCCTGCGCCACTCTGGTTTTTGATATTTGAGGTCTTTCAGGACGTCATATCGCAGGGCCGACCATCCTTGTTCAGCCATTCCCTTTTGAGCCTCATAGGATGCGATATACCTTACAAACCAGTAGGAGGCCTCGGGATTTTTGCTGTATTTGGAAACCGCATGGTGGAAGTTTCCAACATACCCCCTGTAACCCACACATGGGTAGTGCCACATTTTGGCACCGGGGACAGCATCCTCAACCGCACACGAAAACGAAACCAAGGGACAGTAGAGAAACGGGCTGGAGATGGCGAGCCCCTTTTGGAGCTGGGAGAATACATAATCCCAGTGACCGCTTATGCAGCCGGGGGAAACATAGGGAAGCAACGACTTATAGAACGTAAGGGCCCACCGAAGCGCTTCCTTATTCTCTTTAGTGATCACAAACTCCTTTGGTTTCCCTTTCTTATCCCTGATCAACGTCCTCCAGTCTGTTCCGCGGCTCCAGATAAGGGTGCTTATCTCATCGTTGATCTCATATCGGCCTGCCATGATTGATGTGCCATACAGGTCATGCCCCAGAGCTTTGCCCTTAAAGAGCTCGCCCTTTTTCCTGGTAAAGAACTGGGCCAGGTCATACATATGTTTCCACTCTGTTGGTGGTGCTAACTCATAGCCGTACTTTTTCTTGAAATTTTCCTTCTCAATAGGGTCGTCGACTGCGTCCTGGCGAAGAAACATGACCTGCTGGTATGTATAATACGGGATTCCCATCACTCTTCCGTTTATGTCCGAAGCACAGCGTAACATGACCGGATGTTGTCCCTTCATATCCTCTTCAAAGGCCGCCACTCCACCTGGATCAAACTTCTGGGCCATCTCATGCAGCGACCAGAGGTAGGGCGCCCACTCATTTGTTGTTGAGGCTTCTACGACCGTAACATCGTACGCGCCAGTCCCCGATAAAAGATCCGCGTTTATCTTGGGATAGATAACCGACATGATCATTTCCTCGACCGTGACCTTGACCCCAGTGTGTTCGGAGAACTTGTCAATAAAGGGCCTGCTTAATGCCACGTGGGGGCCTGCGTGAACAGCCACATGGATTGGCCTCTTATTCTTTATCTTCGGGATATCAGCGAGGCCAAAACGCTTCACTGCAGAGGCCTCGCCTGTTACCGTCAGCACCAATAGGGTCGCCACGGCGAGCACCATTAACCCTAGCGCCACACTTTTTCTCTTTCTCATGATTCCCTCCTCTAGTGTTTTATTGTTACTCGGCTGGACCACTTGTTTGTTCTCTCACCTCCCACCCAAGTCTTTATTTCCAGCCTTCCAAAAAACCCGCTCAACCAGAACTCTTTATCACCGGGTTTGAAATGGTGGTCTCCTTATCGAACAGATGAATGGTCTCTGGGCTGAAGCTCAGCGAAACCGTCTCTCCTGCCTGGCCGAGCCTCTCCCCGCGGATGGCCACCTTGACTTCAGTGTTATGGAGGTCTTTGAGTTTCACCGTCAAGATCGCACTCTCCCCCTGGAATTCAATAAGCTCAAGGGAGCCAGCAATAGCTCCCTGCTGTTTCTCGGTCAGGGAGAGCGTAATCTTCTGGGGGCGGACACCAATGGTAACCTCAGAGCCAACATATGTCTCGTCAACTTTGCCGCTCAAAGGAAGGGTTGCCTTCCCTTCCTTGGCGGGTATGGAGACCTCCTGGGGCGTTTCGATCGTACCATTGATAAAGTTCATTTGCGGTTCACCCACAAACATGGCCACAAACTTGTTTGCCGGCTTATTCCAAATCTCTTCTACCGTTCCGATCTGTTGAAGCTCGCCGAAGTTCATCACTGCCAGTCGATCGCAGAGAGAAAGCGCCTCTGCCTGATCATGGGTAACATAGATGGTGGTGAGATGGAGCTCATCATGGAGCCTCCGGATACGTGCCCTCATCTCAGCACGCACACGCTGATCCATATGCGAGATGGGCTCATCGAGAAGGGTTACGTTTGGCTCTCGAACAAGGGCTCGGGCCAATGAAACCCTCTGCTGGTGACCACCGCTCAAGGCCGATGGCTTTTTTTTCAGGATATCCGTCAAGTCAACCGCCTCGGCGATGAACCTGACCTTTTTATTCACTTCAGAATCATCCAGTCCCTGCGCCCGCAGCGGAAAAGCGATATTTTCGTAGACGCTCATGAGGGGATAGAGGGCGTACGACTCAAAGGCCAGAGCAAGGTTCCTTTCACTGGGGGTTAAGTCATTGACGACTTTTCCGTCGAACAGGATCTCGCCTTTGGTAATCTCCTCCAGCCCCGCGATCATCCGGAGCATGCTGCTCTTTCCGCTTCCAGAGGGACCCAGGATGGCCAGGAACTCCCCGTCTTCACAGGTGAAGCTCACGTCTCTCACTGCCTGTACATTTCCTTCGTACGTCTTAGAAACGTGGTTAAAAGTCACTTTACTCACGGTATACCCCCTATTTTTTGGATATCTCTATGGTCTTTTCGAAGAAAAGTAGGTGGTCCTGGTCAAAGTCAAGCCAGACCTTCTCAGACATATCATAGCGGACCCCCTCCTCTATATTTGCCTGAAGAAAGCTGTCTTTTAACTCAAATGTGCACAGGGGCCCCTGGGGGCTGCGTACAATTGCATAGACGGGTAGCTGAAAGGAGTTATCCGATATTCTATCTCTCGATACCGTGATGTGGGAACACCTGATGCCGAGGCGAACCGTGCGTTTGTCGCCCTCTCGGCGTGCTGCCTTTTCGGCCGATGCTATCAACCCTTTCTGAATCTGGATGGTGAAATCGTCTCCAGCAGCAAAGAAGGTCTTCTTATCCCTGGTGATGATCTCGCCGTCTATCAGATTCATAGGGGGGTCTCCGATAAATCGTGCCACGAAATCCGTTGAAGGGGTGTGATAGACGTCTTCAGGCCTGCCAATTTGTTCAATGACCCCCTTTCTTAAGACCGCGACCCGATCTGACAATCCCAAGGCCTCTCGATAATCGTGAGTTACATAAATAATGGTGGTTCCGAGCCTGCTGGAGAGCCTCTTAAGAGCCGTCTGGGTTGAGAATTTCAATCTTGCATCGAGGTGGGCAATCGGTTCGTCGAGCAAGAAAACCCGGGGCTTTCTTACCATCACCCGTGCCAGACACACCCGTTGCTTCTCGCCCCCGCTCAGCTCCGTCGGCCTTCTCTTCAGTAATGGAGTGATTCCCAGAAAATCAGCGATTTCCTCAACCTGCTGTCTCTCTTCTTGGACCGATAAGCTCTGTTCCGTCTTCGGTGCCCGGAGCGGGAACGCGATGTTTTCATATACGGAAAAATGGGGGTAGAGATTGTAGGTCTCAAAGGCCATGGCCACATCTCGTTCCTGTGGCGGGAGTTCATTAACCGGGCGATTATCGAAGTATATCGTGCCTGAGGTAACCTCCTCGATACCGGCTAAGATCTTCAGAATGGTCGTCTTTCCTGCCCCCGCCGGGCCAGTGATAGAGAAGAACTCTCCCTCCTTGCAATCAAAGCTCACACTATCAACGGCTGTCTTCCGTCCGTACATCTTGGTCACAGCTTCGAGCCTTACTTCCGCCATGCCTATTCCTCCTCCTCTTCCTTTACTCGAGGACCGTATTTAAATAACGTGAGGAAGATGACAAATCCGATTATTGCCCCCACCCAGAGGGGAAGGAATCTTTCCAGGAGCCCGAGCCACAAAAATATAGTGCCCACAAAGGCCAAAATGGCCCAGAAAAGCCAGTTTCCCCATGTCATCTGTGGTAACATCGTTGCTACCCTCCAATCCTGGTGTTTTGTGACTCAAACCCGCCTTAGGCCTCTTGAGCTTGGAACTTCTCCATTGCTTCTAGAACGAGTCCTGTCGGCGGTGTGGCTGGTGCGCCACACATATAAAGGCTCACAAGGCAGATCTCCAGGATTTCCTCTCTTGTTGCCCCCAGCTCTAAAGCGGCATTTGTGTGATATGCAATACAACTATCGCATCCTCGAGCTATGGCTAACGCCAGTGCTATAAAGCCTTTGACCTTTTTGGAAAGGGCCCCTTCAGCACGAACCTGGTCAGTAAAGGCCTTCCAGGCCTCCATTTGCTGAGAATACTCTCTTCTCAGAGTCTCCCTTGTCTTGTTGATATCCTCCAGCATTTCCGCTACTCTTCCCATTTTCAGCTCCCCCATCGCCGAAGCCATCCACCTCCTGATGAAGACTACGGCCTAGGTATTTCAGGACTCCTCCAATCCCTTTATTATGTCCACCCCAGAACTTGTCCCAATCCTATTGGCTCCGGCTTCAATCATAGTCAGGGCATCTTCGGCAGTACGTATGCCGCCTAATGCCTTAACTCCAATATCAGGCCCTACGGTTTTCCTCATTAGTTTGACATCGTGGATCGTCGCGCCAGAAGGACCGAAGCCAGTTGAGGTCTTCACAAATTTTACACCGACCCCTTTGGCAATCTCACATGCCTTTATCTTCTCCTCATCAGTTAAGAGGGCGGTTTCTAGAATGATCTTGGTGACCGTATCTCCCGCTGCCTCAACAAAGGCCTCCATCTCACGCCTGATAAGTTCATAGTCACCCGATTTGAGAGCACCCACATTCATTACCATATCCAGTTCTTCGGCTCCTTTTTCTATGGCATCTTTCACCTCAAAGACCTTAAAATCGATGGGATACGCTCCGAGGAAAAAACTTAGAGCCGCATCCACATTGACATCCGTTCCCTTAAGGAGCTTGGCAGCCAAGGGGACATTGACCGGATTTACGGCTACCGCTGCGAAATGGTATCTCCTCGCCTCCTCGCAGAGTTTTTCTATATCCACACTACTTACCTCTATCTCCAGGGCTGTGTGATCGATCATTCTCGCCAGTTCCTCTTTGGTCATTTCCTTATACACCTCCTGTATCTAACTGCTTACATCCTTAAAAAAAGTGCCTGTTGAATACCTCCCAGCGTACGAGGTAGATGAAACCAGGCTCGCCGAAGGTAATGAAACATAACTACCTCAAAGTGCCTCAATCCTCTCAAGGATATCAAAGGGTTTGCTGGAGGAAATTCTGTCCACTCCTGCTTCAATCATTGCGAGGGCCTGCTCAGCCGTGCGAACGCCCCCCGCTACCATCACCTTGATCTCATCACCCAGGGCCTCCTTTATCACCCTTACGTCATGGGTCTTGGTCACACACCCAAATCCACAGCAGGTTTTGATGAAGCTAGCCCCGGCTTCTTTGGCTATTCTGGCAACACTTACCTTCTCCTCATCGGTCATCTCGGGAACATAGATAACGGCCTTGACAATTCTCCCCTCGGCTACCTTCACCACCGCTTCTATATCCTTCCTCACGGCATCGTAGTACCCCGACCAAAAGGCAGCGAAGTTGATGGACATATCCATCTCGTCGGCTCCATTTTCAATCGCATATTGAGCTTGACGTACTTTAGCCTCCGTGGTCATCCCTCCCAGTGGGTAAGATATCGGGGCGACAATGGCGATTCCCGTTCCTTTCAATAACTCGAAAGCCAGGGGCATGTAAAAGAGGTCCACTGCAAGAGCCGCAAATGGATACCTTTTGCTTTCCTCGATAAAGTCCCTTACCTCGGTCTCGGTAGCATCCGTTCTTACGAGGGCGGTATCCATAATTCCTGCAAGTTCTTCCTTTGTCATTTTTCTTTTGCCTCCTTATATAGAATACCTGATTGGAGAACTCACTTTTCCTACTTTGGCCTGTCTGACTAGGCAGTCCCCACCACTGCTAGCCGTTCATAATAGGGTCCCAGCATCCCGTATAGGTCCTTAAAAACGGGGAATAACTCCTCATACTTTCCTCTTTCAGCCGCGCGAGGTTCGTGGGTATCTATGATCTTGGTGAACTTGTCCATGACTGAAAAGTCCTTGAAGAGTCCCACTCCCACGCCTCCGGCAACAGCAGCACCTAATGAACCAACTTCCTGGAGTATCGAGGGCTGCAGGATTCTCTTCCCGAAGATATCGGCCATCAATTGTCTCCACAGCCTACTCTTTGCCCCACCTCCGACGGCCCGTATCTCCCTGATGTCGATTTCCGTCTTTTCAAAGAGCTCGAGTATAAGCCTCAAATTAAAAATAACCCCTTCGATTGCAGCCCTGATCAGATGTTCTTTCTTGTGATTAAGCCCCAAGCCAATAAATCCACCCCGAATATTCACATTGAAGTCCGGGTTCCCTGTTCCAGCCATACTGGGAAAGAAGAACAAATTCTCACTCCCCGGATTAACCTTGCTCGCTAATTCCTCCATGATGTCGTAGACGTCTTTTCCGAGGTCCTTGGCTTGCTTATCCTCGACCTGACAGAGATTGTCCTTTACCCACTGGTACGAGATACAGGCAGAAAAAATAGCTACCTGGGAAGTGAACATCCCCGGAATTACGTGGACTATGATATAGGGACGAATCTTGTCCTCAAATAGCGGTTTATTGCTCGCCGCGGCAATCCAGGAAGAAGAGCCAAGATAGTTATAGACCCTGCCTTCTTCAATAGCGCCCGCACCCGCTGCTGTAGTGCAGACATCCCCCCCTCCAACTACCACGGGAGTTCCTTTTCTCAAGCCCGTCTGTTCAGCAGCCAGAGGAGTAACTTCACCGGCAATATCCACCGAAGAATGAAGTTCGGGCATCATCTCGCCGGGGATTCCCGTGATCTTCAGAACTTCCTCAGACCAGTCCTTCTCGTTTATGTCCAGCAGACCAGTTTGAGACGCGTCGGAAAAATCGGTCAGTATCTTGCCGGTGAGCTTGTAGATAACGTAGTCTTTGCAATTAAGAAACTTATAGACCTTCTTAAATATTTCTGGCTCGTTCTTCTTCATCCACATTATCTTTGCCCTGGAGTAACTCTCTCCCCTCAGTGAGGCCCCGGTTATGTGGTACAGTTCCTTCTCATCCATGTTCTCGCGGATATATCGAGCCTCCTCGTGACTGCGCCCGTCCAACCATATAATGACAGATTCTCGCAGAACATGTCCCTCTTTATCTATAGGAACACAACCCAGCATCTGTCCGCTAAAGCTCACGCAGGCGATCTCGTCAGGAGGTATTTTATTTTCTCCGAGCAACTTTTTCGTGGAATCGCACACTGCCTTCCACCATTCAGCGGGTTTCTGCTCCACCCAGTTGAAGTGGGGATAATAGGTCTTATAGTCGAGATAAGAACTGGCCAAGAGTTCACCATCAGCCCTGTATAAGCATGCCTTATCTCCGGTTGTTCCCAGATCGTGGGCTAAGATATATTGTTGGCTCATATTCTCTACTCCCTAACGTATCAATACAATCGTGCTTTTTCACCCCGTGATTCTCTTGAGATCCGATCCCTCCTTCACTTGTAAGGATTTGTCTTTGAGGGCTTGTCCTTTCCCCCGCGACGGGGGACGGTTGTCTTGAGCACTGAGCCCTCGCGCAAGAAGGTTCTCAGATAATCCACCGGCCTGTTGTTGTGAGTAAATGATACACCGGTTATCATCAAGACAGGAGAGAAAGGCTGTATCTGAAGTAATTCTGCAACCTCTTGTTCCGTGACCTCGTAGGCTAGGGCATACCGCTCAGAATAGAGGATTGGACAGTTATACGTCTCCTCTAATGTGGCATAGAGGCTGTCGCGGATAAACTTCCGCTTGGTGATGTCGGGGAACCTCTCCGCTGAGAGCTGGGAGTCGCATACCATTAGAGGGCGATCGTGAACGAATCTCAGTCGCCTCATTAGAACAGTTGGTGCCCCTGGTTCTAGATCGAGCGCCTTCGCAACCTTTCTCGTGGCTGGCACGGTCTTGGTCCAGATGATCTCGGTGCGGATGGGCACATCGGGCGGAAACTGCTCGGCGAAGCTGAGGCTATCAAGGAAGAAGGTAAACTCCACCAGCGGTTTTTCCTTCACATAGGTACCCACCCCCTTGTCACGCGACAGGTATCCCTCATCGATGAGGAATTGGACCGCCTTATTAGCAGTGGGACGGCTTACCTTGAAGCATTCCGCTATTGCCTCCTCTGTGGGGAACCGGTCACCCGGCTGTAAGGCCTCGTCTTGAATCAGCTTCTGAAGCACCCGGCTCAGCTGGTTGTAGAGGGGGACAGGCGATTCGAAGAGATGGGGTTGGACCTCGGCCTTCTTGAGAAGCTCCTCGAGATTATTCATCGAGATATTAGCCTTCCATTGTTCTTATCGTGAAGAGGTAATTACCTCAGGGGAAAAAAAATGTCAAGAGATAAATACAAATTCTTGTTAAAACATCTTAACAACCTTACATCATGCTAGCCTAACAGAATAATACAGAAGAGCTGGCTCCCCACGGGGCCAGGCTTGCTGAAAGGAGAGAGAATCCTGAATATGGATAACCTGGAGGGAAGAGACGGGCAAGGACTCGAGCTGGAATCGGGAAGCCGACTGCGGCTCCAAGAAAGCAAGGTGAAGGCAGAGGTACTCTCGGGGGTGGCCTTCGGGCGATCAGATAATTGATACCATCGGTTGCTCATCAAAACTTATCGTGTCCTGACACAGTTAGTCCTTTACCCCGTAGGAAAGCCCCGTGTGGAAGCACGGAGATGATGAATTTGAGTTTTTCCCCTTTTTCGCGCGGGGTCTAATGCCCCGTGCGAAATTCCAACGGGGTTTACTGAAGTCCAATCCTGCTATGCACCCCGACAATGGCGAGAATGATGATACCGTTTAGCATTATTTGCCACTCCACCCCCAGTCCAGCCATACTGAGGATGCTAAATAAGACTGCCAAGACAAGCACCCCGAGGAATGTCCTTTCGACCCCACCTCTGCCCCCTAAGAACAAGGTTCCCCCTATTATGACGGCGGCGATTGACTCGAGCATAATGTTCGCTCCGACACCGGCCCCACTTTGAAATGTTGGATAGGGTGTTCTTGCCCAGCCGAGATAAAGGAGCCCGGCCACTGCGGCTAGGGTCCCGCTGATCATATACACAAGAACTTGAACCTTCCAAATGCTAATCCCTGAACAATGGCTTGCAGAGAGGCTACTTCCTAATGCACGAACCTTCCACCCAAAGGCAGTCACTTTCAAGATAACGTAGAATAGAACCGTGAGTGAAATCCAGACTAATGTTATGATCGGAAAACCAAAGATCCTTCCCGTACTCAGACTTATAAGCTCCTGGGCGGCTCTCCCTCGGCCCCCACCGCCAGTCGTAACGTATAAAGTCCCGGTCAAGATTATCATCATCGCCAAGGTCATAACTACATGAGGTATCTTCAGCCGTGAAATGCCCAACCCATTAATTGTTCCGATCGCGGCTCCAACAATGATGCAGACGATTGAAGGAAGAATAAATCTTCCATCGACCATGAGAAGAGCCCCGACCATGACGGTGATCCAATATATCGCACCAATGGAGAGGTCAATGCCCCCGGAAAGAATCACGAGTGTTTGAGCGAGGGCGAGTATGCCAAGCATGGTGTTGCAGTAAAGGATCATCTTTAAATGAAAGAATGTGAGGAAGCCCGGCGTGATAAAGCCTGCAATCGCACTGATAACTATCAATGCTAAGACAAGTATCAAGGGTTGAGTTGCGGATAATTGAAATCCGCCAATCCGCTTCATTTACTCCGCCCTCTCGCTTCCGACTATCAACAATTGAATGCCTGCTACACCTGCCAACAGTAATCCCTTAACAATAAAGTGGTACCATATAGTTATACCCAAAAATTGAAGGATATGTCCTATAGAAGCTATGATCAGGGCGGAGGCTACAGTCCCCCTATAGCAACCGACCCCACCTGTTACAAGTGTACCTCCCATGAAAACGGCTGTAAATGAATCGAAGAGATAGGGCGCCCCTGCTTCGGCATTTCCACTTCCAATTCTTGCAGAGATGAAAAGCCCGGCCATAGCGGCGGAGAGAGCACTCACGATAAAGACCTTTATCCTCGTGCGATCGACGTTTACACCGGACATCTTAGCACTCTCGGGATCCCCTCCTATAGCATAGATCTCTCGACCGAATCTTCTTTTCTGGAGGACAAGTATCCCAACAGTTGCAGCTAAGACCAGTATCAAAAACGGCACGAGGGGGAGATTAGCTACATGATACAGCAGTATCTTCTTAAAATTAGTCGGTATGAATCCCCCGGGACTTGGCCTGATAAGGAGGCTCACGCCGGTGAGGAAGAACATCATACCTAATGTCATGATAAATGAATCTATCTTCAGTTTGCTTACACCAAAGCCATTTATCGCGCCGATTACCAGGGAGATAAGAATAATCGATCCTATTGACGGGCCAATGCCCCAAATCATGGTTACTGAGGCTATCGCAGTTGCCAAGCTTGCAACTGCCCCTACAGAGAGATCAAATCCGCGGCTAAGGACCACAAAGGTTTGACCAAGACCAACGAGTGCTATCGGAACTGCGCTGACCAGAATAGTTGAGAAGGTGGAGGTTGTACGAAAAAATGGAGAGGCAGCAGATGACGCTATCCAGAAGATGACGAGGACTATATATATGTACCAATCAAATATGATCTTCTTCAGTCTCTTATTCCGCATCTTTCTTGTTTCTTAGCCATAATAGGAGTCCAAGAGCTCCTCTTCATCCATCTTCTCTTCCGAGAACTCCTTTACGATCTGTCCTTCTCGCATCACCAAGAGCCTGTCAGGCAGGTTCACGACCTCTTCCAGGTCGGTCAATACCGCCAAGGTAGGTATGCCCTCGGTTGAGAGCCTCCTGAGAAGATGATATATTTCACCCTTTGTAGCCACGTCGAGTCCCATTGCCGGTTGATCCACGATGAGTATCTTCGGCCGTGCGAGAAGATATTTCCCTAAGACGACCTTCTGCCTGTTTCCACCGCTGAGATTCTTCACCAGCTGTGCCAAGGATGGTGTCTCAATTCTAAGCCTCAAAACCATTTTTTCGACGGCTCTTTTATCCTCATTTCTCTTTATGAATCCGAGCCTGGTCCTATTATCTATGCTTGCCAGGGAGATGTTCAGCCAAACATTGAGTGACAGCCAGAGTTCCTCCTCATCTCTTTTGTCGGAAATGTAAAAGATACCATTACTTATTGCGTCCTTAGGGCTGTTTATTTCGATCTTTTTACCCGAGATGTAGATCTCTCCGTCTTCCTGGGGAAGAAGACCCGCGATTGTGCGTAGTAAGTTACTTTGTCCTTGCCCTCTCAATCCAGCTAATGCGACTATTTCTCCTTTGCGAACCTCCAAACTGACGTCTCTTAACCACCTGTTCTTAACATCTTTTAGAGAAAAGACTACCTCTCCTTTCAGTTTCAAACCTGTTTTTTCCGGAAAGCTGAGTCCTTTTTCAGTCCCCGTCATCATGCCAATAACCTTTTTTCTTATTGAGACAGGATCCTCCTCCCAGTTATTGTCAATTATTCCCTCCAGGTTTCCGTCTTTCAGAACTATAATGTCATCACATATCTTAAAAATCTCCTCAAGTCGGTGAGAGATGAACACAAGGGTTTTTCCCCTCTCTCTTAATCTCCTCATGATCTTAAACAGGTTATTCACTACGCTGCTTTCCAGAGGAGCAGTCATCTCATCTAGGATGAGGATTTCAGGGTCGCGGGAAAGGGCCTTGGAAAGCTCGATGAGACTCTTTTCGCCTTCACTGAACTCCCTGGCAGGCAAAGTAATGTCTATATCTAAGCCGACCTCTCTGAGTGCCTTTTTCGCATGGCTTTGCAGTTTTGTCTGGTTGATGAGTCCTTTCTCATAGAATTCGTCCAACTTATCCAGAAAGATGTTCTCGGCTACACTCAACTGGGGAATAAGGGCGCGTTCTTGAAACACTGTATCCATCCTAAACGTGTATCTCGCTTGAGAGGGATCCTTAACCCGGGCTGTTTTTCCACCAATAAAGATCTCTCCTCCGTCGGGTTGGTGTATTCCCATCAAGATCTTTACTAATGTTGATTTTCCAGCACCGTTCTCTCCGACTAGCCCGTAGATCTTGCCCTTCTCCAGGGAAAAGGATATCCCCTTTAACACCTCCACTCCGGGAAAGTGTTTTCTAATCGAAACTACCTTTACGCTCTCCGTCATGCCAACGTGCTCCCTCATCGTCTGACTATTTTCCCACAATAGCCTATCAAGAGCAAGGGGCGAGGCAGCAGGAAAGGGACTACCTCCGCTTCCCCAAATCCTCTACGGGCCAAGCTAGAAGGCCTCCTTTTGGAGGCCTTCAGACATTCATAGGGTTTTACTCCTTCCTATGCCAACGGGAAGGAGTAGCACCCATCCTTGATCTCCAAGAGATCCCTCTATACCCGCATATGTACTCGCTCTACTAGGTTATTTGATGATCTTATTGAGCAACTTGTCCGACAGTGGTGTAAAGACGAATATTCCCTCTGGGGCCTTTGGACGGACGTAGTCCTTGAATCTCTCTGATGGAATTCCCGGAGTTGGGTAGAAATACATCTTTGGAACAGGATATCCCTGAAGCAGCATCTCTATTAGTACCACTGAGATTGCGCTACATATGGACGGATGACATGAGGCATAAGCTTTGATGTTGTGTTTTATGCACTTTTGCATGAAACCATTTTGGTCCTCTGAGGCGTGTAGATACTTGCTTGGGTCCATACCAAGCTCGAGCATCGCATCGGTTATTGCATTGGACATCTGTCCGCCAACAGAGTAAATCGCGTCAAACTTAGGATGGGCTGCCACCATGCTCATAAACTTCTTCTTCGCCTTATCATAGGACCAGTCCGCATATTCGATCGCAACGACTTTGATGTCTGGATATTTTTCAAAAACGGACAATCCTCCACCACTGCGGCCAAGATCTATTGGGTAACCCTTTAGCCCTCTGAAGAAAAGGATTCTTCCTTTATACCCCAACTCTTTTGCCAACCACTCAGCGCTTAGAGTTCCGAATGTCCAAGGGTCGTTTCCGACATAACAGTTGTATTTAGTGGTGTTAACGGCGTTATTAAACGTTATGATTGGGCAGCCGGCATCATAGATCTCTGCGACTGTGTCCGCCAGAGCCATTGCGTCTAAGGGATCCACGATGATGGCATCAAGCTTCCCAGCCTTCCACATCGTGAACATGTCCCTGAGGTTTGAGATTTCAGTATCTACTGATCCAGCGCTATCCATGTGAACATAGTCTGTGATCAAAGGTGACCTTTCCACTTCTCGCTTGAACTCCGCAATATTCACCTCCTGCCACGGGTTGCCTCTCCAACTCGTTATGTATCCAATCTTGTACGGCGGATCCTTTTTGTATTGTTTGATTGTCGGCGCATTGTTCCACCATTCAAGCCAGGCATGCTTCTTCAAAAATACATCAAAGGCGGTATCCTTGTCCAACTGATATCGGGGCTCCTGTGACAACCCCTTTGGTATTGCAATACAGGTCACCACACCCACTGCAACGATGGCAATCAGTACCATCCTGCTAAATCTCTGAAAATCTAACCTATTCATTTGTTACCCTCCTTACTGATATGGTTTTTCTTTCAGGATCGTCAAACGCCACAGCTCCTGTCTGCTTTACCCTTTCATTCGTTCATAGCAATATGAAATCACCTCCTTTTTTGGATAAATTTTCCGGATCATTGCCGGAATGGGCATCGTATGCGAATAGAGCTCATGGCGTTGAGCACTTGCGTTGTGAGTTCATGCGGCCTCTTCTGCAGCTGTCTCAGCAAGCATATCGTTTATCGGGACGAGGGATTCATAGGCCTTGTTGAAAAGCAAGAACTGTCGATCGTACACCTCACGCATATCCTTTTTTGGGTGCGTAATCTCCCTTACCTCAATAAATTGCTGGGCAGCCTTCTCAAAGCTCTCGAACACCCCCAGGGTTACCCCTGCCGTGATAGCAGCCCCGAGAGAGTTGGCCTCTTGCTGGGCAGAGAGGGTAGCAATTCTCTTGTTCAAGATGCTGGCTTCTATTTCTCGCCATAGGCCGCTCTTGGAGCCTCCTCCGATCATCCGGATTTCTTGGAAGGAAGTGTCCGCCTGCTTCTCAAGGGCTTCACACAGCAATCTGATATTGAAGGTAATCCCCTCGAGTGCTGCTCGCAGAATGTCCTCTCTCTTGTGGGCCAAGGTGAGGCCAAGAAGGGCCCCGCGTGCCTTTAGGTCATTGTGAGGGGCCCCTCCTGGACGAAGGTTGGGAAGGAAGATAAGTCCGCGGGATCCAGGCACGGATGTTGCGGCTTCTTGGCTCATCCAGTCAAAGGGGTTCTGGCCAAGACGTTCTGCACTCGCCACTTCGAGCCAACAGATCTGATCTCTGACCCACGCATAGACCACCCCCGCGGAAAACGTGGCCAACTGAACAACATACATGTTCGGCACGACATGGCAAAGGGTGAACGGCCTCATCTTATCATCGAACACGGGACGGGATGAAGCCATAGCCAACCAAGAGGCTGAGCCGATATAATTGTATACAGAGCCCTCTTCTACAACCCCCGCACCTAACGCCGCACAGGAGACGTCCCCTCCTCCCAAGATGACAGGTGTCCCCTCTTTCAGTCCTGTCTCTTGACTGACCTCCTTTTCGATCGAGCCCACACGCGTGTTTGACGGGAGGATCTCATCAGGCAGCTTTGTATCGTCTATCCCCACCTCGGCCAACATGTCAGTGGCCCACGTTTTCCGCTCTAGATCCAGAAGGCCAGTGTTCGAGGCGTCAGAGAAATCAGTAACAAAACGACCGGTGAGACGGTGCATTAGAAGGTCCTTGGTCCCTAAGAACTTGTATGCCCGGTTGTATGTCTCGGGCTCATTCTCCTTCAACCACAGTATCTTTGCGATTGGGTAGAGCGCAATCTCCATCCCTCCCCCGGTCCTATGGTAGAAGTTCTCCCATCCAAGCCGCTCTTTTACGAACTCTGCTTGCGCTTGACTGCGGTGGTCTGCCCAAAGGAATACCCTTTTTTGGAGAACGCGTCCTTCCCTATCTACTGGAATCCCTGCCATCATGTGACCGCTGAAGGAAATACCTATGATGCGCGAGGGGTTGACTTTCGCAGAGGAGACCACTCTTTTTGTTGAAACGACGAATGCCTCCCACCAGTCATTCGGATTTTGCTCTGCCCAGCCTGGGCGAGGATAAAACGTCTCATAGGGATGGTAGTAACTGCCTATAAGCTTGCCTGACAGGTCGTAAAGACAGGCCTTATTCCCGGTCGTACCCAGATCATGTGCCAGAATTACATTTTCATGCAAAGCTGATTCCTCCTTCACTTGTAAGGATTTGTCTTTGAGGGCTTGTCCTTTCCCCCGCGACGGGGGACGGTTGTCTTGAGCACTGAGCCCTCGCGCAAGAAGGTTCTCAGATAATCCACCGGCCTGTTGTCTCGGGTAAATGACACGCCGGTTATCATCAGGACAGGAGAGAAGGGCTGTATCTGAAGTAATTCTGCAACCTCTTGTTCTGTCACTTCATAGGCTAT
>Ga0209636_10000439_pt1 | contig 40196 bp, 37 predicted proteins | sample DeeMarSWOR152_54_FD_187464 | JGI IMG/M metagenome (GOLD analysis project Ga0209636, IMG submission 187464) | Marine sediment microbial communities from White Oak River estuary, North Carolina - WOR-1-52-54 (SPAdes) (version 2) | ecosystem: Environmental > Aquatic > Marine > Intertidal zone >... | reverse complement strand
CCCTTTCATCCCTTTTTTTCTTTATAGAGTAATTTTCATCGGTTCTTTCATTCTAGGAATGACCACATTTATATCAGGCATTTTTTCAAGTGCCATAGCCTTAAACTTCTGCATTTCGTCTTGGTTACCATGCATCGTCACTACAACTTTTGGTTTGATGTCTAAAGTCATCTTAAGAGCATTCTTTGGAGAACAGCTCGGAGAGGGGGCACCAGTGGGAAGAAAAGCTAGATCTGCAGAATAATCCTCCAACGGAATATATCCAGAGTCGCCCCCATGAAAAACACTAAAATCGGGCCACTTCATCCTGAAGAGGGTTATTGATCCTGGATGGACACCACCAACAGCTGCAATCTCAAGACTATCAATTGATAATGATTCAGTTGATGTTAAAGCTTTTACTTTATCAGCAGGAACCTTTGTTTTTAATTCTCTGGCCACCTGAGAATCCGCAATAACTATAGCCCCAGATACCTCGAAAATCTTTGAAGTCGTCTTAACATCAAAATGGTCTCTATGGGTATGAGTATTTAACTGCAAGTCAAGATTCTTTAAAGCTTTTATCTGATCATCGCTATCTAGAGCCATTTGACACATATCAACGGCAATGGCTTTGTCTGCCGCTCTAAACACAATACTTGAATAACCAAAATAGATGAAAGCTATTTCATTCTTTTCTATTGGTAATGAAAATAACTCTTTAATAGGAGTAGACATGATTGTGAACACCTCATGATTCAGAACATTAAGTAAAATTATTCTTTATATATACATTAGGCTAATTTCCGACTAAATTTATTCGAATAAATTCAATGTCAAGTTGGGAGACAATTTTCAAGGGGAAAATTCGTGATGAACTCCTCCAAAAACTAGTGAATGAGTTATTTAAGTTTATAAATACAGAAGTCTAGTAACGTAATGAGTAAGTGAATATTAATGGAACAAACGGCTGAAAAGATCATTCAGAGGATTGGTCAGCAGACGAATCTCCCAAGGAAGGATATTTTGAAAAGAATTGCCCAACTCAGTAGGTCACTCAAGTATAATATAGAGGATGACGATCCTACGATTCCAAAACTCCTTACCCAAGAATTAAATGTTGGTCTAGATGGAAATCCTACGGATTATCTTTATATAGAACTCTTGTATGATAAATGGCCACTTTTTGCACGAATCATACCATTAACAACAATATATAGGAGAAAATCACAAAAATACTCAGGAAAATAGGCCCCAAAATAGAACTCGAGGAGGTGACACATGATACATATGGTATGGAGAAGCACCATTCTCTTGGAAAAATTTTCAGATGGCAAGAAATCATAGGGGGGGACCACGTATTTATGAGAGATGGAATTTTATTATTTATCGCACCGTACACTGGATATCAAGATTACACTTTATTAGCCAATAATTACACCCTTGAGGAGGTGGTCGAACAGGCTGAATCATATCGAACATTCACAGATTACACAGTTGTTAGAACAAATGAACCGAATAAAACCTACATTCCATATTCTTTGTATGAAAAAATATACATCCAACCCCCCGAATGGGCAGAAATTGATACAGAAAACCATGATGGTTGTCTAAAATTCCCCTATATTACACTTGATTCCCTACAAGTTACCCCAGAGTTAGAATCCATTTCCTTTTTTAATACAGCAACGAAAGAAATAATTGGAACCGAATCTCTACAGTATTACCAAAAACTCAAACAAATTTGGATATATGATGAATTATCCCTTCGTGTGATAATTATTTTCCAATTCTAGTTTTTAAACATAGGGCACTTTTCAATACTCATCTTTTCCCTATATAGTTACTTTATAATTATTTCCCAGTCGTTTCCTTGACAGTAATCTTTATAATTCCCTCTAGTACTTTTTCTCTCAAGAACAATTATCACATTTAATGAATTTATGAGGTTCAAGAATTGACTAGCTCTAAGGAATATATGGATATTGATAAAAATTACGGAGCTCATAATTATCATCCTATTTCTGTTGTTGTAGCGAAAGCTCAAGGTGTTTGGGTGTACGACCCCGAAGGGAAGAAGTACTTAGATTGCTTATCTGCTTACTCTGCGGTTAATCAAGGCCATTTACACCCCAAAATTATCCAAGCATTGAAGGATCAGCTTGATCGGGTCGCATTGACTTCTCGTGCGTTTCATAATGACCGTATGGGTCTTTATCTGAAACACCTCCTTGATATTTGCGGGGAGGGGTTTGACATGGCCCTACCAATGAACACAGGAGCTGAGGCGGTCGAGACTGCCATCAAAATGGTTCGACGATGGGGTTATGAAGTTAAAGGAGTTGAAAAAGACAAGGCTGAGATTATTGTGTGTGCTAATAATTTTCATGGCAGAACAACAACCATTGTTGGTTTTTCTACTGATCCTCTTGCCAATACTAATTTTGGTCCATATACTCCAGGATTTAAAATCATCCCTTATGATAATCCTGAAGCTTTAGAAAAAGCAATTACTTCAAACACCGTTGCATTCTTAGTAGAACCAATCCAAGGTGAAGCTGGTGTTATTGTCCCAGCAGAGGGTTATCTGAAAAGAGTTCGAGAGATTTGTACTAAGCATAATATTCTCTTAGTACTTGATGAAATACAGACGGGGTTTTGTCGTACTGGAAAGATGTTCTGCCATCAATATGAAGACATCATTCCAGATGTGATGACCTTGGGTAAAGCCTTAGGCGGAGGGTTACTCCCTGTCTCTGCTGTTGTGTCTCGCAAGGAAATTATGCAAGTTTTCACTCCTGGATCCCATGGTTCTACTTTCGGTGGATTTCCTCTAGCATGTGCTGTTGGAGATGCTGCATTAGATGTTCTTGTTGAGGAGAAGTTAGCTGAACGCTCAGCGAAATTAGGTGCCTACTTTCTGGACGAGCTGAGAAAAATTGATCATCCGCGCATAAAAGAAGTGAGAGGAAAGGGTCTTTTTACTGCGGTGGAGCTCCATGAAAAAGCACGACCTTATACTGAACAACTCATTAACGAAGGCATTTTAGCTAAAGAAACACATGATTTCGCCATTCGTTTTGCTCCTCCCCTTGTTATCACCAAAGAGCAACTAGATTGGGCTCTTAAAATTATCAAGAAAGTACTTGGATCCTAAAACCTTCTTTAAATCAACTTAGGACTTCTCTCAACAAGAGAGGGATTCATCCCCAAACAAGTAATGCAAGAAGAAGAACCCCTAAAACACCAGTTATTAGTCCATTAAAGAATAACCACCATCGAGACGTATGTAAAGGTAGTGTCCTCCTCATTTCCCAGGTATCCCGTTTTTTCTTATTTTTTACTGGCATTTTAAATGGTAAATGAATGAGATATGTCCCTTGAAGCGCTTTGATTGTCTCTACTCCTGTTAATCCTGAAACAAAACCACCAACTAACATTGCAGTTGTACGAGTCACTCCTTTTTCCTTTATTTCCTTCTCAGGATCGACACTTGGAAATAGGTCTAGTAATAAATGAGAAGCGAATCCTAGAAAGAACGGTGTGAAAACCAATGCTAAAATAAGGCTCTGATCATCAGGAATAGCCAAATATTTCTGGATAAGAAATGTAATAGTGATAAATAGGGGAATGAATACACTATGAGTAGCTACATCCCGATGATGCATCCAATTTAGAAGTAAATCCCAATCAGGAGCCTCAGCACCAATTAATGCCATGAGAAAGGCGGTTACCACCCATAAAGGCGAGACATCTGGAAGATCTGGCACATAATTCGCATCAACAAACCAATAGATCACGACATACATAAAAAATATGATTATTACAGTCATCAAATGCCACTTTCGATTTGCCATCGCACCTTACCATCCTTGATTTTTCTTTTCAGCAATTCATCTTTTCCTTTAATTTATTTCTATTTACTCCCAAAATTGCTTTATAATCCTTTCAATTATTGGTTTGTTAAAGACTACCAACATAATAGGGATCGTTACACATTATGGACTGGAAATACTTACGGCCAGCGGTCTGGCCAGGCTCTGAAATGCAGAAAAGCATTCCACACGGAGATGTTCAACCTAATGGTATCGATATATCAATTGGACGCTTGTTTCAATTAATTGGAAACATTAGATTGACTTCTAAGATAGAAAAACGTCAATATCCTAAATTACTAGAATTAATGCCTCATGACAATTTTTGGCACTTAAAGCCTGGGATTTACCTTGTTGAGGTAGCAGAGGAAATTATGATCCCTAATAATGCTATTGGTTTTGTTACGCCTCGTTCAACTTTGATTCGGATGGGAGCAACAGTATTTTCTGGAATATGGGATAAGGGGTTTCAAGGAGTAGGTGACAATCATGGCCGTATTTTATTACAAACTTCTCTCCCCTTTAAAGTCCATGTCTCTGTCGCTATTGCTCAGATGATTTTTATAAGTGCAGTCGACGATGAGACGGTGTACCAGGGAAACTATCAACCCGAATCAGATTCAAACCTATAAAACGGATAAAATAAGAGATCTTTATCATTCAGATTTGATAGTGCAGGTGCGCGTTTATACTCCCTCAAGATGTACAGTTCAGTTTTATGCCTAAGAAGAGGCAATCCGAAATTTTTGTGGAGAAATTCTCTCCGAATGGCACTCAGGACACTTATGAGGATCAGATATTCGAGATCTACCAGAAAAAGTATAATTACAATTCATACAGATCGCAGGACGTACTTCTATTCGTTTTTTTTCAGAACGGATTGTTTTTCTAACTGAATCGAGATCCTGAACGACAACTTTTACAGGAACATTCGTTAAATCAGCCAATTCTAGCAGAGTCATTTCTTCGTGCTTTGAAAGAAGCTCAATAATCTTTTCTCTCCGTGTTTTCATCAATTCTCAACTCTTTTTTTAATTGAATGTTGTTAGTCCTAGTAATACATATTCCAGAAAGAGGATTGTATCTAAAATGGCAAAAACTGGAACCATGTAAATCTATTTTCTTCCATGATGGATATACTAGATGATGCATAATATCTCTTCTATAACTCTATAAGAAGGCTTGTTACATAATCTTATTTCCCATCACTTATGTCTTCTTCTTCAATAACAGGTAGGAATATTTTTAATTGCCCATATTGAATACTTGGTAACATGATTGCATCATACAATGAGCTGTTTAATGGTATTCTTGATAAGTTTAACATTCGGGCAATATAGGAAGACAATCCAATTATCATTAGTAGTGGACCCCAGACGAAAGACATGACTAAGAGAATGTCCTGTGGTGTAATTTTTAAGTATTCAGTTGGATTATAGAAAATTGATAAAAGAAACATAACGATTGAGAAAATTAAACCCAAAATTATGATAAATTTAATCCAAATAACCACTGAATGTTTCCCTTGGAGGTTTTCCTTCAATGTCGATTGATTTTCCATCTTCAATCACAATTATTACTTCATTCATATTGATTTATAAGGTATATTGATACAATAAACTAACTTCAGTTCAAATTAGCGATATCATTAAAGAGTAATTTCCTTTCTTGTTAATTGATTTTCCATTTTGAATCAAACTCGTACCAGATCAGGCGTTTACTACGTTTTTAAAAACTTATAAGTCTAGCTTTTACCCATATTCATTGATAATTCTCTCATTTAATATGTACTTTTCACCTCCTCATTACACAACAATATCAAAGCTAAAGATGATTTACGTCAATAATTTCTTAATAATTATGGAATGGATTATATTGCAACTAAGGAGACTACTAGTTATATTTCTTGTTATAATTATTGTTACTTTGACAATTCAATATCAAAGAACGGAACCCATTGGAAAAGAGGAATGGCCTCCTCCAACAAATAATATTAACATCAAACAAGAAATGAGTCCTTTTGTTACTAAGTCGTGTTCTTCTCATATTGAGATTCAAACTTATGGTGGAGGAAAAAGTGATATGGCTCACTCAGTAATTCAGACTGCAGATAATGGATTCATCCTAGTAGGATCCACCGAATCATATGATGGGGAACAAGACATGTGGCTCGTAAAGACAGATGTCAATGGTTTACTCCAATGGGATCAGGTTTATGGTGAAAGTGCTTGGGATTGTGCTTATTCAGTACTTCAGACTGAGGATGGTGGTCTGATCCTATCAGGGTTCACTTGGATTTTTCGTGGAGGTGATTTAGATGGTGCTATGTGGTTAGTGAAGACAGATGCTAATGGCACACTCGAATGGGATCAGACATATTCAGGATTAAATGAAGATAGTGCTAATGCTTATTCAGTAATTCAGACTGTTGATAACGGATTTATCATAGCGGGTTGGACAGAATCGTATGGAGCAGGTTCTTTTGACATATGGCTAGTGAAAACCGACGTGACTGGTAAAATTCTATGGAATCATACTTATGGTGGATTAGAACCTGATGTTGCTGAATCCTTAATCCAGACAGCGGATGGGGGATTCCTTCTAGCAGGCTACACAGCATCATACGGATCAGGTTCTTTAGATATGTGTCTTGTGAAAACCGATGCTGATGGAATAAATGAATGGACAATACCAGTTAATTCAACTTCGACAATACCAACAACAAATATGATTGTGAATAATCGTATACAGGGATTAGATATTTTCACACTTATTTCTACGATTGGTATTCTAAGCATTTGTCTTAGACAAAGAAAATAAATGGGAATTGCCTTTTTCTGTTAAGTACCAACAATTAAAGGCATCTCAAACATTAAACATTTGATAATTTTATGAATTTATGTCATCAGAATAAACGAAAAACATCTTATTGTATTGTTAACAAAAGACTTGTGCTTTGAAAATATTTAATCAAATCAAACATTGAAGGTTTTCCATGGTATTGATTGATTTACCATTTGAAACTTAAGTCCAATTAGAGATCTCATTGAAGAAAACATTTCCCAGAGAAAAAGATTTATCCCTTTCAACAATATGATTAAGTTGAAGCTATAACTAACAAGGACAGAAGTGTTTCTTTTATTATTAATAACTATTTATCCTGACAGGTGCTATTTATATGTTTGAGTTAATCTTTATCGGCCTACTTGTATTTGGTGCTATTTATGTCTTTTTCTTTCTGATTTACTCTTCTATTAAGGAAGAAAAGAATTTTGCTCTAGATGTATACCGATATCTCAGCCGAAGATATCCAAAAACTGTCATTGTGGATTACGGAGGGATCTCATCTGATCCAATCATTCATTCTCGTAATGCTGGTCCATTTAAACTCATTGAAGTCAAAGTTATTACAGAAAAAGAAGCGAATAAGACTGATCAGGATCTAATTTTGCGAGGGGAAGTTGATCCTCAAAAATTTCAAAAAGGAGAGATGTCAGCCAACCTCTCCCTAGATCCTCAGTTCCGATGGGATCGCCACGTTCGAGATCTTGAAATAGGTATGCCAAAGATAGATAATCGTTTTATCATTTCTTCTGATGATCCCCTTTTTCCACGTCAGTTATTAACTCAAACAGATTTAGGAAACCTTCTCCAAAATAGCTTTGATTTGGAGGGTTATTTTATTAGATGGTTTGAAAGTCCCGTTATTCAGGTACGTATGGAAACAATGAACTCTAATAGCTTCATTCAAGCTTTTAACATTCTCCTTGGAACTATCGGTGCCCTTTCCGAGAAAGGTTTTCTAACCCGAAATATTGGGAAAATGAGAAAATCAGATGTTCAAATTCCGTCCTTCTTATCAACTTCAAAGGTAGATGAAATTGAAGATAAAAAACAAGTGGATACAAAATTAGTGGATACTCCCACACCAGAAAAGATCATTTCGGAACCAGAAGAACCTATCCTCACTTGGAAACCACTTCCAGGCATTTCAACCGAAATCACAAAGCCATATGCCATTCAAGATCAAGAAGAAGCTGTTGAAAGTCCATATCAGTCCTTTTTTAGCTCTATTAGTTATCAAGCCAAAAAAATTGAATTTAAACCTACTCATGTTAGAATATTAACCTATTCAAGAGCAGCTCAAGAGATAATTGTGACATTTCCCGAAAATGAACGTGCTTTATTTTCCACATTTACTGGCCGCTCCCCATCTGAAGTTTTTGAACTCCAAATTAATTTTCAAGAAAAAGCACGATCAATAGATTGGAGTGATGCGTGGAAAGACATAACCATTTCAGGCCCTCCAGATATTATAGGAAAATTACAAACTCGAACAGGAATTGCCCATCGGATTACAAACACTGGTGAAACTATGGTAACAGTGAAGGGTCACCCCCATAAAGGGATAGAATATAAACTCGTGGTTCCCAAAACAATACGAGGAATCAATGCAGGCTATTCTCTCCTAAAAGATATGATTTGGTTTTTTGAAATGATTTTCCTGTGAGGATTGATTGGAGTATGTAATCAATTCTTATAAATTAAAGAAAGAAATTAATAAAAGAGATATAAATCGCTTTCTGAAATCGGAAAAGCTGTTAAAACTGAAACTTTGAGAACAACCAAATTCAGAACTTTCGGATAGACTCTCGAGTAAAGCATATTAAAAACCAATAGAACTTTTACCTGTCTTTGAAAGCTTGAATAAACCTAAAAGAGAGATAGCTTGTGACGGTGCTTAAGATCGTACTAATTGGCGATGGTGGTGTCGGTAAAACCGCTATTCGGGAAAGATACCTTGGTAAAGGTTTCAAAGCCCAGTACCTACTGACAATTGGTGCAGATTTCGCTATGAGGGACGATACTATCAAAGGTGAACCTATTCGATATCAAATATGGGACCTAGCAGGACAACAACGCTTCGATGCGGTTCGAGAAGTCTACTATAAAGGCAGTGTTGGTGCTCTCCTCGTTTACGATGTTACCCGTCCTGATTCTTACTTTAACACTCCTAAATGGATTAATGAACTGTGGACAAATAATGGTCGCGGTCGAGTGCCCATTATCGTTGTTGCTAATAAAATCGATATGCGTGAATTATCCGATGATACTGTCTCTCCAGAACAAGGAAGGATCTTCACTGAACGGCTTACAAAGCTAACTAGACCAGAAGGATTTGATTGTTACTTCTGTGAAACATCTGCCAAGACAGGAGTTAACATTCAAGCTGCTTTTTCATTACTTGGCGAAAACATCATGAGATTTGTTAGTAAACAACGAAAAACAAGTCGTACCACAACAACTCGATTACGGGCTGCAGCGCAACAACGATCTCAACGCGTTTCAAGACAATATTAACCATCTTTTCTCTTTTTTCCTCTATTATCTTCATGAAATATTTTAGAAAGTATTCCATCTTTGAATACTGTATGGAAACATGTGAATCTTTAAAAAAGTGATCTAAAGTAAACTAAAATATGTTTCATACTAATTTTTGATTCTCCTGCTTCTCGTGGCTGAAATGCATAAATAAATTCCCCAATTGAAGTCTTTCGAGGCATCACCTTAAGGAGATCAAACAGTAACTTGTATCCTTTGGGGGAAATAGTTTTAGGATTTTGAATTATTAGCTCTGTTATAAATTGAGTTTCTCCCCCGAAGAAACCACTCATAATATCTTTCGGGCGTGGCCGTCGCCTTATCAACAATGAGAATTTCCCGAGAGTAGTTGCTCCCCAAGAAATGAGCTTACGAGTTAAACTCCATCCCTCTACACTTGAACGGCTTCCAATAACCAGCTCATTTCCTTCTGATAGTAGTTGAATCCCATCTGCAATACATTCTGGAGGATGTTGAAAATCACAGTCAATTACAAAAAAATAATCAGTTCTAGTAATTTTCAAAGCATCAACTAATGAAATTGTTAACCCTTTAATCAATTCATTTTTACGATCTAAAAAGGTAATATTGGGATTTTTAGCACCCCAGTTTAAAACAACTTCTACGGTTCCATCTGTGGATCCATCATCAGCTACAATAATTGAAACTTCAGAATATAATGATAATAATCTAGTTATCATCTTATCAACGTTACTTTTTTCATTTAATGTGGGAATAATAACTGTTATCTGTTTAGTAAAGGTACTTTCATTCATAAGAAACTTCCATTTGCTTTTTTTTCTTTTTTTTTCTGATATATAGTCCGATATATATGTTTTTCAGATAGGACAGACTTACTTCTGGGTTCTGATTGCACATTCTAGATTGATTGATTTTAAGATAATCAGTCGTAGATTGTACTTTCTCTTCTTCCATTTAGAATAATTTCTTCTTAATGACTTCGAGATGATCATTATCTTTTCTAGTCTTTTTGGATTTCTTCTATATCCTTTCGAATGATTTTTGATTATTATTGCTTTTTATTCTCAAGGATATATAATCCAATTATTTGTAGGGGATGTCAGGTGTCGTCTTGCATACACATAAGGTTCTTTTTATGGTATTCAAACAATAATGATCAAGAGTATTTCTGTGTGATTAAAATTGCACTGAAGGCCATTATCGAAGTAATAAGAATATGGATTAAATATTATTGTCTAGAAACAAGCTAAATTTCTAAAGGCGGATTATTTACGAGATCTTCTTGCTGTATAGGTTACAATTGCTAAAAACACAATTAAAAGAGTGCCACTCCCCAGCCAAGGGAATATAAATAGAGTGAAAGATCTGTCTATTCTGTTAACTTATTAATAGAAGATGCAGCGGTTCCCCCCACTCTTTAACTATAGATCAATAATTTTCTTTAAAAGATAAAACAAAAATACTAAGCCACTAGTGGGTAAACCGAATAGTATCAGAATCGCAAGAATAACAAATAAGGCTTCTAAAATGATAAATTTGTCATCAAATCCAAGAGATTGGATAAATTTGAACATATTTGCTATTCTAGTTTGGGATTACAAGTGAGTCTTAGAACAGTACTTCAAAAATTTGCAGAAGGATTTTCTGTTAATGGAATCTTTCTGCAAACTCCTCAGGAAGTCTTTCCAATAATCCAACAGAGAGCTGATTTTCTTTTAGTACTTAAAAGGTATCCTGATCTCCAAGTTGGTGTTTCGGAAGTAATAATGGATGATAAGAAAGTTGGTGCTTTAGTAGACTCTCTCAATAATAGGACCAAAATCATCATTCTCACAGCACCAAAGAACATTCAAGAAGTAGCTTCTCATTGGAAGCGCTTCTTGCCTGTGGTCCGAAAACAAATCAATATAGATGACTTTATTCATCAAGAAAGTATCGAAACAAAATTGATCAATCGATTAGAAGATATTCGAATAGCACTCAGCAAAACAGCTACAATTCTGAAGGAGAGAATTAATTATGACTCAAAACTCTAATCCTCAAGATGAAATTGAACTTCAACTTGCGCAAAGGATCATCGAATTAACGAAAGCTATAGAACTAAACAAGTCAATGATTGAAAAGATCATGACTGACTTAGAACAAGGAAATTCGAAGATAGATGAGTGGGAAAAACAGATACAGGATTGGGATTTAAACCTAGGGACAAGGTTTGATGAAATAAATAAGCAATTCAGTAATTTAGAGGAAAAGTTTAAACAACAATCCTCAACTATAGAACAGAAATTTGAAGAAATCTCAACCCAATTTAGTAATTTAGAGGAAAAGTTTGAACAACAATCCTCAACTGTAGAACAGAAATTTGAAGAAATCTCAACCCAATTTAGTAATTTAGAGGAAAAGTTTGAACAACAATCCTCAACCGTAGAACAGAAATTTGAAGAACTATCAACCAAATTTGCTGGGTTTGAAAAGACTCAGAGTAATCAAGAAGATCTAATTTCAGCCCAACAGCAAGCTATTGAGGAACAAAATACAGAAATTAAACATCGTATTGAGAAAGAAGATTTTACTACAACCATTGAAGGTATTAATGAGATAAATTCCATTCTAAAACAAAACCAAGAATTGTTTCAATCGGAATTAAAGGATCATGTTGAAAAGACTCAAGAACGATTTGACACCTTAGCAAAAACCATTGAATTAATAGGAGATGGGTTGTCACAACTCGAACACCATAAAGAAAATCATGCTACTCTTCTAGAAGAGCTTCGGGGAAGTTTAAGTCAATTTAAATACAAATTGAAAGAATTAATTACTCTAACGAAAGATGATCAAAGAGCTCATTTTGATAATTTTTCACGAATTGTTGAAAGCTATAACGAGAATATCCGAACTGAATTAACAATCATGGCACAATCGTTAAAAGAATCAGATACACAGATCCTCGATGAAGTATCAGCTAGTTTTACACCTAAAAGGATTGGAAAAGAACTTCAACAAACAATCGCTGATTTGGCAAGCGAATTAAAATCAGAGGCTCAGAAAACAAGAGACGATTTAGTAGAAGGACTCCAGAAAAATGTTCAAGAATACGAAACAACAATGGAGAAGCAAAATACGGCTATAAAGAATTATCAACAACAATTAGAACACTTTCAAGATGAGATTCTGGCAATTATTGATAGGAAAGTTAATGAAAAATATGAGGTAGTATCTTCTTTGTTATCTAAGGTGGCAATTCAAGCAGAAGAACTCGTTCTCCTCATCAAAACCTCTGAAATTCAAATTTCTACTTCTCCCTTTCAAAAGAACCAAAATCAGTTTGATATTGGTGAAAATGACTCTAAAAAACCGACTGAAGCTGAAAATAAAGACTGATATATTTTCAATAAATGTAGTGTATCGATCGAAGTTTATGGAATGATATCAAAATAAAAAGTTTTTCTTAGAAAAAACCTCCTTAATTGAAGAATACTCTTAAAATAAAGACGATGTGAAATAGCTGTGACGATAGAAAGGCCTCTCAAGATAGTGATTGCAGGAGAGAAGCATGTTGGTAAATCAACCCTCGTACATAGGTTTATTCACAATCAGTTTCCATTGAAAGGTTTATACTCCACAGTTGGATTTGATTTTACAATTAAAACACTAACTTTGGAGAACGGGTCAACAGTAATAATCCATCTGTTTGATTTTGGAGGTGAACCTGGTTATAAAAAGATCTTTCCCCAATATGCTTCTGATAGTGATGGACTCATTCTTGCTTTTGATCCATCACGAGAGGAAACTTTAGACGCTCTACATGATTGGATACAGGTTTATCAACAACGAAAGCACCAAACAAAAAGTATCAATTTTCTTGTTTCTACAAAAGCTGACTTGGGTATCACCACATCCCCCCTTAAAATTAATGAATTTAGGAATAAATATTCCATAGAAGAATACTTCAAAACAAGTGCGGTCACAGGAGAAAACACTCAAAGAGTTTTTCAACGAATGGCTGTCATTATTCAACAACAGAGAATGAGATGAAAATAGATAATTGAACTAAAGAGGCTTTATACCAGATGACTAGATTTATCGCTGACGCAAGTACTCTTACAGTTAAAGTGGTTGTAGCTGGTCCTGGAGGAGTGGGTAAAACTACACTACTAAAACGATATGAAACAAATAATTTCATACCGGCAGTCAGTACTGTAGGTATCAATTTTCTAGTTAGAGATCAGGAAATTGGAGAAACGATTTTACGTGTTGCATATTGGGATTACGCAGGGGAAGATCGGTTTCGATCTCTCTTCCCTGGTTATTGTCAAGGTTCATCTGGAGCCCTGGTGGCTTTTGACTCATCAAGAGTTCAAACTCTTGCTGAAATACCTGAATGGCTAAGAATGATCCGAGAACACAACGAACCAGACATTCCTATTGTTTTACTCGGAAATAAACTAGATACAACATCCACAGAAGCAAGAAAATTAGTAGCAGAATCTGCTAACAACTTTGTTAAGAAATATAACCTTTCAGGCTATTATTTATGCTCTGCAAAGACAGGTGATGGAATAGAAGCACCATTTTCTCATTTAGGGATTCTAATTATTGAATGTAAAAAACGTCAAAGATTCCTATAAAGCTTTTTAATTCAAATAGTATCAGGTGACTGGGGGTACTAGAGGATGGAATCGAGAATTCCGTTAATCTTTTTCTCAAAAAAGCCTCTGGCTGCTAGATAACGCTTGTAGAATTTTTCATATTCATCACGTACCATTTTCTCGTATGAAATGAGAAATAATAGAATTGTAGCTATTATAGCAGCGAATCCAGCTAATCCAAACATAATTGCTGTGAATGAGTATTCCCAATCAATTAAGACCAAGAATGCGGGTAAAAAACCGCCTATAATTGCTACAAATGGTTGTGTCCAAAGTGATCCAAATCTGTTTATTCCCATGAATTGTGCTTCTTTTCCTTCAGGAACGAGATCAGCAGGTAAAGAAGCACGAACAGATTCAATAAAAACCGCTCCAAAACCCCCTATAGCAGCAATAACGAAAAATAAATTATAATAATTGCCAATTTCCATACCTGCAATTAAAAAACAGAATCCGGAATAAATAAGCGATCCTACGATGGCTGTTCTCACCTTACCGAATTTTCGGATGAACAATCCAGCTGGAATCGCCATAACGGCTGAAACCAAGCCTGCTACTAGTAGCGCTAAGGGTGCATCACCTTCTGGTAGCCCTACAGCGACCAGATGGATAAGCAAGTACAAAGCAACTGCTTCACTGGCAAATCCCCAAAATGATTGAACCAAAAACATCTTACCAAAATCAGATCCAGAAAAATTTAATAGGTATCGTGGTGTCTGTAGAATATCTGTAATAGGGGAGTCAATAGGGGGATACGGTGGATTTGCTTTTTCTACCAAAAAAAATACTATAATCCCTGCGAAAGTAATTGTTAATGCTGGAAATAAAAATAAACTAAATTCAGCAATAAAAGTAAGGTTAATCATCTCACTAAAATCTAAGAGAAGTATGGTAAAAGAATTAAAAAAAACTAATCCGATTAAACTACCCAAAACTGTGAATCCAGCTAAAATTAAACCCACCCATCCTCGCTGTTCCTTGGTAAACAGCTCTGATAATAAAGCCCCATGAGGGGAAGAGGCTAATCCTAAACCCACATATATAAGGAAAAAACACATTGGAAAAATAATTACCAACAGATCATCATCGACTGTTCCTGCAAAAATCGGAGTGAGAAGAAGCATCAACCCAGCAAGTAAACTTCCACCTAGAATATAGGGTGCGCGTGCTCCATATTTTGAACGATAGTCATCGGAAAAGGCACCCCCAATGATTACAGTTCCAAGAAATCCGATTGAACCTGCAGCGATAGAATAACTAAAGATGGTTTCAGCAAGTTCTCGGGTCAAACCCAGTCCAAAAGTATTGGATCCTTCCAAATAGGAGAGCTTGAAATAAGCAATAATGAATGCGATAAATATGGCGTTAGCTGTCCCAAAAATGCCTAAAGCAAAGATATTTCGAACTTTCTGAGATAAAAGTCGCTTTTCTCTCAATTCTTCAGTTGTAAGAAATTTGTATTCTTTTTTATTCTCGGGTTTAACTTTATTTGATTTTTCTATGCCCATATATAACACTTCATCTTACTTTGAGCCCTTTTCAGGAAGAAATTCCTTTCTTTTAAGGAAAGAAATAATGCTTTTTAACCATCGTTCAAAAATGTAATTCTTCTTTTAAGTAATTCTTCTTTTAAAATTGGCTGAAATGTACAAGAGAATTTTTATCAGAAAATCCTAATTTTTGGATGAAGCTTGGAAGAGGTACATATTTTTCTAAGATAAATTCAATCTCTTTTTTACGTTCGACAAAATAATCAGAAACTTTAGAAACGCAGGTTCTGGTAGATTTGTAGTAGGAGTAACAGTTAGTGATCTTACCGTAAGGATTGATCCTGAGAATATTGCCAGGATTCAGTATAAAACTTCCCATTTATCAACCATAACTACCGAAATTTCAACATCTGCCTCTCTAGACGAGTATCTAGTTGACGTGGAATTACGTAATGAACCAATAAAGGTAGAACTCTTGGACGCGATGTAACTGAACATTACAGTTACAGACACGGAGATAACCACAACGGATAGTATCGCATCCTTAGAAATCATAGCAGTTGACGTAATTCTTCTTACGATCATTTTAATTTCAGATTGGTCTTTATCTCGCACTAACAGATAGTATTTGAATATTTAACTGAAATATGGGTAAAAATGACGAGTCACAACAATTAATATTGTTTTTTCTCCGTCATCAAGATAGTATAACTGTTGATAACTCTGTTTAACCTCTACTAAATCCATCTTAGGATTTATTCCTCTTATAACAAAACGTTTGAATACATTTATAATGTAGAGAACAAAGCTAAATCCAGAACCTTATGAAAATTTAAAAGGAATGGCTTTAATCACAAAAATATAATAGTACAAATCGTTAGCATCTTCTCAATTACTCATCGAGATGCTTTTTTTTAAAGTAAAAACTGCTCTAAAAAAGTGAAGTTAGGAAACTAAAAAAAAGAGCCCCCCATTCTCACCTATGCCGAGGCAAAATCCATGGTACATATTAAGGAGATAAGAATGACTGGGTGGAAGTCATATGGGCCCGGTACCGTCAGAATGCCTCTAGCTAAGGGATTCACAGTAATTGTAGGTCCTAATGGCAGCGGGAAATCAAATAGCATAGATGGTGTAAATTTTTGTTTAGGGGCCTTATCTAAAAAATCAATGAGAGCAGAGAAGATGGTTGGTCTCATTTATAATGGGATTGGCGGCAGAAAACCAGCCGAAAAAGCCACTGTTGAGATCATTTTCGACAATTCTGATTATGTCATACCTCTCAAAGAAGACGAAGTGATTGTTAGCCGAGAATTAAAAAGGAATGGTTCAGGAACTTACAGATTAAACGGAAAGCGAACCACCCGTACAGATATCTTGGATAAACTTCGTATTGCTGGAATAGATGTTATAAATTCCTATAATATCATCGCTCAGGGCCAAGTGGGTGAAATTGTAGGTATGAATCCCATTCAACGTCGAGAGTTGATGGAAAACCTGGCAGGAGTGGGACAATTTGATGAGAAAAAGAGAACAGCTCTTATAGAGCTAGATGAAGCACAACGAAGAATGGATGAACTTCAATTATTAGTAAATGAAGTTGCTAAACGTGTTGAATTACTACGTAAGGAAAAAGAAGATGCAGAACGCTGGACTCAACTTGATCAAGAGATCTTTCAGTTAAAAGCGCTCTTGATATCACATGCTTTCCATAACAATCAACATCAAGCTGGTAAATTTGATGAAGAAATAGCTAGTATCCGAGCAGATCAAGAAAATATGGTTAATAACCGTCAGGAGATAGATGGAAACATCGAGGAAGTCACTGAAAAGATTAGATCCTTAGAAGACCAAACAATTCGATTAGAGACTTCTCTCTCTGAGATTCGGACTTCAGCTGAAGAAAAGAATATTGAAAAGGCAAAGATTGAGGAAAAAACAGAATACAATAAAAAAACGATTAAATCTAATGAAAAAAGAAATAAACAACTCCAAGAACGCCTTGATCAAATTGAAAGAAAAACAGAAGAGGAAATCAAAACAAAGGAAACACTAGAAGAAACAAGAAAAGAACTGCAAAAAAAGATCGAAGAAACTCAGAACCAACGAACATCCATTGAAACTGAATTAGAACAAAAAAACCAACAATATGAAGAAATAAAAAATGAATACGATGATGCTGAACGTAGACATAAAGTAGAAAACGATCGATTGACAAAAACTCAGGTTTCCTTTGAAGTTTCTCAGAATATGGTTACTGCATTTCAGAATAACGTCAATGAATTCGAAAAACGTCAGAATGAGTTAGAAGAACAAATTCTAGCCTCTCAAACCAAATCTCAAGAACTTACTCAAAGTTTAGAGGAGGACAAAGAAAAAATTGAAGAGGCAAGATCCAAGGTAGGAGAGGTTGATCAGAAAAAATCAAATTTAGATTCTAAAATTAGCTCGTTAGAAACAGAAAGTCGTGAACTCAATGAAAAATATCTTGTACTTAAAGCACGAATAGACACTATATCTTCATTTCTGAAGTCAGAAGAAGGAAAAGAAAATCCAGCAGTTTCTTTTATTAATACTAAAGCAACTAATGGCGAAATTCATGGTATAGTGGGAGAATTTCAGAAGTTATCGAGTGAGGGGGAAGTATTACCTGCAGAGGTAGGTCATCTCTCCGATGCAATCATTACGGAATCAATTGATTCAGCTTTAAAATGTATCCAACTCTTAAAGGATAATGCAGTAGGTGCAGCTAATTTTATACCGTTAGAAAAGTTTAAATTAAAAACAACAGACAAATTTTCTAATATCGTCAAGAAGGTTCGCGAACAAAACGAAGTAGTCACTGATCTCAAACAAGCAGCAAAAACATGGCGAAAACGAGAACAAACAGTATCAACTGTTGATGGAGATGTGTTTTATTCTAATGGGATTATATACGGTGGATTTCATCTAGCTGCAGCTCAAGAAACAGTTGATGAGCTGCGCGCTGAAATGAACAACACACGTGAGCACCGGAATGCTATCAACGGGCAATTGAATGAAGAACAAGAAAATAAAAAGAAAATCATTGATCTTGAGAAAGTAATCAATCAATCTATTGAAAAATTAGAAAAACAAGTTCAAGATGCTACAATACAACTGACTCAACAAGAAAATGAGGTGAGTCTTTACCAAAATAACATGGAAAAAAACAAACAGGAATTAGAACCCCTTCAGCAACAACTTCAAGATCGTTTGAAAGCAAGAGAAGAACAACAAAAAGAAATGGAATTTTATGAAGAAAACGTTGAAAAAATAGCTGCTGAAATAATAGAAATAGAACAAAGACTTGAAGCTGCAGATACTCGGCCTCTCTTAGAAACAATGAATCAAGTCGAACAACAACTTGGAAAACTCCAAGGGAACCTCACGGGAGTCGAGTCACGGATTGAGGGTTTAGTAACAAGTAAGGAAGAGAAGGAGCAAAGATCAATAGAAACAAGTAACGAGATTAAATCAGTTGAAGTTGAAATTGCCAATTTAACTGGTGAATTACAAGTTTTAGAGGAACAACATTCACAACTAGGTGAGCAACTAACTAAGATCTTAGAGAATGAGGAAGAAGTAGTAAATGAGATGAAAGATGTTAAATCAGATCTTAGTACTCAAAAGAAATATCAGGGGCAACTTGTCAAGGATAAGGAAAAACTAAATGAAAAAATCACCAAATACGAAGAAAAAATAACCGAAATCAAACTGCAGCGTGAACGATTAACGGTCGAGCTTGAAAATCTACAGAACGAAGCTTTAGAAAACAATATTGAGATCCTTCCAGCAGATGCTGAAGAGCTAAAGAAAATTAATGAAAGCAAAATCACAAAGGACATCAATCAGAAATCTGATGAAAAGAAACGCTTAGAACCAGTCAATATGAGAGCATTGAAAGAATTTCAAGAAGAGAATTCCCGGTTTATAGAACTGCTTGATCGTCGAGATATTCTCATAGAGGAACGCCAAGTCATTTTGGACTTCATAGAGGAGATCGAAACCGAAAAGTACAGCGTTTTCATGAAGGTTTATCGATCTGTGAACAAGCATTTTGGTTTGATTTTCCATGAGCTCTCGGGCGGAGACGCTCAGTTAATCTTAGAGAAAGATCCTAAGAAAGGGGAAGATATTTTCGAGGGGGGTATGTTTATTGAAGCCCATCCTGCAGGTAAGAAGGTCGCCTCTCTCGAATCAATGTCAGGGGGTGAGAAAGCATTAACTGCGCTAGCTTTTATTTTTGCAGTCCAAACAGTTGACGCCCAGCCTTTTTACATCTTAGATGAAATCGACGCTGCCCTTGACCCTATGAACGTTAGAAGGGTCGCCAAACTCCTCCACCATATGAGTCGAAGTGTTGGCCAAGATAATGAGCCTGATGGTAAAGAAGCAAAGAAATCAACAAAATCTACCCCTGGAGCCCAATTCTTAGTAATTAGTCATCGTGATATTCTAATGGCATGGGCTGATAGGTTATACGGATGTACCAATGTTAAAGGATTGAGTTCGGTCTTTTCAATACAGATGAGCGAGGAAAAACAATTAGAACGGGCTGAAGCGTTCTAGGATGCAAATATTATCCTCATTATTTGAGGTTTCAAAATGGCTGAATTAGAGAAATCTGAGAAGTCGGAAGAGGACGACGACGATGATTACATCAGGTTATTCAGTCACAGTGGTCAATTCTTTCTAGAAGAGCCATATATATACTTAATAAACCCAGATCTTTTCCCTGAACGGGTAGCCTACATTCGAGATTTTAGTATGAAAGAAATCCTGCCCGATTTTCATCGAAAACTACAAAAACAAGGACTTGATTTCCGGATCCTCGGGCAAGCTATTTATTCTGCCTCTCGTATCCATAAGAAGAAGGTAAGTTTAGCAATACAATATGAGAAAAAACAAGAGGAAAAGCTGGCTATTCGCGCTAAAAGACGGGAATTTCAGTTTAAAATCCCCCTTCATTTTTATATAACCCGAGACCTTCTTGCATTAGCAGAGTCTGCTAATCCTGAATCTTTTTACGCAGAACTCTTACTGGGACTTCAAGAGGAAGATGAAAAGAAAAAACTAGAAAAGATCAAAGCAGAGAAAAAGCAAATGAAGGGGGGGATTGCGAGGCGACGACGAAAGTTAGAACTAGCGGATTTCGAAAGTTTTGATTACGAACTCGACTTAGACAGGATTGCCATTGAAGATATCGTTAAAAACACCCTTGAAATCATTAAAGAAATTGCTCTTAAAGATAAAAATCAAGAAGCGGAGTTTTCAAAGGTTGTCAAACAAATGGAACAAGGAAGCAAATCTAGCGAACAAAGACGGCTGATTAGAGCTCGTGTTTTGATCTCTTGTCTCTATCTTTTTCGAGATGAGCTTATCACAGCGGAACAAGAGTTAAATCCCCCTTATGAGATTTATATACAAGTAACAAAATTTGGGATGAAGAAATAGATCAGAAAATTATCTTATGAAATCTCTACTTGAGTATATACAAAGTAATTATTTAAATAATAGAGAAAAAAAGGGACAAGAAAGGAAAATGACATTCCTATCTCTGCACGAGTGATTTCAACTGAACGTGCTAGGAAATAATCCCCAAGGACTATCTTTCCCATCAAAGTGACAAAAGAGTTTGCGATTGCTATAGTTTCTCCCAGGTCTTCTGTAATACCAATAACCACCTCTTCACCATCACGATCAGCTGCAATTTTTTTTTCAACATCCTCGAACTTTGTAGTATCTACCCTTCTAGCACGAACATTAGGTTTCGATAATAACCTTTTTAAAAGATCAGCATGTGTGTTAGGATCTATAACTGAGACTAGGTTGATTCTAACTGACAGGACGGAAGATGAATTCAGACCCCTTATCCCAAAAGACATGCAATTTGATTTTCATAAAGATACGTTAGCTTCTCCGTTCTCTTATCACCATTCTTAGGACGAGATTACATTCCTACCTCTGAGCGAGTGATCTCAATTGAACGGGCTAGGAAGTAATCCCCTAGTACTATTTTTCCCATTAATGTCACAAAAGAATCCGCGTAACTTGCGATTGCTACGGTTTCTCCCATGTCTTCCGTGATCCCAATTATTACCTCTTCACCGTCACGATCAGCTGCAATGTATTTTTCAACATCCGTGAATTTCGTAGTATCTACTCTTCTGACACGGACATTGGGTTTTGACAAAAGTTTCTTCAACAGATTAGTATCTTTATCTTTAGCTGGATCTAATACTGAGACTAGATTGATCCTCTGATGAGTCTTCGTCTCGAGAATCATTTCGATAGGAATATCGTCTGCCTGAGGAACCAACAGAGTTATTCCGCTTTTCATCCGTGAGAACATGTGATGCAAATAGTCTAAAACTGCTTCTCGAGAGATGATTGGTGCCGTTTGAACTTCAGGATACTTGGTGTCTGTTACCAATGAAGAAAGCTTCTCCAATGAGAATAAATAGTTCTTAAACACCTCCTCGTTCTGTTGTGTCACTTCCTTGAACTTTGTAGAATAATCTGCTAGTTCAGTTTCTAATGTTGTGATTTCAGCTTGAAGACTAGCTGCAATCATTTGACTGGTTGAAGAAAGTTGGTCTGTAGCTTTTTTACTCATTTCATTAACTATAGCAGCCATTTTTTCTTGAAGTTCTCGAGTTTGAACAATGAGTTTCTCTGAACCTTTAACAGCTGTTTCTGTTAAAGTTGTATTAAATCTAGTATCATAGTTTTTTATTTGCTCATTTAGTTCTCCAACAAATTGATTGATATTTTCCAACAAAGTATTGGTTTCTTGAGTAGCTAAAATCTCGATTTCTTGGTGTTTCGTGTTAACAGATGATTTGAAATCTTCCATCATATTGATAAAAATCTCTACTGCCTGGGTTCGTGATTTTGTAATCTCTGTCTGAAATTTGGCAAGTTCATCGTTTAGATATTGTGCTTGGGGAGATAAGGTCTGTTTAAACTGCTCCAACTGTGAAGTGATTTCAGTTCTTAAAGCTCCAACAATCTCACTTAATTCGAGTAATGCGGCCCCTTTGGTCTTCTCGGTTTTTTCCTTCGCATCGGATATCATTCCATTAAATGCCGTAGCGATTTGTTCACGAGTTTGTTCATAGGTGGTTTGAGTATCCTGTGTGAATCCACCAAATGTTGATTCTGTGTTAATAATTATTTTTTGAACATTACTATCGGTTTGTACCTTAACTGCTTCTTGGAACTCTCCAAGAGAAGTATTCACCTTATTTCTAGCTTCAGCTACCTTTGCTGATAGTCTATCCTGTGTTTGTTGCAACATCTCAATGAGTTGGTTCTGAGTAGTCACTAAAGTCTCGTTTAGCTGCTGCTGTAGGTTTTGAGTACTCTCAATTGTCTTTGATTTAATCTCATCACGTGTGGCCGAAAAACCTTCCACTACGTCCGTCTTACTTGCATCGAGCTGCTGATGAAATCTCTCATTACATGAATTTAGAGATGATATAACTTTACCTTGGTTATCCTCGCTGATTGTAGCGACTATGTTAGCAATCTCAGCTGTGGCTTCTGTAATATGTGTACTCAATTTTTCATTTCGCTCACCAATCGATTGGAATAAAGCTTGTCCAGTTGTATCCATTGATTGATGAACATTCTGAATACCTTGGGTAAGAGAATCTTGTAACAGTGAAGTCAAAGTTTCAGTCGTAGTAGTCAAAGCTTGGTTTCGTTGAGACTCTGAGGTTTGTAATTGATCAATTCCTTCTTGATAGTTCTCAAGAAATTGTTGATTTATTTCACGATATTTTGAATCCATTTCATTTGCTTTTTGATCTGATGCTGCTTTCAAACTTGAAATTAATACTTGATGATCACTTTGTTTGATTTCAAATGTTTTATTAATGTCGTCTTTTGTCTGATCGGTTCCCTGCTCCACTTCGAGAGTGTATCTCGCAATTCTTGCTTCAATATCACCTTCAGCTTTCATCTCTACTTGATTAATCGCGGTTCGAGCTGTTTCTATACCATCAGTGATCTTTTGAGATTCTTCACGTACTTTCGTCAAAATTATCTCTAATTTCTTAGCTATATGGTCGTCAAGTTGGGTAGCAAGTTGCTCCATCTGTGAAATAGTTGTATTAGTAGAGGCTTTTAGATCATTGAAAGGAAGTATTGCATTATATCGCTCAGTAACACCTGGAATTTGATGGATATACTCCTTATTCTGTAAACCCTGAATTGATTCTACTGTGTCCACTGAAGTGAATTCAGTATATTTAATTATTTCACCAAGAGAAAGAGGCCCCAACGCGAGGAGGGTGATATATACTTTCGACTCCTGAAAATTTAAATCTAACGATTCTAATCCTAGACTGGCCATTATCTCACTTCCTAAATAAATTTCTGAGTTTTTAAATGAATTTCGTACCTTTTAATTTAGTACGTGGTTTGTATAAATTAAGCTTTTCTTTTGATTGAAATTTGCAGCGAAATATTTAGAAGATGTTGAAGTCACAATAAAAAATCAATATAAAACCTTGATTCCTCAATGCAAACAAAACAATTATTATAACCTCGGGTCTGGATTTGATAATGGAAATTGGAGCTTTGAAAGAAAAACATGTTATCGAGGCTGCATTATACCTATATGACCGGCCAATGAGATTTACAGAACTAGCAGAACTGATTCAGAAGAGTGAGGGTGAAGTGGAACGACTTATTGAAAAGATTCGCGATGATCACATGGATCAAAAGCGGGCTTATGCCATTGTAGACATCGAGGAGGGTGTCGTTCAATTAAGACTGAGAGAAGAAGTAGCTGCTCATTTATATTGGCCATTTATTCAGCGTTCAGAGGTTCCTCGTCATTTATTAAAAGTATTAAGCCTCACTGCCTTCAAAGAATATGTTTTGGATGAACAGGTAACCCCAAGTAAACTCCAAAGAATCCTTGGGAAAAGAGTCAAGGATGATTTACAAGAATTAAAAGCAATGAATCTAATCATAATTACTCCAAAAGGAAAGAAAAATATCATCAATGTTACTGAAGACTTCTTACAATTGTTTAAACTCCCCTTAGAGCCAGAAAAGATTAAATTAGCCATAAGAAGGGGATTAAAGGACTATGCACTTCGTCAACTCCAATTTGAATGAGGATGAATCATGTTTCGTCTTTTTCGACGTCGAAAAAAAGATAAAAAGAAAGAAAAGTCAGTAAAGGAGAAAATAGAATCTGAAATAGCTATAGCTCTTCAGACCCCTGAAATACCAGAAGTTACTCCCGAAAACGCCCAGCCCCAAGTAATTGAAGACTTCTCTACCACTGAGACCCCTTTCGAGGAAAGATTTGCATCTATTCCTAAAGTTATTACTGAGCCAATTCCTGAAGAACCCGAGATTCTAGAACCAATAGTGGACTTTCTTCCCTTTGCTAAGACAATAGTTGAAACAGAAGTTTCAATCAATGGTTTTATATCCCCAGAGCTTTTAAAATCTCAACCTCATACATCTGAACTAGCTACTTCTACCGTAAGTTCCACTGAAGCGGAACACGTTCCAATTACCTTAGAGGAACGAATTGAAGGAGCCTTATTTTCTGTCGGAAGACCCATACATACTACAGAACTCATTGAAAGTTTACAAGAAGAGTCACCTCTTGTTAAACGTACTTTGAGAAAGGTTGCACGAAGCAGAAAGCACACATCACCCATAGTTATTGAAGAAATTTCCAAGGACCGTTGGGTTCTACAATTAAACCCTATTTATCATGAGTTTTTCCAATCACTAGCTCCAGAGAGGTTTATGACCCCTGATGAACGTCGAATAATAACTGAAATTGCTTATCGGCAACCAATTTCTTTGGCAATGGTCAAAAAAATTGTTAGGAAAATCGGACCTGTAAAAATTACTGAAATTTGTCGTAACCTTGAAGCTAAGGGTTATATTGTAGGGGAAAAACGTGCGAGATCTTTAGTCTATACCTCAACTCCAAAATTTGCTCATGATTTTGGTTTCGATAATGAAAGTCGACGACTTAAACTTCAAATGCTCTGGCGATTAAAGCGTCTAATGGGTGATTATGAAGTTGAAGAAGAGGATCTGGAGGAGGAGATAGAAGAAGAAACTGAAGTTGCAGCGGAAGAAGCAGAAGTCATAGAAGTGGAAACAGATACAAAATCTGAAATTAAAGAAAAATCTGAAGAAGAAACTGAAGTTGCAGCGGAAGAGGCAGAAGTCATAGAAGTGGAAACAGAAACAAAATCTGAAATTAAAGAAAAATCTGAAGAGGAAACTGAAGTAGCAGCAGAATCTGAAGCAAAGGAAAAGCAAGAGACTGAGAATGAACTAGATCAATAAATTTTCCTGGAAAAACGTTTAGATTTCTTCTTCGAAGGAATGGAGGTACTGACGAACGAGATCTTTGTATATTCCTGGAATCACTTTCCCTCCGATCTTCGCAGACACCTCATAGAATGAAGCCCCGTATTGATTGGCGTAGTTTCTTCCTTCCTGACTAGTCACCTCACGTACATCTCCAAGATCAAGTTTATTCCCGACAATTGCTAAAATAGCTTCCTCTCCGACAACACTTCGGAAATCAGCAATCCACTGGTCTAGATCATCAAACGTGGCATGATTTGTAATGTCATAAACTATCATACATCCAAAAGCCCCTGTAAAATAGGCTTTTCTAAGATTCCCAAAGTACTCCTGGCCAGCTGTATCAACGAGAAGTAGTTTAATTTGTTGGTTGTTAACATTGACCCGTTTTGTAGTAACATCTACCCCTATTGTTGGTGTATAACTTGAAGAGAATTTGTTTTCTGCATATCTTCGAATAAGGCTGGTCTTACCAACTCTGTAGGAACCCGCAGAGCAGATCTTTAATAACCAGTCATCCTTAGATGCACTCATTTGACAATACCCTCAATCTTATAATGTTAGAAACATAATTATAAAAAATCTCTAAATCACATTTTTTTTCGTGTGTTATTAATTCATAGATTTTTTGAATACATTTCTCTCTTTTACATTTCAACAATTTCTTTCATTTTATAGCATATGTCTATTTTTTTGTTACTGAAAGGAAATTAGTACTAAGAAGCACTAAACCTTAAATAACTTATTGAAAAATTGGGAGAGGCACACTCTAAATATTTCTAAAAAAAATCAGTTCTTAGAGACTAAATTTCTCTTCTTCTTGTAGATACAATAAATATCGTCGCACAAGCTCCTCATATATTGCTGGAATCACTTCCCCTCCGAGCTTTGCAGATGTTTCATAAAAAGGGACATCATATTGAGTTGCAACTTTTTTTCCCTCTTCACTAGTCACACAACGTAAATTTTCCAAGTCTATTTTATTCCCAATGATCGAAATAGCTGCATTTTCTCCGACTACACTTTGGAAATCACCTATCCAACGGTCAAGATCTTCGAATGTATCACGTCGGGTAATATCGTAAACTATGATGCATCCAAATGCTCCCTCAAAATATGTCTTTCGAATTCTTCCAAAATACTCTTCGCCTGCTGTATCTACCAATACGATCTTAACTTGATGGTTATCAACAGTGATTCTTTTTGTAGTAATATCTACTCCGATAGTGGGTAGATAGTCGTGGATAAACTTACCTTCTGCAAAACGACGAATAAGGCTGGTCTTACCTACTTGGTATGACCCAGCAGAACAGATTTTTAGCACCCATTCGTTTCGCATATTAGAATAACCTCTATCTTAGACAATAACTTACTCAAAATAGGTTTTTACACCTAAAATTGTAATTTTTTGCATTCTTAATTATTATGATTCACTTATTACTTATTTTTTCTTATTTTATTTCTACCTTTCCAAATGATCTTCCTATGATAATCAAAAATCTTTACCATTGTTAAGCAATATCACTAAAGAACAATCATAAAACGGGAGGATTAGTCCTAGTATATATATATGATATTATTAAATGAAAAACTAGGAGTTGCGATTCCTTTGACAGTAGATATTATTGATATACGTCTCCACGGACGCGGGGGCCAAGGAGTTATGACCAGTAGTTATCTGATTGCTGAAGCTGCCCTTGTTGAAGATAAATATGTGCATGCTTTTCCTTCATTTGGACCTGAACGCTCAGGAGCACCAATTGCAGCATTCGCACGTATCTCTAATGAACGATTTTATGTTAAGACCGAAATATATGAACCAGACATTGTTATCGTGCAGGATCCCACACTATTAGGGCAAGTGGATGTGGCTGCAGGCCTTAAAGAAGGAGGGCTTGTAATTATCAATACAGATGACCCCAGTTCCGAAGAAGTCGTTAAACTGAGAGAATCTCGTCCTGATGCTAAGTATGCGACAGTAGATGCTACTAAGATTGCAGCAGAAGAGATTGGAATTAAACAGACGAATACTGCCATTCTAGGCGCCTTGATTAAACTCACTAGCGAAGGAGTGATAAAACTCGACTCAATCAAGAAGGCTATTATGGCTAGATTTAGAGAAGAGCCAGCTAAGAAGAACATTAATGCTATAAACCGTTCTTTTGCGGAGGTTGAAATCTAATGCCCACTCTTCCAACAGATGTGTCAGATGAAGAATTTAAGCAATGGGTAAAGGAAAAATGGGGGTATAAAAAACTTCCTATGGCTGGTAGCGCACCAGCAGGAAGCGCGAAATTTTTCCGTACTGGTGATTGGGCTGCAATGCGGCCAGTTTTAATTGCAGAAAATTGCATTTCATGTTTGGAATGTTATTTTTATTGTCCAGATAGTGCAATCAAAATGGAAACTGGTGAAGACGGCAAAAAACGTCCAAAATTTGATTATTTCTATTGTAAGGGGTGTGGTGTCTGCGCGAATGAATGTCCAGGTAGAAAAGGAATGAAAGCAATAGTTATGGAGGAAATTTAAATGGCAAGAATCGCGGTCACGGGTGATGATGCAGTAGCCCTTGCTGCAAAAGCTGTTAATCCTGATGTTGTCGCTGCTTATCCTATCACCCCTCAAACAATCATAGTTGAAAGATTTGCTGATTTTGTCGCTGATGGTGAAGTTGATACTGAATTTGTCACAGTTGAATCAGAACACAGTGCGATGTCTGCTTGCGTGGGAGCTAGTTCTGTTGGTGCTCGTGTTTTCACAAGTACTGCTAGCGCTGGCCTCATGCTTATGTACGAAATAGTCTTTATTGCAGCATCTTCTCGTACACCCATTGTCATGGCGCTCGCCAACCGGGCAATAAGTGGTCCCATAAATATCCATGGTGAAATGACAGATCAGATGCTCCTTCGAGACTCTGGTTGGATTAGTCTCTTCTGTGAGGATAACCAAGAAGCTCATGACCAAACCATCATGGCTTTTAAGATCGGAGAACACCCTGATGTTTTATTACCTGTAGCTGTGGGCCTAGATGGATTTATCCTATCACATGCCATCGAGGGAATTGAAAAAGTTTCTCGTGAAGAAGCATTAAGATTCATAGGAGGAGAAAGAAAGACAGATCTGAAACTAGATACTTCAAAACCATTAAGTATTGGCCTTCTCCATTTACAAGACTATTATATGGAAGCGCGAGCACAAATTAAAGATGCTCAGGATAGGGCGAAAAAAGTCATCTTAGATGTATTTAGCGAATGGGAAACACAAACTGGACGTAAATATGAGCCTATTGAATCTTACATGATGGAAGATGCTGAATATGCATTTATAACCATGGGCTCCTCTGCGGGAAATGCTCGAACAACTGTCGATGAACTTCGTGCAAAAGGGGAAAAAGTGGGACTAATTAAGATCAGAGTATACCGTCCTTTCTGGAGCGATAGAATTGTTGAACTTTGCAAGAACCTGAAAGGATTAATCTCGGTTGAACGAGCTCATTCATTTGGAGGCCCTGGAGCCATTCTTAGCCAAGACATCAAATCAGCCCTTTATGGAAGTGGAATCTCTCCTTTACTAGCTGAATACACAATTGGACTAGGGGGCCGAGACACTCTCATCAGTGGCTACCATGGAATGTATAATAGAGCTAAGAAGGCTTTTGAAGAAGGTAAAAACTTACCAATTTTCTGGTGGGGGGTACGTGAATAAAGGAGGAGCTATCATGACAATTAATGTTCCTAAATATAAATTGAAAGATTTAGTAGACAAACCCACCTATTTTACTGGTGGTCACCGTCTTTGCGCTGGCTGTGCTGCTGGATCAATGGCACGTCAAGTAACGATGGCTTTTAATAAACCAACAATGATCTTCAATTCGACTGGATGCCTCGAAGTAGCAAGTACTATATACCCATTCTCTGCTTGGGAAGTACCATGGCTCCATGTGGCATTTGAAAACTCAGCAGCAGTCGCTAGTGGCGTTGAAGCAGCAATCAAAGCAATGACAAGAAAGGGTACGTATACTGCTGGAAAAACTGACATCATAGTATTTGGTGGAGATGGGGGCACCTACGATATTGGTATCCAAGCCATTTCTGGAGCTTTTGAAAGAGGTCATGACCTTCTTTACATATTATACGATAACGGAGCGTATATGAACACTGGAATCCAACGATCTGGTGGTACACCATTCAGCGCTTCCACAACCACATCTCCTGCTGGTTCAGTAATTCCAGGAAAAACTCAATTTCGAAAACCTATAACTGAAATCATGGTAGCTCATCGAATTCCCTTTGTAGCAACAGCTGCCCCTGCATATCCAGCAGACCTAATCGCTAAAGTTCGGGCTGGACTAGACGTAGATGGCCCTGCATTTATGCACATTGAAGCTTCTTGCAACCGAGGACAACGATTTGACCCGGCAAAATCGATTGAATATGTCAAAATGGCTGTAGAAACATGTTTACATCCATTATACACCGTAATCGACGGTGAATACACGCTTAGCCGACCTAGCGAACGAATTGCTAAAGATCCTTCAAGAAAAGTACCTCTAGTGGAATTTCTCAGGAAAGAAGGACGATGGCGTCACCTTTTCAGGCCTATTGAACGTACAGATCTTATTGAGAGATTTCAAACAGAAGTCGATAAGCATTGGGAAGAACTACTTGTAAAATCAGGCTTCTAACCTTACCTCTTTTTTTCTTTTTCAATATCTTATCCTAGATTAAGCTAATTTAAGTTTAGAGAGATCGGAATAAAAAGATTTTTATCAGTTATTTATTTTGATAGTGAGCTGGAGTTCTAAAATTGGCAGAATCAGGAATTATTGTTAAGGATACTGGAAAAGGGCTTCAACTTAATCTAGATGGAGAAATGTATAGAAAAATTGCTCAAGAATGGGAACAAGGCAAACTACGCCCATTTTATACTCATTTAAAGGATTTTATAAAGCATTTAGAAGAAGACTATGGCTCCTAGAGATACTACCAGTCATAAGGGGAGTTTCCATCTATCAACTCTCCAGAGAAAAGAATTAACAAATCATATATTTCTCGACATGCGGCTAATTGCTCCGAACTAATGTTTTGTTTTGTCTGTAATTTTAAAAGTAGTGTTTCCTCCTCCCAAGCAATTCGTATATCAATCATATCGCTTTTATAGAAGATATGAAAAATTGGAGTCTTTTCAGAATATTGAAACTGGATCTCATTCTCCCTTAGTTTCGTTTTCAAATCCTCTTTTATATCATTCCAGACGGATTTATCAGCAAACTGTACTATGAATTCATTTTGTTCTTGAACATCACTCAATCTTAATTTGACTCCATTTTTCGGTTATAAATCTGTTAATTTCACCTGCTACCTTCTCTGGTTCTTCGAAAATCACCATGTGACCTCCTGGGATTTCCTTGAAAGTCAGTAGGTGGCGAGGAATGCATTCAATCATTTCATCTTTTAAATCTTCAGGAATAAGCTGATCGTTTTCACCCCAAAGTACTAATAGGGGTTTTGTTAATGATTGGAGCTTTTTAGCATAATCCTTTGGTAAAAAATCTTTGAATATTTCATAATATACATTATCAGGGATACTAAATGCATGTTGAATAAATGGATTTATGATCTCATTTTTAGTACCTTTAGAATAAAGTATCTTGGGAGCAAGTTTCTTAACCTGTCCTCTGAATGAACTCCAAATCTGAGTTGGAGGCAAGAGTTTAACTCCCTTTCTAAAATTATCTGTAGCACGGTGGGCACCTGAGATTAAAGCATATTTTTTAATATTAGAGTACTTCGGATTCGTGAACTCTTCTAAAATAATCGCAGAAAACAGAGAATGAGCTACAAGGACAATTTCTTTTTCAGGGCCAAGGTACTCTAGAAAATCTTTAAGGTCTTGTATATAATCTTTTAATTTGAACTCTTCATCCTGTGTAATTGGTTCAACGAACCCACGAAGTCCTAAGATAATTATTTGATATTGTCCGAGTAACGAAGAGATTAATGGATAATAATCCTCGATTCTTCCACCAACGGGTGACAGCAATAATAACACGGTAGAATGGGAGTTTGAAGTGCTGTAAAAACAAACTTTACGGTCATTAAGCTCTATTTCGCGGATTTGGTAAGGAAAAGTTGGTTCTAATGGTGAAAGAACAGTTTTTGTAGGTTTAATGGCAAATGATCGCAATCGTGAAGTGACATCCCCTAAAAATTGTTGGAATTGTTCAACAGGTGTCGTTAACAACTGTGCAAAAATTTGAATTACATCTGCTTCTAAATGTTCAATATCCTCGGACTCTAACGCTCGAGTTTCTTCTTGAAACGCTAAAATCTCATTCTTCACAAATTCTAAATCAGCTAAACTAAAAGAAAAGAGCGGATTCATCTCGTTTGGTGGTTCACCTAACTTTAATTGCAGATAATGCTGTTTTTTCATTTTCTGACGTTTTTCTATTATGATTACGTCCCGAAGATGCTTAAGAGGATAATTTACAATTATCAAAGGAGACCGTTCTGCTGTTTGGACTGCGAATTCGATCCGTTTTTTCGTATTATTCAGTCGTAAAATACCATGACGTTTATCTCGTAAGCGTGAATCTCCTTCGTGATAAGTAGCTAACCATTCTGCTCTTATCTCTTTTGACACGTTATCATGCTTCCTTACGGGTATTTGCTTGATCTAAGTTGTCTTTAAATTTGGAATTATACATAAGAAAACTAAATCTTCTTCTCCAGTGTTCCGATAACCATGGGATTCATCCGAGGGGACATATAGTGTGTCTTCTGGGTGAATATGAAACTCCTCGGAATCAGTGAAAACAATCCCTTCTCCTGAAAGAATGAAAATCTCATGTTCTTCTACATGATTGTGTATCCCTATTTCCCCACCTGGTCTAATCACAAATCTCCTGAGAGAAAAATGAGGCGCTTCCTCTTTAGACCATAACCATTGAATTGTTGTACCCGAGGATCCGTACATGGTTACATTTTCAGAAGAGATATCTATCACTTTCTTCAAATTCATTTTATTACCTTCAACTGCCTATATAAGACTTGTGTTTCACAAATAAACTCATTTATCAGTTAATTTCTTGCTTGTTTGGTGAATCCTTTCCTTAACCATATTAGTAACTCCACTCTTCTCCAGTTCTTCTTTTATAGATTCTTTAGCAATATCAGCCGCAGCCCCACCAACTGCTCGTGTGGTCACGTTCAATGCTTCTTTGGTAGCACCTTTTACTATCTTTTTCGTAATTTTCTTCATGACTTTTTCCCGAAAGAACTTTATCAAGACTCTTCAAAAATCATTGCATAGATATTTCAAAACAAGATGTCATAAAGCTTGAGTAAACATTACTAAACGATGAATCTATGATTCCTGCTAGAGATGAAAGGCTGTGAAACCATGGTATGAAATAGTTCTCCCTCATTCAATGATTCGATCAGGTCACATAAAGGAGAGCTTTTTTGTTGCTGATCTAGGCAACATAATCCAAGGATTAGCACCCTCAGATTACTCTAATCCTCGGATGTTCTTTCAAAAAACATTTCTAACTAAAGGATTACTTAGCCTTCTAAATACAGTACAAACAAAACTGTGTAATGAAGAAGGTAGTGGAATAATTAAATTACAAACACCATTTGGAGGAGGAAAAACACATGCATTAATCGCTATTTATCATTATGTTGCAAATGGAGCTGAACTTCACAATTATCTTCCACAGAGTTTATCACCTTTCAAAACCAGAGTTGCAGCAATTGTAGGAACAAACTTAAATCCTTTAGAAGGACGAAAGGAGCACAATATCTGCATCCACACAATATGGGGGGATATTGCGTACCAGATTGCAGGAGCTAATGGTTACAAAGAATTTGAAGCAAATGACATAAACCGCATTAGTCCTGGGAAGGAAAAAATTAGGAATTTTCTCATGAAATGTGAACCATTTCTTCTTCTTTTTGATGAAATTGCAGAATATGTTGCAAAAGCGCAAGGGATATCAGTAAATGAATCCAATCTTGGAATCCAAACCTTGCTATTTCTTCAAGAATTAACTGAATCAATTTCTTCATTATCACGAGGCTTATTAATAATTACTCTTCCATCTCATGAATTTGAAGACTTTTCGGAGACAAAACTTGACATAATCAATCGGATGAACCGTATCATTGGACGCGTGGAAGTAATTGAGACACCAATTGAGCGTGAAGAAATATATCGGTTAGTTACGAAAAGATTGATTGATAAGGTACTCCTCCAAAAAGATCATGATGATATTATTTCAGAATATCTGCAGATATATCAAAAACGGAGAAACGAACTTCCTGAAAAGATCCAAGATCGGACTTTCTCAAGACGAATGAGAGATTCATACCCCTTTCATCCAGAACTTATTGATTTGCTTTATGATAAATGGCGTTACCTTTCATCATTTCAGGGCATAAGATCGATTTTAAGAATATTAACACGGACTCTTACTTATCTATGGTCTTCCCAGAAAAACCTAGACCTTATTCGTCCTATGAATGTTAATCTTCAAGAGTCTCTGCTAAGAAACGACTTTTTAAGGCACATTAATGCTCAGTTCGAATCAATTTTTCGTTCAGATGTAATTGGGTTTGACTCTAAAGCTAGTTATCTCGATAAAAAGTATCCAGATTGGAATAATCTTGCTTCGGGACTCTCTCAAACAGTTTTTTTACATTCATTTACGCTAGGTGAAACCCCAAGAGGTTTAACTCTTTCTGAACTCAAACTGAATACAATTAATCCACAGATTCACTGTTCTTTAATCTCTGAGATTCTTCATCAACTCCTTAGAACTCTCTACTACTTGCATTTTGAAGATGGACGATATTATTTCAGCCATGAGCCTAATCTAAATCGCAAAATTCAAGAGATAAAAGATTTATTTCAAGAGGATTTCGAAGAAGAAATGAGAGAAGAAGTTAAAAAGCACGTTGGGAAAGAATTTTCAACATTCATTTGGCCAAATTCCTCGAGTGAAATTCCTGATGATCAAAAGCTAAAGGTTGTGTTAATCCATCCTTCAACTCCGAAAAGTTCATTAAAAGATTGGTTGGAAAAAAAAGGGACTACATTCCGCCAAAATAAAAACACGATTATTTTTGCTATTCCTAATGAATCTCATCTCAACGACTTACAGAATTTAATACACACCAAACTTGCTTTAAAAGAATTAAAGGCAAAAACTAATACAAAATCATATAAAATTTATTCAGAGATCAAACAACGACAAGATAGGATTATGGATTCATTATCTTATAGCGTTAGAAAAACATATTCAATTCTTTACGATGGAACACGTACAATTTCACTAGGACTCCCTCAAATTGATTATGAACCTCTTACAACATGGTATCATCGTGAATTGCTTACACGTGAATTCATTGTTTCTAAACTCCATTTTCGAAAGTTAATTGAACTGTTTTTCAGCTCAGGCCAATGTATTTCGACCCAACAAATCCTTAAACAATTTTTTGTAAATCCTGATTTTTTCAAGATCGAATCTACTGCTATAATTCAACAAACAATTTGCAGCGGAGTTGAACAAGGAGCTTTTGGAATCGCAATTTTAAGTGATAACAAGATACAAACGAATTCATTCTTTTTTTCAGTTGAACTTGCCCCAACACAGGTCACCTTCTTGTCAAAAGAAGTACTCTTAAGTAAGGAAATTGCAGGTGTAATAGCCAGTCAAATAACTAATGATCCTAAAATAGAAGAAATACTGATTCCTGAAAAGCCCGAGAAAGTTACTCCTTCTGATCTTTTATATTCATCAACTGAAAAAAGAAAAACTCAAGATTTCTATTCACTATCTCTAGAAGTTCAAGATCTAAGATCAAAATCTTTACCAGCGTTTTATCGGGGAGTTCTTATGCCATTGGAATCCAAAAAAGCCAAAATTTCTCTAGAAATTAAATTAAATGTTAAGAGCGAACATAAGATCCCTGAAACGGCAATTGAAACGACAATTAAGGAAACTATTCGTCAACTTGGGGCTCGAATCACCAGAATCAATAAAGAGGAACAAAAATCATATGAAAAGTAATATATTCACCAATTCTGTTTATATTAGGGCAATATCATCCTCCAAGTGCTCGAGAAAACACATTTCACAAGAGAAAAAGTTTAAGTATTAACAAAGTAATTCTCAACTTCTCATTGTTGCTTAGTTCTAAAAAATAGATATATTCTTTCAGCTATTACACGACTAATTCCTTCAACTTGAGCTAACTCTTCAACAGAGGCATCACGAATTCTACTTAAATCTCCAAAATATTGAAGTAAAGAATTTCTACGCTTAGCCCCAATGCCACCAATTTGATCTAATTGTGATTTGGGTTCTAATAGCCGTCTTTTCCTATGATATGTGATCGCAAACCGATGGGCTTCATCCCGACATTGTTTAAGTAATTTTAATGCTATACTCTCTTGGGGAATAGGAAGAGGATCCTTCTTCTTGGGTAAGAAAACTTTTTCTTCTTTTTTTGCTAGACCAATGACAGGGATTTTTTTGATTTTTTGATTATATTTTTGTAATACACTATATGCAGCATTAACTTGGGGTTTCCCCCCATCAATCAATAATAAATCTGGTAAAGAGGAAGCAAAGCGAGAATCATCATGCATAAGCCGTCGATTTAGCACCTCTTGTAACATAGCAATATCATTGGGTTCGGGTTTAATTGATTTTATTTTAAAACGACGATATTGCGATTTTATAGGCATTCCATCTTCAAATACAGACATAGAGCCGACTGGGAAAGCTCCTTGAATATTTGAAATATCATATGTTTCTATACGTCGTGGTAATTCTGAGAGGTTAAGATAACTTTGAAGCTCAACAAGAGCTTCCCTTTTGATTTGCTCTTTCTTTTGGATTGACTTTACTTTTTCACTAAGTTCTAATTGTACACTGTAAATGTTTTTCTTGAGAATAACAGAATTTAGAATCTCTGGGTTGACATTGATTTTTACACTCCTTCCCTGTTTTTTGGATAACCAGATTTCTAAAATCTCTATTTCATCATCTAAATTGCTTGAAACTTCAATAATATCAGGAATAAAATCTGCTTCTAAGTAATAATGAGTTATAAAAGACTTAATGATCTCTGTTTCTGGTAAAGTTTCGAGAATTCCCAAAAATTTTGCGTCATAGTCTATAATATTGTCATCACGAATCCAAAAAACTATCAACATATAATAATTTGATTCTTCTAATAGAATAATGATATCTTTATCTCTAGGTCGAGGGAATTCCTTTTGAGAGTCAATAATAGTTTTAATTTGACTTATACGATCACGAATTTTCGCAGCTAATTCAAAATCCAAGTCGATCGCAGCATGATCCATTTTTTGGTATAATACCTCAAATAGATCCTCATTTTTACCTTGAAGAAATAATATAAATTGATCAACTATTTGTTGATATTCTTTAATGGATATTTTACGAACACAGGGAGCAGAACAACGCTGAATAGAATAATCTAAGCATTCTTTTTTTGTTCGAAAACAGTAACTCTTGTTAGCGATAGGAAAAATCCTACGGAGCGAACGAACAGAAGCACGAAGAGCCTTAACATCTTTTTTCCGACCAAAATACCAATCTTTGGGATTTGTGATACTTCGGACAATGAGTAAACGGGAAAAAGGCTCTTCATCTGAAGGTACAGTTATCTGAATCATAGGGTATTGTTTATCATCCAAAAATTGAAAATTAAACCTTGGGCTATGCATTTTTATTAGTTCTCGTTCACGTAAAAATGCAGCTTCTACAGACTTATGAATTTCATAATCTATAGTTTTGATTTTCGAGACTAGTCGTCTTGTTTTTGGATCAGGTATATTTTTCTGAAAGTAAGAGGTTACACGTTTTTTAAGATTTGATGTGGCACCGATATAGATTATTTTACCATTTGCATCAAGCATTAGGTAACAACCTGGTTGATCAGGTAATGTTCTTGAAATTGAATCACGAACAGAAACCATGGTAGTCATCTATTCTTTGTCTAAAATGTGTAGGCCTTTATACTTGCTGTTATGACTTTCATCTTTTTCATTGAATATATTTTTCTCAACAATTATCATTTCACAGAAGAATTATATGACAGTTTTCGTAATCTATCTAGAATTAATCTGATCTTAGAGGTTCTACTAATAATTATAGAAGAAATGTATTTTTAAATAAGTTATAGGAGACTTAGAAAAAGGAGAAAGAAAATGATCCAGTTGATAACTTGGAATTATTTATGGATCGCCTCACGTCTTTGATCAAATATAGCCTGAAAGTCTTCAATCGTACCCTTGTTACTGAAAAGTAGAATTGTTTCAATTGTTTTAACTTTTCCAGGAGCTAGTTTATATCTATCATAACAAACCAGTTCACTATAATTATTCGCGTTCATATAATTCCCACTCAAAGTAATTTTAGGATCTGGTGAAACCATAAGTAATTTTTCTTTGTTATCTCCGAATGAAGCGATTGCCCAATTATCTGGTGGAATTGTATTCAGTACGCGTTCCTTTTTAGTCTTAGAATATGTCCAAATCTTGTTGTGTCGCTTTGTTATGAGTTCTTGGATTGGTTTCAAGAATAAAAGAAAGCCTGTATCTATTGATGCCATTACTCCAGAATTATTCTTGAATGAAAGTTGACCCAAAAGTAGTGGGCTTTCAGAACGAGTATAGTAAGTAATTTTACAAGTAATATTTTTCAAACGGAAATCATTAATTGGAGATTTAAGCTGATAAGAGAGTCCAAACCAATTATTTTTTTCAACAAGAATGGGATCACACCAAGTATTATCAAGAAATTCCAGCCAATCCCAATTATATGACGTTTTGATAAAAGGATGAAATCCACCTACAAATCGCTTGAACCAAACAAAGGATTCACGATTGGGAAACCGTGAGAAGAAAAGATTTTCACCACCACAAAATCTAGCAGTATATAAACTTGCCCCGTGGATTGGGCTTGTTTGAAAAGACAATAGATTGTTTGAGAAAAGCCAAAAATTCTCTTTCTTTTCAAGAGTTACCTTTCCTGAACTCTTATATGGAATGATTGCCCCAGAAAAAGGGCGAGAAGTATAGGGGAGATGAATTTTTCCTTTGTATGTAAAAATTTGAGAATCTTGAGGATCTAAATGCTTATTTTTCGGAATCTTTTTTTGAAGCTGTTTGTTAGTTCCTCTTTCAAGTTTCATTTTCCGCTGAAAAGAAGATTTCCACAAAGAACTTTCCAGATCAATTTGAACTTCTATTGGTGTTTCTCGACGAGCATAATATAAGATATCTATTGGGATATTGTCAGAGTCCACATCTATCCAATTTAAACCTGGTATTGGATTATGTGTAGCTCCTGGAATTGTTAAATCTTGACCACATCGGATTTCAAAAGATGAAGTACAGTACTCGATAGTACTATCATCAACAGGAGAAAATTCTTTACCATTAAACTCGTTCAACCAAATTTTACGAGTCAAATGAGCTATGGACCTTCCAAAAACCCAAGTAAAATGTCCCATTTTGATAGTTTCTCCTGGTTGCAAAATATAGCTTTTAGTATCAATCTGTGGGCCACTAAATGGATTTCCTCTAATTGAATCGACTTGAGAAGAATCCCAGATAAGGCCACATCCAAAACCAAGCTGATTCTCTTTTGCTATCCAAGGTTCTGCATAATCATCACCATTTTGGGGAAAATCGAAATTATCGTTAAATTCAGGATCATCTGAAACGAGCCACCCAGATTTAAGTGGTAAAACATATTTTCCTAACAAAATGCCTGGAGTTCTCCAAGGGCTCCAGTGACGAATGGCAATATTTTCAAGTGGGAGATCAGAAGTGTTTGTCATCTCATAATAGCATGAGATTAATGGCTTCCCACCCTCAACAATGATCCAACGGATGACCTGTAATCCAGGTTTTTCGACTTTACTCTGCATTACTTGTTTAAAAGAAACTTCAGAGTCATTTTGTACGATTTCATATGGACGATTAAGTCGCCAGAATTCTGAAGACTCGGCAGGGAAGGGTTTTCCAATGTTCATTCCAAAAGTCCAAAAAGGAAATTCACCCACATCTTTTGAATTTACATATTGTAGTTCATTTGTTTCCTTTAGATCAAATTGAAATCGCAACTGTTCATTCTCAATCACAGCTGCTTTGTGAGGATTAACATAGGCAACTGCTCCAGCCTTAGTAAAACAACTCACATGCCGAATTATTGAAGGTAGTGCTGACTCTCCATCAGATTTCTGTTGATAAAATTGGATATTCCACTGCCAAGCAGCAATAATTGGTTCTATAGGTCTTTGAATCTCCACTTGGGTTTCAAAAGCATTACCAGATTCCAATGAGTCAATTCTAACTTCATGAGGAGCTGATAATCCCTCTCCAGTAATTAAAACACGTCCATCAAAAGGAAGGTT
>Ga0209636_10000438_pt1 | contig 40198 bp, 40 predicted proteins | sample DeeMarSWOR152_54_FD_187464 | JGI IMG/M metagenome (GOLD analysis project Ga0209636, IMG submission 187464) | Marine sediment microbial communities from White Oak River estuary, North Carolina - WOR-1-52-54 (SPAdes) (version 2) | ecosystem: Environmental > Aquatic > Marine > Intertidal zone >... | reverse complement strand
GTGGCATTTTGCACTGATAGTAGATTATAAGATAAAGGCATACGATGAGGGAGGAATGTGTTTTTACACAGAAAACATCATGAGAGCCATGTCGAGTACATCCATAATAGGATTGGAGGATCCTCTGTATATACTGCAAACGGAGGGGCGTGTAATGAAGTACATAGATAACTGTAGTGCACCGTTGTATATAAACAAGGTGGCTGGTTGCAGCTGGAGCAACCAGGGTAATGGAACAATGACGGGAACTGCATTGATGTATGACGGTAACATAGGTAATCTTAATGATCTGGCAGACTATTGCAACAACACCCCTCAAGAAATATTGGGGCAACAGATTCTCGTCCTGGACAAGGCAGGTGGTATAACCTGTAACAGCTTAGCATGGGAAAACTGTCTAAACGCAAGCCAGCCGAAGCATTTTGGTGGCTTAATAGATTATTTCCCCTCGGCTACATGTGGCATCTGCCCACCCACAATACCCTATGTCTGCGACACTGGGGAAATGGACAATGAGTCTCCTTTTGGTGGAGGCGCGAGGCCCCCAGGATGTGATGATGTGAATATAACCAACGCTACTTGCATCAGGATATTAAATATAGAAAATGTATTCGGTTGTAAGATGCACCAAGTCCTTTTAGGATACGATAGCAATGAAACCAACACCAGCTGCTATTATGTGAGCGACATAGAAGAGAATTATAACTCAAAATGTCCTGCTGAGAACCATCCAAATGGCCCCAGTTTCTTTGACAGATTGGATGGGAATCTAAATCTATCTCAGGGGTATGTAGATCAATCCCTGGAGTATTTCAATAATACCCTGATCGGTATGGAAACCCTAGTAGATCTGTACGAGTTAAAAGAATACAGTGCTATATACCCGGGTATTGGAATATACTCAGATGCAATACGGATAGATTATCTGTACTGGCAGAATATCACCGGATGTGTTATTTCAAGTTCCTGCGAAGACATGGATGAGAGATTGAGATTAGGATGTCCCCATAGCTATAAATATGAGATTGATACGAATTGTTCAAATGTTACTACTGAGTGTGAATGTCCTGATGGTGTTTGCACAGTAGGGGAATTCTGTCCGGCAGATGCAGTAACATGTAATGACAGTATATGTTATGAACCGACATGCATCAATGGTTGTGGTGAAATGCCAATTATGGATGTTGAAGACCCCGGAGAGTGTGATTTCACAGGAGTTGGTTGTGCTGCGCCTCTGTGTATCTGTAATGCTACAAGCAGCTGTGTATCCTGTCTGGATGGTGGAATGGCATGTGTCTCAGATGATGAATGCTGTTCGAGAAATTGTTTACCAAGCAATAAATGTCAAAGTCCATAAAATCAGTAGCATATAATCCCAGGAAATCCTAGAAATAATAAATGCCAGTAATCTTTTTATTCCATAACACCCTTATTTCATTAGAACATCAATTAAAGAATGGCAGAGAATGATGACTACTTTTCAGAAATGTATTAATGTAAGCTTTTATTCCCCGATTTCATAAATTTATTAAGACATATGGAATTTTTTTCGGTTAGAATATAGAGGGTGTAAATTGGTAAACTCAGAATCTGATTTGGCGGAGGAGGAAGAACTTATTAAACAACAGGCTGAGATAGAAAAGAAACTCGACGATCTACTAAAGGAAAAGATGGAGGCATTGAGTAAGATCAGAGATCTCGTCAGAGAGCGATCCGAGCTAGAACAGGATCTCGATAGAATAAATGGGGAGGAAGAGGAACTTCAGGGGGGGATGGAGGATCTAAGACAGAAAGTTGGCGATACCTCACGGGAGATGGAGGGAATAAGTGAGGAAGAGGAGGTATTAGAAATCCATAAAAGAAAGACCGAACTCATCCAAGAACGGGCAAAGATCGAAGAAAAACTGGATGATATCACACGGGAAAAAGTAGAGGCTCTGGATAAAATAAAAGAACTAACTAAGAATAGGTCTGAACTGGAAGGAACATTGGACAGAATAGAGGCAGAGGAAATAAAACTTAAGAGGGATCTATCTGATTTAAAGGAAACAGCAAGGGAGTTTATAGCCAGTATGAGTAGAGAGATAGGGGAGCTAGATAGGGGAGAAAAAGCTGGGATCGAGAAACCTCCGGAAAAACCAGAAGAGAAACCAGAAGAAAAACCTCCGGAAAAACCAGAAGAAAAACCAGAAGAAAAACCTCCGGAAAAACCAGAAGAAAAACCTCCGGAAAAACCAGAAGAAAAACCTCCGGAAAAACCAGAAGAAAAACCTCCGGAAAAACCAGAAGAGAAGAAAAAGGGTTTATTTGATGTATTCGGTAAACCAAAGCAAAAAGAGCCTAAAAAGGAAATGGAAATAAATATAGGCTTGTTAAAAGAGGTGTTGGGCATCATGGACGATCTCCTGGAGAAGCTCCCAGAGGATGTGATCGATGAATTCTCAAGATCAGAGAATTTCGATAGATATGAGAAATTGTATACTATTGTTAATGAGTATACTGGAAAACCCGATCAAAAAAAATATATCGATGAAAATGTAAAAAGTGTATTGAGTACTATAAATAATCTGCTAAAAAAACTCCCAGAGGATGTGATCGATGAATTCTCAAGATCAGAGAATTTCGACAGATATAACAAGATATTGGGTACGTACGGGATAACATAGATAGGTAATTGTACAATGGGTCTACTGGATAGGATCAAGAAAAAAAAAGAGCCAGGGGAGAAAAAGATACCCCCCAAGGGAAAACCCGTCACAGTTAAAAGCGAGGAGGAATTCTTAGAGACCTGCAAGGGTTTAACAAGGGATTTTATGGGGACTATGTTTCTCTCGGGTGATATCGATGCTGAGAGATATTCTGCAAGTTTACTCATTGATAAGGGGGGTGTAGCGGGATCAACATTTGAGTTCAAGGGGATCGTAACGTTTAGAGAACATGCCATAAATGAAATAAAGAGCAAACTTAAAGGAAGTAGCGGCGTTCTTAACATATTTGAATTCGATGAAGAGGATATGAAACTCGTCAGAGAAAATAATAACTCCGCATTATTAAAGAATTCAGTTCCACTAAGCAGTTTGGGGATGAAAATAAAGCCTTTAATGGAGAAATGGGCAAAAGAACGCGAAGCACGAAAGGAAGTGGTTAAGCCGATAAAGATCCCCGAGATATTTAAGATGGAAAAGAAATTCAATTTAATCGAACTGGCGAGAAGTCCAGAGAAAATCCAGGACATTGAAAAAATTGACTTGGGTGAGATAGACATCGGCGAGATAGATAATCTTCTTAAGGCGATGGAGGGGAAAGTAGGAGATAGGAAACTAGAGGAGCTTAGGAGGATAAAAGAAGAAAGGGAAAAAAAAATTGCCGAAAGACTGGCAAAGGTAAAAAGGAGAGAGCCACCAAAGAAGACAATTAAGGAGGGTGAAAAGGTAAAAACTCCAATCGACAGGCTCTATAGTTTAGTGAAAAAATACAAGAGGATTAAGATAGATGATAGATTAGCCCACACATTGGGTGTTAATAAAATACAGATTGAGGAGTGGGCAGTGATCCTGGAGGAGCATGATCTGATTGAACTTCATTATCCCACTATAGGGGAACCGGAGATCAGGATGGCAGAGGGTGAGGAAGAGAAATCCTAGACTGTATTTCTGAATTTATAGGTATGGCTGCTAGAGAAACAGATTTATAGCTGATAGTACTAATATCTATTTAGAAATGGCAGAAGAGATGCTGGAGAAGGAAAATGAGGGCGCAGGAAGTGAACTCTTGGAAGTGAAGGAGAATGTGTTGGAGAAAAAGGAGAGAGTACTGGAGTCATATGATGTAAACTCCGATGGTGTAAAAATAAAGGTGAATATCATAATAAAGAACTATATTCACGCATATAATGTTATCGTTCCCGAAATTGACATAGCTACGATGGCACTTTTGGATGACATTAAAGAAAAGTTGATTGGTGCCGTTGAGCTAAGCGCCACAGAGGTTTTTGACCCAAGATTAATGAATGAATTGAAGAAAGAGCTGAAGGAGGATGCTGAGATACTATTGGATGAAGAGCTACCCAACTTGGATAAAGATACAAAGGAACATTTTGTCCTGAATCTGATCCAGGATCTGCTTGGTCTTGGAAAGATGGAATTCCTCCTGGATGATGACCAGATCGAGGAAATCGTTGTAAACTCTGCAAAGGAGCCCGTGAGAGTTTACCACAAAAAATATGGTTGGTTGGAGACAAATATAATAATGGAGTCTGAGGCTCAGATCTCAAATTATGCAAATATAATAGCGAGGCGCATTGGAAGGGAAATAACCACTCTGAGTCCACTACTGGACGCCCATCTCATGACTAAAGATAGGGCTAATGCAATACTGGGTCCAATTGCAACAAAGGGCAATACGATAACGATAAGAAAATTTGCCCGCGACCCATGGACTGCGCCGGATTTCATCAAAAATAAAACAGCCAATTCTGAGGTTCTGGCTTTAATCTGGCTATGCATCCAGTATGAGATGAATATATTAATTTCCGGGGGTACTGGCTCTGGAAAAACATCTTTTCTAAATGTCTGCATGCCCTTCATGCCCCCCAATCATCGGATAATTTCAATCGAAGACACCCGAGAATTGCAATTACCAAAGTTTTTGTACTGGTGTCCATTAACAACGAGACCACCCAACCCGGAGGGTAAAGGGGAGGTTACCATGTTAGACCTGGTTGTTAACTCCTTAAGAATGAGACCGGACCGCATAATAATGGGTGAGATCAGAAAGCAGAGAGAGGCTGAAGTACTCTTTGAGGCAATGCATACTGGGCATTCGGTATATGCTACATTGCACGCGGATACGTGCGCTCAAACTATAACAAGGCTGGTAAATCCCCCCCTAAGTATACCCGAGAGCATGCTCGATACAGTCCATTTAAATGTGGTAATGTTCAGGGACAGAAGGAGAGGGATAAGAAGAATCTTTGAAATAGGTGAATTCATAGAAGAGATTCATCCAGAAACCAAGAGAGTAAGCTTCAATCCGAATATACTCTATAACTGGGACCCAAAAACGGATGAAATCGTTCCAACCGCACAGGAGAACATAGAGTTATATGAGAAGATAGGAACGCATACGGGATTTACCCCCGATGAAATCAGGGAAGAGATAGACATGAAGAAAAAGATCCTTGAGTGGTTGGTTAAAAATAACATAAGGGAGATAGAGGAGATGGGCAAGGTAATGAACAGGTATTACGTGGATACTGACACGGTGATAAAGGTTGTAAACGAGGATCAAGACCCAAAAAAATTACTCGAGTAGAATCTACACCCTGACTGATTTTTTCCCTAAGATATTATAAAACTGTGCGGTTTCAAACAGATGCTCTGGTGTCAGGTATCCTATAACTCGCCCTGAATCCACCACGAGCAAGAATTCCCTGCCCAACAACTTTCCCAATACGTCCTCTGCATTGAGGTTTGCATCCAAGACATCAAATTTAGCATTTGCCACATCTCCAACAGGAATTTTATTAAAATCCCCCCTATCCAATTTTTTCAGCTCTTGAATATTCAGAACACCTACAACCTTCCCATTCTGGTCTGAAATCGGATAATAATTTTGATCTGGTTTCACTATCAACTTTAGAAATTCACCTATCGTCATGGATTCATTAGCGTGACGCATATTCCTTACCGCGAGTGTGCCTATCTTTAATCCCCTAAGAGCGTGCTTTACTTTAACTAATTGAAATTCACTACCACTGGCATAGTAGAGGAATATTCCAATTAAAATTAGCCACAGATTCTTGAATATACCCGCTATTATCATAAAAAATGCCATCAATTGACCTATATGTACAGCAATTTTTGTAGCCTTGACGTAGTCTATCCAGAGAGCCAAAACAGCTCTTAAAACCCTGCCTCCGTCCATCGGAAAACCGGGTATCACATTAAACAAGCCGAGGATCAGATTTACCCAGAGGATTCCGCTTAAGAGAAAAGATGGATCCAGAATGTTTGCATTAGCTGTGGAAAGTTGTTGAATAATGGAACCATAATTATGAATCGTAAGCGAGGTGGAGATAAATAATAGATAGATTATGCCAGCAAGAACAAAATTGGAGGAAGGTCCCGCAATAGATATCAGTAATTCCTTCTTTGGGTCTTCTGGAACCTCAATACTGGCTAAGCCTCCAATAGGTGTTAATGTTATCCTCGGAACCGGTATATTAAACCTCATCGCAACTATGGAGTGTGTAAGTTCGTGCATTAAAACGATGGTAAAAATACTGAGCCAGAAAATCACATTCGCCAGGCCAAATAAGGATATTAAAAGAAGAAAGAAGATGAATGTTATATGCAATTCAACAGAAATTCCGAATATTCTGAAAATTCTATATGAGGATTTCATTATCATCAACCGCGGGGCATTGCCGTGATCCCTGTCCGGGCAACCATCTTTATCCCCATTCCCCTCACCAGATCGATGAATGCATCTACCTTCTCTGAATCGCCAGTTATCTCTATGGCTATCGTATCGGGATTTACATCCACTACCCTGCCCCTGAAGACATCCGCATATTGCATTATTTGAGCCCTATGAGATTCCTTCGGGGCATTAATCTTCACTATGCACAACTCTCTACGGATGCATTCATCTACAGAAAGATCGGTAACCTTTATGACGTTAACCAGCTTGTTCATCTGCTTTTCTATCTGCTCAAGAATTTTATCATCCCCAATTGTGAGTATGGTCATTCTCGCAATCTTTGGATTTTCTGTTGCCCCAACTGTGATGCTCTCTATGTTAAACCTCCTCCTGGTAAACATCGAAGCAAGCCTCTGCAACACACCGGGTTTGTGCTCAACCAACGCGGTAAATATATGGGCCCTCATTTTCCTTTGTTACAATATTGATTTCAATTTTAAAAAACACAGGCCCCTCTTATAAAGGGTTATTGTAAAATATTAATCTATACAAGATGGCAGAAGAAACAAAGGATGAGTATCCCAGGGTGGGGGAGTTGGTACTTGGTACCGTGGAGAGTATATTCAAACAGGGTGCATTTATAACGCTGGACGAATACGGTAAGAAGAGGGGGATGCTGCACCTATCTGAAATATCACTAAAATGGGTTCGCAATATTCGTGATTACGTTAGGGAAGGACAAAAAGTTGTCTTATTGGTTCTGAGGCTTAATCCCCAGAGAGGGCATATCGATCTATCCCTGAGGAGGGTTACAGATGCCCAGAGAAAAGAAAAATTACAAGAGGTTAAGCAGAAACAAAGAGCAAAAAAGCTTTTGGAGCTATCGAAAAAGGAGCTCAGTCTATCAGCCAATGACATAGATACCATAGAAAAGGAGATGCTCAAAAAATTTGATTCGGTATATGGGGCATTAGAGGCTATAGTTGTGGATAATAGCTCATTGGATGGATTAGAGATAAATGGAAAATGGAAGCCTGTACTGTTAGATTTAATAAAGAAGAGCATAAAAGCACCCTTTGTGGATGTAACCGGATATGTGGAGTTAAAGAGTTATGAGGCAAATGGTATCAACATTATCAAGGAATCACTGAAAAAGATAAAAAACTATAAAACAGAATGTGATATGGATGTAGCCTACATCTCTGCCCCCCTCTACAGGATAAAAGTACGTGCGAGGGATTACAAATCAGCTGAAAGGGTCTTGAGAAAATCTGCCGAAGAGGGTATAGAATATATGAAAAAGCATAAAGGTGAGGGAGAGTTTCATAGAAAATTAGCTAGCAAAGAAAAGTGAAAATCAGAAAATGTTCTCTGTGTGGAATTTACACCCTAAGGGAAAAATGCCCCGCCTGTAAATCAAAAACAATCATAGCGAAACCCGCTAAGTTTTCACCACAGGATCCATATGGCAGATACAGAAGGAGAATGAAAAGGGAAATGGAGAAAGATGCTCATTAAACGGAATGTTTTGGAATTCGTCCTTGGCGTTTCGAGAAAGACACACCCAAAGGAATTTACCGGTTTGCTTCGAGGTGGTCCGGATATAATGGAGGAGGCCTTGTTAATTCCCGGTTCCCTCTTCGGCGAAAATTTTGCCACCATTAGATCTGACATGAAGCCGATAGACCCCTCTATTATCGGGAGCGTACATTCCCATCCAGGTAATTCATTCACTCCATCGAAAGCGGATCTAAGGTTTTTCAATAAAACTGGTTTTGTACACCTAATCCTGAAGTATCCTTATAAAGGCATCAAAGATGTCGCTGCCTATGATAACATGGGTGATAGGGTAGAACTTATCATCGAAGAATAACAATACAGAGGATATTTTTAGATAGTATTTTATATAGTAAAATGAAATAGATAACAAAATGAATTTTAGGATCAACAAGGGCATGATTTCGTTGATGTATCTCTTTGTTTATATCTATATAACTCCCGTTTCTGCCGAAGCGATAACTGGGAGTGACTCATCTTTACTAATCATCGATATGATGAATGCGTTTCTAATCCTGATTTGCTGCATCTTTGTTTTTGCTATCGTCAGCACGTTTAGAAATAAAAAGTTACTGGAGCTGATAAGGTCGGCCCATTTTTTCAAAATTAAGGAGGTTATCTCGGCATGGACATTGATAGGTTCTGCCGTCCTGCTCTACAGTATAACGGAACTGGTGTATTCTTTTAAGTTGATAGAGCATAAGGTAGCATACAGACTTTTCAAAACCATCTTTGGGATTCTATTTGCCACAGGCTTATTCATGCAGTACAAAGTCATTCTGAAATACATAAAACAAGTCAGCAGCAAGAAGAAGGTTAAAAGAAGGAAAAAGGTAAAGGGCTGAGTTAATATTATATACGTCCTCCCTAATATTTCTACTGAGATGAAATCCAAGTTAAATGAGTATGTCAAACCATGGGTTAATGATATAGAAGTCTACATCCCAGGGAAAACGATAAGGGGATATGTAAAATTAGCATCGAATGAAAACAACTATGGACCCTCCCCAAGGGTTATGGATACCATAGAAAAAGCCAAGTCTGAGTTAAATATTTATCCCTATAAAGACGACGAGGTCAGAGAGAAAATAGCCGAGTATTGCAAAGTCAGATCTGAGAACATTATCCTGGGAAATGGTTCGGATGAATTATTCGATTTGATACTGAAAACATTTAGAGGGCCGTGTATTGGCTTTAATCCATCATATTCCTGGTATAAAATAGCCGCAGACATCCTTGGTGAAGAATATCTGGAGATAAACCTTAACGAAGACTTTACACTTTCATCAGAAAAGTTCATTGAGAAATCGAAAAAAGCCAACATCCTGTTTCTGTGCAGTCCAAACAACCCAACTGGAACTGTAATATCCGAGGATAAACTAAAAGAGATTCTGGATGAAAATAGGGTTACGGTAATTGACGAGGCATACTATGAATTTTATGGAAAGAGCGCAATTCCTTTGCTGAAAAAATACGACAATCTCATCGTCCTTAGAACATTTGCAAAGGCGTTCGCATTAGCGGGTTTACGCATTGGCTATGGAATCGCAAATTCCAACGTAATTGATCTATTGTACAAGGTAAAGATGCCATTCACTGTCAATTCTATAGCCCAGGAAGCCGCAATCAGTGCCTTAGATGATCTGGCCTATGAAAAATCAACAGTCGATAAAATAATAAAGGACAGAGAAATTCTCTTCGAAAAACTAAGGCAAAAATTCAGGACCTTTAAATCCCATGCAAATTTTGTCCTGATAGACACAACACCAATGAAGTCCAAGGAGTTCTATGAACGGCTCCTTGAAAAAGGGATAATTGTCAGAAATCTGGGCAGATTCAATGGTTTCAAGGGCGAGTATTGCAGAATCAGCGTGGGAACGACCGATGAAAATAGAACCTTTATTCGGGCACTGGATGATTTTAATTCCCTTATTGAATAGTTTGAAGTGGGCCCGCTGAGATTTGAACTCAGGACCTCTCGATTTGTGATCCCAGCAGTTAACCATCCCTAAAAAGGAATGACCCTGAACGCAGTACACTGGCACACAATGGGGCAATTAGCCCGATAACTGTGAGTGACTGCTCTGGGATTATCAGTCGAGCGCTCTAACCATGCTGAGCCACGGGCCCTTTGGAAATTAATATTCGATTCTTTCCATAAAAATTAGGTCTTCTTCTTGCTTGGACATTCTGGGTTTATGCATACGGTCCACGGCTTTTTGCCAAAGATGGTAATCTTGGAGTACCCACATTGCTTGCATTTTCCCGAGATTTTAAAACGGGATTTCGGCAGTGATATGGTAAAATTACACCTTGGATAATTACTACACCCCAGGAACTGACCCCCAACCTTTGACTTTCTGAGAATCAGCTTTCCGTTACATTTGAGGCATTTCCCCAATGATTCAGCCCTTTCGTTCTCTCTTGTCGATCTTAAAGAGCTTGCGAGTTCCCTTCCAATTTTTTCTTCATTTTCATTAAATTCCTTTGATATGTGAATTATTGTTTCCTTTCCCCCCTCAATGACCCTCTTCGGGGGGATTTTTCCCGATTCAATCTGCTCCATCTCCTTTTCGAATTTTCGGGTTAGTTTTTCGCTCAATACCTCGGGGCAGTATTTTCCGAGAGTATCTACAACATTCAAACCCAGGGGGGTTACTTCGATCGACTTGCCATGGAGGTAGCCTCTCCTAAATAGAATATCCAGGATCTGTGACCTCGTTGCCTTCGTTCCAAGATTTCTCTTCTCCATCTCTCTGATAATGGATGACGGAGTGTACCTTTTAGGCGGTTGTGTTTCCTTTTCATGAAGGTTTATCTTTTCCACATCTAGTTTTTCATTCTTTTTCAGATCCGGAAACATATACTCTTCGAATTTTGCGTATTTACCATAGAGGGAATGCCATCCCCTCTCAATCGTTCTCGTTCCCTTCGAGATAAATATCTCTCCCTCGTTGTTCAATTCTATCGTAACAGTCTCTCTAACCGCCGGATCTCCGAAGGTTGCGAGAAACCTCCTCACGATCAGATCGTAGATCTTTTCCTGGTAAGAAGAGAGTTTTTTCGGGATCTCCCCCGTTGGATAGATGGCCGGATGTGCCGGATCCTTCTTTCTCCCGTTATGTGGTTTCAGTTTCTTCTTTGAAAGTAGTTCTTTTGATCCTTCGGTATATTCTCTGATACGGGCTAAATTTCCAAGAATCTCTCGATAATTAATCTCCTCTGGCAACTGCTGGCTCGACGTCCTCGGATAGCTTATATATGCATTTGTGTAAAGCTCCTGGGCAATTTCTAACGTGTTCTTCGGGGATATCCCCAGATGTCTATAGGCCTCTGTCTGCAGGGTGGTTAGGTCGAAGGGTGTTGGAGGCACTTGCTTAAATTTATTTTTTTGAATCTTTGAGACGATTGCAATTTTGCCGCATTTATCCTTTATTTCCTCGGCCTTTTCTTTATCCTGGAATTTCCCCTCCGAATGTAAAGCCTTTATCCTGGAATTATCCTTAAGGCAGATCATCTCTAGCTCCCAGAATTTTACGGGCTTGAATGCCCTTATCTGTCTCTCCCTTGAGGCCAGAATCTTTAGGCTCGGGCCCTGAACCCTCCCAATACTTAATGTAGTGTAACCCTTTGCCCTCCTTACAGCCAAAGTCAATGCGCGAGAAAGATTTATCCCCCAGTACCAATCTAAAACATGTCTGGTAATTCCGGCATCGGCCATCCCCCTGTTTATGGATTCAAGCTTAGAATAGGCATCAATTATAGACTCTTTGGTTAGGGTAGAAAATTTCATACGTCTTACATTTTGTTTAAATGGATCCACATTACAGGCATATTTTATGACATTAAAGCCGATCACCTCCCCTTCGATATCGTAGTCGCACGCGTTTATGAATTTGTTACACTTTCCTGCGAGAGTTTTTATATTCTCAAGATAACCCCTGGTAAATCCTGAATTTTTATTTGCCTCGTAACTTGGAACCCACTCTATATCGAAGACGGGGTACTTCCAGGTGCCGTAGTTTTTCTCCCTCAATGTGTAGATATGGCCAACAGCGGGGGCAACAAACACGTCATCCACCTTGTAGTAACGAACCCTTCCACGGCTGAGTTTCTCCGCCCGTCCTATGGAGTTCGCAATTCTCTCTGCAACATTGGGTTTCTCAGTTATGATTAGAGTGGGCATTTTGTTTTGATCTATCTACCTATTTGTCTGTAGAAATCACGGAGTGATTTCCCTTTCTTTTCGCCAGCGTTTTCTTTTCTAAAGAAAAGGCTGTTCGCAATTCTCTCTGCAACATTGGGTTTCTCAGTTATGATTAAGGTGGGCATACTATCCTTTTTTGATTTAGATTAATATAAATCATCAAGAGGCAATCCTAAAAGCATACGAGTTTATAAAAGCAAAAGACAAAATATCTAATGAAATTGCGCGAATAATAATGGAAGGAATACAGGCCAATATAACCTCACTCCTGATAGCCGTATTTATTGCAAGCATCCCTTTAGCTCAGTCTGGTAGTGCAACAATAAACGTATCTACTTGCCAAGATTTAAATCTAGGGTATGAGGTCTATACCCTGAACCAAAGCGTTTCTTCTCCTACAACTTGCTTTAACATTCTGGGAAACAACATAACCCTTGACTGTCAGGGGCATACGATTAATTATTCTCAATCCTCGACAGGATATGGAGTAAACAACACATTCAACACCAATATAACAGTAAGGAATTGTAATATCGTCCAAGGAAATTCAAGTATTCAAGATGCTTATGCAATATATTACGACAATTCTCCATCTGGGTCAATCTATAAAAATAACATCACAACCAGTGGTGACAGTAGCGATGGTATACGATTAATTTCCTCAGGTAACAGTAACGTTACCAACAATAATATAACTGTATTATATTGTAGTGTCAGAGGAATCTACATGTTATCTTCAGACAATAATACTATAAAAGATAACTACATACACGGCGATACATGGGGCGATACTGGCCCTGGAGTCGACATATCAGACTCTTTTAACAACAAAATCATCAATAACACGATTTTGGTGGATGGAAGAAACACATGCGGTTTCAGGTTAACCAACTCAGGAAACAATACTCTTACAAACAATAAAATAACTACTCCCGTGGTAGATAGCTTGTGTATCTCCGGTGGTGCAACAAAAACATACTATAATCATCCAATAGATACAACAAATCTGGCAGATGGTAAACCTATCCGCTACTATTTTGACATACATAATCAAGCAATAGAGGATATAACTGATGTTGGTCAGATATTGGTGACATTCTCTACAGATATAGCATTAAATAACATAACAATTACTAACGCAGATGGCATTCATCTATTCAATGTAAATTCATCCCTTGTGAAAAATAGTAACATATCGGGTGCTACCGGTAGGGGCGTCTATCTCTACAATTCATATAAAAACAGTTTAACAGACAATAACTTATACACGACAACTGAAAGCGGACACTCCATACTTCTAGAGAGATCTGATAACAATACAATTACTGGAAATACTCTAAGAGCCACGGGGGCATACGCCAATGTTCTTTACTTCTATGACTCAGTAGAATATAATACAATTAGCAACAATATCATAGACAGGTCTGTATGTACTTCTGGTAGTAGTGGAAATTATCTCCGCTATGCTTCATTAAATACATTTATTGATAACACAATTAAAAGCTGTCCTACTGGATTCTATCTGCAAGATACATCCTATAATAACACATTCATTAGTAACAATATTACTATACTGGGAGCATGTTCCCCCTATGGTTTCGAATTTGTTTCACCTGGAAGCAAGGACAATGAGATCATTGGGAGCACAATTACCAGCAATTACAGGGGGATAGAATTTTCCTCATCTGGAAATATGGTAAGAAATACAGTAATCAATGCATCAGATATGGATATCCTTTCTGGGAATAATGTGGAAAACACCCTACTCAATGTAACTTTCAACAAATCCGATGTTAATCTTGGTTCAGGTTCTAATCTCACTGTAACATGGTATCTTGATATCTATGTCAAAGATTCATCAGGAAATCCTGTAGACCAAGTAAATGTAATGGCATGGATGAATAACGGAACAGAGGTCTTCTCTGAACTGACGGCATCAGACGGATACATTACAACGCAGGCTTTGACAGAGTACACACAGAATTCCTCACAGGTATATCCCAATGATGTGACTTTATACACCAACTACACGATAAATGCCACAAAATCTGGATATGGTGCTAGGGATGGTAAGGAGGTGAATCTGACGGAAAGTATGTTAGTTGTTATGACTCTGGATATACCACAAACACCACAACGCAGGAGATATCTATACATCACTACCTCAGGCAACTGTGTAGATCAGGATGTTATCATAACAGCGGAGGATGATAATAACAATCCCCTGTCTGGAGTAGATGTAGATACATACTTTAATGAGTCAAGTATAGAGAGCCTAACGACGGGATCTAATGGAGAGACCTCATTCATACCATCTGTTGTGGGAATCTATCTTATAAAAGCATGGAAATCTGGCTATAGGGATGACGAAAAGAGCATTACTGTGATTGAGTGCGAATCCTGTTCCGACGGCATCAGGAACCAGAATGAAACAGATATGGACTGTGGAGGTATCTGTCCACCCTGCGAAGACGGGAAAAATTGTTCAACAGACTTGGACTGTATCTCAGAATGGTGTTATAACGGAACCTGCAGAACCTCGACCTGCAATGACGACATCAAAGGCCCAGACGAGGAAGACATAGACTGCGGAGGAAGCTGCCCAGCATGCAGAACAATACAGGTGGTAAAAAATGAGACAGAAGAAGGGGGAGCAGGAGCCATAACCTATAACGCCTCAAGCACATGCCTCAACAATAGAAAAGATACAGGAGAGACAGACATAGACTGTGGAGGACACTGTTCGCCATGTAAGGTTGGGAAAGAATGTAGGGTTAACAGTGACTGTCTGAGCGAATTCTGCCATGAAGGGATATGCAGGATTACAACATGTGATGATAGACTGCTCGGACCAAAAGAAGAGAAAGTAGACTGCGGAGGTCCATGTGGTGATTGCCCACAGATAAAGGTTAATGAATTTATCTATGTGAATGAAACCTTAACTATAAAGATAATAAATCCAAGAGAGGGTTTAATCTTAGTGGTAAAGGACCCTTCTCTTAATGTTACTGAGTACAATATATCTGAAGTTGGAGGAAAGACATATTACTTCATATACTATAGACCTGAGAGGACAGGAACTTATCTTATAGACCTAATTGGATACAATAAGCTATATTCAAGAGTTATAGAACGCCCTTCATCTATTCTGGATTATATCCTCAGAGAGGCAATAAGTCTTTTAGTTCCCTTACTTTTGATCTGCATATTTGCAATCTGGTTTACAAGGAGAAGAACCAAGGTTGTTGTGGATGGATCAGCTATTAGAAGGTTTATAGCCGAGGATATGTCTCAGAAATTGATTAAGAAGTATAAGATGGTTTATACTGCGGCAGAGATAGAAGAAAAGATCAAAGAGCTGGTCTTTATCGAACTGAGCGAGTCTGAACTGGATCAGGCAGAGGACCTATCGGATAGGTACGGGATTTTACTTGATGAGGCAAAATCATTAGTACTCTGTAAGAAATTAAGAGCCAGAAAGTTCATAACTGGAGTTGAGCTACCAGAGGAAATTGAGGATAAATTTGAAGGCACGAAGATCATTACTGTAGAGGATGAATTCGGGATAATGGGATTATAAGAAGCCCCCTAAATCCTATATTCCTCAGCAATCTCCCTGAAGACATTTCCAAGATATTTTATCTGATCCCATGTCAGACCATAGGTATTCAGTTTGAACTGTCTTGTGGCTCCCGGAAAAATGCCCGTGATCTTTCTCTTTGTTAATTCATCGCAGAGGAAATAACCTCTCCTCTTGTGCTTTTTCGCGATCTTGTCAAAGGAACCTGTTGAATCTACTTTTGATAGGGTGTGTTTTCTTGGCATCTCTGATACAGCTTTGTTCCCCTTGATCTTCAAAAATTCCCTGATGAAATAATTTGACTTTTTTATCTCTTCATCCCAGTGCTTTACTCTTTCCTTAACCCTTGGGAAGGAGGCCATCATAGCTATTAATGGAGCGCCCATGACAGTACACCCCAAAAGATATACCTCCTTAACACCGAATTTTCTACCGGTGACATCCCCAGATGACTCAGTGGTTTTGAAAACCTTTTTCGAGAATTCATCAGTTACTGCCAGAACCCCGGTCGGGGCTGGAGAGGCCATGCTCTTATGTCCTGAACCTACTATGAAATCCGCACCGATTTTTTTTCCGTTAACCGGCATTATCCCAACGGTATAGGCACCATTGTACAGAAATGGAATTTCATACTCCTTAGCGATTTTTGCAATTCCAGAAACATCGTGTTCATTCCCAAACATGTAATCTATATGAGAAATCGCTATAAGCCTTGGAAATTTACCAGTCTCCTTTTTCACAGATTCAATCTTTTTTTGTGTATTCTCAGCCGTTATAATGTTTTTCTCATTTAACGGAACCTCTTTCCAGATCGCACCGACGGATTCAACAGCCAATGCCAGGGAGTAATGCCCCAGGGATGAGATCAATGCGATATCCCCGCTATTCAGAAGGGAACTGGCAACTATCTGGAATCCCCTCCTTGCCCCCCTGACAACTCTCGCCTGATCCATTCCAACGAATTCTGCCAGTTCCTGATAGAAATCGTGAACAGGAGGCCTTTTGATAAAATCCAATCTAAATGGTTTAAAGCAATAGTCGCATATAGAATAACCATCGCCATAGGCTATCAATGCCTTTCTCGCCTCCTTGGTTAATCTCCCTCCGGCCTGAATTGGATTTATATTTATAAATTCCTCCTCTTTGGTTCTTAATTCAATCCTGTCGGTTACGTATCTAATCTTTGCGTCCCCTTTATTATTCTCAATCCCCTCCAAACTCTTCTTTAGTTCACTCAGAATTTTTTTAAATTTCTCTTCCTGTTCTTTATTGAGTTTATGCTCCGGAGACGTTTCCCTGAGGATCTCCCTCAGATCTTCCAATGCGAACAAAGCCTCATACGTTTTTTGTATTCTTGAGTCCATATCTATCTCCTCAATTCCTGGATGACATCCGGCAATATTTTTAATACATACCCGATATCCTCCTCAGTGTTATCTTTACCGAGAGTAAGCCTTAAGGAGCCATCTGCCTCCTCATTGGATAAGCCGATGGCAGTTAAAACGTGAGATGGTTCTGAAGAATGAGAAGAACACGCGGATCCGCTGGAGGCTGCAATTCCCTCTGCATCCAAACTCTGGAGTAAATCATCAGTGATTCCATCAAATGAGAAATTTGCATTATTCGGCAGCCTTTTCTCCGGATGCCCATTCAATCTGGAGTCTTCTATCTCTAAGATTCCCTCGATCAATTTATCCCTGAGCCTTATCAGCCTGTTGGATTCCCTATCCATTCTCTTTAAAGATAATTCAACCGCCTTGGCAAAACCCACTATCCCTGGAACATTCTCCGTTCCTGATCTGAGTCCGAGTTCATGCCCGCCCCCGTGGAGTATTGGCTCTATTTCCGTCCCCCTTTTTACATAGAGGGCTCCAACGCCCTTGGGACCGTACATCTTATGGGAAGAGATAGATAATAGGTCAACATCCAATTTTTTAACGTCCACGGGAATTTTTCCAACACTCTGGACCGCATCTGTATGGAAATATACATCCTTTTCCTCGGCAATTTTCCCGATTTCTTCTATTTCTTGGATAGTACCTATCTCATTGTTGGCGTGCATTATCGAGATGAGTATCGTATCCTTTGTTATCGAGTTCTCCACTTCTTTAGGATCTATCAGACCATATTCATCCACCTGCAGATAAGTTACCTTAAAGCCGTTCCTTTCCAGATATCTACACGGATTCAAAACCGCGTGATGTTCAATAGCACTTGTTATAATGTGCCCCTTTTTACTTTTGTAGGCAATTCCCTTTATCGCTAAATTGTCCGATTCCGTTCCCCCGGATGTGAAGAATATTTCCTCTGGCTCAGAGTTGATTTTCTCTGCTATTTCCCCCCTCGAATTTTCCAATGCCCTCATTGCGTCCCGTCCAAAGGAATGCGAACTGGAGGCGTTTCCAAATCTATCCCTAAAGTAGGGGAGCATCTTCTCCACAACCTCTGGATAGAGGGGTGTCGTTGCCGCATGATCCAAGTAGATTTTTCTCACCTTCTGTATTATATTTTGCTCAAAATCTTATAAAACTGCCACATATTCATCATGAATAGGGGTTTGCTCTTTATCAATCTCTGCTCTGGGCAGAAATTCGTTTTCAGGAAAACTGTTAAAGAAGATTTAAATGGCCGGGGTCGAATAAGAGGAAATATCCTGCTCCAGCTCCAAACAAGGCCCTATCCATGGGGTTCACTGGAGGTAAAACTGACGGCTCCCCTAATGCTACCCATTTAGCAAAGGTTGTAAGTCTCTCTGCTTTTGTTATTATGTCGTCATCATCTTTTTTATGAGTTCCTCCAGCGGCCAGATCCAGGGTTCTTCTACTGATTTCGATGCTTACGGCGCCGGATCTTATGAGATAACTGAAGGGTTTTTTAATCCTTGAGATAACCCAGGATTTTTCCTGCAAGAAAACCCATTCCTCGAATAATATCTCGGTTACGTTCTTATTTCCTGTTTCACGAAGGAGGCTTTCATAGAACCCGGAGAATTTTTCTTCTTCAGTTGCCTGAATCTTGAATTTTTGGATTACCCTTTTTTTTCCGAGGATGTTGAGGACGTCCCTCAGGTGTTTCGGGTTGATGGATTTCGCTTTGTTTATGAAAAATTTTATGTCTTCCGTGTTTGACCAGATTCTGTTGAGCATGTCAGCGAATTTTGAGGGTATGAAGAACTGATATCTTTCCTCCCCGAGATGTTTCTGCTTGATTTTCTCGATGATTTGGGGGAAGGTGTGTTCTGCCACCAGCAGGGATGGTTCGATTAACACGTTTTTCTGGGTTTCATCAACCATTATCTCACCAAATCAAGAAATAATTCGTTATAATTTCCGCACAAGAAACTATAAAACCTGAAATCACCTACAGAAGTTCAGCGCCCATTCACCGCAGCCGTTTTTGCCGCTTGGAACTGATGGATTGCATTCTATGGGTTGACATAAGCCCATTGAACCTAACATAAAGCCCTTACTGCAGTTGCCATCCTCACACGGGGGCTGGAACTCACCCCCGCATGGTTGACATACTCCTATTGTGCCTATTACATAGCCTTCGTTGCAATTACTCTCCTTGCAAGGGGGCTGTAAAGACCCACCACAAAGTGTCGTCGTAGTCGTACTTGTTGTCGTAGTTGTAGTACTCGTAGTCGTACTCGTTGTTGTAGTACTCGTTGTTGTAGTACTCGTAGTACTCGTAGTCGTAGTCGTTGCGGGTTCATCAATAAAGACCTTGTAGGTTACTGCTCCGATAGTTACCATGCCCAAGAACGCGAAAATGACAGCAACCAAACCGATAACCAACAGAGAAACCCCCCCGGATTCAGGCTCATCCTCTCTTTCATCCCTGAAAAGCAGACTTGAGCTTTCCCCGTTCCTATTCAACCCCTTCAGGCTCATTCTCTCTGTTCCCTATACAGGGTTTAGGATTAGGGAGATAAGGCATAAATATTAATTGGTGGCCAGGGTTCTGATTGATAAATCTATAGAGATAACCGATTAAGGGTAATAGATGGCTCCGACGGCATATGCCCTCTTGAGTGTATAGGCGATGCCCTCAGCAGACCTTGTTAGTAGTTCAGCGCCTATGATTACAATAATGAGACCGGCAACGATTTCAATCATGTTTATATACTTTGTGAGATTCTAAAAAAAGATGAGCGTCCTCTTTTTAACACGTGCATTAATATTTAATGAGGGAGGTGATAATGATGGAGATCGGGGAGTTTTGTGATGCATTGAATAAGGCACTGGATCTGGAGATCGAGGGTCATGAATTCTACACGGGGTGTGCGGAACATACGTCAAGAAAAGAGGGTCAGGACTTCTTCAGATATCTCGCAGGGGAGGAGCTGGTACACTATGATAAGATAGCTGAGATCTATAGGGATAATTTTGACAAGGAGCATTGTGACTACAGGGACAGGACCCAGGATATGGGGAAGGCAAGTGGCATCTTCGAGAAGCGTGTTCCTGGTGGGAACCTGGATGATAAATCGGACGCCCTTGATGCGTTAAACATTGCCATAAGGGTTGAGGAAAACTCTATCAGGCTTTATGAGGATCTAGCGAAGAAATCAGAAGATCCGGAAATGAGGGGCTTCTTCGAGAGGCTTGTAAGGGAAGAGGAAAACCATCGCTCTCTTCTGGAGACCGAGGTTGAGTTCGTAACAGAAACTGGGACCTTCAAGGATTTTAAGATTGTAACATTCTAGCAGCAGTATCCACCTGTTCGAAGGTGGGTGATCCTTTCAGCGGTTTCCGAAGAATTCCGTTGCATAACCTATTTATTCAGGAATTTCCATAGTTTAATGTAGATGAAGATGAACAAAATAAAATATGGGTTCTTTGCGGGTATTTTTTTGTTTCTTGTCTCTGGTCTGCAGCTTTTGCTTAATGTTGTAGTTGATTTGTTTTTGTTCCCTGCTGTGACCGACCCCTCAGCCCTGGCGTATACCTGGGTGGGTTCCAAGAGGACGATTATTGACCTCATCCGGGGCATTTATTCATTGGACCCATTTTTTTACATCCTTTTGTTGTTTTTCTCTGTGGTTTTTTTCTTTGGCTTCAGGATCCTGGGTTTTAGAACGAGGAATGAACTACTTAGGTTTTCCTCTATTGCGTTGATCCCTCTCTCTACCTTCTACTTTATTTTGTCTGCAGTGATTTCGTTTTTACCGCCACATGAGGTGTTGATCTTTGAGGTTTTACTTCCTGCCCTCCTGGTTGCTGGTTTACTCTTTGGTTTTTGTGGTTTGTTTTTTGGCGTCGGCGTCGCGAAGACGAGGGATCACTTTGGTGGGCTTTCTATGTGTGCCGGTTTTCTTGACGTGGTCTTTCGTCTTTTGTTTCTGTCCTGGGTTTGGGTGGATTTTGTACTTATGGGTGGTTTAGAGGGTTCTATCTTGAATATCCCCCTGCATCTGCTCTTTTTCGTTGTCGTTATCTTCGAGTCTGCTATATTATATAAAGCCTCTAAGCATTCCACCGTCGCTCCGAGGAGGAAGCAGACCCCATAGCTTGCCTGCCCCCCATCGGCGGCATGATATCCATGCAATATTACTGATCTATCGGGGCTGATTCCCATACCCAAGGCTTTTTTGCTTTGTTTTCTGAGTAATAAACTAAAGAGGGTGGAAAAATGGTTTTGAATCCAAAAAGATTTGGCTTGGCGGCTGGTATTTTGTGGGGTTTATGTCTGTCAGTAATAACTTTGATCTCAGTGGGTACAGGCTACGGAACAGAGTTCCTGAATATGATAGCCAGCATATATCCTGGTTATGGTATCAGTTTATTGGGGAGTGTTATTGGTTTAGTTTATGGATTTATCGATGGCTTTATTGGGCTTTACATATTCGCTTGGCTGTACAATTGGTTGGGAAAAAAAACAAAAGAAATAAAAACCCCATATTTATAAAACTTCTTCTATAGATAAACGGGAGGTGTTTGAAATGGGCAAATCCACGGCAGGGAGTTCATTTCTTATTGTTGGCATGTCTTCTAGTCTGGTTAGAGGGTTTAAGGGAAAATTTTCATTGGGTTAAGACAGAGTTAATGCAATTGATATGGACTTACAATCTAATTTATACGCTATACCGCCGGTAGTGGAATTTCTTATAAGCGTAGTGATGGTTTTTTATGTTCTTTCCAAGGACCTTAAAAAAGCCAACAAGGTGTTTGCCTTGCTTATGTTCTTTGTTGCCCTCTGGTCTCTTACCGTGTTTTTGCAGAGGATTTCAGCGGACCATGAAACCGCACTAAGCTTTGTAAGTGTCAGGTATTACTTTATGATACCGATTCCATTGATTCTTTCCTATTTCACACTCATCTTTCCGGAAGAAAAGAATATGAGGTTGCATAAATACCCACTAGCTTCATTGATGCTATTTGCCGTTTCCATGATGTTTTTAGTTCCATACATGGTCAGCGAAGTCGAGCTGGGATACTGGGGATATCGTGCCATATTCAACCGGGAGTATACCCATGTAATAACACTGTTTATAACGTACATGGCCGTGTCATCCTTCTATGTGGTTTACAACCTCCTGGAGAGCTACAAGACTTACGGCGTTGCAAACACATCCCAGATTAAATGCGTTATCATAGGGTGTCTACTGTCACTATCCACTATTATAATAGTCGAGACGCTGCGCATGGTGAACATTTTCCTAGTACCTATGTCAGATATCTTTTTCCTTCCTCTGGCACTATGTGTTGCTTATGCTATGATAAGATATAAGTTCATGAGCATTGTACCTGAATTCGAAAATGAGGCAGAAACTGAGTCGATATATCAGCTGAAAAATGGAAACTCGTATATTATAAAAGAGGGAAGGCCGAAGAAAAGTATCGATGTATTTGTGGACAGTTTAACTCACGGACGCAGGGGCTTATGTATTACAAGAATGAAGCCGGAAAAGCTCAAGAGGATATATAATCTCCATAAAACGCCTATAATATGGATGACCGATATTGAATCAGCTGAGGAATCCATAGAACCCACAGACATTGATGGATTATATGCCTTACTATTGGACTTCATCGAAAAATTCGATGGCTCCATAATATTGATAAAGAGACTGGATTATCTCATAACCAGGAACGGATATGACAGAATCCTGAAATTTATTCAGTCATTAAATGATAAAATAGCATCCAGCAATTGCACTCTATTGCTTTCCCTGAATCCGTTTGTATTGGACAACAGACAGTTGGAGCTATTGGAACAGGAATTTATCAATCTATTCGAATTCAAAGAGGTTAAAATGTTGCCCGAGCACCTGCACAACCTGCTGGAATACATATACAGACAAAACATCACCAGAAAGCCTGTCGCATTCAAGAATATCTCTGAAAAATTCTCCATAAGCAAAACAACCACGGGACAGAGAATCCATGAACTGGAACAGAAGGGATTGGTAGAGGTAAGAAAGGAGGGCAGATACAAAATGCTCATTGTAACCGAAGACGGTAGAAAGATATTCGGCGATTAATGAAACTATCCTTGAACTATATCTACACTATACCGAAACCGACTTTTTCTATAGGTCTAATCTACTATTATATCGGGAGATTACGGGGAATTCAGGTAAGTATACTATCAGGCACCTTGGTGATATTACTATCACGTCGAGGGGGTGGGTGGTGATTCTGTTTGTAACACTAAAAGGTGTAGAGGGATCTGCGGTTGCATGGCAATCGTCTGATGGTAGATACGGCACACCTGCCGTGGGTTTGCCCTACCTGACCCTAAAGTATAACGTAGGGGGTGGTGGGGATGAATAAGAAGCTATTGAAGAGAATAATAGAGGAGTTAGTACAAGAGTTGGAGGAATCCCTCAAAGATACATGGAATTCGGATGAGTACTCTCTCTCAAATTACAGCGAACCCAGTTACTACCCTGTTAACAAAAAACAAGCAAAAATCCGCCGGCTGGAGTCGGCGATATACACTTTTGGTATAGCAAGCTGACTTACGCTAGAAAATTTGGGGGTGTATGGATAATATTGTTGATACTGCAATAGGCGCTGGTTCTTTCAAGACGTTGGTAAATGCCGTGAAGAAGGCGGATCTGGCGGATTCTCTGAAATGGGGCGGACCGTTCACTGTTTTCGCACCCACCGACAGTGCGTTCAGGAAATTGCCTTCTGAAAATTAAGTCAGCGAAAACCCTGCAGGGGCAGGAAATTTCCATAGACACAAGAGCAGGTGCTGGGGGTAAGTAAGCTGTGAAACCGCTATTTATTGGGGTGGTTCTTTTCTAAAAATCAAAATTGGATCTGGGAAAAGAACAAAAGCTTAGTTAAAATTTACGCATAAACCCCCTCAACCTCACCCATAATTCTGCCCAGGAATGGGAAAAATCTGTCGAGAAAATCATAAAATTCTTCCGTATCTATTTCGATCAGCAACAGCTTCTTTTCTTCACCCCATGCAAAGTCTTCCCTTTTCAATACATTTCTTTTCTCGGCGATATTCCTCCTGTATTTTTCATAGAGTTGTAGCATAAACCCCACTTTTTCTGTGATAATCCCTTCCAATTCCTCCGGAGTGATGTCAAAGTTCTTGCAGATCAGATAAACGTCTACAAAGTCTCTTGATTTAATACCCCTCCTGGTCAGGATAGATCTGACCTTCTCACAGAGTATCTCTCTCACATCATACACATCAGAATCTATCGATCTGGAGTATTCTTTATATTCCTCCTGAAATAACTTTTTTAACTCCTCCAATCTTTTCCCCGTTAACAAACTCCTTACCTTCCATTTATGGGAAGGAAAACAGAGTTTCTCAACAAAATTTATTTGGACCTTAATGAATGCTCTATTCCCTGTAATCCCGGATCTGTACCATAACTTAAATGTCACGAATTTATTTCCTCCCCCTAACTCGACATAGTCCCTGTTTTCTTTTTCGCATCTGAACTCCAGATTTCTTTTCCTGCGATACCCTCAAATATCAGACCAAGTCTATCTATAACATTCGACAAATACACTCTTATCCTCTTCTGAGACATTCCCTCAAAAATCTTCTGTGATTCCCAGGTAAAATCTATATCCTCAGAGAATCGATAGTAGCCCAGATAGCATTTTATCAGACACGTACCGCCTTTAAACAGGAAGTTCTTTGAGAAGAATTCATCCCCGGATAGATCTAAAAGTAATCTGTGCAGGGTTATATCCTTTTCTACCAGATCTCTCCTCATTATCCCCAGTTCATCGGAGATCTGCTCTATGAACTCCTTCATTCAATCACCCTCTCCACGATCCTTCCAACACCCTTTGGATAATGCCCCGAATATTCCAAAATTTTTTCCCTTGACAGATTTCCCGTGTAATCCGAGAGGTCCATAACTATTCTCTCCTCTGGAGTGCCTCTGTATCTCCACACATATATGAAATCCAGAATCGTCTTCTCGGCATCGGAGTACCTTATCTTATTATTCTTTATACCGAATTTCAGCAGGGATGGTTTCAATTTCAGAAATCTGAATTTATAACCTGCTATACCCATCGGTCTCGCCCTGAATATTGCATCGTTTATCACATAGTCTACCGTAAAATGCTCGTGTGTCATATTGTTCAATTTTAGGGCAGTGTATAACCCAAAATACCAGTTCTCAACGCCTTTTATCCCCAAACCCTTTGCCACCAGTTCAAGGATATCGTATCTGACTCTGCCAATCTTAACCTCCTCCATGGATCTGAGGTAGAATATCCCCTTAAAGATCCTCACCAGATAATTCCTTGAAAGCAGGTACCTCAGGTTTCTTTTATAGTCTATTCTCAAGGATCTACAGTACCTCTTAATCTCCTCGGAGGTTACAAACTCCCTCCCCTCCAAATAGAGTTTCTTCAGCAGCAGGTTCATTTATATCACAATATCTTATTTTTTATGACATTATAATATATATCACAAGAGTATAAATATCAAAACTCCAGGGAATGTTATCATAAACTCAGAAAGAAATAAATCCTTTTCTATAGATAAATCCAGTCCCTACGTCCCTCTAAACTTTTTTATAAGCAGAATCCCCTGCCCCTCTTTGTCCCTTCTTTATTAGCACGCACACGTATTAATATACACCTCAATCGATCTGTTACCAATAAAATGAAACAACGGGGAGAGCATGACTTAAGTTATATCAGCTCGGTATTCGACAGAATATCTAAAAACCTGAAGGAGGAGATCACCATCTACCACATAGGTGGAAATGCCATGTGCTGGTATGGCCTGAAGGATACGACAAAGGATACTGATCTCGTCCTCACAAGTGAGGGTGAAGTAAACTCATTCAGATCCGCTTTATTGAATTCCAGATTCATTGAGGTCGAGGTCGTTTCCGTTCCGGGATACGAGCACATAAACCAGTATGCGATCTTTGATGAGGTGATGGAAACTCCATTGGACCAGGAACTCACTCCAGGTATTGGAGTAGAGCTGTTCCTGAATCAGATCTGTGGCGGCTTCAGATTCTCTGATGGAATGAAGTCGAGATGCGTAAAGGGCAAGGGTAGAGGCCTGCTGAGGGAATATTTCTGTTCCATATAGGACATATTCCTCTTTAAGTCCATTACAGAGAGGGTGCGCGACCTGGAGGATAGGTACAGGATCTACGGAAGAAAGCCGGATTTTGAAGTCATTAGGGCTGAATTAAGGGACCAGTTAGATTCAATGGACGAAAAGACAAGAGGGTATTTTCTTGAGTCTGTCAGAGGGTCTCTCGATTCCTTGAGGGAGAGGTATGGCATCTCATTGGAATTATTGTAAATCAAGAATTTTCTTGTTTTTTGATAATTTTTATGTCCTGAATCTAATATTATCTCATGAACCTTAGCAAAAGCGAACTTCAGGTACTGAGAGCGATATCACTTAACCCAGGGATTAATGTAGAGAATATCTCGGGGAAGACAGGATTAAGTAAGCCCAGGGTGTACTCCATAGTCCGGGATTTAAGAAGGAAGGGTCTTGTGAAACCAGACAGGAAATACAACATGGTATTGTATCCATCATCCATGAAATTAAGCAGGGCCTTGAGAAGCCAGAGAGATGGGCTTATTCAAGAAGCCTTCTCCGGGAAGCGATTGGAGATACTGGAGGTGCTATATAAGGGCTCCAGGTCCGTTGAAGAGATTTTACAGGCAGTTGATTTATCAGATAAACGCGTATACCATTATCTCCGGTGGTTTGAATCCTTTGGTCTGGTGAGGAATGTGAAGGGCAGATATGTTTTATTGAGGGATCATCCGCTTTACGCCAGCCTTCATTTACTACTATCCGGGCCTGTTAAAATCCCCTCAGGGGTGGAGCAGGATGCCTTCGTTTCCTGGGCGGGGGATAACGAGTATATAGTGCATACGAGCAATCCAGAAGAATACCGCCAGAATCTCCCGAATAACTTTCTTGCGGTAGGCACTGCACGCTCTGCTTTAGATTATTACGGCATCCATGTCACCCCCTTAGACACAACACTCTATGTGGCAGGCAGAGAGACCGACACCATAAAGCGGACCAAGAAAGACCGCATACTCCTTGAGGATCTCATAATCCATCTCCTCCTGGACGACCCATACAGCGAAGAATCAAGGAGATACACCCACTGGCTGATCCAGAAACACGAAGATAAAATAGATTTCATATACCTGAAAAGAAAGGCATCAGAATATAAACTCCAGAAGAAGATAGAAAGCATATTATATGATCTAAAGCCCGTGTTGAAGAGAAGGAACTAAGGGAACTGGATCCAAGAATAGAGGTAAGCTGTAAAACCGCTATTTATTGGGGGTGGTTCCTTTAGATATTTAATGTTGGGAGAGTGGAAATGAATAAAGAGATATTCCTTAGATGGCTGAGAATCAACATCCTATTTTTTGTTGGTGCGTTTGTTGTGTCTTTGTTTCTGGGTTTTCTTTTCCCTGATGTTTTGCTGGGTTTTGTGAGGGGTTGGGGTGCACGAAGCATAGGGGTTTCATCAGCTCTGTTAGGGAACGCGGCTTCAAAAGATGCTCTATTCATAAAGATTTTTGCATGGAATGGTCTTATGACTGTTATCTTTTTCATGGCCTCCCTGTTCCTCTTAGCGCCCTTGGTAGCGGTGATAATGGGGGTTTTTTATTCTCTTGGTCTCATGAGTGCAATTGAGCGTTGTGCTGTACCTTTTTGGCACTCACCGATTTTGATTGCCATAGAAGCGTCTTTTATTATCCTATCGATAACCTTTGCATCCACGTTAGCCACTGAAATTTTTGGTGTGAAACCCGAGAGAAAGGAGATTATGGATTTCTGGAAGAAGAACTGGAAAAGATTATTTCCTGAACAAAAAAGAAGTTGGAGGGTTGTACTTACAGAAAACAAGAAAGAACTTATCCTGTTTATCGTAACAATTTCGGCATTACTCCTGTTCGGGGCGTGGTTTGAAGCATTAATATGAAATCTTTAGGCATTTAGGGCTGATAGCTATAATCCAATAAATCCCTATTTATAAGAATTCTTCCATAGAATAAACAGGGGGTGGTTAATGATGTTCCGTCGTCTTTTTATCTTGCTTGCATTCCTCTTATCCCTTTGCATTGTATGTGCCCATCAACCGAGGCTGGTTTCTGATGAACTTACTATTGTCCAAAATCCGGAAGTATCTCAGGCCTTCTACGGCGAACTCCGGGGTGAACCAGCCCTTTACCGCATTGAATCAGACAAACCCTTCAGTCTCTACATCGGCATCCTTGTCCCTGACATAGAAGGCATAGACAAGGATGTTTCCGCCGAAATAACCCTCGAAACCGTCGAAGAACATGAAACCATTCTCCTGAATTCATCCTCCATTGAGTGGATCCAATACTACGAGGAATTCGCCGGCGACTCATACTACAGAGGCCCCGAATTCCAGCGTGAGGTCGACCCCGGCATCTACGAGATAAAGGTCTTCAGCCCCGACAACAAAGGAAAATATGTCCTCGTCGTTGGCGAAAAAGAAGTCTTTACCCCCGAAGACATGATAAACACAATTCTAACACTCCCGAAACTGAAGCAGGACTTCTTCGAAAAATCCCCCTTCACAGCCTTTTTTAATCTGATTGGACTGTTCTTGTTTATCTTCCTGTTAGTTATTCTTGTAACCGGTTTTTTACTTTTTCGGCTATCGAAAAGCTTCATTAAAAAGAAATAAACATCCATATCTATCGGGCTGAATTCCATATATAACGAATTTTTCTGTTTGTCTTTCTATTGTTTAACCGGAGCAGGATGGAAACAGTATTTTTTATCTGGTTTGGGATATGTTTCATATGTTATATGTTCCGTACTCTATTCCACGTATTAGATAACAAAAAAAGTAATTTAGCGAAAAGCAAAAAACTTTCCCCCATGATATCGATTGCAATGTTTTTCTCATGGTTCTCATGGTTCTCCATGGTTTTTCTGGATCCAATCAAAATGGATCTTTTCTGGGTGAAGTATATCGGTTTGATATTATCCCTAACAGGGGTTCCTCTCGTTGTGCTCTCGCACCTGAAAATAGGGGGATTTGAGAGCAAGAAACTGGTTAGAACTGGCATCTATTCAAAGATAAGACACCCGATGTATCTGGGCTTTATCCTGTGGATCATCGGGTTCCCCCTCTTCATGCAAAGCCTCATCACACTCGCATCTTCACTCATCTGGATACCCCAGATCATGTACTGGAAAACATCCGAAGAAAGAAAATTGGAGGAGGTACATAAGGAATACAGGGAATACAAAAAGAGAACGTGGTTTTAGTTGGTTTTCCCAGGAGAAGATTGTAAAACGCTATTTATTTGGGGTGGGTTCTTTATTTTATGAAAATTCGGTTTTTTTTGTGACTCTGTATGTTATAGTTTTTATGTTTAGAATTCACTATACTTAATGGTGATCCCAATGGTCAGTCGCGAATTTAACTATTTTACAGATCATTCTCTCAGTAAATACACTAATGAGTGGGTTCTGATATTAAAGGACAGGGTTGTACTTCACGATAAAGATCTGAAAAAAATTCTTAGGGAGAGTGATGAGAAGTATCCCAATAATAGGGATGTTCTCTTAGCCAGGGTTACCGACGAAAGAACCTTAATTCTATAGGTATTACAATGGCACTGACCTTTAGGTATAAGAAAGGACCCAAGGGTGTCTATAGACCTTATGTCGAGTTGATATTAAGCAATGCAGAGAGATTTAAGAAGGTTGCTTGCTTGCTCGATTCCGGTGCCGATACCTCATTTATTCCGAAAGCCTTCGCTGAATATCTGAATCTCGACCTATCTTCTAAGCCAGAGGAATCTAAGGGTGTTATGGGACCCTTTGATACGATTCTCTCCTATATGACCGTTATAATACCCAAAGCCCGTCCCCGAATTATTCTGCCAAGGGTCCCCGTCAGGGTTCCGGTAGAGGATAGATTTGACCCAATGTTCCTGATAGGTCGTAATGGATTTTTCGATGAATTTGAGATAACCTTCAGGGAACACAAAAGGGAAGTGAAACTGAAGAGGGTCCAAAGGAGATCTTATTAACTGGGGTCGTGATTTAATTAACGAGAGATGCAATCTCAGGTTGAGGGAGAGAAATAACCATAAACCCCTATCCCTCGGGCTGAATTCCATATACAACGAATTTTTCTGTTTGTCTTTCTATTGTTTAACCGAAGCGGGATGGAAACAGTATTTTTTATCTGGTTTGGGATATGTTTCATATGTTATATGTTCCGTACTCTATTCCACGTATTAGATAATAAAAAATTTCCTTTGGAAATTTAACTCGTATACTTTCGTATACGATAAAAAAAGTAATTTAGCGAAAAGCAAAAAATTTTTTCCCATGATATCGATTGCAATGTTTTTCTCATGGTTCTCATGGTTCTCCATGGTTTTTCTGGATCCGATCAAAATGGATCTTTTCTGGGTGAAGTATATCGATCTGATATTATTCATAACAGGGGTTCCTCTTGTTGTGCTCTCGCATCTGAAAATAGGGGGATTTGAGAGCAAGAAACTGGTTAGAACCGGTATCTATTCAAAGATAAGACATCCGATGTACCTGGGCTTTATCCTGTGGATCATCGGGTTCCCTCTGTTCATGCAAAGCCTTATCACACTCGCATCCTCACTCATCTGGATACCCCAGATCATGTACTGGAAAACATCCGAAGAGAGCAAATTGGAGGAGATGCATAAGGAATACAGGGAATACAAAAAGAGAACATGGTTTTAGTTAGTTTCCTCAGGAGAAGATTGTAAACCGCTATTTATTGGGGTGATTCTATAGGTAAATTCAACGAGAGAGGTAATCTGGAGCTGGAGGAGGTTAAAGAGAGATAAAATGTCCCGAGCATTTCTAATAGGAGCTGGTGCAACGAAAGCAGAATATAGAGACGCCCCTTTAAGTAAAAATTTTTTTAAGTTTGTGGGACGCCAAGACAAAGAATTGTTTAAGGCTATAAAGGATACAATTGAACCCCATATATCACAGCCTTTACAAAAATCAAATGTTGAAGATGTAATGATACAATCATATCAGTTCGCTCCATCGGTTAAGACGTCATTTCTCGAATCATTATATATTGCAATATATAAAGTGTTAGCTGATTCAACAGGAAGTAATGCAAGTTATATTAATCGATACCTTAATAGAGAATTCACAAGACATCCAACCCGATTTAAAACGTTATTGAATGATAGACGTCTAAATAAAGATGATTTCTTTATGACTTTGAATTATGACTTATATCTTGACAGAGAGGTTCTTGCAGTTCAAAGAGAAATTGACTACGGATTAAACAAAGATTTTATTAGTACTAAATTTCCCCCATTCCAACTAACACATGAGCCTACTTTTTCTGTTTATCATTTGCACGGTTCATTAAATTGGGAAACAGCAGGTAATAAGATTAATATCCATGGTGGAGCAATTATACCAAGATATATCCGATCAGGGTGCAACTTATGCCTAATTCCTCCTGGGCAGAAAGAACTTAATCCAATTCTGAAATTAGTCTGGGCGACTGCTGAGAAAAGATTATCAAAAGCAGATGAATTGATTATAATTGGTTGTAGCTTGAATCCTGAAGATACTGAATTGATAAGCATCATAAAGAAATTCGTAGATAAAAAAGGATCTGAGAATATTAAAATAATCTATTTGTCTGTTTCATCAGACTCCCCTGAATATCCCTATTACAAAAAAATTATTGGTGGTGACTTTAGAGAATATCGTCATGGATTTAACATCAATGGACCTCCTAGCAAGCTTGGAGCAATTGAATTTATTTTTGATTAATTGGGTTAGACAAAGCCTCTATTTATTGGGGTGGTTCTAATGGATAATCAAGTAGGGTGGTTACATTGTGTTGGGAACAAATACCTGGGTGGGTTATAAATCTTTTATATGCTTTAGGAGGGCTTTTGTTTGGTTACTTTGTGATTCCTAAAGCTGATGATTCACATCAGAGGGCAAAGAAGGCATTTGACGAAGTTTATTCCCCACTAGCGGATGCTTTCGCATTCAGTAAATATAGTCTAGATAGTGAAACACTAATACTAACTAAGGAGGACAATCTGAGTAAACCTGAGGAATATCATCATCGCCAGAATATACGGAAAATTATGCCTTTACTCGAATCTTATGCTAATATAGATTTAAGAGATTTATTAAGGGCTGCGTTTTATAACGGGGAGTTAAAAAAGAAAAAAGATCCTAAAACAGGTGAAGAGATAGATGTAATTGAAGCATTCAAAAGAGAACGAAAAATATACTATACTTATAAAAGGGGTAGATTGTTTGTACTCTTGTATTGGCTTACACATCCTAAACATTTTTTAGCGCCACTTAAATTTTTGTGGAATGAAGTATCGAGGAAATCCAACATTATTTTCCTGCTTTTTTCGATTTCCTTTGCTGGTTTAGCTTTTTTTAGAATTATTTTTCAAATACCCGATATTTTATTTGAAAGCGTTGATGGATACTCCAATAGATATGGTCTAATTGCCCTCACCACCCTATTATTCTTCTTTATTTTAGAATGGCTTCTTCCCATCAGTCACCTTATAGGTAGTAAATCAAAATGGGTTCGCCTAAAGGAATTACCAACAGTGGCGTGGTGGATAGGCAATGAACTATTTGAATTTGTCGGCTTCAGGGAAGTGAGGCAAAAAAGACAAGTAATAATTGGTTTAATAGCTGGACTAGTCCTACCGGCTTACATTTTTCTTTTTTCAGACAAGTCTTTCAGTTTGAATATCTTTTATTCTTTTGGAGTTATTCTAACAATAACTGGTGGCGTATTCACTAGAGTTGTTTTAGCTCCTTTTATTGAAGAAGTTTTTTTCCGAGGTATGTACATAAATAGATTCATGTCCATATTCAAAAACAAAACAACTGCTGGTCTTGTAGCTCTTTTTTCCTCTGCACTTATTTTTGCTAGTATCCACACGCCCGAACACAACCTACTGAACATGTTCATTGGAGGGCTTGTTTTTGGTCTTGTTTACCTCATTAATTGGGGAAATTTAAGAGAACCATTCAATTGGCAGAAAAATATAGTTGCTGCGATAATAGCTCATGGTGTGAGCAACTTTATGGTCACAGTAGTAATGTTTCCCGCTTAATCGATAAAGAATTTCAGTCCGCTGAAGAATTTTTTGCAGAATTCGATTGAAAAAGAGATATAGCTTATCACATACCAACTAATTCAAAAAGAGTATCAAATTTCAGTAAGATGTATAAAAACACAAAAATTATAATTGCAATTTTTAAAATCTTTCTATTATAGTCCAGGTGATACTTTAATTTATTTTTAAATTCTTCTATTGTCAACACGAGGAAAGCGACAACTGTATAACCTGCAACTATGAGTGTGTTTATTATATCCCTTACCTTATCCCTATTTTCTCTCTTTTCCACATCTAATCTTTCAATTCTTCTCTTTTCTTCCTCTTGTTTTAATCTCTCCTTCTCGGCTTCTTTTTCAATAAAAGACTTTAATGTACCAGATAGATCAAAGACTATCATCCTCTTTGATTGATTAGGTGCATAAGAATCGGTCCTACACTCGATACCATTCTCTAACGGTAAATACTCCCATGGTATAAGCTCAGTCGAGGGTTGAGGACAACTCTTTGGAAATTCACACCTCAATTTTTCACTGCAAGATTCACTAAAGCTCAAAGCATAAGTTTCGTTAGATTGTGGGAAACCAAATACAATATTGCGACTCACTCTCCCATATTTCTCTTTATCTTTAGTTGAATAATTCTTTGCATTATACCTATATTTAATCTCATAATGAAGAGCATCCTCCTTCGTGGTTTGTATACAAAATTCAATATCATTTGTTGTAGGGCTGAATGTATATTTACCCGTACAATTTGACCTATTGATACCCACCATACCCGTTGGTGTAAACTCTCTTTCTGGGTTGTGAAGATCAACTATTTTTATGCTCTTCGGATCGATTATTTCGTTATCTGGTAATGGGATGGTTTGAACAGTAGAATATCTTCTAGAATCTTTTCTTGATTCCAACAAACAAGATATCCTTATAGTCGTATCTATACTGCCATCATCGTTTAAAATAAAATCAACATCCATTGATTCGTATTGACACCTGCATCCGTTGGGTTCAATAGCAACAGCAATTTGCAATAAAAGAACAAATGTAATCATGAATATCGATTTTTTGTTGATCATCTTTACATATAGGTATATGGAAAAAAGATATTTATAGCACCTTGTACAATAGAAACAAAACAGAAAAATAAAAAATCCTAACCCAAACCCTCCTCAATGAGGTTGATTCTGTATAATCCCCATACGAAAAAACAAAAAAAGATAGATAGATAAGTCTGCTTTTTGGGGAGGATGCATGAAAGAATTTTTAGAGTATATCTCCTTTCTTTGCTTCTTTGAGTAATTCCTTGGTGAAGTCTACGGTAGCAAGATAAGTCGTTTGGCTTCCCCACCTGTATCTATCTTGTCCAGGTTTCTTCCTATAATAGCCGAATCTAACATATTTTTCGCCATCCAAGCCTTCAATTAATTGAATTACGAAATAATAGCTTCCGTATTCCTCTGCATCGAATTCTTCCCCTACTTCTCTTATGACTGTCCCCGTAAGCGTTGTACCTTCAGGGTATCTGAAATGCATTCTTTTGGGCACGGCCCCAACTCCTATTGGTCGTTCCATTTAAGTCACCTCACCTCAAAAATAACTTGTTATAATTTCCGCAAAAAAAACAATAAAAGACAAATGTGTTTTTTTAATAAGTTGATCCTGAAACGAGGAAATTCTTCCTCTCCTCGACTGAAGTATTCTTTTCCTCAACAAGTAAGTAGTTATTTCCATTAAAATACATGGGTTGGGTTTTAATGTAAAGAATCTAATAAAGAACAAGAGTGAGACTACACAATGAAGTTATCAGAATTAGCATTTTCTTGCTGGTTATATGGTAGATTTACTGGTTTTGATAAAGATTATTTGGACTTACTACAAAAGACAGATAATTCATTGTGTATATCCAATACAAAACATGTTGAAGCACTTCTTAAATGGTTAAACAAGTGGGGTTGCAGACAATTTGCTGTGAATTATCACAATCTTGCGATTTCAGAAATAAGATCATGGTATGGGAGATTTAGAAAACATGATTTTGGAGAACGAGATAGTTTAGATTTAACAGATGACGACTTGAGTTTTATTTCTGATACATTTAATGGATTAATGGATAAAACAGCATCCTTTCGTCGGAGAAAAAGTAATCGTTCACGTGTTCGTATTGGCCCAACAGGGGCGGCAAAGATATTATTTGCATTAAATCCTGAGATTTTCCCGCCGTGGGATCAAGCAATACGTGAAGATAAAGAGTACAACTATGATGGATCTGGCGATTCATATGTTGAATATCTTAGGAAGATACGATCTATTCTATTGGAACTTAAACCTAAATGTGAAAAAATAGGTTTTAAATTAGAGGAATTACCGAGAATATTGGAGAGGGAAAACTCGACATTGCCAAAATTGATAGATGAATATAGTTGGGTTAAAATTACAAACAAATGCATACCGCCCACAAGTGATATCTTTAAAAAGTGGAGTAGATGGAGTGAACTGGAAGATTAATAATCGAGGTTTATGAAATCGGTTAAATAGTTAGGAGCATAGCAGAATGACTGTGGAGGTGTGAAATCCGAAAGGTGTTCTTTAGGGTCGATGGGGTAATCAAGTATTTTCAAATCATCGATTTCTATTGCATAACCTTCGTCTTTACCTGTGAAGTAATTGAAGAACTCCTGTTCGTCTATTCCAGATAGGTCTCTGAATTCAGCCCACAGGTTCTGGGGGGTATCCCTTGTTATTTCACCGATGAAGAACACGCCCACAATCCTCTTTACCGGTGAGGAGGAGTAGATGAATACTCGCGTTGCGTCTTCTTTGAATATAATTTTCCTGAACTCATATTTCTTGTTTCCTCTAATTATCTCCTCTACGTATTTTGGTTTGATTGACAGTAAAACGTCCATCTATGCCGCCCTCTTCTTTTATCTTCTGATATCTGTCATGCGAAAGCTCAACAATGGATTGAGGAAATCCTTTCAGTATATTATTCCTCAGTAGGTAATTTAAACTTAATGGTTTCTTTAGGTGGAAATGCCATCTGAATAAGATTACCTTAGTTGGCTTCTGTGTCATATCCTTAACCTCTTCTTCGCTGTATACTGTTCTTTTTCCCACATATCTGATTGCTTTTTGAGTATCTCTGACATTATTGTATATCCTCTCTACGACTCCGATGGAGGTTAATTTCTTTTCATCTCTTGATTTGTAGAATAATAGAAGGTCTCCTGGAGACATCTTCTTTGTGGATGCACGGCAGAGGTATGCTTTTTTTATTGTGTTTCCTTCGATGATGAATTCCCCCCAGAACTCGCCTAAGCTTGTTTGCCTACGGGGATAATCGGTAAATAGCCTGTCATGATATTGAGGTTTTATTGGTACGATGAATTTGCGGACTCTGATGCCGTCATAGAAACACGGATAGAATTTAGTGCATATTTCCAGAGGTGATTTGGTATCTTCTCCACATGTCAGATTTTTGCTGAATATGTCTTCTCCGTTGTTCTTTTTTGATGACGTGTAAAATCCAAAGTCCTCAATCAGAATTACGAGTTCATCATCGGGTTTTGTGAAATGTGTTAGGTAGATCTCCTCGACGTCGTTTTTGATGGCTAAGTCAATCGCTATTTTGATGAATAATTCACCAATCTTGTATCCTGTGTGGGATACGATGAGGGTGCATATCTTCAGCCTTCTTTTCTTGGGTAGAGGTGGGCTTGTATCGTCTATACTTTCGTTTTCTATCTTGTGGATCAGTATCGCTCCTAATCTTCTGTCGTCTTTGAAGTAAACTAATGCTTTTCTACCCTCTCTTGATATCTTTTTCCACCATCCCTCAAAAGCCTCACATCCATAGTCTTTTTTGAGAGGCTCTAGTATTGGATCGGATATATCTAGATTGTGCACTGGAACCTCTTCCAATGATGGAGGAGATGCTACCTTGAATTCGGGAAATAGTCTAAGGAAGTATGTGTGTGCCTCATTTATGTTGAATATCCGTTCAGATATCTCTAACTTCTCTGCTTTTTTGTGGATGCCTTTATCCTCAGTTATCAAGAAGTCTACTGCATCATGATACACACAGAATAGTAAGTTGTCGTCAATGATGTCTTGAGGGGTAGTTGATTGACCAATGATATCCAAAAATTGCTTGTCTGATTTAGGATCTGGTGGTCGATCTATAGCGGGGTATGTTTTAAGTTTGGATAGTATTATCTCTTTCCTCTCTCGATTCTTGTCTTTCTTGATGTCCTCTATTGATAGCTTATGCGTTAGAATCTGTACATCAGGTCTTTGTAATATCCTCATCAAATCTTGAAGAGTTTCGGGTATGATACTATAGTCTTCCCGGCGAATGAAGATATTGGTATCAATCAAAACACGCATATTTCACACACTCACAGATATAACTTAGTGAAAGAAACTATAAAAAAGAATAATAATATCTATGTTTCTTTAGAGTGTTTTTTATCTATAAACCCATATCTTATCCATGAAAATCAAAGAAATGCTCCTAGACAGCCGCCCCCGAGAGCGCCTAGTCAAATTCGGCGTCAGTAATCTCTCTGATTCTGAGCTTCTCGCAATTATTTTACAGCAGGGCACTAGGGATGAGAACGTCATTGATATGTCCAGTCGTTTGATTTCTAGATACGGTCTCGACAAACTGTCAGAGTGTTCCCTGAGGGAATTGCAAGAGATCAAGGGCATTGGGTTTGCAAAGGCCTGTCAAATTCTATCCCTCTTTGAATTCAATAAACGGCATTCCCTAGCAAAGAAATCAAACGGAAAAATAATCTGTGCAGAGGATGTTTTTAATCTCTACCACGACCGCCTGAAAGACCTGAAGCAGGAACACTTCATAGTCCTCCTAATGAACACGAAAAACCATATCATAGGGGAAGAAACAATAAGTAAAGGGACAGTAGATTCCTCGATAATTCATCCGAGAGAGGTGTTTAAGCCAGCGATAAAAAACAGCGCATCGAGAATCATACTGGTGCACAATCATCCGAGCGGAGACCCGAAACCATCTGAAGAGGACTTGAGGATTACAAACAATCTAGAACGTTCAGGTGGGGTAATTGGAATATCCATCATCGACCATGTAATTGTTGGAAACAATAGGTGGTGGAGTTTAAAGGAAGAAAAATTAAAAGAAGTTTCCTTTCAGTAGTTACTCTTGGCTTTCAAGTTTTTCTTGAGTGAATATCGCTTTTTCAGGTTCCTTATCAAGATCGTTTGAATTTATTAGATCCTCGACCGTTCTAGCTCTCGAGTAGATTCTATCAACAGTTTCATCAATTAAGAATAAAGGGATAACTTTTTTTGTAGCTAATGACTTCAATAGTTCCTTTTTTTGCTTGGTGCTTGTCTGGTCAAGGTAGATTCCACCCTTCACTTCAACTACTAATGTTTTATCCCCCACCTTCACAACAAAATCAGGGGCGTATTTTTGGTTGGCCCCATATCCCAGACGATAAGAACGACGATTTCTCACCCAGAAATCAATACCGTCTAAGTTATCCAATATCTTCGCTATTTTGTATTCGTGACTGCTTTCAAACCAATTGTATTTGTAGTATGATTTTTTGAATCCAAAAACAAGCCATTCTTTTATATCTCCCGCTGTCACCTCAAGAAAACTCTCCTTTACAGTGTTTAATTCATTATTGTTTTCAGGATCTTTTTTGATTTCCACCTCGAACTCGGGGAAGGCTTCCCCTAGAGGGATGGTTGATTTTTTTTCTTCTAATTCAAAGTAGGTGTCGATTCGTGAGGAAAGTCTTTCAAAAAGTGCCTTCATCAAAAGATTAGTGTATAAATGCCGGGATTCACCATATTTTTCTTTGAAGTAGAGGTTGGAGGAGTTTATCTTCTCTAACGCATTTCTTAGTTTCTCTCTTACTTTTGGGTGGGAGGGTAATACATTCTGTTTTTCTATTATCCTCGTCATTAATTCATTTATTTTGTCATCACTCAGCATGAGTTCTTTTATTTCTGCGTCTGCTTCTCTAGTTTTTAGGTCTAGTTTTTCTCTGAGGGTTGCTTCAACACCTATTTCGCCAGTTTCAAGCTGCAGGAAGAGTTTGTCTTCTTCTGGACGTGTGTTCTCTTCTATGAACTTATCCACTTCGGTTTCTAGATAGAAAAGCTTCTGGAGGAGATCGGTGACTGTGAAGTTTATTTGAGGTTTTAATTCAACCATGGGAATTTCGGTGTTAGCGTATTGTGAAAAATCTGGATTGATGGGGTTTTTGATTAACTCTACTTTGTGTTCGCTCTCTAGACCAGAACGTGAGAGACCTAGTTCTGTCCTTATCTCATCTATGAATCTCTCGAAGTTTTCTCCTTTTTCACAGATTACATGGAGGAGTTCCTGCTGTTTCATTAAGGGCTCGCTTACTGTATCGTATCTTCTTTTCTCGCGGAATAACCTGACACCTCTACCAATCAATTGTTTTACATATGTTTTTAAGTTTCCCCTCGCGTGACTTAAAATTAGTATCGTGTAGATATTGTCAACATCCCAGCCTTCCTCTGCCTTTTTCACCTGCAGTAGTAGTTCTTGGTTGTTTGACTCTATTTCATCGAATTTCTGAGTTGATTCTGCGTCGTTTTCGTTGTCGCTATGGTAGGTGAATGTTTTTCTGGGCAGGGAAGTTATTTCTTCTTTTAACATGTCAAGATTGATATGCTTTTTTATTAAGGTGATTAGGGAGTTTTCGTACCAGTTATCTATGGAAACTGGCATATATAACTGGTGTGAATGGCTAAAAAGTTTACCGTAAAGTTTTTGGAGGGTAGGAAGTGTATT
>Ga0209636_10000437_pt1 | contig 40200 bp, 48 predicted proteins | sample DeeMarSWOR152_54_FD_187464 | JGI IMG/M metagenome (GOLD analysis project Ga0209636, IMG submission 187464) | Marine sediment microbial communities from White Oak River estuary, North Carolina - WOR-1-52-54 (SPAdes) (version 2) | ecosystem: Environmental > Aquatic > Marine > Intertidal zone >... | reverse complement strand
AAGCCCGCCTTATAGATAGATAAAGATTATAAATAAGAATGATAAATAAAATTAAAAAAAGAAAGGAGTTGTTAGTTGTGGCGGCTTGATTTATCGAGCTCGTAATTTGAAATATGCTAGAAAAGCAGGAATACGATGAGAGAAATTGTATCGTTACAGTGTCCCGAGTGCAAACGGAGGAACTATACAACTACACGTAACAAAAAGACACAAAAGGAAAAGATTGAGTTGAAAAAATATTGTAAGTTCTGCCAGAAACACACTCTTCATAAGGAAATAAGGTAAAGGTAGATTAAGAGGAGCGAGAAAAAAGTTCCTTAAATTATAGAAGCTGAGTCGGTGAGGTGAACGGATTTTTAAGGAGGCGCTAAAGAGAGAGGTGAGTAGCTCAACTGGTTAGAGCATCGGTCTCCAAAACCGAAGGTTGCGGGTTCGAGTCCTGCCTCACCTGCCATAACAATACAGAGTATAAACTTAAAGGAAAATATCGTTACATCACAAGAATGTTATCTGTCAGTGTTTAGGATAAAGATTAGAGAATGAATAAAAAAGCAAGGTGGTACAGACGACTTTTCTCCTTTTTGAGGGATGTCAAGGCTGAGCTAAAAAAAGTGACATGGCCCTCTAGAAATGAGGTTTACAGTACGACTATCGTCGTTATTATTGCTACTGTTTTCTTTGGATTATATCTCTATTTTATGGACCTTATTTTTTCTTGGGTTCTTAATCAAGTAAGAGGATTATTTGGCTAGATTGAGTGAGAAAATGAGTAAAGACTGGTATGTCGTTCATACTTATTCTGGATTTGAAAAATTTGTGGCTGAGTCTATTCGCCAGAGGTGCATTGAGCTGAATATAGAGGACCAGATTGGCCAGATTATTATCCCCACCGAGGGCGTTGTTGAAATAAAAGGAGGGAAAAAGGTCGTTTCTACAAAAAGGTCTTATCCCGGTTATATCTTGATCGAAATGTCGATGACAGATGAAAACTGGCACATAATACGCGAGACGCCAAAAGTGACTGGATTTGTGGGGTCAGGGCAGAGGCCCTCGCCCTTAAGCAAAGAAGAAGTCAGCCAGATAGTGGAACATATGGAAACAACCTCTGAGAAACCGAAACCAAAGCATTCTTTCGAAAAAGGAGAGGCTGTCCGCATCATCGACGGGCCTTTTTTCAATTTTAACGGGATTGTCGAAGAAGTGAATAATGAAAGAAACACTTTAAAAGTGTTGGTTACAATTTTCGGCAGATCTACCCCAGTAGAGCTTGAATTCTTGCAAGTGGAGAAGATTTAGGAGGAAGTATGGCAAAAGAGATTGTAGCGAAAATCAAACTGCAGATAGAAGCGGGCCAGGCAAGCCCAGCTCCACCTGTGGGTCCAGCGCTTGGTCAACATAATGTGAACATCATGGACTTTGTCCGCCAATTCAACGAAAAAACCAGCAAGATGGAAGAGGGAACGATTATTCCAGTCATTATAAGCGTTTTTAAGGATAGAAGTTTCAATTTCATAATGAAAACTCCTCCAGCTTCCTATCTCCTGAAGAAAGCAGCAGGGATAGCCAAAGGATCTGGAACACCAAACAAGGAAAAAGTTGGCAAAGTTACTGAAAAACAGATTGAGGAGATAGCAAAGGTTAAGATGACTGATTTGAATGCTTACAGCTTGGATGCCGCAAAAAAGATTGTCGAAGGCACGGCAAAAAACATGGGATTGGAGATTATTAGTGGCTAAAAGAGGAAAAAAATATATCAAAGCAAGGGAATTATTACAAGAAAAGGAAGAATATTCTCTGGAAGAAGCTGTAAGTCTTGTTAAGAAACTCAGTTTCGTCAAGTTTGATGAATCTGTGGACCTCTCCCTTCGTTTAGGCGTAGATCCAAAGCATTCTGATCAGATGGTGAGAGGGACGGTTTCCCTGCCCCATGGCACAGGGAAAACAAAGAAGATATGCGTGATTGCTTCTGGAGAAAAAATTAAAGAGGCCGAGGAAGCGGGAGCCGATTATGCCGGAGCAGAAGAGATTATTGAAAAGATATCCAAAGGTTGGATTGATTTTGATGCTGTTATTGCCACTCCGGATGTGATGAGGAGTGTCGGAAAATTAGGCCGTGTTCTGGGGACAAGAGGGCTCATGCCCAACCCGAAGTCTGGAACAGTGACTTTCGACATCAAGAAAGCTGTAGAGGAAATCAAAACTGGTCGGGTGGAATTCAGAGTGGATAAGACAGCTATTATTCATTCCCCAGTGGGTAAGATATCTTTCTCTGAGTCGAAGCTTGCGGATAATATCAAATCCTTTATCCAGGCTGTTGTTCAGGCAAAGCCGCCTGCTGCAAAAGGGAAATATGTAAGAAGCATTCATATATCGTCATCCATGGGGCCATCAATCAAACTTTCAGAGGGAGTTTTAGAGTTATAGGAGAGAAAAAGTGAAAAGGGAGGATAAAGAAAAACAAGTCAAGGAGTTGGTTGAATCTTTCGAAAAGTACGACTCTTTTTATTTGGTTGATTTTATAAAAATGTCTGTTGCCCAGGCTGTTGAGCTGAGAAGGATTTTTCGGGATAACTCCTATTCCTTTAGAGTTGTTAAAAATCGCCTTGCCCTGAGAGCTTTAAAAGAGGATTTCCCTGAAGATTTGAAGACATGCTTCCATGGTTCCACAGCTATTGCTTTTGCATCTAAAAATCCCGTGGGTTTAGCTCGCTTAATCAAGGATTTTTCAAACCAAAACAAGGTTTTGTCTGTTAAGGCAGGCATGCTGGAAGGACAATTTCTCTCTTCCGAGAGATTCACTGAAGTTGCTGGTCTAGGCTCTCGGGAGGATTTAATAGCCAAAGTTGGCAATTTAATGGCATTACCATTAATAAAGTTATTATGGACTTGGCAGGCCCCATTAAATAGTCTAGGCAGGTTGTTGAGTCAATTAAAAACAAAAAAATAAGGTTGGAGGTAAAAATGCCTAAAGCACAAACAAAAGAAGCAAGTGAGACAGCAAAGGAAAAACAGGAGAAAACAAAATTAACAAAGGAGCAGTTTTTCGGCCACTTGGATAACTTAACGGTTTTGGAACTCGCTGATTATATCAAAGAATTTGAAGAAAGGTATGGAGTGAGCGCTATGGCAGCTGCTGCGCCTATGGCAGCTCCAGGTGCTGGTGCTCCTCAGGGTGAGGCTAAAGCTGAAGAAGAGAAAGCAGAATTTACTGTAGTCTTGAAGACCGTGGGCGACAAAAAGATTAATGTCATCAAAACTGTAAGAGAAGTTACAAATCTTGGGTTGAAAGAAGCCAAAGATTTAGTTGATAACGCTCCCAAGCCTGTGAAAGAGGGCGTTTCCAAAGAAGAAGCTGAAGAGATAAAAGCCAAATTTGAAGCAGAAGGAGCAGGGATAGAATTACAGTAAACCAAAATTATGAATTTAATTAAAATCAAAAAATATATCATTCGAAAACTTTTCTGAGGGAAAGAATATGAGTAATAAAACAGAAAACGTTTATAGAGAAAGAGTCGATTTCTCGAAGCTTAAAACGGCCTTTCCTATACCTGATCTACTGGCCATCCAGAAACAATCCTATGCAGAGTTTCTTCAGATGGAGTTATTGCCTGAAGAGAGAAAAGACAGTGGATTGAATGCTGCGTTTAAGGATTCCTTTCCTGTTTCTGACTTTAAAGAGACTACTCAGTTGGATTTTATAAGCTATTCTATAGGAGATTGGGAATGTAAATGCGGCCGTCTAAAAGGAGTAGAAAACTCAAGAGGTCGATGTAATGCGTGCGGAACACTTCTTCCTGCAGATGCAGAACTTACCGAAAAGGAGATTTGTCCCTACTGTGGCGCAATGAAAAAAATAGAAGTTCCCCTCTGTGATCACTGTGGAGATAGAGTTGGCTTGAAGATGAAATACAGACCTACGGAATGTCTCCAAAAGGGTTATACCTATGCTGTTCCACTTAGGTTGAAAGTAAGGTTAATCTCCTGGGATAAAGATCCTGCAACTAAGGCAAAAAGGTTGAAGCATATCAAGGAACAGGAAGTATATTTTGGTGAGATTCCTTTAATGACGGAAAAAGGGACGTTTATTTTTAATGGCATAGAAAGAGTTGTTGTCAGTCAGCTCCAGAGATCCCCAGGGGTCTTTTTTAGGCAAGGAGAGGGAAAAGGCTTTTATGTTGGGAAGATAATTCCTTACAGAGGAGCATGGGTAGAGTTCGAGTATGACAGCAAAAATGTCTTGTATGTCCGACTGGATAGAAAAAAGAAGTTCGTGGTGTCAGTGTTTTTGAGAGCCTTAGGATTTGGATCAGATGAGGCAATTCTTCGTCTTTTCTACAAGACTTATAAAATCTTCCCAGAAGGAGGCAAACTCTATTGGGAGGTCAGCGAGAATCTGGTAGGCAAGACAGTCGGAGAAAACGTTATTGATCCAGGGACAAAGAAAAACCTGATTCAGAGCAGAGGAAAGATCAGCAAGGAGCAATACGAAAAGCTAAAAGAACGTAAAATAAAGAAAATCGCTTTGCTTGAAAAAGAATTTAAAGGGGCGTGTTTGCTTTCACCTATAAAAGATTTGGTTAAGGCCAAGGAAGAAATCAGCGAGTCTCAACTGGAGGAGTTAAATAATCTAAAAGAGCCATTTGAAATATTTTTCCCACAAAAGGAAAAATTCGGCGATATCATTGTTAACACGTTGAAAAAAGATTCAAACTCAGATACCAATCAGGCCCTGGCTGAGATCTACAGAAAGCTGAGACCTGGCGAACCTCACACGATGGAAAGCGCGCATAATTTGTTCACAAACATGTTCTTCAACCCCCAGAAATACAATTTTTCTCGAATTGGCCGCTTGAAGATGAATATCAAATTATCTCTGGATCATTCCTTAGAAGAGAAAACTTTATCTGCGTTAGATTTTGTTGAGGTGATCAAATATCTGCTTCGTCTCCGAAGCGGGGAAGGGAGTTTGGATGATATTGATCATTTAGGAAATCGCCGTGTTCGTTCTGTAGGAGAACTCGTGGAGAACGCTTTTCGGATCGGCTTGACTCGCATGGAAAGAACCATAAAAGAAAAAATGACCGTGGCCTCAGATTTGGCCTCGGCTATGCCTCAAGATCTTATCAATTCGAAGCCTGTTATTGCTGCTTTGAAAGAATTTTATGGAAGTTCGCAGCTTTCTCAATTTATGGATCAGATAAACAGCCTAGCAGAAGTCACTCATAAGAGACGATTGAGTGCTCTGGGACCAGGAGGATTGAGTAGAGAAAGGGCAGGTTTTGAGGTGAGAGATATTCAGTCCTCTCACTATGGCCGGATCTGTCCTATTGAGACACCAGAAGGACCCAATATTGGTCTAATTTCCTCTTTGAGTTGTTATGCACGGGTAAATGACTTTGGTTTTGTTGAAACCCCTTACCGGAAAGTTAGAAAGGGGAGAATAGTAGACTATGTGAAAATTCTGCACCCTGGATTGAGTTCTTATAAAGTCGGAGAAATTGTCGAGAAAGATAAGCTTCTAAGAGAAGTAGAGAAGGCAAAAGAGGGAAAAAGCAAACAATTCCCCATAGTAGAGCCCTGTTGTTTTTATTTGACAGCCTGGGAAGAGGAACAATATAACATTGCCCAAGCCAACGCTCCGGTTGATGAGAAAGGAAGTTTTATCAATGAACTTATAAGTGCAAGACAAGCCGGTAATTTTAAACTTATTCCACGCAATCAATTAGACTATATCGATGTTTCTCCTAAGCAGCTCGTTTCCCTTTCTGCTTCTTTGATTCCTTTTTTAGAACATGATGACGCTAACCGCGCCCTTATGGGGTCAAACATGCAGAGACAAGCTGTTCCTCTCCTCAGGCCAGTGGCGCCTTTTGTTGGCACAGGGATGGAACACCTTGTAGCTCGGGGATCAAAAGATGTAGTCATCTGTAAACGGGCAGGCGTTGTTGAGTTTGTTGATGCGGAAAGAATTCTGGTTCGTGTTGATGAAAAGGAGGACGCTAAGGAATACGACTTAGGAACTGACCTCTATCTCCTGATAAAATTTTTAAGGACAAACCAGAATACCTGCGTTAATCATAGACCTATTGTTAGAAAAGGAGATAGAGTCATTAAAGGTCAAATCCTTGCGGATAGTTCCTGCACAGATATGGGTGAATTAGCCCTTGGCCGCAATATTTTGTGCGCGTTTATGCCTTGGAGAGGCTATAACTTCGAAGATGCCATCATTGTCAGTGAGAAATTAATTAAAGAAGATATCTTCACTTCTGTTCATATTGTCGAGGAGACCATAGAAGCTCGGGATACGAAATTAGGTCCAGAAGAAATAACTCGTGATATTCCCAACGTTCCCGAAGAGCTCCTTAGTAATTTAAATGAAAATGGAATAGTGAGGACAGGAGCTCTCGTAAAATCTGGAGATATATTAGTCGGGAAAGTTGCACCTAAAGGAGAAACCCAGTTATCCCCTGAAGAAAAGCTTCTTAAAGCAATATTTGGAGAGAAAGCTCTGGATGTCAAAGATGCTTCTCTTTATTGTTCTCCAGGGATAGAGGGCACGGTCATCGATGTGAGGATTTTCTCAAGACGGGGTATTGAGAAGGGAGTTCGGGCTAAGGCGATGGAAAAAGAAGAAGTAGCTAAAATGAAGAGAAACTTGGATGATGAAATAAGCATTCTCGAAGGAGAAAGATTGAGGAAGATAAAAGCTGTAATCAAGGGAGAAAAGATTGAGAAGGATCTGACCGTTGGGAGTCTTGTCCTGAAAAAGGGAGGGAAATTAGACGAAAAAACATTGAATAAACTGGAACCTGAAGTCATCTCTAAATTGAAACTCGAGGGGAATCCGGAGCGGGATAAGAAACTCAGGGATATTGAGAAAAAGGTTAAGCGCCAGATTGAAGCTCTCAAGTCGATATTTAAAGAAAAAGTTGATAGCCTTAAAAAGGGTGATGAGTTAGCTCCGGGCGTGATTCAGGCTATTAAAGTTTACATAGCAATGAAAAGAAAGCTTTCTGTCGGGGATAAAGTTTCTGGTCGCCACGGAAATAAAGGAATCATTGCCAAAATAGTCCCTGAAGAAGATATGCCTCGCCTGCCCGATGGAACGCCTGTGGAGATTGTCTTAAATCCCTTGGGAGTGCCATCAAGAATGAATGTTGGGCAGATATTAGAAGCTCATTTGGGTTGGGCCGCTAGAGAGCTTGGCCTTTGGATTTCCACCCCGGTATTTGATGGAATCTCAGAGCAGGAAATAAAAGACCTTCTCGATAAAGCAAATTTGCCAAAATCAGGAAAGGTTCCCCTTTATGATGGAATAACAGGTGAATTGTTAGACCATGAGGTAACCATTGGTTACATCTACATCATGAAGCTCTATCATCTTGTTGACGACAAGATTCATGCCCGCTCCACTGGCCCATATTCTCTGATTACCCAACAGCCCTTAGGAGGGAAAGCTCAATTCGGCGGACAGCGTTTTGGAGAGATGGAAGTGTGGGCTTTAGAAGCTTATGGGGCGGCTTACACGCTTCAGGAACTTTTAACGGCTAAGTCAGATGATGTAGAAGGAAGAGCTAAGATATATGAGGCTATTGTCAAAGGAGATCTGGACTTTACTCCGGGGCTTCCAGAATCGGTGAATGTTCTAATTCGAGAGCTGCAGAGCCTCTGCCTAAATGTAGAATTGGAGAAGGAAGAAGAGAAAGAGGAGATATTGCCCTGGGGAATTGACGTCCCCCAAATCCTTAAAGGAGATGAATAATGGAAGCTAGACAATCGATTGGAGGAAAGCCTAGAGTCGATTTTGATCGAGTTAGAATCAGTATTGCTTCTCCCGAAAAAATAAAAAGCTGGTCGTGGGGAGAGGTAACCAAGCCTGAAACAATCAACTACAGGACATTCAAACCAGAGAAGGACGGGCTTTTTTGTGCAAAGATTTTTGGCCCCATAAATGATTATGAGTGCCTCTGCGGAAAATACAAGAGAATGAAATATAGAGGTATTATTTGCGAGAGATGCGGAGTTGAGGTCACGAAATCAAAAGTTCGTCGAGAGCGCATGGGCCATATTCAATTAGCCTCTCCAGTGGCCCATATCTGGTTTTTTAAGGGGACGCCATCCCGAATCGGCCTTGTGTTAGACCTTTCCATTAAAGATTTAGAGAAGATCCTTTACTTTGAATCCCATATCGTGATTGATCCCGGAGACACACCGCTTAAAGAGAACCAGCTTCTCACCGAAGAGGAGTATAAGGATGCCCGGGAGAAATACGGAGACAATTTCGAAGCTTCTTTAGGAGCTGAAGCAGTTAAAGAGCTGCTTGATAGAATAAACATAAACAAAGAAGCAGAGCGCTTAAGAAAGCTCATGAAAAAAGACGCTTCCCAGCAGAGAAAGCTTCGATATGCAAAGAGATTAAGGGTTTTTAAGGCTCTCAAAATGTCAGGGAACCGTCCTGAATGGATGATTCTGGATATAATCCCTGTCATCCCTCCTGACCTGAGGCCTTTAGTCCGGTTGGATGGGGGGCGTTTTGCCACTTCTGATTTGAATGATCTTTACAGAAGGGTTATAAATCGAAACAACCGGTTGAAAAAACTGATCGAGCTAAGAGCACCAGAACTAATCATTCGCAACGAAAAGAGAATGCTCCAAGAAGCTGTAGACGCACTCTTTGATAACGGCAAGAGGGGTAGAGTTCATCTTGGAGCAAATCGGAGACCCTTAAAATCTTTAAGCGAAGCTCTAAGAGGAAAACAGGGAAGATTTCGCCAGAACCTTCTTGGGAAGCGAGTCGACTACTCCGGAAGATCTGTTATTGTTGTCGGGCCAGAACTCAAGCTGAATCATTGTGGGCTGCCTAAAAAGATGGCGCTGGAATTATTTAAACCTTTCATTTTCCATAAGCTAGAGAAAGAAGGGCTGGTTCCAAGTGTGAAGGTTGCCAGAGAATGGCATGAGCAAGAAAGGCCTGAAGTATGGGACTATCTGGAAGAGGTAGTTAAAGAGCACCCTATTCTTTTGAATCGAGCACCCACTCTTCATCGGTTGGGAATACAAGCGTTTGAACCAATTTTGGTTGAAGGAAAAGCTATCCAGATTCATCCTTTAGTCTGTGCTGCGTTTAATGCTGATTTTGATGGAGATCAGATGGCTGTTCACATCCCTCTTTCTGTTGAAGCCCAGGTTGAGGCTCAAACATTGATGCTTTCCACACAAAATATCCTTTCGCCAGCTCATGGAAGACCGCTTGCCATCCCCAGTCAGGATATGGTTTTAGGATGTTATTATCTGACCTTAGAAAAAAAGGGAATAAAAGGAGAAGGACGCATTTTCGCTTCTGAAGATGATGTATTATTAGCTCTTGAAAGTAAAGAGGTTAGCCTTCATGCACGAATAAAGTTGCGCTTTAATGGCTCCTTCATGAACCTATCGACTTATTATGATGATCAGGCAGTTCTGATCTGCCCTGTTACTGAAATGAGTAAGGTGCTTATCGAGACAACTCCTGGAAGGATAATATTCAACAGTATTCTTCCTGAGGGGATCCCTTTTATCAACGGCATGCTAAAGAAGAAGGGTCTGGAGAGTTTAGTTTTTTACACATATTTGAAGCAGGGTCTTGATCCTACGATTGATATGTTGGACAAGATGAAGGAATTAGGTTTTGATCATGCGACATCTGCAGGTTTTTCTCTAGGGATAGATGATCTTATCATTCCACGAGAAAAATCTGAATTAGTAGAAAAGGCACAGAGGGAAGTCCAAAAGATTGAGGGTCTTTATAGAGAAGGTACGATTTCGGCTGGAGAAAGGTTTAATCGAGTCGTGGAAATATGGGGTTCTGTAACAGACAAAGTTTCTAACGCGATGATCGAGAAAATGCGAAAGATAAGCTATGAAGGGGAGGATTTAAATTCTCTGTTTGTCATGGCTGATTCTGGATCAAGAGGAAATAAACAACAGATTCGCCAGCTTGCCGGGATGAGAGGTCTGATGAGTAAACCTTCGGGTGAGATTATCGAAACTCCGATTGTTTCAAATTTGCGAGAGGGGCTTAATGTTCTGCAGTATTTTATATCCACTCATGGAGCGCGCAAGGGCTTGGCTGATACAGCCCTAAAGACTGCGAATTCTGGTTATTTAACGAGAAAACTGGTGGATGTTTCCCAGGAAGTTATTATTGATGAGCATGATTGCGGCACTCTGAAAGGGATAAATGTCACCGCCATTGTCGAGAATGGAGAACTTATTGAACCCTTTGTGGATAGAATTGTTGGCAGAATCTCTTTAGAGAAAGTCCTGCATCCTGATACAAATGAGAAAATTGTAGATATGAACGAAGAGATTACCGAAGATATTGCACAGAAATTTCAAGAGCTTGGTATTGAAAAGGTGAAAATTCGCTCTCTCCTGACCTGTGAGTCTAAGAAAGGCGTGTGCAAGCTTTGCTACGGTCGAAACATGTCAACTGGTTCGCTTGTCGAACTCGGAGAAGCAGCAGGGATCATTGCTGCGCAATCTATTGGAGAGCCAGGAACCCAGTTGACAATGAGAACATTTCATATTGGCGGAATTGCGATGAGAGGAGCCGAGAGGTCCAAACTTGAAGCAAAAAATGATGGAGTTATCAGATTCAATAACCTTAAATCCGTAATTAATAAGGAAGAATCTTTAGTCGTTGTAAACAGAAACGCTAACATAGCCATCCTTGACCATCGGGGAAGAGAAATTGAGCATTATCAGGTTCCTTACGGAGCAAAGGTATTAGTTAATGATGGAGAAGAGGTGAAGGCCCGAGATGAGTTTGCTGAGTGGGACCCGTTTAACACGTTCATTCTAACTGAGGACACAGGAGTTGTGCGCTTCCATGATGTAGCACTCGGAGTTACTATGGAAGAGATACAGGATGAGTTTACAGGGTTAGTCAGCCGAGTTATTACTGAACCGAAAGATGAAAAAATGCAGCCTCGTATCGAAATCATAGCTGCGAGAAAGAGAGATGAAAAAAATAGACCTATAGTGCTCAGGAAATATTTCCTCCCATCCGGAGCAAATCTGGAAGTTAAGGACGAGGATAAGATTTATGCGGGAGATATTCTGGCAAAGATACCCAGAGAAGTAGCTCGAACCAAGGATATTACTGGAGGTTTGCCTCGAGCAGAGGAGCTTTTTGAAGCCAGGAGGCCAAAGCAGCCTGCAGTTATTTCCGAGATCGATGGGACGGTGGAATATCGAGGTCTTGTTAGAGGCCAAAGGAAACTGGTCGTGAAGAACGAGCGAGTTGGAGAAAAGGAATACTTCATCCCCAAAGGAGCCCATTTAAGCGGCGGTGAGGGAGAGAGGGTTAAAGCAGGAACCCCCTTGATGGATGGCCCTGTGAATCCTCATGATATCTTGAAAGTTCTTGGAGAAAAGGAGCTGGCGGAATATCTTTTGCGAGAGATTCAGGCAGTTTATAGGCTCCAGGGAGTGGCTATCAATGATAAACATATTGAAATCATCATCCGTCAAATGTTGCGGTGGGTGAAGGTTGAGGAAGTCGGAGATACAGAGTTTTTAGTTGATGAGCAGGTAGATAAATTTGTTTTCCAGGCGGAGAACGAGAAAGTCATCAAAAAGGGCGGAAAGCCAGCAAAAGCCAGGTCTCTCCTTCTGGGAATTACCAAAAGCGCATTAAGCACAGATAGTTTCATATCCGCTGCTTCCTTTCAAGAGACGACACGCGTGCTCACAGAAGCAAGCTTATACGGAAAAGTGGACCATCTGAGGCGATTAAAAGAGAACATTATTATGGGAAGGCTTATCCCAGCTGGGACAGGCTATAGATTTTATCGAAATGTGGAATTGAAGCCAGAGAAAGAAGAGGAAGTTGAGAAGGAAATAGGACTTCAAATTCAGAGTAAGATTTCGACGTAACTGCCTCAAAAACCTTGACATAGCGGCCTGTTTCTGCTATTATCGCCAAGTTCGTTTCGAGGGGTTTTTGCCTTTGGAATGAGCAAAACTAGCTAGATTTACAGGAGTAAGTTTATTGCCAACTGCTAATCAATTGATAAGAAAAGGCAGGACGCCAAAGAAGTATAAGAGTAAATCTCCAGCTTTGGAGAGGTGTCCCCAAAAGAGAGGTGTGTGTACTCGAGTTTTTACGACAACACCAAAAAAGCCTAATTCAGCTATGAGAAAAGTGGCTCGAATCAGACTAACAAATAATATAGAGGTAACAGGTTATATACCAGGAATAGGCCATAATCTTCAAGAACATTCTATCGTTATCATACGAGGAGGACGAGTTAAAGACTTACCTGGAGTCCGCTACCATGTGATTCGTGGATCGCTGGATTGTGAAGGAGTGGAGGAAAGGATGAGAGGAAGGTCCAAATACGGAAGTAAAAGGCCTAAAGAAAAGAGAATTTCTGGATAAAGGAGTCAGGCATGCCCCGAAGAGGTACGGTAAAAAAGAGAAAACCTCAGCCAGACCATTTTTATAACAGTACTCTTATATCCATATTCGTGAATACCATATTAAAGAAAGGAAAAAAGAGTTTAGCTCAAAAAATAGTTTATACAGCCATGGAGAGAGTGAAGCAGAAGGCCAAGGAAGATCCCCTTAAAATGTTCGAGAAAGCTGTGGAGAATGTGAGACCCGTGCTTGAGACAAAGTCGAGAAGAGTAGGAGGAGCGACTTATCAAGTACCGATAGAAGTACCTTTAAACCGGTCCACCTCTCTGGCGGTAAGATGGTTGATAAGGTATGCACGAGATAGGGCCGGGAAGAGCATGGAAGAAAAGCTTTCAGCTGAGATCATCGACGCCGTGAACAATCGGGGTGGAGCGTTCAAGAAAAAAGAAGATATCCATAAAATGGCTGAATCAAATAGAGCTTTTGCTCATTATAGATGGTAGTCTCCAATATAAAAAAAGAGAATTTACCTACAATTAAAATGGAGTGTAGAGTTGACACAAAGGTATCCGCTAAAAAATGTAAGGAACATTGGGATAATGGCCCATATAGATGCGGGGAAGACTACCACAACAGAGCGTATCCTTTTCTTTACAGGCATTACTTACAAAATGGGAGAGGTTGATGAGGGCACGGCTGTTATGGATTGGATGGCTCTTGAGCAAGAGCGCGGAATAACTATCACCTCAGCTGCCACTACCTGTTACTGGGAAGACCACCGAATCAACATAATTGATACCCCTGGACATGTTGATTTTACGGCCGAAGTCGAGCGTTCGTTAAGAGTTCTCGATGGCGCTATTGTCATCCTTTGCGGAGTAGGTGGAGTAGAGCCTCAATCTGAAACGGTTTGGCGTCAAGCTGATAGATACAATGTGCCTCGACTTGTTTACATAAACAAGATGGACAGAGTTGGTGCTGATCCTGAAAAAGCTGTAGAGCAAATCAGAACCAGGATCGCATCAAATCCCTTAGTCATTCAGATTCCCTTAGGAAAAGAAGAAAAATTTAGAGGAGTTATCGACCTTGTCGAGATGAAAGAAATAGACTGGGGGGATGATTTATTAGGAACAAAATTTGAGGTGAGGAACGTTTCGGATGAGTATAAAGACGAGGCCCAGGAGAAAAGGAACGGAATGATAGAGCAGCTTAGTGATATGGATGATCTCCTGATGGAGAAGTATTTGGATGGTACCGAAATAACCTCTGAAGAGATAAAGAGAGTTATCAGAAAGGCGACAAATTCTCTGCAGCTTGTTCCTGTCATCTTTGGAGCTTCTTTCAAGAATAAGGGTGTTCACCCTTTATTGAATGCTGTCGTTGATTACTTGCCTTCACCCCTGGATATTCCTCCTATCATTGGCCATCATCCTCGTACTCATGACGTCGAAACAAGAAAAGCCTCGGATGATGAGCCTTTTTCAGCTTTGGTGTTTAAAATAACAAATGATCCTTATGTCGGCTCTCTTTCTTTCATTAGAGTGTATTCAGGTAAGGCAAAGGTAGGTTCTTCAGTTTATAATGCGACAAAGGGGGAAGAGGAGCGAATCGCTCGCCTTTTAGAAATGCACTCCAATAAAAGAAAGGATATCAAAGAAGTCTATGCAGGGGATATAGTTGCCCTGGGCTCTATGAAAAATCTTTCCACCGGAGATAGCCTTTGTTTAAGGAATCATCCCCTTATCCTCGAGCAGATAAGATTTCCGGAGCCGGTCATATCGGCTTATATAGAGCCAAAATCAAAAAGAGAACATTCCAAATTAGCTGAATCCCTGGCGAAGCTCACAAGAGAGGATCCCACATTCAAGATCATGCAGGATCCTATGACCGGACAAACTCTTGTGTACGGAATGGGAGAACTCCATTTGGAAGTCTTGATGGACCGCATGGAGAGAGAGTTTGGAGTGAGAGCGAATTTGGGAAGACCTCAGGTTGCCTACAAAGAGACGATCAAAACTCTTTCTGAAGGAGAGAGCAAGTATGTGCGCCAGACAGGAGGCAGAGGGCAGTATGGACACTGCAAGGTAACCGTTGAGCCTTTAAAAAGAGGCGCAGGTTTCAAATTCGATGATGATACAAAAAGTGGTGTAATTCCTAAAGAGTTCATTCGTTCTGTAGAGAAGGGCATCAAGGAAGCCATGGAAACCGGGGTTATAGCCGGTTTTCCGGTTACCGATGTTAAAGTCACACTGATCGATGGTTCTTATCATGAGGTTGACTCCTCGTCCATTGCCTTTAAAATCGCCGGTTCTTTAGCCTTTAAAGATGCTGTGTCTAAAGCGAATCCTATTCTTCTTGAACCCGTCATGAACCTGGAAGTCGTTGCTCCAGATGAATATCTGGGAGATATAGTTGGAGATATCAATGCACGGCGAGGCAAAATAGAGGAAATGGAGATGAGAGGAGGTTCGAGAGTGATTAAGGCACTTGTTCCCCTTGAAGAGATGTTCGGATATGCTACAACTCTAAGAACCTTGACTCAAGGAAGAGGAGTGTTTTCCATGGAGTTTTTTCGGTATGATACGATTCCTTCCCCGATTATGAAGGAAATAATCGCCAGGATTGAAGGAAGGATTCCGGCTCACAGGTGAAATATCTAATAAATAAAGAGAGAAAAATGAATAAAAAATATTATAAAATGCTTGAAAAAGATATTAAGATGACAAAACCAAGGAATAGGAGGTAAAGGGAATGGCGAAGGCAAAATTTGAGAGGACGAAGCCGCATTTAAACGTAGGTACGATAGGGCATGTGGATCATGGCAAGACGACGTTGACGTCGGCGATAACGAAGATACTGCACAAGGAGATGGAGGGGAAGGTAGAGTATATAGAGTTTGATCAGATAGACAATGCGCCAGAGGAGAAGGAGAGGGGGTTAACGATACAGATAGCGCACATAGAGTATGAGACGAAGAACCGGCATTATGCGCACATAGATTGTCCTGGTCATGCGGATTACATAAAGAACATGGTGACTGGGGCGGCGCAGATGGATGGGGCGATATTGGTGGTTGCGGCTGATGATGGGCCGATGCCGCAGACGCGGGAGCACATATTGTTGGCGCGGCAGGTGAATGTGCCTGCGATAGTAGTGTTTATGAACAAGGTAGATTTGGTAGATGATGCGGAGATACTGGATTTAGTTGAGTTAGAGGTGAGGGAGTTATTGACGAAGTACGAGTTTCCGGGGGATAAGATACCGATTGTACGAGGTAGTGCGTTGAAGTCGATGGAGTCGGATGGGGATCCGGGGGCTGAGGTAAACAAGCCCGTGGTAGAGTTATTGGAGGCAGTGGATAATCACATACCGGAGCCGGAGAGGATAGTAGACAAGCCGTTTTTGATGCCGATGGAGGACATATTTACGATAAGCGGGCGGGGGACGGTAGTGACTGGAAGAGTAGAGCGAGGGATAGTGAAGGTAGGAGAGGAGATAGAGATAGTAGGGTTTGGAGAGACGCGCAAGCGGGTAGTGACAGGGGTAGAGATGTTTCGCAAGATATTGGATGAGGGGCAGGCAGGAGATAACATAGGAGTGTTATTGAGAGGAACGGACAAGGATGAGGTAGAGCGAGGGATGGTGTTGGCGGCGCCAGGGTCGATAACGCCGCATCATAAGTTTAAGGCTGAGATATACGCGTTGAAGAAGGAGGAAGGAGGGCGGCACACGCCGTTTTTCACAGGTTACAGGCCGCAGTTTTATTTTCGGACGACAGATGTGACAGGGTCGGTAAAGTTACCGCCTGGGGTAGAGATGGTGATGCCTGGTGACAATGTGAATTTGGAGATAGAGTTGATAGCGGATGTGGCGATGGAGAAGGGATTGAGGTTTGCGATAAGAGAGGGAGGCCGGACAGTAGGAGCAGGCTCGGTCACTGATATTCTAGACTAGATATGCAGGGGCTTGATTCATAAAGCTCCCCATGGATGTAGGGGCTTGATTCATCAAGCCCGCCTTATAGATAGATAAAGATTATAAATAAGAATGATAAATAAAATTAAAAAAAGAAAGGAGTTGTTAGTTGTGGCGGCTTGATTTATCGAGCCTACATTTTTAAGAGAATATTCGCGAGAGAAATTGAGAATATAAAATAAATGAGATATATAATATAAGAGGAGAGCTAAAAAGAAGAAGAAATGGAGAAGATTAGAATAAGACTTCAATCGTTTGATCATCGACTGCTGGACCAGTCTGTAAAAGATATCGTTTTCAAGGCCAAGAGAACCGGAGCAACGATCTCTGGCCCAACGCCTCTCCCGACGCGTATTCATAGGATTTGTGTTCTTCGCTCTCCTCATGTGGACAAAAGATCGAGAGAGCACTTTGAGATGAGAATTCACAAGAGGATAATAGACATAAGTGAATACAATAATGAGACCATTGAAGAACTTCAGAAGTTGGATTTGCCAGCTGGGATTGATGTGGAAATTCAGGCCTTTGGAGCCGGAGGAGAATAGAAATGATAGAGGGCCTGATCGGGAAAAAGATTGGAATGACGCAGACTTTTGATGAAAAAGGAAACGTGGCTCCAATCACCGTAATAAGAGTTGGGCCTTGCACTGTCATCCAAAAAAAGACTAAAGAAAAAGACGGTTATTCAGCTCTCCAGTTGGGCCTTATAGAGGAGAAGGGCAGGAAAAAGGCGACAAAGCCTTTAGTAGGACACTATGAAAAGTCTGGTGTTCCTCCGATGAAGATCCTGAGGGAATTTCAATTTGCAGAAAAGGGAGAAGTAAAAGAGGGAGATCAGTTTTTTGTGGATATTTTCCAAGTAGGAGAGAGAGTTGATGTAGTGGGAATGAGCAAAGGAAAAGGCTTTGCTGGCGTTGTGAAGCGTTGGGGCTTTCATGGTGGCAAGGCCAGCCATGGATCAATGTTTCATAGGAGACCCGGTTCCACAGGAGCTTCTGCTTTTCCTTCCCGGGTAATGAAGGGAAAAAAGCTTCCCGGCCAGTTAGGAAACAGTAGAGTAACGGTAAAGAACCTAAAGGTTATCCAAGCTGATAAAGAAAATAACCTACTGGTTGTTAAGGGATCTGTTCCTGGAGCAAGTGGAGGTTATCTTTTGATAAAAAAGGCAAGTTTTAATCCTGAAGCTTCATTTCCTGATCAAATCAAGGCAGAGCAACCTTTACCCGAGAAACCCAAACTTGAAAAGCCCGAACCAGAGCACCGCAAACCTGAAGAACCTAAGGCAGAGAAGGTTGAGGCCAAGGAGCCTGAGGCTGAGGTGGCTGAAAAACCTATTCCTGAGGAGCCTGAGGAACCTAAGCCAGAGAAACCAGAGATCGAGGAATCTGAAAAGCCAACTCCAGAGAAGGCTGAGCCTGAAGAACCGGAGGGTGAGGCGCCACAGCAGGCAGAAGTTGAGGAGCCTGAAAAACATACTCCAGAGAAAGCCGAAGAAACTGAGGCTGAAGAAGCGGAGAGTGGGGAGCCTGAAAAGCCTTCAGCTGAGAAGCCTGAGTCAGAGGAACCAGAGATTGAGGAGGCTAAAAAATCTGAGCAAAGCAAACCAGAATCCTCTGAGCCTGATTCTTCAAAAAAGGAAAAGAAAGAGTAGAAGATGAGTAAAATTAAAGTTTTAAACCAGAGCGGAAAAGGAATCAGCGAGATTAACGCTCCAAAGGAAATTTTCACCTATCCGGTCAAAGAACATCTACTATATGAAGCAGTTGTTAACTACCGGGCGAATCAGAGAAAAGGCTCAGCTTCTACAAAGACCAGGTCCGAAGTGAGGGGAGGAGGACATAAACCTTGGAGACAGAAGGGAACAGGAAGGTCGAGAGCGGGGAGTATCCGTTCACCTATCTGGAGGAAAGGTGGAGTGACTTTTGGCCCTAAGCCCAGAAGCTATTATTATAGCTTGCCGAAGAAAGCGAAGAGAAATGCCTTGAAATCAGCCTTCTCCATGAAGTTTGCCGAAAAGCAGATCCTTGTCGTTAAGTCATTGGATTTTAAAGAACCTAAGACAAAGCAAGGGAAAAAGCTCTTAGAGATACTAAAATTGGATTCGGCTTTGATCGTTGACCAGCATGAAAACAAGAATTTGTTTCTATCTTTGCGGAATATCCCAAAAATAAAAGCTGTGGATTACAATCAAGTCAATGTTTATGATGTTTTGAACTATAAATGGCTAGTTTTTACCCAAAATGCCTTTGAATCCTTGATGGAGAAATTGAAGTTATGAAGGATCCTTATAAGATTGTTATTAGACCTGTTATCACCGAGAAAAGCACATTGCTAAAGGAGAAAAACAGAGAAGTCTGCTTTGAAGTGGATCCAAGAGCTAATAAGAGTGAAATTAAAAAAGCTGCGGAGCAGCTCTTTAAAATTAAGGTAGAGAGAGTGCGAATCCAGAACAAGAAAGGCAAGAAGAGAAGAGTTGGCCGAAGTGAAGGCAGAAAGAAAGACTGGAAGAAAGCTTATATAAAGCTCAAAGAAGGCGAAAAAATGATTGAATATTTTGAGGCTGTTTAAATGGGAATAAAAACATACAGACCCTCAACATCGAGCTTGCGTCAGAAGACCGGGCTTACTTTCGAGGAGTTGACAACACGTCGGCCGTATAAGCCTCTTGTTAAATCTCTTTCTAAATCTGGAGGAAGAAACTCGCGAGGGCACATATCTGTTCGTCGGCGCGGAGGCGGACACAAAAGATTGTACCGCATTATTGACTTTAAGCGAGATAAAATTGGAGTGCCGGGTGTCGTAGATACCATAGAGTATGATCCAAACCGCTCGGCTTTTATATCTCTCATAAAATATAGAGACGGTGAAAAACGATACATATTGGCACCCTTGAATTTGAAGGTCGGCCAAACCGTTATCTCCGAGGATAAGCAGGTGGATATTTCGCCTGGAAATGCTATGCCTCTGAGAGTCATTCCTTTGGGAACGGTTATCCACAACATTGAATTAAGAAAAAACAAGGGAGGGCAACTGGCCAGATCAGCTGGGGCAGGAGCCCAGGTTTTAGCCAAAGAAGGAAAATATGCCCAGATTCGGATGCCTTCAACAGAGATTAGAAAGGTCCATTTGGATTGTCGGGCGACTATCGGCCAGATTGGAAATCTGGATTACCAGAACATATCCATCGGAAAAGCTGGGCGGAACAGATGGAAAGGTAAGAGGCCTTCCGTCCGGGGAACAGCCATGAATCCCGTTGATCATCCCCATGGTGGGGGAGAGGGAAAGGCGAAAGGCGGCCGAAATCCTGTGACTCCAACCGGTAAACCCACAAAGGGACACAAGACGAGAAAAAATAAAAGAACCCAATACTATATTATCAGGAGAAGGAGTAAATAATTATGGGCAGGTCTTTGAAGAAAGGTCCCTATATAGATTCTAAACTAAAGAAAAAAATTCATGCTTTAGAAACTAAGGGTGAAAAGAGAAAAGTAATAAAGACGTGGTCTCGCCGTTCAACGATTATACCGGAAATGGTAGGACTAACTATCGCTGTCCATAATGGAAGGAAGTTCATTCCTGTCTTCATAAGTGAGAATATGGTTGGGCATAAATTAGGAGAATTTTCTCCGACTAGAACTTTTAAAGGTCATACATCAAAAACAGCACGGACAATAAGGATGAGAAAATAAAGTGGAAGAACAAGAAGTTATCTCTCGATCGGTCAGCAAATATATCAGGATTGCCCCCCAGAAGTGCCAATTAGTGGCTGACCTGATCAGGGAGAGGTATGTTGGAGAAGCTTTGACAATTCTTCGTTTTTCGAAGAAAAAGAAAGCAAGCTCCATAGTTGAAAAAGTTCTCAAGTCTGCAATTGCCAATGCTCAACAAAAAGCCCCCAATGTCGATGTGGATAATCTATATATATCAAAGATTTTCGTCAATCAGGGGCCTCAGTTGAAGAGGTTTAGAGCTGCTCCTATGGGGAGAGCTGCCAGGATCTTGAAAAGGACAAGCCATGTCCATATTTCATTAGAAGAGAGAAAAGGGAGAGAGTAAGTGGGACAGAAAACACATCCTTTTGGATTTCGGTTGGGATTTAATAAACAATGGAGTTCCCGCTGGTTCTCTAAAGGAGCAGAATATGGCCGCTTGATTCATGAAGATTTGAAAATGAAAAAGCTCATAAAAGAGAGATACTATCATGCGGGAATCTCTGAAGTTGGTGTAGAGCGAGTGGGTCCAAAAGTTAGGATAATCATTAAAACTGCTCGACCAGGCATCGTCATAGGGCGGGGTGGAAAGGAGATTGAAAATCTTAAGTCCGTTCTACAGGATATTGTTAAAAAAGAGGTTTATATTGACATTAGAGAAGTAGATAAACCTGAGCTCTCTGCTTTATTGGTTGCCGAAGGAGTGGCTATCCAGCTTGAGAAGCGGATAGCTTATAGAAGGGCCATGAGGAGAGCAGTGGATATGGCGTTAAAAATGGGAGCAAAAGGTATAAAAGTGATGTGCTCAGGCAGATTGGGAGGAGTTGAGATTGCCCGTTCTGAGTGGTATCTAAAAGGTCAATTGCCCCTTCAGACTTTGAGGGCGGATATTGATTATGGTTTTACGGAGGCTTTTACCACCTATGGCCAGATAGGCATAAAAGTCTGGATTTATAGAGGAGACGTGGAAAAAGCGAAAATTACGTCCCAAACGGCTGAGGTAGAGGAGATTTAGCCATGCTGATGCCAAAAAAGGTCAAATACAGAAAGCACCATAGAGGAAGAAGAAGGGGAAAAGCCCGTCGAGGAGCAGACCTCTCTTTTGGAGAATTTGGTCTTCAAGCTTTAGAACCATGCTGGCTCACAGCGCGCCAGCTTGAAGCTGGTAGAATCGCCATCACTCGCTATGTCAAAAGGAAAGGGAAGCTTTGGATTAGAGCTTTTCCCTGGAAGCCGATCACTAAGAAGCCAACAGAGGTGAGGATGGGAAAAGGCAAAGGAGATCCTGAGTTTTGGGTAGATGTAATTACACCAGGAAAAATAATATATGAGCTGGAAGGAGTCTCTGAAGAGGCGGCTAGAGAAGCTATGAGGCTGGCTGCCCACAAACTTCCAATCAGGACAAGATTTATTTCAAGAGAGAGTAGAGAATTAAGATGAAGGCAAGAGAATTAAGAGAGTTGTCAGAAGATGAGTTGGAAAGAAAAGAGGCTGAATTGAAAGATCAGCTTTTTAAGTTGAAATTCCAGCATGCATTAGGTCAATTAGAAAATGCAATGAAGCTCAAAAGTATTAAAAAGGACATAGCCAGGATAAAAACTATACTATTAGAAAATAAAGAAGGAAATAAATAAAGAATGGAAGGTATTCAAACAAGAAAAACTACAAAAATTGGCGTTGTTGTCAGTAATAAGGCAAAAAAGACAGTGACTGTTCTTGTTGAGCGGCCGGTGAGGCATTATTTGTACAAAAAAATCATCAAAAAGAGGAAGAAATTCCTTGCCCATGATGAGTATGAGAAGTGCAAGGTTGGAGATATGGTTAAAATCATAGAAACAAGGCCTTTAAGCAAAAGAAAAAGATGGCGAATTCAGGAAATAGTGGGATTATCTCCCAGCGAGACAGAAAAAGAGATTGAGGAAAAGAAGGAATGATCCAAACGGAAACTAGACTCAGGGTAGCTGATAATTCTGGCGCGCGTAGTATTTTGTGTATCACTCCTCTGGGAGGGGGTGTGGGCAAAACAGCATCTATCGGAGATATAATCTCAGCTACTGTTAAAGAGGCAGAACCTGAAAGCAAGATTGAGAAAGGAAAGGTCGTCCGAGCAGTCATAGTTCGGACAAAGAAAGAGATTCGACGCAGAGATGGTTCTCATATACGCTTTGATGATAACGCTGCAGTTATAATTGACCGGCAAGGAGAGCCAATTGGGACTCGAGTTTTTGGCCCGGTCGGTAGAGAATTGAGAGAGAAGAGATTTATGAAGATTGTTTCTCTTGCTCCGGAGGTCATTTAATGAATACGATCACTTTAAAGAAGAATGACGTCGTCGTAGTCACCAAAGGAAAAGACAAGGGAAAAACAGGAAAAATATTGAAAGTCATTCCTGAGAAAAGAAGAGCGGTCGTGGAAAAAATTAATTTTGTTAAAGAGTTTATCCGTCCTGATCGGAGCAAAAACATTTCGGGAGGGATTATGGAGAGAGAAGCTCCTATTCAGGTTTCCAATTTAATGCTTTATTGCTCTGAATGCGGTCAAGGCGTGAGGGTGCGGAAAAAAATATTGGGAGATGGGAGTAAAATCAGAGTCTGCAGCAAGTGTGAAGCAGACCTGGAAAAGCAAAAATGAGGAATGATTTATGAGCCGTCTTCTTGATAAATACAAAAAAGAAGTTATTCCAGCGCTCCAGAAGGAGTTTTCTATAAAAAACAAGATGGCAGTGCCGAAACTAGAAAAGATCATTTTAAACGTGGGCGTAGGAGATGCTATCCAGAATATTAAATTCTTAGATACAGCAAAAAAGGAGTTGAGCCTCATCACCGGCCAGTGGGCTGCAACAGGAAGAGCAAAAAAGTCTATTTCATCTTTTAAGCTTCGCAAGGGTCATGCCATCGCCTGTTATGTCACTCTTCGGGGCAAAAGAATGTATGAGTTTTTTGACCGTTTAATCAATATTGTACTTCCCCGTGTCAGGGATTTCAGGGGTGTTTCTCCCAGGTCTTTTGATGGAAGGGGAAATTACACTCTTGGCATGAAAGATCAACTTGTTTTTCCAGAGATAGATTATACAAAAGTGGAAAGACCGCGAGGCATGAATATCACCATCGTTACCTCTGCGGAGAGCGATAAAGCCGCAACCGCCTTATTGGAAAAATTAGGAATGCCTTTTGGTGAGGCATGATGAGGAAGGAAAGATGTCTAGAATTTCGTCTATGGCAAAATACCTGAAAGAACCGAAGTACTCAACAAGGAGAAAAAAGCGCTGTCGAATATGCGGACGTTCTAAAGGGTATTATAGAAAATTTGATATGTGTCGATTATGCTTTCGGGAGTTGGCTTTAAAAGGAGAAATACCTGGAATTGTGAAAGCATCTTGGTAATTTATTGGAAAGGATGAAATTATGAGTTTAACAGACCCTGTTGCTGATATGCTAACAAGGATAAGGAATGCTCTCAACGTCAAGAAAAAGGATGTGAATATTCCTTCTTCCCGGATTAAGACCGAGATTGCAAAAATTTTAAAGGATGAAGGATATATTAAAAACTTTAAGGTTACTGAAGATAACAAGCAAGGGATTTTAAATCTTACTCTCAAGTACACAAATGAGAACGAGAGTGTTATATCCGGGCTTCGAAGAGCAAGCAAGCCAGGTTGCCGAATATATTGCAATAAAGGCTCCATCCCCAAGATTCTCGGTGGTATGGGAATAGTGATCCTATCCACGTCTGAAGGAATTGCCACCGGGAAAAAATGTCAGGAACTTGGCGTTGGAGGAGAGGTTTTATGTTATATCTGGTGAGTCTGGAAGGAGAGGAAATTTAAGATGTCTCGAGTAGGAAAGCAGCCCATTGTCTTACCGGATGGAGTTAAGGTTAATATCTTACCAAAAAAGATCGAATTTGAAGGTCCTAAAGGGAAACTTTCCTCGCCCTTGTTTGCGGGAATCAAAGCAGAACTTGAGAACAATCAGCTCATCCTGAAGAGATCGAATGATTCCAAGGAGCAGCGGTCTTTTCATGGCTTGAGCAGGAGTTTAGCTTTTAATGCCTCTGTAGGTGTTTCTGCTGGTTTTTCAAAGAAGCTGGAAATAGTGGGAGTGGGATACCGGGCAAAGCTCGACAAAGGGAAACTTGAATTGAGTTTAGGCTATTCCAAGCCCACGGTGTACAAGATACCCGAAGGAATTGAGATTGTTTTAGAAAAGCCGACTTTAATCTCTGTAAACGGAATAAACAAACAGCAAGTAGGCCAAGTTTCAGAAGAGATTCGAAGTCTTCGCAAACCGGATCCTTATAAGCTCAAAGGAATTCGCTATGTTGGTGAGCGCTTGATAAAGAAAGAACGTAAGGCGGTGGTGGGTGGTGTATAAAGATAAGGTTACAGTAAAGAAAATGGCTAAAGAACGGATAAGAAAACGGATCAGGAAGAAGATCAAAGGAACTTCCGAACGCCCAAGAGTTTATGTTTTCAAGAGTAACCGCTATATATACACGCAAGTCATTGATGACGATAATGGCCGTATTTTGGCTTCCGCTTCTACTTTAGATAAGGAGTTTAAGGGAAAGAATAAAAACTACAAGAATATAGAAGCCAGCCAGGTTTTAGGTGGGATGTTAGCGAAGAAATTAAAACAGAAAAAGATCGAGGGAGTAGTTTTTGATAGAGGAATTTATCCTTATCATGGCCGTATCAAAGCCATTGCTGAAGCTATGAGAAAGGGTGGGCTCGTTTTTTAATGGGATATTGTAAGGAGAAGAAAGAGTGGCTGACCAAGAAGTAAAAGAAGATAAATTAAAAGAGGAAGAGGAGCTTGAATTAAAGGATCAAGTGATTTCTATTCGAAGAGTCACCAAAGTTGTCAAAGGTGGAAAGAACCTCAGTTTTTCAGCCTTAGCTGCTGTTGGAAATGAGAGCGGAACGGTTGGAATTGGCAAAGGGAAAGCCCGAGAAGTTCCCCAGGCTATAGCTAAGGCTGTAGAAGATGCCAAGAAAAAGCTAATTGAAGTGCCTCTATCTGAGACAACAATTCCCCATTATATTAGAGGGGAGGCCGGAGGAGGCGTTGTCGTCCTTCGACCAGCATCTAAAGGTACTGGTGTGATAGCAGGTGGAGCCGTAAGAGTGATTATGGAGTTGGCTGGAATAAAAGATATTTTAACCAAGTCGATTCGCAGTAGTAATGCCATAAGTGTGGCCCATGCTACCATGGATGCTTTGAAGAGACTGAAAAATCCTGAAAAGGTATCAAAAGATAGAGGCATAGAAAAGGAAAAGATATGGCAGTGAAAGAGACAACATCTAAGAAAACTCAAGAAAAAGCTGGAGCAAAAGCAGAAGCTCGAAAAGCCACATCTCCAGAGAAGCAGCTAAAAGTAAGACTCGTGAGAAGCCTTATCGGACGCCCAAAAAAACAGAGGGAAGTAGTGAAAGGATTGGGCTTAGGGAGGATTAATTCAGAGGTAACGCGCAAAGCTTGTCCTGAAATATGGGGCATGATCAACAAAGTGCCTCATTTAGTGGAAGTGAAGGAGATGGATAAGAAATGAATTTGAGTGATCTTCATCCGGCCAAAGGGTCAAGGAAGAAAAGGCGAAGAGTTGGACGGGGCCCTGGTTCCGGACGAGGCAAAACATCTGGTCGCGGTACAAAGGGTCAAAAGTCCATTTCTGGATATTCAGGTAAGATAGGATTTGAAGGAGGGCAGATGCCACTTCACCGCAGGCTTCCCAAGCGAGGCTTCACTAATATATTTAGAAAAGAATACACGGAAGTCAACCTGGAGAAAATTGAGAAGATCTCAAAAAAGGAAGTAAGAATCAAAGATTTAAAAACAGCGGGCATTATAAAGAAGGAATCAGAGGACGTTAAAGTTTTAGGACGAGGAGATATTTCCTCCTCTAAGACAGTCCACGCTCATAAATTTTCCCGCTCAGCACTGAAGAAAATTGAGAAAGCCGGAGGAAAGGCGGTTCTTATAAAGAGTTAACAATGTTAGAAAGCATTAGAAACATTTTTAGTATTCCTGATCTTAGAAAAAGGATCATTTTTACCTTACTTCTGTTGGCCGTCTATCGAGTAGGCTGGCAGATTCCTAATCCAGGAATCAGTGGAGTTGCCTTGCAAGAATTCTGGGAGCAACAGCGGGGAACGATTTTAGGTTTTGTTGATCTTTTCTCCGGGAGAAATATGTCCAAGATGACAATTTTCGCTCTGGGGATAATGCCCTATATCAGTGCCTCTATTATCCTCCAGTTGCTTCAGGTTGTCTGGCCTTACCTGGAAAAGCTATCTAAGGAAGGAGAGCTCGGCAGAAAAAAAATCACGCAATACACGCGTTATGGGACCATTATTATTTGCGCCATCCAATCTTCTGCTATCGCTTTGTGGTTGCAGGCCCAGAGCAGCCCCAGTGGGGCACCTATTGTTCCCAATCCTGGCGCAGGATTTATATTTTTAACAGTCCTGACATTAACCACTGGAACAGTCTTTGTAATGTGGCTGGGAGAACAGATTTCAGAGCGGGGAATCGGAAATGGGATTTCCCTGATTATATTTGCGGGGATTGTGGTTAATTATCCTCGGGATTTCCAAAACGTACTGGTTGGTTTGAAAACGGGAACCATGACGCCCTTAAGACTCATTTTTCTGCTTATATTGATGTTAGGTGTCATTGCCGTCATTGTTTTTGTGGAGCGTGGCCAGAGGCGAATTCCTGTTTCTTATGCTAAAAGAGTCGTGGGAAGGAAAGTATATGGAGGTCAAACTACCCACCTTCCTCTTAGAGTGAACACTGGCGGAGTTATTCCCATAATTTTTGCTGCCTCTGTCATTACTATTCCAGCAACTATAGCTGGATTTGTAAAACACCCTATTTTCCAACAGATCGCTCAGCAGTTTGGCTTGGGCATGCCTTTATACAATCTCCTCTATATTGCTGCTATCATCTTCTTCACTTTTTTTTATGTTTCTATCATTTTCAATCCTTCTGATGTTGCGGATAATCTGAGGAAATATGGCGGTTTTATTCCAGGAATAAGACCAGGAAAGAATACTTCTGATTTTATAGATAATGTCCTTTCAAGGATTACTCTGGTGGGTGCTATTTATTTAGCAGCTGTAGCCATTCTGCCAGAGTTTTTGATCACCGGATTTAAAGTTCATACTCTGCCCTTCGTCGGAGATTTCCTAGAAGCCAACTTGCCCCAATGGTTTACTCAAGGATTAAATGTGCAGTTTTATTTTGGGGGAACATCAATTCTTATTGTAGTCGGAGTTGCCATGGATACCATGCAGCAGGTCGAAGCACAACTTGTCATGCGCCACTATGATGGGTTTATGCGCCGCGGCCGCATAAGAGGAAGGAGAGGATGAGAGTCATCTTACTCGGACCTCCTGGGGGAGGCAAAGGCACTCAAGGAGAACTTATAGAAAAAAAATATGGATTTCCTAAGATTTCAACTGGAGATCTTCTTCGCCGCGAAGTTCAGGAAAAGACTCCTTTAGGAGAAATGGCAAAAGCCAAGATGAATCAAGGCGAATTAGTTAGCGATGATATAGTGATTGAGATGATAAAGCACAGAATATTCCAGCCCGACTACAAACGAGGCTATGTTTTGGATGGTTTTCCCCGAAACGTCAGCCAAGCCCAAAGACTGGAAGAAATTGAAGAGAAACGGCCGGAAATAGTGATCGACATCCATCTGAGCGAGCAAGCTCTAATTCAAAGGCTCTCGGAGCGAAGGGTATGTTCCGGTTGCGGAGCTGTCTATAACCTTATAGCCCGCAATCCGAAAAAAGAGGGAAAATGCGATGTTTGCGGATCAGAGCTAATTCAAAGAGAGGACGACGCTCCAGAAGTTATAAAAGAGCGCTTGAAGGTATACCACGAACAGACAGAAGCCCTCATAGATTATTACTCGGGAAAAAAGGTTTATTTTAGAGTAGACGGTGAAGGAAAGGTCGAGAGTATCTCAAAGGATATTTATTCTATCCTGGATAGAGAAATAGCCAGGTCAATAGAGATGAAAGCAGCAAGATGATTATTTACTGCGAAGAAGAAATTAGCTCTATTAGGAAGAGTAACCAGATCGTGGCGAAAATTTTAGCTGAACTAAAAGGAATGATTGCACCAGGAGTGCAAACCAAAGAATTAGATGAGTATGCTGAGGCTAGGGTGAAAGAGTTGAATGCTATTCCCGCTTTCAAAGGCTATCGCGGATATCCCTCCACTCTATGCACATCCGTCAATGAGGAAATTGTCCATGGCATTCCTTCTTCTCGGCGCCTGCGAGAAGGGGATATCATAAGCTTAGATTTCGGAGTTCAGTATGAAGGCTATTACGGAGATGCAGCCGTGACCTATCCTGTAGGAGAGATCACCCCCAAGGCAAAAAAACTTGTAAAAGTAGCTGAGGAGACCTTTTTTAAGGGTTTGGAACAGGTGAAACCGGGAAAAAGAATATCAGATATTTCTTTTGCTATTCAGAGTTATACCGAATCTCAAGGTTTTTCGGTTATTCGAGCTTTTGTCGGTCATGGAATTGGCCTTTCCCTCCATGAAGAACCTCAGATTCCCAATTTTGGGACGCCAGGAAGAGGGCCGAAGCTAAAATCGGGGATGGTTTTGGCCATAGAGCCGATGATTGCCATGGGAGATTGGGATGTGGAGATTTTAGATGATAATTGGACTGCAATAACAAGAGATAGAAGTCTCTCAGCTCATTATGAACATACAGTGGCAATTACTGAAAAAGGACCTGAGATTTTAAGCATGTCAGACGTAGAAAAGAAGAACGCGCCTTATTTAAAGGAGAATCATTATGCCTAAGCAGGATGTTTTTGAGACTGAAGGGACTGTTTTAGAAACACTGCCAAATGCCATGTTTCGTGTTGAGTTGTCCAACAAACATACAATTTTAGCTCATATCTCCGGAAAAATGAGGAAGCATTTTATCCGAATCCTTCCCGGAGATAAGGTGCTTGTTGAGCTCTCGCCTTACGATTTAACAAAAGGAAGAATAACTTATCGATTCAAATAAGAAAAAAGCGATGAAAGTAAGAGCATCCATAAAAAAGATTTGCAGGAATTGTCGAATAATAAAAAGGAAAGGCACGCTTCGTGTTATCTGTTCCAATCCGAAGCATAAACAAAAACAAGGCTAATCGAGGTTAAAATGGCAAGAATCGCAGGAATCACGCTTCCTCCTGAAAAGAGGATTGAGGTGGGACTGACCTATATTTTTGGTATCGGTCGTTCCAAATCAAATAAGATTCTCCAGGAGGCTAAGATAGATAAGGATAAAAAAGTCAAAGCTTTGAGCGAGGATGAGATTAGTCAAATACGTCAAATCCTCGAGAAGCAGGAAAAAATAGAAGGTGAATTGAGAAAAGAGACTACCCAGAATATAAAAAGGCTGGTCGATATTGGGTGCTACCGGGGGTTGCGGCATAAGAGAAGGTTGCCGTTGAGAGGCCAGAGGACAAAAACGAATGCTCGAACGAGAAAGGGTCCTCGAGGTCATGCGATTAAGAAGATAAAAGCTACATAAGGAGTTTTAAGTGCCGAAAGCGAAGAGAAAAACCAAGAAAAAGAAGGTTAGGAAAGAAATAGGATTTGGTGTGGCTTATATTCAGTCCACCTTCAACAATACGATCGTAACCATAGCAGACCAACAAGGAAATACAGTTTGCTGGGCTAGCGCAGGATCAGCGGGCTTCAAGGGTGCCCGGAAAGGCACTCCTTTTGCAGCCCAGTTGGCTGCCAAAGAAGTATCGTCCAGAGCAAAAGAATTTGGAGTCAGGTATGTTGATGTTAGGATTAAGGGCCCAGGTGCTGGGAGAGAATCAGCTATTCGGGCTCTCCAAGCAAGTGGCTTAGAGATAAAATCAATCAAGGATGTTACTCCAATTCCACATAATGGTTGTCGCGTCCGTAAGAGAAGAAGGGTTTAGAAGGAGAAGCAGTCAAGGAGAGTAAGATGCCAAGACACAGAGAATCGGTTTGTCGCCTCTGTCGGGCGGAGAAAACCAAACTTTTTCTAAAAGGAAGCAAATGTTTGAGCGAAAAATGCCCTGTAGAAAGGAGACCTTATCCCCCAGGGGAACACGGAAGAGCAAGGAGGAGAATCTTGGGTTATGGTATTCAGCTCAGGGAGAAACAGAAGCTGAAAAGATATTATGGCATGTCCGAGAAACAGTTTCGGCTCTTTTTCCAGCGAGCGGAGAGAAAAAGAGGCATTACAGGAGAAAATCTCCTGGCTATGCTGGAGAGAAGGCTGGATAGCGTTGTTTTTTTAATAGGATTCTCTTATTCTAGAGACCATGCTCGGCAACTGATTACTCATGGCCACTTTCGAGTTAACGAGAGGAAAGTCGACGTGCCATCTTTTCTAGTCAACAAAGGTGATACCGTCTCACTTAGAGAAAAAGCCATGAAGCGTGAGGAGCTAAAGGCCATTGTAGAATCGAACAAAAATAAAACTGTCCCAGGGTGGATGGAAGTTAATTGGGAAAAGATGGAGGCAAAAATTCTTTCTTTTCCAGTCCGTGAAGATATTACTTTTCCTGTGGAGGAACGCTTGGTTGTGGAGCTTTACTCAAAGTAACTCGTTATCTGAGCCACCGAAGCTCCAGAGAGTTCAAATCTCTGTTGCTTCCGTGAATTGGTGTGATAACAATGGAACCTGAAAAGGAGGAAGCATGATAGAAACAGGTTTTCAGAGACCGAAATATCTTGAATGCAATTATGAAACTTTAACAGAAAAATATGGCTATTTTTCAGCCCAGCCTTTTGAAAGAGGCTATGGAATCACCATCGGGAACTCTCTGCGAAGGATTCTTCTTTCTTCTGTAACAGGAGCAGCTATTACTGCTGTTCGAATTCAGGGTGTTCTTCATGAATTCTCAAGCATTCCAGGTGTGGTGGAAGATGTAACAGATATCATCCTCAATTTAAAGGGTATGCCGTTAAAGCTTGAAGGGGATGAGCCAAAAATTATGACCCTGAAAAAAAAGGGACCGACTGAAGCAAAAGCATCTGATATTGTTCACGATCCTGATATCGAAATTCTTGACAAGGATATTCATATTGCCTCTCTTGATAAAGATGGTAAGTTAGATATGGAGATGGTGGTTAAGAATAATAGGGGTTATATTCCTGCCGATCAAAATTTCGATGGAGATTTAAGCGTGGATTATATTCCCCTCGATTCTTCTCACTCCCCGATCAAAAAGGTGAACTACAGGGTCGAGGCGGCAAGAGTAGGCAAGAGAATCGATTACGAAAAGTTAAACCTGGAAATTTGGACATCAGGCTCTATTACTCCACAGGAAGCTCTGGCTCAAGCAGCTAAAATAATGAGAGACCATCTGGTTATCTTTCTTACCATTGTTGATGAGCCCATGGAAAGAGAACAGATAACCATAAAAAAAGAGATCCCTCATTACTCTAAGCTGGATATTTTGTCTAAGTCTATAGATCATCTGGAACTTTCGGTAAGGTCTAATAATTGTCTAAGGGCAGCAGGTATCGAAAAAATCTATGAATTGGTCCAAAAAACTGAAGAGGATCTTTTAAGAACGAAAAATTTTGGCCGCAAGTCTTTGACTGAAATAAAAGAGACATTACAAGAATTGGATCTGGGCCTCAATTTGGATCTTCATCCAAGATTGTTAGAGAAAATAGAAGCGGAGAAGAAGGAAGAAAAAGAAGAAGAGGAAGAAGCTGAATGAGGCATCTTGTCAAAAGAAAAAAACTAGGGCGAGACACTTCGCATAGACGTGCTTTGCTGCGTAATCTTGTGACCTCCTTTCTTGAAAAAGAGCGTATAAGAACGACTTTGGCAAAGGCAAAAGCAGCAAGGCCTCTGGCCGAGAAGATGATTACCTTAGCTAGAAAGGACACTCTTCATGCCAAGCGACAGGCCTTAACTTTCATTTACAAAAAGCCCGTTGTTAAGAAGCTCTTTGAAGAACTCGGTCCTCGTTTCAGCGAAAGACCTGGAGGATACACAAGGATTGTAAAGATCGGACCGAGAGCAGGAGATGGGGCTGAGATGGCAATCCTTGAGCTTATCGGTTCAGAGTTTAAGAAGAAAGAAAAGAAGAAAGCCAAAGCAAAGGCCAAAGCTAAGTAACCTGGATTATTCATAAAATATGCCGACACTATATATTATTTTCAATGATATTAGCTCTTTAGGTAGGCTTTCCTAAAAATCAAGATTCAAACTTTCTTTTATGTCCATTCATTCACTCTATGTCGGCATCTTTTACCTTTCAGGCGAGCCGATCTCACTGCATCTGCTTCGTTGTGGCCCATTCGCGGTGGATTACCACAGCTTCATGGGCCAACGCCTCGCATCTACAGCAACCTCGACTCGTGAATTATCCAGGGTAATTAACCAGAAGCGTCGTTTTAGGGGTTTAATATATCAAATCCGCCTTATTTTTTGGGAATTGATTTTTATTTTGGAGGGGCTTGATTTATTGCAGGGGTTTGATTTATCAAACCCGCACTTTTAATTGATTAATGGAGTTTTGCTTATCAAATCCACATATATAAACCTCTGTATAGACTGCTTGTCCTGCCTTTAATAATTACTTCCCCCTAATAATAGAGTCTAGTTGCTTCCTTGTTTTTTGGGGACAATCCAGAGTTCTTGACCAGGGTAGATTTTTGATCTGTAGTTGAGGCTGTTTAGACTAAGCAAAATGCTGAGGTTCATTCCGAACTTGTTGGCGATTCTAGAAGGACTATCACCGCGTTTAACTGTATAAATAGTAGCTCCTTGGGGTATCGAAGATTGGATGATAATCTTCTGCCCAACATCCAAGACGTCACTCTCAAGGCTGTTATCCTTTTTTATCTTGCCAACTGTGGTGCTAAAGGCGCTGGCGATTTTATAAAGAGAATCTCCTCTTCTTACAATATAGATAAGCTTTTCCCCCTCTTTGACAAGCTTGGGAGGAGGAGAAGACGCATAGCTTCTTCCTCGAACTGGAATTTTTAGCCTCTGCCCAGACTTGATAAGATTAACACGACGCAAACCATTCAATCGAGCAATGGCTGAAACTGAAGTCCTGTAGCGTTGGGCAATGCGTGAGAGAGATTCCCCCCTTCGTACACGATGGATTCTATAAGTAGCCTCTGGAGGAATCCAGGTCGGGAGATTATTCAAGGCGATCATTGCTTTTTCTGCAAAGCCTAACGGAACTCTTAAGACATAGTCATAGCCTGGAGTGGCACCGTGACGCAGTTCAGGATTAAGAGATGGTAGTACATCTTCTTCCAATCCCATAGCTTTGGAAAGGGAGGAAAGTCTGATGGGGCTGTTTATAGGAAGCCTTACGAATTCTAGTGGAGTATCGGGAGTCGGAAGGCTGAAGCCGTATTTTTCAGGATTGTTGACTATAAGAAGAGTTGCAATAAAACGCGGAACGAAGCTAGCAGTCTCCCGAGGGAGCATAAGATAAAGATCCCAGAAGTTGTCCAGGTAGTTGAATCGCTGGTTCCGAATGACTGTTTTGACTTTGTACTCACCACAATTGTAAGAAGCCAGAGCGGTTGTCCAGTCGCCAAAATGAGAATGAAGATCACTCAGGTATTTTAAAGCTGCCTGGGTTGATTTTATAGGGTCCATCCTTTCGTCGATCCAGCGGTCTCTCTTCAAACCGTAACGGTATCCTGTGGAAGATATGAACTGCCAGAGGCCAAGGGCTCTGGCACGGGAGTAAGCTCTTACTTGAAATCCGCTCTCAATAAGGGGAACCCAGGACAGCTCTTCTGGAAGCCCGGCCTTTCTCAATTCTTCAAGAATCATCTGCCTGAAGAGTCCTGAGCGTTTGTAGGATTTCTCGAAAAATTCTCTCTCTGCCGTTTGAAAAATTTTTATTTGATTCTCGACATGTTCGTTTTCAACAAGAGGAATGGTTTGATGATTATTCCCGACTGCTGTTAGTTGTGAAGCGTAAATTTCTTGAATTCTTTGAGCGATCAGGAGTCTTAGATCGTTTTTTTCCTGGATGAGAGAGGAATCAGGTGGGAGTTTGAGCTTTAAGATCAGGCTATAGGCATCATCCAGAGCAGCCAGCGCGGTATCGAAATCTCCCTTTTCCCAAGCAAGCTGGCTATCTTGGTAAACATACAGAGCGTCTTCGAGGGCAGATAGGGGATCATCCTGGAGAGAAGCATTCTTTTGAGTAAGGGCTTCATTGCTGCCCTCATTTTTTCCATTTTTAGATATCTCTTTGGAATCAGCTCGTTCGTTAGTTTGAGTGTCTTTGTGAATTGATGAAGGATTGGATTGTATTCTATCCAGGGAAGAAGAACAACTCCATAAAAAGATGAATGAAATGAGAAGAATGAATGAACGAATATGTTTCATTTTTCTCTGAGTTTTGTTTAAAGGTAGAATTTATAACATTTGAAGAGATTAGAGTCAAATAGTTCTTTTGTCTTGCATAACTTGTTGGTTATAGGGGATTTCTTGAATTTTGGCTGTACTGGATTTATGCTCTGATTCTCTTTCATTTGAATATAAAAGAATTCCTGCACTAGGTCCTTCAGCGCATAACGATAAAAATAAAGAGGTGATAAGCTTCCGTTGTCTTTCGGCAAGTCGTTTATGTTCATCCTATACTCCATAAAAGAGAACGTTCCTTTCGCTCCTCAGTATTGATTAGAAGCGATATCAGATTTTAACTACTTCGTCGAGTTGAAAATAATAAAAATTCCCCCATATGTAAATAACCTTTAGGGATGATTTTTGGTATGATTTTTATGAATTAGTATCTCACCTGGAACGATGATTTCGTCTCATCATTTTAGGCAAATTATGACCAGGCTAGTCAGAGGAGTGAAGTTAAAGGGGTGAGCTGACTTGCAACCTTCTATTCTTTATTTATTTGATTTTATTCATATAAATTAATGGGATCCGGTCTTACCATTGAGACGAGAGGCTTTGCTGTCCTTGATTATCTGAGCCGGGATAAGGCCTTTCCATTGGGCAGAAGCGTCTCTCTTCCTTTGATTGCCTTTATTGGGGTCAGGCCTTGCCATTAGGAAGAGAAACTTTACTGCCTTTGATTATCTGAGCTTCCCTATGATAAGGCCTGACCCCAGAGGCCTAAGCCCAGAGGCCTGATCCCGTTATTTTGACCCCCTCGATAAGCTCTATGCGTATTTCTTATGCCAGCTCCAGGCAGTTTCAATAATTGTTTCGATGTTTGAATAGTGTAGCTTCCATCCCAGGATTTTCTCTGCCTTTTCTCTTGAGGCCAAGAGCACTGGAACATCACCCTCACGCCTCGAGCTTTTTGTATAAAGAACTTTTTGTCCTGTGATTTCCTCTGTTTTATTTATTATCTCTAAAACAGAATAGCCCCTGTTTGTACCCAGGTTGATAAACTCACTTTGGGAAGATTCCAGAAGTTTTTTAAGAGAGAGTACGTGAGCTTTTGCCAGGTCTGTGACATGAATATAATCTCTGATTGCTGTCCCATCGTTGGTGGGGAAATCTGTTCCAAAAATTTCAAATTTTTTCTTTTTTTGCAGGAGGAAAAGGAGGATGTTGGGAATAAGATGGGTTTCAGGGTCGTGCAGCTCTCCCAAGTGCCCTTCTGGGTCTGCTCCTGCTGCATTGAAATAACGAAGAGATATAAATTTTAATCCGTATGCTCTTTCGTAGTCTTGAATGACCTTCTCCACAAAAAACTTAGTCTGCCCGTAAGGATTAAAAGGATTTAACGGATGAGATTCTGGTATGGGATTTTGGAGAGGCTCACCATAAACAGCAGCGCTTGAAGAAAAAATGAAGTATTTAACTCCTGTTTCCAGCATAACGTCCAGGAGGTTCAGGCTGGTGATGAGGTTGTGGGTGTAGTATTTTCGGGGATCTGCATAAGACTCTCCCACCTGGATGAGCGAAGCAAAATGAAGAACAGCTTCGATATTTTTTTCCTCGAAGGCTTTTTTGATGGCCTCTTTATCCGTGAGGTCTCCCTCAAAAAGCTCTCCTCCCACAAGAAGCTCTTTCTTGCCTGTAGAAAAATTGTCGAAAACAACGACTTCAAATCCTTCCTTGATAAGCTCTTTGGCTGTATGGGATCCGATATATCCGGCTCCGCCAGTAACAAGAATTTTCATCGAAGCTCCTTCTCTATGATTTTTTTAGCAATTCGCAGGCCTTCTTTTTTCGTCTCAAACTCATTGTCGAGCTGGAGTTCATAGAGCTTTTTAAGGATTTTTCCCATCAAGGGGCCGGGAGTTACCGCCATTTTTATCAGGTCTCTGCCCATGATTAAAGGTTTAATAGTTTCTTTGGTTACGTTTAACTCCTTGAATTTTCGAAGAAGCCATCGGGCTTCTTCATCCAACTCGGTGATCGGCTTCTCTTTCCTTCCGGCGCGGTCAGCTGCATCAAGATAAACCAGAAGCTCGATTTCGCCGCTCATATCTGCCGCGAGTCGGTTGAAGGCCTTTTTGGTCACAACTTCCCTGTTCTGCCATAGCTCTGAGGCCCGGTGATGACATTTAATCAGAGAAAGGATTGTCTTTCTCAGTTTATATCCATTCCAGGAAAAAATCCTGAACCGGCTAAGGATTTTTTTGGTGATCTTCTCACTGAGGACATCGTGGCCGTTGTTGGTGATGACCATCCTTCCTTTTTTGAACTCCCACTGGGCTGTAGATGGTTTTCCCACATCATGATAAAGAGAGGCCAGAAGCAGGGCCAGTTTTTTCTCTTGAGAAAGCTGGGCAAGGTCGGATAGTCTTTTTGCCTGGTCCACTGTGAGCTTGGTGTGATACCAAACAGTGTGATTGCCATACTGGTCTTTCTCTGGGTGGAAGACGGGGTCCTGGATAGATAGGGTCAAGCTGTAGAGTTCCTGGAACAGCTGGCTTATGGCGCCGAGCTTGAATAACTCTTCGAGACCGACTGAAGGAAGAGGAGAAAAAAGGAGAATTTTAAAAATTTCCTCATTCACCCTCTCCACACTTAGGCCTGATAAATCTATTTCTCGGCAAGTTTCATAAATTTCAGGGTCAACCGAAAATTCGAGGACTGAAGCAAATCTAGCCACTCTGAGAACCCGGAGAGGATCATCAGGGAATGCCGCGGGATTTGACAGCCTTATTTTTTTTGCTTTTATATCGCTTGCTCCATTAAAAGGATCGATAAGCTTGTTGTCAGCCAGCCTTAAAGCAATGCTGTTGCATCGAAAATCTCTTCTTTCAAGGTCTTTCTCGATGGGCAGGTTTGGATCTGCAGAAATTACAAAATCTTTATGTTTTTTGACTGCTGTTCCTCTTGGAACGTCTTTCCTGGGAAGGGCTAAATCGTACGTTTTTCCGCTTATTGTGAATTTAATGATGCCAAAGCTTTTACCGACAAGGTCAACTTTTCCGTAAGGCCTTATTTTATTTATAATATCTTCAACGCTGTGATGAGTAATAAGGATATCCACATCCTCAGATGGTATTCCTCTGATAAGGTCGCGCACATAGCCTCCGACAGCATAGACTTCACCTCCAAAGTGGTGAATTAAAAACTCTTTTTCTCGAAATTCAGCTTGCAATTTCTTCATAACTTCTTACCTCGTATTATCGGTTTCATCAAGTAATCAGGTTCTAAATTTTCCATGCGCGCGTTTTCTTTTTTTTGTTTGTACTATTATAAAAACAGTTTTGCCTTCGATTCAAACATTTTTCGAAGAAACTTGAAATCTTGTTCTCCCCAAACCAATAGTGTATGCTTAAGGATTCAAAAAATATAGAGTGAAAAAATTGAGAAAAAAACTGTGTTTCTTCCTGCTTTTCCTCTGGGCTTTTTCCAGTTCAGCCTTGCCTGTTTCTTTGAGAGAAGATCTCAGCGTATCTCTTGAAGAGAAAAAGATTAAGGATTTAAAGGTCTCAGGGCTTTTCCTTATTTTTTATGTAAACATATCGAATTCTTCCTCGTTACCTTATTATCTTTCAAGCTATAATTACCGCTTTGTTGTCAATCAAAAGGAATACTTCCACTTATCAAACTCTTTAGAGGAATACATACGCGTAGAGGCAAGGGGAAAAGCACTTCTTTCTTTTCCGTTAAAAATCACCTATGAGCATCTTTTTCGCGTGGTAGAGGGAATAGAAAAAGAAGATAAAGCCCAATGCTATTTGACAGGAGCTATGACCTTTTCGGATGGCCAGCAGGAGAAGGGAAGGCTTCCTTTTGCCTTTTCCGGGGAATTCCCGATCTTTAAAAAACCTGAGATTGAATTCCTTACTCTTCAGGTGAAGCAAATGACGATCGGGGGAGCAGAGATAAGCTTTAAGATGAGCTTTAAAAACAGAAACGCCTTTGAACTCCTGGTAGACAGGATAAGCTACGGGTTTCATTTGGCAGGGAAATATGTCGGCGAAGGGATTATAAGCGGAGATAAAAATATTGGAAGCGGAGAAATAAGAGTTTTTTCAATTCCTTTCCTCCTAAGTTTCTTTGAAGTCGGAAAAGAGGTTTCCCTTCAACTTCGCCAACCATCAGCTCATTGCCGTTTCTTCGGGGATATTGAGGTGAGAACCGCGTGGGGACGTATAAAGATTCCTTTTGATAAAAGTGATAACGTTACCATCTCAAGAAGTCCGTGAACAAAGCCTTTTTCGATGATTAGTGTAATTATTCCGACATACAACCGAGCCTCTTTTATTGACGGGGCTATCCAGTCTGTGCTGAGACAGGATTATTTCGTTCGGAACAGCTCTGGTTCATTCGAATTTTTGGTGATTGATGATGGCTCTACTGATAATACACAAGAAATTGTAAAGTCTTACGGGAAAAAGATGAAATACCACTTCCAGGAGCATAAAGGAGTAAGTGCGGCTCGAAACCTCGGCCTTGATCTTGCTCAAGGCGAATATATCGCTTTTTTAGATTCGGATGACCTCTGGAAAAAAGAGAAGATCAGCATCCAGACGAGTTTTATGAAGGCCTTTCCCAAGGCAATGGTTTGTTATACCGAGGAGATATGGATGAGGTGCGGAGTATTTGTTAATCCCAAGAAAAAGCACAGGAAGTATTCTGGTTGGATCTTTGATCGGGTGTTGCCCCTTTGTCTTATAAGCCTTTCTTCTGCCTTATTCAGGCGAGAAGTTTTTGAAGAAACGGGGAAATTCGATGAGGAATTGTTGGCCTGCGAAGATTATGATTTTAGTATTCGGCTAGCTCTAAAATACCCCGTTTATTTTCTGCCCAAACCCCTGATCATCAAACGAGGAGGGCACTCTGACCAGCTGTCACGGAAATACTGGGGCATGGACAGGTTCAGGGTCAAGGCTTTGGAGAAGGTGCTGCATCTCCAATTAACGCCTCATCAGAAACAACTTGTCAGGCAGGAGATAGTGAGGAAGTGTCAGATACTGGCAAACGGTTTTGAGAAAAGAAACAATAATACTGAAGCTCGAAAGTATTTATCGCTTATAGATAAATACAGTCCAAAAGAGCAAGGTCAAAAGATGGAGGAGAAATGAAAGTTTTGGAAGCCATTCAGAAGAGACGGAGCGTAAGGAAATATAAAGAAGACCCCATTCCTGAAGAGGTTCTTTTGCGCGTGCTTGAGGCTGCTCGTCTAGCTCCCTCCGGGAAAAATTTTCAGCCCTGGAAGTTTATCATAGTCAAAGACAAAGCATTGAAGAAAAAGCTAGCCGAGGCATCTGCAGGGCAGTTTTTTATCGCCAGGGCACCGATCATAATCGTTGGATGCGGATTTCCTGATAATTGTTATGCTCGTATGGGACGCTACATGAAATCTTGGTCTGTAGATGTCACCATAGCTTTAGAGCATCTTATCCTTCAAGCACAGGAAGAGGGGCTTGGGACATGCTGGATAGGTTCTTTTGAGGAAGAAGAGGTTAAAGCAATCCTGAATGTCCCTAAAGAGGTGAAAGTCCTGGCGTTAACACCCTTAGGCTACCCGGATGAAATTCCCCGATTCCGAGGAAGAAAAAGCCTGGATGAAATCATCTCCTTCGATCGATATTAGAACCAGTAATTCAGCCCCAAAGATATCTGGTACGAGCTGAGGTCAAACGGTTCAAAACCAGAAGGGTCTTCTTTTATACTTATGAAACC
>Ga0209636_10000435_pt1 | contig 40241 bp, 43 predicted proteins | sample DeeMarSWOR152_54_FD_187464 | JGI IMG/M metagenome (GOLD analysis project Ga0209636, IMG submission 187464) | Marine sediment microbial communities from White Oak River estuary, North Carolina - WOR-1-52-54 (SPAdes) (version 2) | ecosystem: Environmental > Aquatic > Marine > Intertidal zone >... | reverse complement strand
AGATTATGATCTTAATTTTTCTATAGTAAAGGTAGATTTTAATGGAAATCTTACATGGTATGAACAATATGATTTATATGGTTATGAATACGCTTGTTCTTTTGATAATACAACTGATGGTGGATATTTCTTATCAGGAACAGGTTCAATAAATGATACATATCCTGATGATGACAATGTTATTTGCATGATGAAAGCAGATAGTAATGGAGTTAAGCAATTGCAAAAGATTTTCGATGGCTCTAAAGCAGATTTTTGTAATGCTCGTGGTTGTTGCCAGACAAACGATGGTGGTTATATGATAGTTGGTACGACAGAATCATATGGTCCTTATGGAAACTGGGATATTTGGCAGATAAAAACAGATGCAAATGGTAACAAGGAATGGGAAAACTTTTTTGGAGAACCAGGTTGGGATATGACTTGGAGTATGCAGAATACTTCAGATGGAGGATATATTTTATTAATTGATTATAACCAAGGATTTGTCGATGATATATTGTTGGTAAAAACTGATGAAGATGGTAATGTTATCTGGAATTATCTAATTGTGCAGACGGGTCGTCATCAACCTATTTTTATTGATGAAACAGATGATGGCGGATATATTATTTGTGGTAGGACTGGTAATCCTGATGCTAAGACTACTGATTCATTTCTTTTAAAGGTTGGGCCATTTGATAATGAAAGACCTTCAAAACCCACGATAGATGGTAAATCAAAAGGTGAACCAAATGTGAACTATACTTTTACTGCTAGCTCTACAGACCCCGATGGAGACACTCTATCATTTATGTGGGATTGGGCTGATGGTAACACTACTTTAACTGATCAAGTAGAAGTATCCTACTCATGGGCTAAGAGAGGGAATTATACTATAAAAGCAAAAGCTATAGATGAACACGGTGGCGAGAGCGAATGGGAAACATTCGAATTTAAAGTACCAAGAACATATAACCACCCGTTTATACTACGTCTGTTTGAATGGTTCCCAAACTTATTCCCTATACTGCGACATCTGATGGGGCTTTAGAATAAGCCCACGATATTCTCTCCTTTTTTTCTTTTCTTTATATATTCCAAGTGTTCAAATCCTTTACACTACACTAATTTTTAATAATAATTATAATATGTTCCGTAAATGGAGAAGTATCATGCATTATAAAGAAATAAAAGCTGATTCTTTATTAAAAAAAATAACAACACAAGACAAGCTATTTAATGGAAGCTATTCAATTGATCCATATCAAAACTGTGAATTCGGTTGTTTTTATTGTGATTCTTCTATAGATAAAACAATTTTTGTTAAAACAAATTCTGCTGATTTGCTTAAAAAAGAGATGAAAAAAATAACAAAAGGTGTAATAATTGTTGGTTCTGTTAATGATCCATATCAAAATGTAGAAAAAAATTTTAAAATCACTAGAAGTCTACTCGAAATTATTAAAGAAAAAAATTTTTCTTGTCATATTTTAACAAAATCAGATTTAATTCTTAGAGACATTGATATCTTGACTGAAATTAATAACTGTACTGTTACAATAAGTATTATTTCGTTAAAAAACTCTATTTTTAAAATTTTTGAAAAGAATGCACCTTCCACTGAAAAAAGATTAAATGTAATGAAAAAACTTTCAGATAAAGGAATTAAAACGGGATTAGCAATATTACCGATTCTTCCATATTTAGTTGAAGAAGAATTTGAAAACATCATAAAATCAGCAAAAAAACAAAAAGCACAGTATATTTTATACAAACCACTTGAACTAAAAGGTGACCAAAAAACCTTATTCATGGATTTATTGAAAAATTATAGAATTGACCTTGTAGATAAATATAAAAAATTGTACAAAAATAGCTATTTACCAGATAAAAAATATATATTTCAAATAAATAAAAGCTTAGAAAAATTGTGTAGAGTTTATAATCTAAAATATCAACACAATTAATAAATAAATAAAAGTCATAATTAATCTGTAAAAATATGAACTATGAATTTCGGAAAATTTTAGAAAAACAACATTATGGTATTGTTGGCAATCATTCAGCTGTTAAAGTTTGCCATTGGGTAAGACAAAGTTTACTTTTTAAAAGAGAATGTTATAAACAATCTTTTTATGGTATAAAATCACATCGTTGTTTACAAATGACTCCTTCAGTTAATCAATGTAATCATATGTGTCTTTTTTGTTGGAGACATCAAGGCTTTACTGAAAAAGATTACAAAATAATTGATGAACCAAGATTTATACTAGATAAATCTATTGAAATGCATAGAAAACTTATAACAGGATTTAAGGGTGATGAACGTTGCGATCAAAAAAAATTTAAAGAAGCAAACAACCCAAATATGTTAGCCTGTTCATTATCTGGTGAACCTACATTATATCCAAGGCTTGGTGAATTTTTTGAAGAATGTAAAAAAAGAAAAATTACAACCTTTTTAGTAACAAATGGAACAAACCCCAAAACTTTAGAAAATTTAGTTCCTCTACCTGATCAGTTGTATGTTTCAATAGTTGCACCTAATAAAGAAGTTTATAAAAAAATATGTTCTCCGTTGATTTCTGATTCTTGGGATAAAATAATTGAAACATTGGAATTATTACCATCTCTAAATACAAGAACTGTAATACGTCATACTTTGGTCCAAAATTGGAATATGGATGAAAAATATATAAAACAATACTCTAAACTAGATGAAAAAGCAAAACCTATGTTTATAGAACCAAAAGGATATGTTTTCGTAGGATATTCAAGAAAAAGAATGAATCTTTCAAATATGCCTTCTCATAAAAGTGTGTATGATTTTGGAAATGCTCTTGCAGATTATATAGGTTATAAACTAGAAATGGAAAAACCAGATTCTAGGGTTGTTTTATTATCAAGAGAAGAAAAAATGACAAGATTTGATAAATAAATTTTATATATTAAAAGATAAGAAAATAAGGTTAATGAGGTTTAATAAATACTTATGTATAATATTATTAATTCATATATGTTTATCAGTAATATATAATAATAACACTAATGCTCAGATAATTCAAAATTATATAATTGAAAAATCCTCAGATGCCCAAGAATATATAATTGAATTTAATGAAGAACCTCTTATAAGATTTAAAAATCTGTTAAAAATCAGATTAAAAAATGAGTTTTTTAATTTTTCAGAAAAAATTGCAAATACTTTTTTTATCAATATTATTCAAAAATATAAAAACCAGCTTTTATCAATTCATAAAAATGCAAAAGAAGACATATTAAAAATTTTAGGAAAAGATGATACATTCAGTGGAATTTTTCATAAAGAATTTATCAATGTATTTAATGGTATATCTATAAAAAATATTACATATGAACTTGTTCAAAGAATCAAAGATTTACCTTATGTCAAAACAGTTTTACCTAATAATAAAATTTCTATAGCCTTAGATGAATCAGTCCCTTTAATTAATGCAGATGATGTATGGAATACAAAAGACATATATGGCAGAAACATAACAGGTCAAGATATAAAAATTGCTATTCTTGATACAGGAGTTGACTATACCCATCCTGATTTAATTGATAACTATATCCAACAAGGAAGTTATGATATTATAAATAATGATACTGATCCAATGGATGATAATGGTCATGGCACTCATTGTGCTGGCATAATATGTGGAAAAGGTATTTCTTCAGATTTTCAATATACTGGTGTAGCTCCTGATGCAAAATTTTATGCGATTAAAATATTAGATGAAAATGGTGATGGGACTTTTGAAACTTACTTATTAGGAATGGAAAAAGCACTTGATCCAAATGGTGATGGTGATTATTCAGATCACGCAGATATTATTTCTTTAAGTTTTGGAACAGATGAACCAGGTCGTCCTGATGACCAGTTTTGTAAAATTGTAGATAATATGGTTGAATTTGGTGTAATAGTGGTAGCTGCCGCTGGAAATCGTGGACCGAGCTCTAATACTATAACATCTCCAGGTTGTGCTATTAAATCAATCTGCGTAGGTTCAACAGATAAACAAGATTTTATTGCTTCTTTCAGTTCATGTGGACCAGTTGAATGGGATGGACATTATTTAATTAAACCAGATATTTTGGCACCAGGAGTTAGTATCACTAGTACAAAAAATGGTGGTGGTTATGCTGTTAAAAGCGGAACATCTATGGCCGCCCCACATGTTGCAGGAGCAGCTGCATTAATATTACAAGCAAATCCAGATTATAACCCTGAAAAGATAAAACAGGTTTTAAAAGAAAATGCTGTAAATTTAGGTTGCAAACCAAACGTTCAAGGTAGTGGCAGAATAAATGTTTTAAATGTTTTCAAAGAAGATACACTATACATAGATGCACCTTCTGAAGTTACTGAATTTAAATGGTTCAAAGTAAACATCACAGATAAATATAGTAAACCAGTAAAGGCTTGGGTATTACTTACCTTCCCTTTTAATTTACCACGACTAAGATATGGATCTTCTGTTACATTCAAGGCGCCAATAATTTTATTAAATAACAAAGAAACATTAAAAGGTAAAATCTGGGCTTTTAAAATGGAAAGTGGTTATGAAATTATAAAAAAAGACATTTTCATAATAAATATTATAAAACAAGTCTAATCACTCATTAAATCTTCTCCGCCTGCAAATTGTAATTGAATCTGAGTGTAAATATCTTCAATACCAAAAAAATTTTCTTTACCTGTTGGAAAAACCTTGCTATGACTTTCAAATTCTTTTATTAAGTTAATTATTTTTTCGTTAATTTCTCTATAAATTGAAGCTTTTTCATTAATAATTGCATCATTTAATTTATCTGAATCCTCAGACCATTCTACTATTTGTTTTAATTCTTCATCTGATAACATATCTGCTTTACTAAGAATATTTATCTGAGAAAGACCTATTCTAAAATTTGTACTGATAGATAAAAGCAACTGTGATGCAAAACCGGAAGCTGTTTTTGCAAGAGCAGGATCCAAAATATAAGCAATAATAGATTTTTTTGGATTTAAGAATTTAATTATGTATTTACCTGCTTCTCTAAATGCAAAAAGCTCAAGTTGGCCAGGTGTATCCATTAAAACATATTCTGTTTTAAATGACTCAATACTTTTTTTCAAATCAGATGTGTTTAAAGCAAGCATGTCAGCACAAGCTATCTGTGCACCATTTGGTCCTAAACCATAGGTTTCCATAATTTCTTCAAGAGATATCCAATCTCTTATGTCAACATCAGGTTCATAAGGAAGATTTTCTGCACCAGGATCAAGATTAACAGTAATTGCATCAAGTTCCCTTAAATTCATCCATTGTTGAAAATCATAAGTTAATGTGGATTTACCAGAGCCTGCTGTACCAATAAAATAAACAAATATTTCTTCTTTCATGACTTTACATTCCACGTAAATAATCCATGTGTTTAACACGTTTTTGTATTAGCTCAGCTGTACCTATATCATGTCTTATAAAAATATGATCACCTTTTACAAAGGTTAATGCTTTTTCACATATTTTTTCAGCATTTAATAATGTATCAGATATACCAACAACAGCTAAAGATCTAGATGATGTAGTTTTAATATAATTATCTTCTTTATTAACAGCTGCATAAAAAAGTTTTGAACCTGTGGATTCAATACCTATTTCATCAATGAATATCTTTTCTCCTACCATACTTTTTTTACCATAACCCTCAGGAACAACATATTTACAAACAGTGGAATTATTTTTTATTTGTAGTTTTTTATTACTTAAAGTGCCTTCAAGCATAGAGTTACATATTTCTAAAAAATCTGATTCCAATAAAGGCAGTACATTCATTGCTTCAGGATCACCAAAACGCGCATTAATCTCTATAATTTTTGGTCCCTTTACAGTTAACATAAACTGACCATAAATTGGACCAATATATTTACATCCTTGTTTTTTTAATGCTTCTATGATTTTTTGTAGGATTGCAGCGCCTTCTTCATATTCACTTTTTGTTAAAAAAGGTAAAAGCCCATTAGCACAAGAATAGGATCCCATGCCACCCGTATTAACGCCTTTATCATCTGGTAAAAGTCTTTTATGGTCTTGAACCGCATGAAGTGGTAATATAGTATAGCCATCAGAAAAAGCCTGTAAAGTAAACTCTTCACCTATAGCTTTTTCTTCAATTAAAACTTTGGATTTTCCACCAATTTTTTTTTCAATTACTTCTTTTACATATATCATTGCTTCATCTGTGCCATTGAAATGATCACCAGATATTCTAACGCCTTTACCACCAGTTAAACCTATTGGTTTAATTGCTACTTCACTATCTAAATTATCAATAAATTTTTTTGCCTTTTTTACATCTGTAAAAGATTCATATTTAAGCTGACCTGGAATTTTATATTTTCTAAGTAGATTCCTCATCCACTCTTTATCTGTTTCAATTCTAGCAGCTTCTTTTGTTGGTGAACACGCGTTTATTCCTGCTTTATTTAGTTCATTAACAATTCCTACTTCAAGAGGTGCTTCTGGGCCAATTATAGCTAAATCAATTTGTTTTTCTTTTGCATAATTAATAATTTTATCAACATTTGTTTCCTTTTCTTGCAGATAATCTTTTGATAATTTTTTAATACCTGGATTTAAATTACTCATAACAGAATAAATAGTAGTATTATTTGAACGGGAGACAGCATCGCAGATAACATGTTCTCTAGCACCACCTCCAACGACCAGTACTTTCAATTATTTAACCCCCCTCAGGAATTTTTCAAAATACAATACCAATATTTAATCTAAACTATTTTTTCAAAAATTCACTTACTGATAAAAGAGGAATAAAACTTACATCAGCATCTTTCATTTTTTCTTCAGCCCCACTTTCACGATCAACAACTGCTAAAACTTCGTCAACAATTCCTTGATTTTCACGAATAATTTGGATGGTTTTAATAACTGATCCACCACTGGTGGTTACGTCTTCTATTATTAACACTCTTTTTCCTTTAACCTCTCCTCCTTCTATTTGTTTACCAGTTCCGTGCTCTTTTTTTTCTTTTCTAATAATTACATATGGTATGTTTGTTTCTAAAGAAAGTGCAACAACTAATGGTACTGCACCAAGCTCCATACCAGCCAAAACATCATAACCAACTGCATACTCTGCCATTGCTTCTGCTATTTTTTTTAATATCAAAGGATCAGTACTTGCTTTTTTAATATCGATATAATAATCACTAACTGCACCAGATCTTAAAACAAAATGACCAAATTGTATAGCTTTGCATTGTTTCAAAAGTTTAACTAATTCTTCTTTATTCATAAATCGGGGTAATAAAGGATAATAATTTATACTTTTACTTTTAAAACCATAGAAGATTAATAATTTTTTATTAAACCGGTATTTATGAGTAAATAAATTTTAAGTTAACTTTCATTTTTTGTTTTATTTGAAAATCTGCTAAATAAATTTATAGTAAACTAGGTTTATATTCAAAAAGTTAGATATCTAAAATGATAAGTTAGTTCGGAGTTTGAGATACTTTTAAAATTGAAGAGTTGAATAGTTAGTGTTTAAATTGGTGTTGTTATTTTTTATTCTTTGTTCAATTTTTTTAAGAAAAGTTTTAAATAAATAAATTTACTATTTTAAATTAATGAAAGACAAAAAAGAAGGATTATTATTAGCAGGATTAATGTGTATTTTATTTGCAATAATATTTAAATATTCATTTGATGAAACTGGACTAACTGATTTTTTTGAAGGTTTATTTATGGGATTAGCAGTTGTTTTTAATATTTCATATCTTATAAAAATAAGATTAAGTAGAGTAATTTAAAATTATTATAAAATATAAATCCGTACTTATATACATAAAAGTATTATATATAAGTTGTTACAAAAAAGGTTCGTAAAATTAACCAAAATAAAAAGAGTGTTAATCTAAATGAATGAATGGATATTTATTTCAATATATGTATTTTCAATATTAGTTATGATTGGAATTGCTTTAGTCTTAGGATATCGGATAAAGAATAAAGAAGGAACATTTAAAGAAACTGATTTTAGAGTTTTTTTTATTATTGGGATAAGTTTTTTACCAATAGGAATTATTTTCTCATCAGTAATACACCCAGCTTTCATTAGTTTTCTAGCTCTTAGTATTATTTATATGGCGATTGGTCTTGCTAACCTAGATAAATGGAAAACAACATAAAAAATTAATCATTTAAACTATAATTAGATTAGTGTTTTGCTCAATAAATACACATTTTGCACAATAATTAAAGTTTTAAAAATCATTAATATTATAGTCAAATACATTATAAATCTAATTTGTACATAATTATTTTTTTCTTATCTTTTTTTTTATTTTGTACTAAATTAAATTAATAAATTTTTTAATTATTAAATACATAAAATTTATCATAATATTAATTGGAGGATGAATTTATGAAAAGGATGTTTCAATTGATAGTAATTATAAATTTAGTTTTAACAGGCTTTGGAACAACAGCAATATCAAATTCTATGACAAAAATAAATTCAAATGTTTTAACATATAATGAAGATACAGAATATTGGGGGCTTCTTATTGGTGTTAATGAATATTATGATTATCCAGAAGACAGTTTTATTGAAAATAAACTTGTTGTTGAACGTCTATACAATACTTTGATTTGTTCTGATTTTTGGCAAGAAGATCATATCAAAATAATTATCGGTAAAGATGCTACACGTAAAAACATAATTAATGGATTTAAATGGCTTGAAGAAAATGATGATGAAGATGACGTTTGTTTTATTTTTTATGGAGGTCATGGAATAATAAGCCTTGAGCTTTTTCCACCGTTTGATGAAGATGATAGATATGATGGATGGCTTAGCACATATTGGACTAGTAAATTGACTTCAAGTCATTCACTTCTTTTAGCTCTTTTGGGGCTTTATATAAGCTCAATATCTGATGATAAATTTAATAATTTATTGAGCAAATTAGATTCAAAAGGTATTTGTGTTTCTATTTTTGCTTGTCAAGGAGGAGAATTTGATGATCCCCCTATAAAAAACCTAGCTATACCCTCTATTCACGAAAAATTGTTTATGAAAACCGAACAATTTTACAATAAATTTTGTGAGAATCTAAAAGATTCAGGTCGGGTTATTTTGATGCCTTGCGAAGAAGATGAGGGTGTAGATGGAACATGGTTTATTGATTTTCTCATACAAGGTTTTCAGGGATTCTCAGATGTAAACAATGATTATTTATGTACAGCTGAAGAAGCTTTCAATTATTCAGCTCCTTTGACAACTGAGTATTCATCAAAATACACTGCCTTTCCAACTTATCCTTCAATATTTGATGATTATCCTGGTGAGTTAGTAATTACACAATCTGAGTTACCTCCTTCAATTCCTGAATCATTTACAAATCTACCAACTGGTGAAATAGCAAAATCATATAATTTTAAAATAAAATCAATAGATCCAGATAATGATCTAATTCGATATTATGTTGAATGGGGTGATGGAACCTACGAATATTCTGATTTTTATTCATCTAATGAAATAATTAATTTGTCACACTCGTGGGAAGAAGAAGGGGTTTTTAATTTCTATATTTATTCAGAAGATATTCACGGTTCAAGAAATATTTTTCCTTATAAAGATGTGATAATGATAACTGATGAAAACGAGATAGATCAGATACAATTAAATGAATCATATTACAGTTTCTATCCAGTATGTGATAATATTCAGGTTGGACAATCCTTTAAACCTCAAATGAATTACATTTCAAAAGTAGCAGTTCCTATATTTTCAAGAGCAAACGATCCTGTATACTTATATATAAAAAAGAATATAGATGATGAAGAGAGTTTAGCAGAAGCTTGCATTTCAGTCCCACCAACGATTAACGATTTTTCAAAAGGTGTCTATAATTGGGCTTTGTTTGATATTCCAGATTTATATGTAGATATAAATGAGACTTATTACATTGTCTGTAAAACTAATTTTTTCTGGCAAGGACAACAACGTAATTTGTGGGCGTGTAATTATGAGGATGTCTATCCATATGGATATCTATTATATTCTACAGATTATGGTGAAAATTGGGATTACTGTTTAAAAGAGGATTTCTGCTTTGTTATCTATGGAAAATAATTAAAGTACAAAACTGGTAATAGTCAGATAATATTACTATTTATTTTGCAAAGCTGAAGAATCCAAAGGATTAATAAAATTTGGAATCTTGATCTATTTTTATTATTATATTGAATATAATCAAATTGAATATTTCGTATATCTTAAAAACAATTATTTGAATAATATAAACATTGAAAACTAATCCATGGTTACATTTGGAGTTTGCCGAACGAAAACAAACATTATATAAATAATAAAAAAATAATTATTAATATTAAACATGACAAAAATCACTATAGATATGCATACATTTAAAGCTCTTGCCTCTGATACAAGATTAGATATCTTAAAGACTTTGGATGGTAAAAAACTAAGCCTTAACGACATCTGTAAAGCAACAAATTTAAACAAGGCAACTTTACATGAGCATTTATCAAAATTATATGAAGCAGGTTTAGTTAAAAAGAACGAGCGAGAAGGACATAAATGGGTATATTATAAACTTTCATGGAAGGGAGAAGGTTTATTACATCCAGAAAATACAAAAATTGTTGTGATGTTTAGCATCACATTTATCTCTTTATTACTAGCTGTTATGCTACTTGTGAATTTTGCTCAACCAATAATTTTGGGAATGGCTGAAACACATGGAGATACCACATACATATACAAAGCGGAAAATGAAGGTATTCCTCTAATTTATAGAAATTATAATTATGAATATCTAGGTGAGGTTGATGCAAGAGAAAAAACAGTGGGAAATATAACATTAGAATTACAGATAAAAGCTCAAATTAAAAATGGTATTGGAAATACTTATGAAGATGATCAGATACAATGGGTAACACCATCTAATTCACAGATTGAAAATAATCAGTATTTGCTCTTTAATTGGTATTATTATAATAATCTTGGTTCAACAAATGATTCAAACTATGAAAAGAATGTTACAGTTAATGAAACAAGAGATTATAATAACACAGATAATATAACAAATGGTTATGAAGATGGTAGACTACTAGGAGACTCATATAGTTTTTATCCATTGATACCAGAGATGATAGCTACGGTTCAGGATCCAATTTTACTATACTCAGCAATTTTTTGCATAACGTTCTTTGCTGCATCATTTGTATTATCTACTTGGAGATTTTTGAAAAATAGAAAATCAAAATTATAATGTTATCCATTTTTAATTTTCATGAATTGCATTATTTGATTTTAAATTTAGAGATATTATCTGTTTCCTCGTTTTCTTCAAGAAAATCAAAGAGGGTTTTCTGCATCCTCATCACCAATTAACTATATTAAAGACTAAGTTAAATATCTTTTTATATTGAAAATCTTTATATTTTTATTCAACTAAAAATTAAATAAAAATGGGTCTGCTGAGATTTGAACTCAGGTTACCAGCACCCCAAGCTGGAAGGATTGCCAAGCTACCCTACAGACCCAGAGTTAAAACCTACATTAGTATTTCTATAGAAAAACTTATTCTTGTATTTTTGGAAAGATTTAATAGAATTCTAATCATCAGAAATAACTCTTATGGATTCAACCACTCTTGAAATATTTGGATTAATTGCAGGAGCTATAACATCAATGGGTTATTTACCACAAATATATAAAGGTTATAAAACAAAAAAACTTGATGATGTTTCATATTATATGCCAGGGATTTTAGCAATTGGTATGTTTCTATGGTTTGTTTATGGTATTATTTTAAATGCCATTGCCGTTATTGTTGCTAACATTTTTGGTGTTAGCTGTAGTATTTTGTTAATAATAATGAAAAAAATATACTCCAATGCTTAATGTTCTAATGTTGCATGACGACTACGCATTATATCTTCAGTTTCTTTTTTACTATGAAGTAAATCTGCAACAAATCCATCAAGCAAAATCCATACACTAGCTTCAAAAAGTGTACCAAGTGGTGCAAATTTCTTCCTTTCTTCTTCATTACATGAAGATGCAATAAAAAGGGAAACATCAGCAAATTTTGCTATTTCTGATTTCTTTTTCCCAGTTATTGAAACAACATTTGAACCAATTTTATGGGCAATTTCAGCAGTCATAACAGCAGGTATTGTTTCACCAGATCCTGAAACAATGATAACAAGATCGCCTTTTTTTACAGGTACAGTGATGGTTTCCCCAATAACAAAGGCTTGAAAACCAAGATGAATAAGTCTTATAGCAAAGGCTTTTGCTACAAGCCCTGATCTACCTGCTCCATAAACAAATATGCGGTTTGATTTGAAAAAAAGTTTTTTAACTTTTTCTATATCATCTGAAGAAACCTTACTTAATATTTCTTTTATCTTATTTTGAATGTATTTTATAGATTCATTGAAAACTTTAATTTCCTTCATTTAAATCTCTGATAAATCTCTATAATCTGCTATTTCTTTACCAGTTCTTTTCATAATAGCTTTTTCAACTTGTAATCTAATATATACTGCATCATGCTCAAGAAGTGGTGATTCAGATATAAGTGTAACATTGTATTTTTTATCCAATATTATCTCAATTAATGGAGCAAGAGGCATATCTCCCTTTTTTAAAGGAACATGGTAATATTCGTTACCATTTTCATAAAGAACACCTGTTACATGTATTAGATAATTTTTTAATCTAAGTGGTTTAAGTTTTTTGAAAATTTCTTCAAAATCTTCTCGTTTTTTAAGTCCTCCGTTGGTTCTTGCATGTATGTGGCCTAATCCAATAGCAGGAATTACCCCTTTTACTTTTTTACAGACTTCAAACACTTCATCTAAGCTTCCAAAAACTTTCTTCTTGCCCATTGTTTCTACGCCTAATTGAGCTTTTATTTTTTCTTTTTTAAAAACTGATTGTATTTTGCTAATGTTTTTAATTATTTTTTTTATTGCTTTCTTTTCAGATAAATCACCATAATATCCAGGATGAACAACAATAGTTTTAGCACCCATTTTATCTGCTAATTTAGCAGAAAATAAAACTTTATCAAAACTTAAATTGAGTTCATCCGAACTTCCAGCTAGATTTATATAGTAAGGAGCATGAACATGTAGTTCTACATCGTTTTCCTTTGCATATTCCTTCATAAACAGGGCTTCTTCATCCTCCATGACATATAGACCACGAACAAACTGAACTTCCATAGCATTTAAACCAAGTACTTGTTTAGTATAAACAAGACCGTCTTTATTTGTTCTACCTTTACATGATAATGGAATTCCTGCCTGTCCTATTCTTATCATAAACATATATCCTCCCTTCCCAATTTGGCTATTTATATCATACAAATTTAAATAAATTAAATCTTTAATATTAAATAAAGCCTTATGCTAATTCTTCTAATCTACTCATGATATTCCAAATAAGTGTTCTTCCATGAAGTGGAATATTTGGATCATTAGCTAGTTCATCTAGTTTTGATGTTGCTGTAGCAACCCTAACATCCAATGGATCAGATTCATTTAATAAAGTATTTTTAACATCCTCTGCGCCTTTTCTTATGTTTCTAGGAATTGAGTTATCTTCATGAAGCATGATTAATCCTTCGCAAACTTGTGCAATTTTATCTGTAAGTGACATTGCTCTCACCATTTTTAGTTCAGCACTGTATAATTGATATAGATAAAAATATTTGGGATGATTTAATTCTCTAAATAATTAGTATTTAGAAGCTTTATAATATCTGAAGCTATGTTTTTACCAATACCCCGGATTTCCATTAATTCTTCCTCTGTTGCATTGGCAATATCTTTTATGCTACCAAAATGTAAAAGAAGTCTTTTTGCAATTACAGCAGAAACATTTGGCAAACCTTCTATTAAAAACTGTTGTCTTTCTTTGACAGACATCTGTGGTTTTTCCCCACGAACAGCAACTGATTTTTTTTCTTCTCTTTGTTCCCTTCTTGCTATAACATTTAAAAGATTAGCTGTTTCAAGACTATCTTTGGTGGTTAATATAGGAATACCATAGTCAACGGTGATTGAAGCCAAACTTCCAAAAATAGCATTATGACTAATATTTCGTTTTGTCAGAAGATTTTCGCCTTCTAAAATTAATATAGGACGTGAGTAAGTATCTCTAAGTTGTGTTATCTGTTTGAATAGTTTACCATCAATTAGAGATTCTAAAAAATCATCAACATTTTTTCTTTCAACACCTATTCTTGAGGATAAAATATAGTCTCCAATATCTAACTGTTGCGGTTCAATAGAAATTCCCTTTAAGGATAGATTTCTAACCACATTAGATCGATATTCTCTATAATCAACAATTATTTTTACTTGTTTCTCACTTTTATTATAATCTGTTAGAGTCATCTGATTTAAATCTGGTTTTGAAACCTTAGAATAAAGTGTTTCAGCATCCTCGATTTTTTTACTTAGTTTTGAGCGTATTAATTCAAGTTCATATCTCATCTGTTTTTCTTTTCTTTTAGAAGCCCAATAATAACCCTCATCAGGTGTTGATTTAGTTATTAAAATTATAACTTTACCTGCTGTTTTACGACCAGTCCTACCCCTTCTTTGAATAGCTCTTATTTCAGAAGGTATAGGTTCATAAAAAACAACTAAATCTGTGGAAGGTATATCTAAACCCTCCTCTGCAACAGAAGTGGCTATTAGAACATTGTATTTCCCTTCTTTGAAACTATTAATTATTTTAGATTGTTCTTTTTGGGTTAAACCTTTATCCCCATTTTTTAAGGCTTGACCAATAAATCTTGCTGGTTTTGCTTTTTTTACATTTTCTAAAAGTTTTGATATAAAAGCTGATGTGTCACGATAATGTGTAAAAACAATAATTTTGGAATTGGGTTTTAAATTTAACTGTTGTTCAACAATTTTAGCTATCTCTTGAACTTTAGGATGTTCTGTATTTAGAGATTTAATATAAGCAAGTGCTTCTATTATATTCTTATCAGAAATTACAGCCTTAGAAGCCTTACTACCTCCTTTTGAAACCGCCTCTTGACCAATTCTTCGAAAATAATTTTTTAATGCATTTACCCCTTGTGTTTGTATTAACTCAAGCGCATAATGTATCTTAATAGCTTCACTTTGTATGGAAGCGGCTTTGAATAACATTTTTGGGGGTTTAACATTCGATCTAATTTCTTCTTGAATTTTTTTCTGTGCATCTAAAAGATTTTTTCGATTTATTAAAGTAACTGATGATGTTTCAATAAACTCTAAGTTTTTTAAAATTTTCAACCTTTCAGACAATGCTTTTCTAAGTAGTTGTATAGTATAGGCAAAATCGTTGGGTAAATCCACTTCTTTCCAAGTTATTTCTAAATCATAAACATAGGGTTTAACATCTGGGTCGTATTTTGTTCTTATTTCTATATTACTAATATTAAGATTTTTACAAATCTCTAAAATCTTTAAAACATCGTTACCAGGAGAAGCTGTCATACCTAAAACTAGTCTATCTTCACTTTGTTTCTGATACATATCTGAAACAAAAACATAAGAATAATTTCCAACTGCATGATGACATTCATCAAAAATAATAAAAGAAACATCTTTCAGATTTAATCTTTTAGATAAAATATCATTTTCAATAACTTGAGGAGTTGAAACAATTATCCTACTTTTTTCCCACAGCTCATGTCGTTTTTCTGGTGAGGTTTCTCCAGTAAAAACAGCAATAAATTTATCTTCAATTTTTATAAATTGTTTAATAAATTGTGCATGCTGAATTACCAATGGTTTTGTTGGTGCTAAAAATAATATCTTTTTGTTTTCTTTTTTAAGTTTTCTTGCTATCATAATTAATGCTATTATAGTTTTACCAAGTCCGGTAGGTAATACTATAAGTGTATTGTTTTTACTAGAAGAGTTTGCTATATTAATCTGGTATTCTCTGCGTTCAATTTTATTTACCTTTATAAATTCCTCATTAATGTACACAAATAACAGAATATAATTAGGTATTTTATTATATTTGGGAGTTTATTGAAAGTAATGAAAATAATTCAAAACCGTTATATTAATGTTAAACAATTATGTATATTATGCTCGGATTAACCTTATTTGGATTTGAGCTACCATTATGGTTAATTTTTATTATTATTATTTTAATAGTAATTATTGCTTGGAAATTTGTTAAATTTGCTATTAAAGTTTTATTGATTTTAATTTTTTTATTTATTATTTTAGCAGTCCTTGATTATTTTAATGTATTTAATTGGATTCTAGAAGTATTAAATGCTATTATTTTTTAGTTATCTCTTGTGTTAAATGATATATAATAAATTTCTTTATCTACTAATTCTAGCTTTCCAAAATTTTTTTTATTTGGTATTAAATCATTATATTCCAGCATAATTCTGCCTCTCCCAAAAACGTCAAATAAAAAAGCATTATTTATAGTCTTTTATGCAGGTGATTATTGAATTGGATATGTTTTTTCATTAATAAATATATTAAAATTCAAAAAAGGTTTTCAGTTATAAAATTGTATAATTTGATATATGTCTGGTTATTTATTTGTAACATAAAGTTCTTTAATTAGATATTTTCTTATTTCAAATGTTTTTATAAGAAACTCCTATCAAAAACAATTTCAGAAGATGGAATTGTGAAATAAATGGTTGCACCAGTTCCTTTACCATGACTATCTGCCCATATTTTTCCATTATGTTTTTCAATGATATTCTTACAAATTGTAAGACCTAGACCGGTTGAATCCAACTTATGTCTTGATTCATCTGTTTTATAAAAATCATCAAATATCCGATTAACTTGTTCTTGTGTAAGACCAACTCCTGTGTCTTTCACAGAAATTTGAACAAAATGTTCTGATTCCTTAGTAACATTTTTAGATTCAAATGTTAATATTCCACCTTGCTTTATCATACTATTTATCGCATTTGATATAATATGATCAAATACTTGAATCAGTCTGTTTTTTTCAGTTTTTACAAAAACATTTTTATCGATATTGTTTTGAACTTTTATATTACAACTTTTAAAAACAACCTCATATTTTTTATATAATTCATTTATAATATCACTTAAATTCTCTTTTTTTAATAATAAATTTATGGAGCTCAATTCAGCTAATTCTCTAGTGTTATTAACAACACGACATATATATTCAACGTTTCTAATACAAGTTTCAACCATCTCTTTAATTTCTGGGTTTTTAACTCCTTCTTTTATTAATGGAAGAAGTGTTTTAAGTGGAGTTAAAGGAGTACCAAGATCGTGACTAAGATTATCAATAAACATTGATTTATGTATGAGTAACTTATTTACTTCAACAGTTCTATCAATAACTTTTTGTTCTAGATTTTTATTAAGTTCATTTAGTTTTTTTTCAGTTTCAACAAGCTTTTGTTCAAGTTTTTTTAATTTTTCAGTTTTTTCTTCAAGTTCTTCTTCGTCTATAAAAGAATGATCTTTCATTTACTCATCCCAATCCAATATCCTCTATAATTTTATTATATAGATTACAACTATTAAAGCTTTTATAGTTTGAAGTTTATTACAATAGATTTTAATATAGAGATAATTATATAATACAATAAGATGAGTAATCGCGAGGATTTTAAATCATATATTCCTTCAAATAAATCTATACCTGAACTAACTATAAAAGCAATTTTAGTTGGTATTTTACTTGCAGTTATTTTAGGTGCAGCTAATGCTTATTTAGGATTATATGCTGGTATGACTGTTTCTGCAATTATTCCTGGTGCTGTTGTTGCTTTAGCTATTTTGAAACCTTTTAAAGGAACTATTCTTGAAGTTAATCTAGCTACAATGGGTGCCTCAGCCGGAGAATGTGTAGCAGCAGGAGTGATATTTACTATCCCTGCAATTATTTTACTTGGTGTATGGACTGAGATACATTATCTTGAAACAACTATAATATCTCTATTGGGTGGCATTCTTGGTGTACTTTGGATGGTACCTTTACGTCGTGCACTTGTAGTTAAAACAGATCTTCCTTTTCCTGAAGGAATAGCTGTTGCTGCGGTTCTAACGACAACTGTTGGGGGCGAAACTGCTGTTGAAAGAAAAAAGGATGGTGGAATAAGTAGTATATGGCTTTTGATTGGAGCTTTAGTTTCCGGTTTATATAAATTAGGCGAATCAGCTCTAAATATTTTCAGCGGAACTATTGAAAGCATTGGTAGTATCGGTAAATATAATATATTCGGAAAAATAAGAGAAGGATGGTTATACGGTGGTTTAACAACATCACCTGCTTTATTGGGTGTAGGATGGATAATAGGACCAGAGATTGCTTCTTATATATTGGTAGGAGGTTTGATAGGTTGGGTTATAATAACTCCGCTTGTGTTACTTACAAGCGGTATGCCCGCTGGTATAGTAACACCAATGGATGGTTTCTTTTTTGTTTGGAGTGAACAAATAAGGTATATTGGGGTTGGGGCAATGTTAATTGGTGGACTTTGGGCAATATGGAAAATAAAAACTAACCTTGCAGATAGTGTTAGAGAGGCGGTTATTGGTATAAGAGTTGGACAGGTAAAAACAACAAAAAGAACAGATCAAGACCTTAGTTACAAATTGGTTTTTACTCTTATTGTGTTAATGACTATTCCTATATTTATTGTTTATATGTGGCTTACCAGTATGATTGAGTTTTCGATATTAATGGCTGTTATTACTATACTATTTGCATTTTTAGCAAGTGCTCTAGCTGGTTATTTAACTGGATTGGTTGGTTCATCAAATTGCCCGATTTCAGGAGTAACGGTAACAGTATTACTTATTGTAAGTCTCGTAATGTTGATTTTAGGTGTAACCAGTCCAGAAGCAATGGCTATAGCAATTTTTATTTCAGCAGTAATATGTATTGGGGGCTCAATATCTGGTGATCTTCTACAATCAATGGCTTGTGGGCAGATGTTGGGTGCAACTCCAAAGAAACTACAAATTTCTATGACTTTTGGCGTAATTGCTGTTTCACTTGTAGTGGGGCCGGTGATAGGAATTTTACATCAAGCATATGTAATTGGAAGTGCAAAACTTTCAGCACCTCAAGCATTTTTGATGAAAGGAATAGTAAAAGGAGTATTAGGCGGAGAGATGTTATGGCCTTATATAATTGTAGGAATGGCTTTGGCGGTGGTACTAATACTGATAAATCTTCCTGTATTGCCCGTTGCAATTGGAATTTATTTGCCATTTACATTATCAATACCAATATTTGCTGGTGGAGTAATTAGGCATTTTACAGATAAAATGTTAAAGAAAAAATATGGTTCAAAAGAAGAAGAAATATCTGATTGGGAACTAGCAATAAAGCAGACAGGAGTGAAACCAAAAGAAAAGGTAATTAGAACTGGTTTATTATTTACAGCAGGTCTTGTTGCTGGAGAAGCTCTTATGGGAGTTTTCATAGCTCTTCTTTTTGTCATGGGTATAAAATTAAATGTTTTTGATACTGCACCTTGGTTACCTGGTTTATTAGTATGGTTATACATTGCAGTATTATTAGCTTATATTCCAATTAGAATAGTAGTAAACAAGAAGAAATGATAAACACATTTTTTTTTTATGATTCTAAAAAATTTTTTCAGCTAGTTTGTTTGTAATATTAAATCTAAAATAACACAATATATTTATATGCAATAAATGATAAAATGTTGCGAGGAGAAATTAAATTATAATTTAAAAAGGGGATATGGGAAAGCTTAATTTAGAACAAAGTAAAAATGCTTCTAATACAAACACACTTGATGAAATAGATGATTTATTTGAGGAAATTAAAAAGTTTGAAAAACAATTTGAAAATTTTGTTATTAACAAAATTGAATTAGATAAAGAACTGATTGATGCTGAAACTGAAACTTTAGAGGAATTTTTACCTGTTGAAGATACAGATGAAATAAATAAACCTATATTCGAGGATGAAGTTAAAAATTTAGAGCCTAAAACTGATATTAAGGATGAGTTTATTAGGAAACCAATAAATCCCGTTACTTTTAGATTTAGGTTTAATAATGAAGGAAAACTTGAAAATTTAGACATTAAAAAACGTAAATTAAAAATAAAATCTAAAAAGTCTTTTATCTTGAAAAGAATAAAAATTAGAAAAAAAGAAAAAAACGAATCTGAAGAAATAGAAGAAATATCAAGGTTTTCAAAATTAAAAGCCGGATTAGCTAAACTAAGAAGAGTTATCCCAAACAAGACAACGAAAGTTGAAAATACTGAAGAGCTTGTAAAAGAAGAATAATTTTTTATATTATGATAATTAGGTTAGTTTTGCGACTCTAATATTTATTAAGAAATTTTCAATTGATGTTTTAAATTTTTAATTATTTTTTTAGCTTATATTTTTTTAATTTAGTTTATAATACTCTTTATATTTGCTTAGTTATTTAAAAAACATTTAATAAAGCGTTTTTCATTTCAAAAAAGACAATCTATGGATAGAAAAATCTATAATTATGTGGATATAGAAAAAAAATGGCAAAAAAAATGGTTTGAAAAAAAAATTTTTGAATCAAAAAGGAAATATAATAAAAAATTCTTTATTCATTTTGCTTACCCTGGTGTATCAGGTTATTTACATGTTGGGCATATGAGAGGATTTACTTATTGTGATGTTATTTCTAGATATAAAAAAATGATAGGATATGATGTATTTTTTCCTGCTGGTTTTCATGCTTCAGGAATACCATCTATAGGATTTGCAAAAAAAGTTGAACGGAAAGATCAAGTGACCATAAAATCGTTAAAAGAGAATGGATTAACTAATAAAGATATCGAGAAATTGAAAAATCCATTTGAAGTTGTTAATTATTTCAGCAAAGTTTATGTTGAAGATTATTGGAAAAGATTTGGTTTTTTAATTGATTATTCAAGATTGATGAGCACGATAAGTAAAGGATACAATAAATTCATAGAATGGCAGTTTTACAAACTAAAAGAAAATAACTTACTTTTACAAAAACCACATTTTGCTCCTTTTTGTCCTAATTGTGGTCCAGTTGCAGTAGATAAATCAGAAACTGACATATTAAAAGGAGGTTCAGCAGAAATTCTTGAATTTACAACTATAAAATTCAGAATGAACGATGGAACTATATTACCTGCTGCAACTCTTAGGCCTGAGACTATTTTTGGTGTTACTAATATGTGGATTAATCCAGATGTTGAATATGAGAAAGTAGAAATAAATAATGAAACCTGGATTTGTTCAAAAGAATGTGTAAATAAAATTTCATATCAAATAGATAATGTTAAATTACTTAATGAAAAAGTACTTGGGAAAAACTTAATTGGAAAAACTTGTAAAATACCATTGGTTGAAAGAGAAGTTCCTATACTCTCAGGATCATTTGCTGATCCAAATGTTGCAACAGGCATTGTTATGTCTGTGCCTGCTCATGCTCCATATGACTGGATCGCCTTAGTTGAATCTGGTGAAAATATTGATCCTATAACCATTATTGATGTTAAAGGATTTGGTACAAATCCTGCAAAAGAAGTATGCGATGAACTAGGAATAAAAAGTCAAAATGAAAAAGAAAAACTAGATAGGGCTACTGAGATTGTTTATAAAAAAGAATTTCACACTGGTTATTTGAAGGAAAAATGTGGAATTTATGCAGGAATAAAAATATCTGATATAAAAGATGAGGTCAAAAACGAACTTATTAACAAAAATAATGCTGTTATGATGCGTGAATTTTCAGAAGAAGTTATCTGTAGAAGTGGTGATAAAGTAGTAATTAAAAAGATACCTGATCAATGGTTTATAAAATATAGTGATAAAAATCTGACTGAGGAGTCAAAAAACCATGCAAGTTCTATGAATATCTATCCAAAAGAATACAAAGAAGAAATACCAAAAGTTCTTGACTGGTTTGATGACCGGGCATGTATAAGAAAAGGATCATGGTTAGGGACTGAGTTTCCTTTTAAAAAAGGTTGGATAATAGAACCAATTTCTGATTCAACACTTTACCCAGCTTATTACATAATATCAAAATACGTTAACGAAGGAAAGATAAAACCTGACGAAATGACCGAAGAATTCTTTGATTACATATTTTTAGGAAGAGGTAAATCAAAAAATAAAATATGGACGGAGATAAAAAATGATTTTGATTATTGGTATCCAGTGAATATAAATTTAGGAGGGAAAGAGCATAAAACCGTTCATTTTCCAGTTTTTTTAATGAATCATGTTGCGATAATGCCAAAAGAAAAATGGCCACAGGGTATATTTGTTCATTGGTGGGTCACTCAAAAAGGAAAAGAAAAAATAAGTAAATCTAAAGGTGGAGCAGAACACATAACAGAAGCAGCAACAATATATGGTGTGGATGCAATGCGCCTTTACTATACACATATCGGGTCACCCTTTGTTGATATAGAATGGGACACAGAGATTGTTACTAAATACAAAAATAGGATTGCAAATATTTGGAAACTTGTAAGACAAGTAGACAAAATTAAAGACAATACAGATGAAAATCTTGATAATTGGCTTAAAAGCATGATAAATAAAACAATAAAAAAAACACTTGATGCCTTTGAAATATATGATCTTCGAACTGTGACAAATGAAATATTTTTCGAATTCCAAAAAGATTTACAATGGTATATAAACAGAGGAGGGGCAAATATCAAACTACTTAAAAAAACCATATCAGATTGGATAAAACTCATGAGCCCTGTCACACCACATCTTGCAGAAGAACTTTGGAGCATAATTGGTGAAAAATCCTTTGTCACACTTGAAAAATATCCAGTTTTTAATCCAAAAGCAGTATTTGAAAAAGATGAAGTGGGTGAATATTTACTTTCAAAAGTCATTGAGGATGTAAATGAAATATTAAAAATCACAAAAATTAAACCAAAAAAATTGAATCTTTATACCTCAGCAAAATGGAAGCAAAAATTAATAAAAATAGCACTGGAACTGGAAAAAGAAAACAAATTTAACATGAACAATCTAATGAAAACAGCCGTTTCTGACCCTGAGCTTAAAAAACAAGTAAAAGATGTATCCAACTATGCAGGAAAACTTTTAAGTGAAATTAAAAAAATTAATGATGTTGACAGGAGAAGATATATGATACAACTAGATGAAAAGACATACATAGAAAATGCTTTGTCTTTCCTTGAAAAACAGTTAAATTCAAAAATAAATGTTTATTCATCTGATGATAAAAACATTTACGATCCAGCAAATAAAGCAAGATTTGCTACACCACTTAGACCTGCAATATACATAGAATAAAAAATCTTTTTATTATATATCTTATAAAAAAATGATGGATATTAATACAGAAAAAAATCAAAAAACATGGGATCTAATTGCAGAAAGTTTTGATAAAACAAGAAATAAACCATGGAAACAATGCATAAATTTTATAAAATCCTTAAAACACACAGACTCAGTAGCTGATCTGGGATGTGGCAATGGAAGGCATCTTATAATATGTGCAGAACATTACAAACAAGTAATAGGATTGGATATATCAAAAGAACTTCTTGGCATAGTTAAAAATAAATTATTAAAAAAAAATCTAAAAAATGCCGTTCTATTACATTCTGATGTAAGATATATACCAATAAAAGAAGAAACAGTAGATGCCATACTCTACATAGCATCATTACATAATATAAAAGGTAGAGAAAAACGTTTACAATCACTCAAAGAATTAAAAAGAATCTTAAAAAAAGATGGTAAAGCATTAATCAGTGTTTGGTCTAGATGGCAGGATAAATACAGAAAACTGTTTTTTAAAAAATGGTTTACCAAAATTAGTGAATCAGAATTCGGGGATATCGATATATATTGGAGACAACATGGTTTAAATATTCCACGTTTCTACCATTTGTATAGCAAAAAAGAATTTATAGAAGATATAACCAAAGCAGGATTAGTGATAGAAGAAATCGAATCAGTAAAACTAAGCTCGCAGAAACATCCTGATAATTATTTTGCAACAGTAACTAAAGGCTAGATAACTATTTAAATTGATAATGATTATTTTGGTGGTACGATAGCGATATATGAATCATCAGATAATAATAACATCTACAGAAATATTTTCAAGAACAATTCAGATAATGGAGGAATTGACTTTAGAAATCATCATTAATGTTCAAATACAATCAGACAAAATAATTTCATTTCTACTAAACCAGTATCAAATAATTTACCATTTCGTAATAAATGGGTAAATAATTATTATGATAATTGGATAGGTTTTGGACCTAAATTAATCTGGGGTAAATTGAATAATTTTTGGCTTTGGTTTAATATTGATTGGACTCCATCTCGAGAACCACATGACATATAAATTAAAAAAATTTTTTTTTCTTTTTAAACAATTGTTATGGAGAAGTTTATAAATTATTACTAGTTTCAATATTTGGAGAAAGGGAGGAAATTAAATGGTGAAATGTGCTAATTGTGGAAGAAAGTTATCCTTTTTTAAGTGTAGTGTTACTGTAGGTAGCAAAAATTTTTGCTCAGAGGAATGTGTTAATGAAGAACGTAGAAGAATATTAGAAGAATTAATGAATAATCCAAATGTAATAAAAATTAAATGCCCTTATTGTGAGAAATGGTTTCCTAGAGCAACCAAAGAACAATTTCGTGATAGTGCATTAGATAATTCTCTCAAATGGTTAATAGTTCCAGCTTGGGGGTTAGCCGGCTCAATAAAAAATAAACCATATGTTGAATGCCCCTTTTGTAAGATGAAAATAATGCAAGGTTAATTATAAAAAAACACCTAATCATAGTTGGGATAGATGATTTAAAATTGTAAGAAAGGGAGGAAAAAATATGAAAAAACAACTTATAGTAGTTGGAATAATTGTAGTACTTCTAACTGTTGGATTAAGTGGATGTAATGAAGAAACATCTGATAATTCTAATAATGATTTGGAGTCAGAAAAAGTAGATACATCTTTGTTAAAGGAGAAATTTGAAACAGCAATGAAGAGTATTGCATTTGACTTTGTAGATGAACTGCCCTCTACAAGTAGTGCCAATGCATATAATCATGATACTTCACAGACAGAAATAGATTATATTTTGAATTATAGTCAACCACAATTTGAAGCTCATAGGGATTTAATTTATAGAAACGATGACATTTGTAATAATTCTTATTATTACGATTATATAAGATGTAGAGACCACGTAATTGAAGGATTACAATATCTTGTTGATAAAGAGTATTACGAAGCTTGGAGTAGTCTTTTAGCTGCAGATTGCGACATCTTTGATGTTAATATGTATGGAGATATGTGGTGTATTCAATTTGGCTTTGAAAATGGAGTGGTAGATATATTGTTTGACATGGGTTACTGGGGAGACTATTTCGAATGGGGAGGTTAAATGAATAGAAAAATAAGTTTGATGGATTAAATGAAAAAACAACTAATAATAATTGGAATAATTGTTTTACTAATTACTGTTGGTTTATGTGGATGTGATGAATCATCACAAAAAAGTGGTATAACAATTACTAATATTGTAGCAACAACACATTGGATAGATGGTGGTAGACAAGAAAGCCATGAAGGTTTTTATCATGAAGCGTTTTCAGATATTCCTTTCAACGTAAATTATCAAATTCAAGCTACAGTTGTAAATAATGCTGGAAAGCAAATAAGTTTAAGGATTATAACGAATCTTTACGATGCCAATAATAATTTGTTATGGACTGACAAGGATAGTTTGACTCCTATATTTATTAATGATCTTCCCAATACATATAACAAAACTTTTACTAAAACTATATATGAAACTTCCTTAGATTATTTTTATTATGTTGAAAGATGCAATTTTGAGTTTGAAGTTTTAGAAATTTGAGGGAAAAAATGGCTGAATTAGATAATAAAATGATTAAAGTTATGAATGAAAATCCAGAAATATTATTAATGCTGTGTGCTAAAAAAAATTGGAAGGGAGAAATTGAAAGTGTGTTTATAGACCGATTAAATACATTATCAATTGGCGAACTTCCATTAGTTATAAATCGTTTAAAACCTTTAGTTGATGATATGATTGAAAAGTGGGAAAAAGCAACAAAAAAAACTTGGAATAATAAAAGCCCTATAAGAACAGGCAAATAATCATAAAATATAAACATAATGAAAAAAGATTTAGAAGAATAGGTTGAGGGAAAAATATGGTTGGAAAGGAATATTATAAAGATATGGAGAAAAGCGAAATTGTTGTTGCTAAATATTTGAATGATATGGGTTTTGATTGGGATAGTTTAAGGGGTGATCTTGTTGAATAGTATTTGGATGTTGAACCCGTATGTTTTTGATCTGGTTATTTTGGTTATGTTTTTTGTTTTAAGTTTTTTTGTTAATATATGGGTTGCTTTTTTAATTGTTGGTATTTATTTGTTTTTTCGTTATCGTAAAATCAAAAAGAAGGTTTAATATTTGGAACACAAGTTATATGTTTGGTAAATTTATTATCTGTTAATAATTAAAATATTACTTAAACAATAAATTATAAATACTAGAGATTATATAGATATTATTGTTATGTTACCTTTCGTTAGATAATAACGAAAGTGTTTTGTTAACCGTCGTTCATAATTGAACGGCGGTCGTAAATACTTTTTTAAAGTAATTTAAAATTATAAAATGTTATTAAGTGATAAAAATGGATAAAAAAGCCGTAATTGTGATTGATTGTGGATATTTTGAGATGATAAATAATTATTTCCAAAAGATAAAACATAAAAAATTATCTTTTGAAAAATTTTCTAAAAAATTATGTCATGATATGATTCATATTCGTACTAGGATTTATCATTCAAATCCTTATAAAAGCCCAAATCCAACAAAGGATGAAGAAGAAGCATATAGCAGAAAACAAAGATATTTTTATGCAATAAATAGAATTAAGAACCATGAGTTTGTACCTGTTGGTAGAGTTAGATTAGACAGTGTATATTGTCCAAATTGTAAACAAAATTTTGATATTAAAAGACAAAAAGGGGTTGATGTTGCTATTGCTTTAGATTTAGTGAAAATGTCTCAAAAAAGAGTAGCAGATGTTTTTATTTTAGTTTGTGGTGACGAAGATCTTTCTGATGCTATATCAATGGCTCAAGAAAATTTATGTAATGTTATTGTTTATTTTTGTTATGATAAAGATTATGGAATTTTTGGTAGTAAAAAATTAAATAATACTGCATCTGATAGAGTTCAAATGGATTTAAATTTTTTAGAAGAATGTTCTATGGATTAGTCAAATTATACGATAATTCAATAAATTTTTCTTTTATTTAACAATACTTAATAACAGAATTTTATTTTTATTCATGTTTTATTTAAAAAAGATTTAAGACTATTACCAAATTGGTTAATATAAAATCATTAGTCTTTAATGTTATACTGTTAAGCATAAACCTTTACATTGTTAAATTGAAATTAAAATAATAATTGTGGTTACTTTTTAGAAATGTTTTTAACAATAATTAAGATTTATTAATATTAAGTATAAGGGAGGAAAAAAATGATAGATAATAATAAAAAACCAAAGATTTATGGAATTATAGCTTTAATATTTATAAGTTTGTTTTTTATTTTTATAATAACTTTTACAAATTATTTCCAATATACTAAAATGGATTACGAAACTTATGCAATGTTTACAACTATACTTGGAGTAATAGTATGGATTTTTTTTATATTATTCATTGTTTTCACAATCCTTACTATTTTAACATATTATAAATTTAGAAAAAAAATTTCACCAATAAACAATGCAATAAAAGTAATATATGAAAGATATGCAAAAGGAGAAATTACAAAAGAACAGTTTGAACAAATGAAAAAAGATTTAGAAAAATAAATTAGATATAATTAATGTTTTATAAGGGTAAAAGTTGGTTATTAATCCTAGCTTTTACACATAAACATACCCATCCTAACCAATAAGTTTTATTTGTTTTACAGAGCAGAAAAAAAAGAAGAAGATATTGTTTTATGTTTCTTCGATTACTATTAAATAAGTTACAAAGGCATCTGCTGGCTGATGCAAGCAAAAATTCCATAGATAATCCTCAATCATCAAATTTGATAAATCGGGTATATAAGAAGAATTTATATATTCAATTGAAAGGTTTACATACTCTGCATTATTATATTTTTCAGGATCACATTCAGGACAATCATCAGGATCTCTGATTAATATTTGTTTGATTTCTCCAGTTTGAATATCTCCAGTTTGAATATATCCCTGTATTGCTAAATAATGAGGGGCAGTACATGACAAAAATGGATGTGCCCATGGGTCACAATAAATCATAGCTCCATATCCATTCTGAATTGCAACTTTTATATCATCTGAATCAGGTTTATGAATAAGATTAACATTGTAATAACCTGATAAACTTTGATCTGAAATCCAAATAGTTAAACCTTCTACTATAGATTCTGGAGTATTTCCACCCCAACCATCATCAGTTCCTGAACGATCAGCAATACATTCAATTAAATCATGTGCAACTGCTGGTTCACCATCATTTTCCGTGCTTTCCCATGTGTGATCATCTGCATGGTATTCAACCACTTTCGTATGAGAATCGTCATTAGAATAATAAGTATAGTTACCATTTGGTACTAAATCCCAATTATTTACTCCATCACCAACTGTTCCATCTTCATGTTTTGAATCTAAATACCACAATAGGTTTGCTGCTGCAGTTGGACCACACCATGTAGGTATTAATAATCCAATAAGAGGAATTCTAAAATACCAAGTCGGATCTTGTCTCTGATCAAAATCAGGTAAACCATGTGGAGAATAATCATTATAAATCGGAAGTTCAACTATCCGAGTAACCAGTGGTTCCTGAGATTCATCAGCTGATATTGTTCCTAATAAGAGTGTCGATGTTATTACCAGCCCAAAAACTATTACTATTTTAATTTTATGCATATCAATTCTTTTCCTCCTCAAATATATCTTTTTCAAGTTTTTAATAAAATATTTTAATTTAAATATTTCCTTAACAATTGTTATGTGCAACAAAAAGATAAAAAACAATAAATTAAACACCATTTATCTTTTTTAAAATTCTATTGGCTTCTTGTTTTATCAGGAGAAAAAAAGAAAAGAGGTTTTTTTTAGTGTTCTAAGATTCAATTAGATCTGTTCAAAAATAGGAAGTAATAGAATAAAAGGTCCAAACATAAATCCATATCTCATAATTTGTCCTTCAGGTGGATGACTATCATTGTATAAATATATGAATATGTGTATTGTACAAGGTCCTAAACCGAATATAAGATTGTTTAAACCTGTTTTAACTACCATAGTACTACCTAGAGGAATAGGATCAGGTAAGTCAATATCATATTCTTTAATACCAAAAAGACCGTTCGTAATAATATGAATATACCCTGTATTTTCATAAAGATAATCACTTTTTATTATGGCTGTGATACCAAATCCGCCTTTTATCAGAAAATTAATATATGCTGGAAGTGGCGGTTCTGTATTTAGTGCTTCAGATTTCTCATTGTTTATTGCAACTGCTCCTAGTCCAGATAGAACTAAAATACTTACTACTAAAAATGGTAATATTTTTCTCATATTTTGGTCCTCCCTATGGAAAAGGTATGAAGTATTTTGATTTAAACCTTATGATAAAAAAGTTTGTTAACAAAATAATATAAAAACAATATTATAGTAAAAACAACAGATATTGATTTTTATTCATGGTTTATTTAAAAAAGATTTAAGACTATTACCAAATTGGTTAATATAAAATCATTAGTCTTTAATGTTATTCTGTTAAGTATGAACCTTTACATTGTTAAATTGAAATAAAAATAATAATACTGTTTTTGGTTAAGGTTTATTATTTTTGGTTAATATTTATTAACATTAGTGTATTTTTTAGATTAAAAATTCTAAAAATAACAAAATCTGTGGTTTTTTTTGTCAATATAAAATCATAAACAGTATTTTCAACAATAGCAAGTGATACCTCCTCTGATCTATAACTCTTCTTAGAGCAAACAACTTCTTTCATACAAAAGCATATCGGGATTCTTTTAACATGATAAAAACCATTTTCATCACTAAAATCTAACCTAAATGTATCATGGAAAAATACCATTACCAATGCTCCTTTAATAGGATTCCCAGATGTATCATTAACATAACCTAATAAACTACCACTAAAAAGCGTGATCTGACTTTTTTCTCTAACTATCATTTCAGCAGAAAAACCAAAATTCACCCAGATTAATAGTAATATTATTCCTACTACAAATCCTTTCTTATATATCTTATTTATAGACATACTCTTTCCTCCTTTAAATAATAAATTATTTTGGATATTTAATCGTTTCTCTGTAAAATTTGTAAAAAAATGTAATAATCATTGAATGTATTTTGTTTTTGTACAAAAGTAAAAAAAGAATTATTGTCAATAATCTTCATCAACAATGATAACAATTAACACAATCAAATACACAAAATATATAAATACCTTTCAAAAACTGAAAAATTAACCTTTTATCATTATTTAGTTATCAGGTTATTAATACCTATTTTGCATTGGTTAAAAAATAATTATTTGAATATCAGATACTGATAACAGGATTATCTTATTTTAAAATCCATCTCTAGGTAACTTTTTAATAATAGTTTTAAATTCAGATTGTTGGTTGAAATTTTGTTTATAACAGATAAGTTAATTTATTTACAATTGCAAAAAACTGGATGTACGCATATTTCTTTTCTACTTTCTAAATGTGTTGGTGGATCGCAAAAAAGTAAACATCAATATTTACGGAATTATAATACAGATAAATTTATCGTTGGTTCCATTAGGAATCCTTGGAAATGGTATGTTTCCTTATGGGCATTTGGGTGTAGTGGCAAGGGTAGTATAAAAAATAGTTTAACTAGTCGTAGTTTATACACGATTTTAAATGCGTTTGCTTTAGGAAGAATTTATGATATCAAAAATGAACTTGAAAAACCGGTTAATCTTTGGAAGATGACATATCAGGATTATAAAAATCCTGATTGTTTTAGAAAATGGATAAAATTAATGCATGATCATAAGAGAAAGAGCGATATAGGCGAGGGTTATTCAAAAAACAGTCTCAGTAATTTTGTAGGAATAATGACCTATCGTTATTGTAGACTTTATCATAGAGATTTTTTCCTTAAAGAAAACCAAATTAAACTTAGGAATTATGATGATTTAAAAGAATTTGATAAAACAAATAATTTATTAGATTTTATCATTAGAAATGAATCACTTGAAGATGATTTAGTCAATGTCTTAAAAAAAGTTGGATATAATCTTGATGAAGATAAAATAAAATTTATTTACGACAGCGCTAAGAATAAGACCTTTAAATCCGAACATTATGATAGTAGTTTTTATTATGACGATGAAACTATAAATTTAGTTGCTAAAAGTGAAAGATTCATTATAGAAAAATATGGTTATAAACCACCTTTAAAAGAATAATTATAAATTAATTATATTGTGCACCTCAACTTATCTTTATGTTTATTTGGTAAAAGATAACTAATAGTTACAAGTACGACCGTAGAAATTATTAAAGCTAATATGCCTGGTAAGAAACCAAAATCTGGTAAAAAATTATAGTGAAATAAAATAATAGAAAATTCACCAATCAAAATACTAAGTATACACCCATTTTTTGTAGCTTTCCTCCAATATAAAGCAGCAATAGTAGTTGGACACAAAACAACAAGACCAGAAAATGTTGTTTTCACAAGGGTACCCATGATTCCCTCATTAGGATTATAACCTCCAATAACAAACAAAATAGCAAATAAAGATAATAACACAATAACTACTTTTCCATAAAGTACTTCTCGTCTTCCTTTCTTTAAACCAAGTAAATCATGGGACAGCATCGTAGATAATGTAAGAAGCTGTGAGTCTGCAGTTGAGATAAAAGCAGCCAATGCGCCTGTCATAACAAAAGCAAAAATAAAAAATGGAGTAAATTGCTCAACCATCATAGGAAGTACCATATCCTCCTGACCAATAGGAATTAAAATACCTGCCCCATGCGCCCAAACACCAATAAGTACAGGGAACAAAAAGAAAAATGTAACAATGATTGGATATAATATCATAGAAAATTTTAAAGAGTTTTGGTTTTTCGCTGTATAAAAAAGGGTAAAAAGTTGAGGAAACATAGGATCAACAAATAACCATAACAACATGAATGAAAACCAAATCTGAATTGTGAAATATTCTCCGCCACCAGGACGAGTGAACAAAACAGAATTTGCATTATACGCCATGAGATTTGCATTTTCAAAACCACCAAGATTAATAGCTACAAAAATTATAGCAAAAGTCATTGCTGAAATCATTAAAAAACCTTGAACCACATCAGCCCAGCCAGAACCTCTCATACCACCAAGGATAACATAAAACATAATAACAAAAATAGTAGCCACAGCACCTATCTGCCAACTAATATTACCACTAACATATTGAATTAGAATACCTGCTCCAACAGCTTGAATTGCCAGATAAGGTATTGTAAAAATAATCATTACACTCATAAAAAGTAAACGCAAAAATCTACTATTAAAATGATCACCAATAAGTTCAGGAGGAGTAATATATTTTTTTTCTTTACCAAGTTTCCAAATCTTTCGACCAATAACAAAAAACATGATAGCCATAATAGCTGTACCAAATCCCATAATACCATATTGTCCAAGACCACTTTTATAAGCATTACCAGCAAATCCAAGAAATGTAAATGCAGAAAAATTAGTTGCAGCCAAAGAAAAAAACAGAATAATTGGACCAAATGTACGACCTGCAATAAAATAGTCCTCAGGTGTCTTTTTTGTTCTTTTAAAAGCAATTACACCAATTAAAATGAGTAGAGAAAAATAAATTAAAACCATGAGAAGAAATTCTATCATTTATCCTCCTTCCAAAAAAATCTAGTAAACATATAAAAGATTCCAGATAAAGATAAAGTTAGAATTAATAAATACCACATCCAGACTGGTAAACCTAAGAATAGTGGTTCAGATACACCCCAACTCCAAAAATCAAGAGACAATAAAAAAAAGATAATTAGTAATAAATACCAAACAAAATTATCTTTTTTTGGGAACCAAAACGGTAGATTTTTCAAGATTTACCTCTCCATATTTATTATATCTACCATTTCCTGGTTTTCTGGGCTGGAAATAGTAAAAAAACAATGCCCATATTTTACAAATATGATTTGTAAATATTTAAAATGAGATAATTAAGCTTTACTGATTTTTTAATTAAGAATATTCATAGAAATTATGTAAATTTTTTTATTTATTAAAAAATTTCTTCTATAAATTTACAATTATGACATAACAAATATTATAAATTTTGTGATATTTTGGTTATCAAAAGATTAATGTAGTCAAAAATTATTATCAAATCGAAAGGGGAGGTGAAATTGTAAATGAGAAAAACAATCATAATTGGAAGCATTTCAGTAGTACTTATCATGTTATTACTACCAGCAACTTCTATTGCAGACTCTAATTCAGCTATAGAGCGTGTAGAAAAACAACAAGAAGTTTTAAAAATAGTTCAAGAAAATATATCTCCAACAAATTGGGAACCAACTTGTATACTCCGTCTTCTGCTATGGTTGCGTAATGCGATAATATTTTTAGGAATTCTAGTTATTGTTAACATTATAAAAGGTCTATTCAACATAAGTTCTATTAGTGCTTCTAAATAAATAAAAATAATCTATTACAATCTTTAAAAAAATAGTTATCTAAAATATAGTAGAAATTATAAGGGTTAAAAAAAATTTAGTCTTTATTCAAATATTTAAAATATTGTCTTAATCATAAATCTATTTTAGATTTTTTTGAAATTTAAACATTTTTTAACATTACAGACTAACTCTTTTACCTCAATAGGTTTTGTTATATAATCGATAATATAAGGGTCTAATCCTTTTATTTTATCTTTGTCAGGGCTTCCTTTTGCTGTTATTATGGATATTATAACATTTTTTTCAAGACCCTTTTTCATTATTTCTTTGATTGTATCCAATCCATCCATAAATGGCATCATAATATCCATTAAAATAACACCTTTGAAACCATTTTCAATTTCTTTTATACAATCTATCCCACTATCTACTGTATAAACATCGTATCCTTCATGTTCAAAAACCTCTCTGAAAGTAATTAAAATATCTGGATCATCATCAACAATCATTATTCTCTTCTCCATTGCCTTCTCCTAACTAATTTCTAGGTTCTTATTGTTATACTTTGTTTATTATTATTTAAATAATTATTGTGACAAAAAGTCAAAATGAAAAAAGATCCAATGGTAAGAATTAGTTTAATATCTTAAATAAAATATCACTGAGTTTACCAATCTGCACAGGAGTAAGTTCTTCAACTCTATTTTCTAAATAGGGTACTTTCTTAAAATCTAAACTATAAAGATTTTTCAAGATATTTTTAATCTTTTTACGTCTGTGGTTAAATAAATTTTTTGTTAAATTAAAAAAAAATTTTTCATTAATTACAATAAAAGGAGGTGATTTCCTTGGAATAATTTTTACCAAACTAGAATCAACCTTAGGTTGAGGTTTAAAACAAGTTTTTGGAATTGTTTTAATTATTTCACATATTGATTTGTAATAAACGCTAACTGACAAACGTGAATAATTTTTACTTCCAGAACTGGCTACTAAACGCTTAGCAAATTCTTTTTGATAAAGAAGAATAGCTAATTCAAAATCATAATCAAGAAACTTAAAAGTAATTGGTGAAGAGATGTGAAAAGGTAAATTAGAAACAATTTTGTTAAATTTTGGTAATTTTTCAAAATCAATATTGAGACTATCTTCATGAATTATATCAACGTTACCTGGTAGAATTTTTCTAAGCTTATTTATCAAATTTTCATCTATTTCAATAGCTATGACTCTTTTTGCATTTTCTGCTAAAATTTTTGTAAGAATTCCTAATCCAGGACCTACTTCAAGAACAGTATCATTTTTTTTAATATTGGCTTGTTTTACTTCTAGCTCAGCTATATTTTTATCAATTAAAAAATTTTGACCTAGATTTTTCTTCATGGCTATATCAATGAAAAGTTTTAGTTATAGGTGGACGAGTAAATAATCTATATTTCTGAGTCGAATCAGTTAGTTCTAACTCAATTCTCTTAGCAATTAGTTTATCAGGTGCTCTTAAAAAATCAATTCTTTCACACATTTCATCAAAAGTGGTAAAAGGTTTTTTCTTTCTTTCTTCAAGAATATCATGCATCATTTTTTTACCTAAACCTGGTAAAAGCTCAAGAACATGAAATCTTGTAGAAATTGCTGGGGATTCGTTAAAAAATTTTATAAAACGTTCTCTTTGGTTATGAACCATATCTAAAATGACATAGGGCATTTCACCATGAGCAGTTGAAGTCAATTCTTCATAGTTTACCCTACCCTTGATTTTTGCAATTTTTTTTCTTAAATCAGGATTTTTACCAACATAAATTCTTTCACCAGTAGTAAAAACAGCATCTTTTTTTGGAACAAGTTCTAGTAAAGTAAATTGAGCTTCACCTATACCATAAACTAAGGGTTGTCTTTTAAATGGGGGTAAATCTGCTCTACCTTTTGGTAAATAATCTAAAACATAAATATAATCTTCCATAATCATAACCCCATAAACTATTCAGAGCTGTATTTTTTTACAATCTCCAATATTTTTTTTATTTCATTCTCCCCAAGTGTTGTTCTTTCCTTAGCAAAAATAGTTTTCAAATCATCTTCTGTCGACGGGAGTAAATCAGCTATTTTATATTTATGAATTTCTTCTAAAAATTTTAACTCTGAAAGTTCTTTTATCAAATCTTCAATTTTTTTAACAGGTAATTTAGCAAATTTATTTGCATGTTCAAGTGCAATTTTTTGTTCATATAATAATTCTTTTCTTTCTTTTTCAATCTTTTTTAATATATTTTTTACTTCTGAAAGTGATACAGGTCTAGCAACATCTTTTTCTATAGGCACTATCGCACTCTCCTTAAGTGTTCAGGTCTTGCAATTAAGGTTTTATGTTTTTTACCATCATATATACCAATTAAATATGATGAACCTTGTTTACCTTCAACTTTTCCTGTGTATCCTTGATACCTAGTATGAGGCATCCCCTTATGAACAGATGGATCAATTACAATACTAACCGATGTTCCTTCCTCAAAATGTTGTAAAGCTCTAGCAATAGAGTGTATACCTCTTTTTCTAGGTTTTTTTGTAAGTAATTTTCTACTTTTGCTTCTTAATCCTTTAGATCTTATTACCAATTTTTATTCCCCCTTGATCTCCAACACATCAAGTTTAATGACTTTACAGGGATTTTTAATCATCTCACTAATACTTGGTTTTGTTCTTCCTTCATCTCCAGATATTAATTCTTTTATGTAGGTTCCTGATTCTGCTTCTACATTTAATATTGCCATATTGCCATCTACGTGCTCAATTTTACATTTGTATATATATTTCTCTCTAAGCATATTGGCTCGTCTATGAGCAACTCTAGATGGCGTTAATTGGCCTATCTTTTTACCCCGTAATGACAAAACAACCTTTTTAAGTTTTTCGTTATTTATAGATTTTTCTCCCTTAAAAACAATTCTATAGATTTTTTTGAATTTTTCATGTTTTAATCTATTAACCTCTTCCTTATTGGAATAACGAAAACTATTAACCTCTATCAAACCTTTATTTTTAATATTAATATATTTCTCTATTTTTGATAAATTTAATTTTCTTTTTACAGGATTTTTTATTTCTAGTACAAAAGGCCGCCCATTACCAAGCATGCGAACATCAATATCTTCTCTACCGCAGCCGTGCAGAGATTCACCTGTTCCATTTGTCTCCTTTAAAAATTTATGTGCAATCAATTCTTCAACACTTTTATCATATAGTTTTCCTGTATAATGACATTTTTTACATCCCTTACCTTTACAGATTTTACAAAACCATCTGGTTTGAGGTATGTCTCTTTTATATTTTTTATAACGGCCATATACATATAGTGAATTAATTTGTAAATTTATAGAATCAAAGGATGTATCAATAACAGCCATTATTGATGGTTTTTCAAAATTGACTTCTTTTTTAAGCTTCTTTTCTAATAACTTTCCAACTTCTCTATTAATGTCAGTTTTTATTGACTCTGCAAATTCTGATCCAGTAAAATTTAACAGATCTTGCTCTTTTTCTAAAATATCTTCATCTATTTTTGAACCTATCAAAAAGTCATCATATTCATATTTTTTGAGACTATCTGATATAATATCAGCAAAATGTTTAATTTCATTTAAAAGTCCAGAACAAAGCCAACAATTTTTTACTTGTGTTTTCTTATATTTTTTAAGATTTTTTCTTAATATTTCTCCTCTTTCTTTGTTTGTTAATTTACTACCAATTTTTGCAAAAACTCTTCCTAGACAATAATCGCATAATTTATAATTTAACAGGATATTTTCTGCAATATTGAGAACTTCTTTATCTTTAAGATTTTTAATCATTCCCTGAACTAATAAACAACTATATTTTAAATATTGTTATGGAGAAAATATATTTTATTTTTCTATCCATAGTTTATAAAATATAAATAAGAGAATGAAAAACAAAATTAATGGAATAAACCAAAGAGATTTATCAACTCCTATTGTATAAGCAAGTATTAAAATAAAAATTATAATCAAAAAAATTGTTAGTAAATCCCTATATTTCATATTTAAACACCTTTTAACTGATATTTTTTAAATTAGATATAAAATATTTCTTTTTAATAATGTATTTAATGACTCACTATATACAACTTAAAAATTGGAGGCAGAATTAATGGTTGAAATTCGTCCATTCAAAGGATTAATGTATAATCAAAAAAAAATATCTAAACTTGATGATGTTACCTCTCCACCTTATGATATTATCTCTGAAGATATGCAAAAAAAACTATATGAGAAACATCCACAGAATTTTGTAAGACTTATACTTGGAAAACAATATTCAGATGATAGCGAAAATAATAATCGTTATACTAGAGCTAAACAAATGTATTATAAATGGATAAAAGAAGGTATTTTAATAGAGTCAGATAAATGTGCGATTTATCCATATAGGATTGAATACAAAACTAATAATGAGAAAAAAACTATGAGTGGATTTTTTGCTTTATTAAAACTTGATCCAGAATATAAATATGTTAAAGCTCATGAAAGGACGCTTTCAAAACCAAAAGCAGATAGACTAAATCTTATGAGAGCATGTAATTCGAATTTTGAACCAATACAACTACTTTATATAGATAAGGAAGATAAAATTAAGAAAAAAATTGATGAAAATATAGATATACATATAGCTGATGTAACAGGATACGATAATTTTAATCATAAACTTTGGAAAATTGATGACGAAGATATTATTTCTAAAATACAAAATGAATTTAAGAAGAGAATTTTATTTATTGCAGATGGTCATCATAGATATCAAACCGCAATTGATTATGCAAAGGAAATAAAAGAAAAAGCAGGAGAAAATGATGAGAACGCATCTTTTAACTATCGTATGGTAGTTCTTGTAAATATTTTTGATAAAGGACTTTCAATTTTTCCTACCCATAGATTGATTAAAAATTCAGATATAAATGTAGAACTTCTTTTGAAAAAATTATCTGAATATTTCATTATTGAAGAAAAAATAGTTAATGAACTGGAGGATGTAAAAGTTATTAGCAAAAAGATTAAAACAGATTTAAAAACAGACAATCAACATAAATTTGCAATTTATATGAAAAATAAATTCTTTATTTTAACATTGAAAAATGAAAAAGTAATGGACAAATTTACAAATGATCATTCAAAAACATGGAGGACTCTTGATGTTTCGATTCTTCATAAAATAATACTTGAATATTTTATGGGTATTAATCTGGATAATATCGAAGATCATGTTAAATATACAAGAGTTGACGAAGAAGCTATTAAATTTGTTAATGAAGGAAAATATAATATGTCTATCTTAATGAATGCCACTAAAATAGAGGAGTTAAAAGCTGTTGCCGAGGCAAATGAACATATGCCTCAAAAATCAACATATTTCTTGCCAAAAATGCTATCAGGTCTTGTAATGTACAAAATGTAGGTTATTTATAATATTAAATTTACTAATATTTTAACATTTTGATATTTTTCTTAAAAGGTTTTATATACTAGTAATGATAAATAATAACATGTTATTGTTAAACTATATCAATTAAGATGTGATTAAATGAAAGAACCTTTGAATTTGATTTATTTTCTTAAAGAGGCGGTGGATATTTAATGACTTTGATACTCATGGTATTAGTAGGGTATGTAATAGGATTATGTACCATGACTATCATAAGTTTTTATAAATGGGTTTTAAAATATTTGACTGAAATTAGATAAAATTTGTTTAAAAAAAAAATAAAAAATTAAAAAAAGAAAGATTAGTTAGATTTGTTATTTATTTTATATTTTAGGTATTAATTTTTCTACTTCTTCACTTTTTCCAGCATCCCATATCGCTCTTATGGCAAGAAGACCAGCTGCTGGAGCTGTAAATATTGCCATACATGTAGTTATACTTGTGAAGAAGGGAACTAATCCTTCGTAGCTACCGAATGTCCATGTGCTCATCCACATATTTGTTGTAACACCTATAATTACTAACGCTAGTGCTCCTATTAAAAATGATGGAACTCGTTCATTTGTAATAGTTCCTAAGGCAAAGAACGAAAGAATACCGATTATAAATCCTAGTATAGCCAGAATTGCGGCTACTGGTGTGGTATCCCATGTTACATTCTCAAAGCCGCCGGATAGACCGATAATTATTCCAAGGATTAAAGATACTAGAATTCCGATTAAAAATAGCCAGCTTCCTAACTTTTTAAATATTTCCATACTCCATCCTCTCTCCTGTGTTTTTCTAATAAGATTAAGTAGTTGATGAATATTTAAGATTTTTGTGTAAATGAATATGTAGGTGAATATACAACTGGATTTATAAATTAATAGTTAAGGGGAT
>Ga0209636_10000434_pt1 | contig 40276 bp, 38 predicted proteins | sample DeeMarSWOR152_54_FD_187464 | JGI IMG/M metagenome (GOLD analysis project Ga0209636, IMG submission 187464) | Marine sediment microbial communities from White Oak River estuary, North Carolina - WOR-1-52-54 (SPAdes) (version 2) | ecosystem: Environmental > Aquatic > Marine > Intertidal zone >... | reverse complement strand
AAAGATTCTTAAGGCTTTAGAAAAGAAAGACCTTGCGAATGTTAAAGAATTACAGGAGATGACTGGTTTAGTTAAGGATGCCGTAGAAAAGGCATCACTCTGGGCAAAGGTAAAGGGAGTTATCAAAATAAAGGAGGATGTTACTGAATACGTGGAGTTAACTAAGGAAGGGTTAGAATACGTTAAAGAAGGTCTACCAGAAAGAAATCTCATAAAACTCGTCAATAAAGGAGAGAACAAAATAGACAATTTAAGGAAGAAAGTTAAGAGATTTTCTGTTGCACTGGTCTGGGTCAAGAAAAACGGATGGGTCAACATAAAAGAAGGATTATTGTATATCACTGATAAGGGAAAGGATATTTTGGACAAAACAATTCCTGAAGAGAATGTTATTTCTAGTTTAGAATCTGGCAGAAAGCTAGCGAGTGAATTGGATACGAAAATCATGGAAAGACTTAAGAAGAGAGGTTTGATTAGAATAAGGACGATAAAACAAAAGGAAATTTCCTTAACTGATCTTGGAAGAAAAATTCTGCCTAAGCTAGAGATAGAAGAAGATATAGGACAATTAACACCAGAAATAATAATATCTAAAGAATGGGAGGAAAAGAAAATTAGGCCTTATGATATCACACTACCAGTTCCAAAGACCTATCCTGGAAAAAAACATTACATGACTCAGATAATAGAATACATTCGTCAAATCTGGCTTGAAATGGGTTTCAAAGAGATGACTGGTCCTATTCTTGAAGTTTCTTTCTGGAATTTCGATGCTCTTTATCAACCACAGGATCATCCTGCTCGAGACTTGGCTGACTCGTTCTACATTAAAAATCCTGAGAAAGGAAAATTACCTAGAGAAGAGCTGGTGGAAGCCGTGAAAGAAACTCATGAATACGGATGGACATGCAATTCCATGGGTTGGCAATATAAATGGGATACTGAATACGCGAGAAAGAACATCCTCAGGACACATACAACATCTTTATCTGCAAGAACTCTTGCCACTCTAAGGAATGCTGAATTGCCTGCGAAGTTCTTCTCTGTTGGAAGGTGTTTCAGGAATGAGACTTTGGATTGGAAACATCTGGCTGAATTCTATCAGACTGATGGTATAGTTGTAGGAGAGGGAGTTACTTTCCGTCATCTCTTGGGATACTTAAAAAGGTTCTTCTCTAAGTTAGGTTTTCCAAAGGCCAGATTCAGACCTTCCTACTTCCCCTATACTGAAATGAGTGTTGAGATAGAAGTCTTTCATCCAGCCCATAAAGAGTGGTCTGAATTGGGTGGAGCTGGGATGTTTAGACCTGAAGTAGTTAAACCTTTATTGGGGAAAGATGTTCCTGTCTTGGCGTGGGGACCTGGTTTTGAAAGGTTGGTAATGATACAATACGATATAAAGGATATTCGTGAATTATATTGGAATGATTTGAAACAGTTGAGAGAAGCTAAGATTTGGTTAGGTTAAACAGGTCTAAACTTCAATCCATAATTTATTATACCTTCTTTCCCATCGGTGTATATCCTTCTAAAGCAAGCCTCAACCTTTCTTCCTATTTTCAAATCTTCAGGTTTATAATCAACAATCTGTGAAGTCAATTTCGGTCCATCATCCAATTCTATTATCGCAACAGGATAAGGAGTTTCCTTCTCAAAACCAGATGGAGCCGAACGAACTATAGAGAAAGTTAAAATCTTCCCAGACTTCTTTAATTTAATTTCTTCCAATTTTCCTTCCTTCCTACAAACAGGACATAAATACTTAGGTGGATAGAAAAGATTACCACAAGTCTTACACTTTGTCCCGATCAACTGATACCTTGGTTTAATCAAACGCCAGAACAATGGAACACTAGATTCATGACCCATAACTTCACCTTGAAAATATGTGAACTACGGCAGTTCCACCAGATCCTCCTACGTTGTGCGTCAACCCAATTTCAGCATCCTTTACCTGTCTTTTGTCAGCTTTACCTCTTAACTGTAGAACTATTTCTACTGCTTGTTTAATTCCACTTGCTCCGACAGGATGACCAACAGCTTTCAAACCACCAGAAGTGTTGACAGGTATTTTTCCTCCTATCTCTGTTAATCCTTCGTCTAAAAGCTTACCACCTTCTCCTTTTTTACAAAACCCTAAATCTTCTGTCGCCACAATCTCAGCAATCGTAAAACAATCATGAACTTCGACCACATCCACACCCTTTGTAGTAATGCCAGATTGTTTGTAAGCTTCTTTTGCAGCCTTTACAGTTGCATCTAGAGTCGTTAAAGATTTTCTATCATGCAAAGCAAGCGTATCAGAAGCCTGACCAGAACCTATTATATAGATAGGATCATCAGTATACTTCTTTGCCCATTCTTCCTTACATAGAATCAAAGTAGCAGCACCGTCAGTTATCGGTGAACAGTCAAAAAGAGTTAAAGGATCTGCGACCATCGGTGATTTTAATACGTCTTCGATTGTTATCTCCTTTTTGAATTGTGCGATAGGATTCAAGAATCCGTTATGATGATTTTTAACAGCAACCTTAGCCATTTGTTCTCTTGTTGTTCCAAACTCAAACATATGTCTTCTAGCAATCATGGCATAGAGACTTGGGAACGTTACACCATAATAAGCCTCCCATTCTTGGTCTGCCGCTCCCATTAAAGATGATGTCACTCCATCAGTCATCAAATCAGTCATCTTCTCTGCTCCACCTACTAAGACGATGTCGTGTTGACCTGATAGTATTGAGAATATACCTTGTCTTAATGCCAGACCACCTGAAGCACATGCACCTTCGATTCTTAAAGCCGGTATCGATAAACCTAACTCACCCGACACTAAGGCGGCAACATGCTCTTGTCCCACAAACCTACCAGCAGACATGTTTCCTAGATATATGGCATCTAAATCCCTTCCCCTGATTCCAGCATCGATTATTGCCTTTGTCCCTGCTTCTATTGCTAACTGTCTCAAATTCTTATCCCAGTTCTCTCCGAATTCTGTTGTTCCTATTCCAATAACAGCAACTTTCATATTCCTCTCCTCAACCTCGTGTAATGCGCATAAGTTACGTACTCTCTGTTATCGATATAATCTTGGACTTTGTTGGCATTTTTTCTCTTCTCTTCGATTAAATCAGTGACTTTTATACTGAAAGAATCGCTCCCTGCCCCAGAACCATAAGAAGTTATCAGAATTCTTTGACCTGGCTTCGCAATATCAAGAATTGCTGCTAGACCAAGTAAGGATGATCCAGAATAGGTGTTACCAATCTTTTGAACTACAAAACCTGGTTCAAGTTTTTTAAAATCAAAACCGAGCATCTTAGCTGCTCTTTTTGGGAACTTACCATTAGGCATGTGAAACACAACAAAATCGAAATCATTAGGTTTAAAACCGAGTTTGTTCATCATCCCTTGAGTTGCAGAGACAGTGTGTTTGAAATACGCTGGGATTCCTGTGAATCTACCACCATGACTTGGATACTCAATAGTATCTCTCCTCCAGAAATCAGGGGTATCAGAAGAACAAGAATAAGTTCCTTCTATCTCTGCGATAATACCATTCTTTCCGATGATGAACGCTGCACCTCCTGCTGCGGCTGTGTATTCTAAAGCATCTCCTGGCTTGCTCTGGGCAGTATCTGCACCTATGGCCAAACCGAACTTTATATAATCCCCTTGGATAAGACCCATGACCATTTGAATGCCTGCTGTTCCTGCCTTACAGGCGAATTCTGTGTCTGCTGACGTGTATTCTGTGCTACAACCTATTGCCTCACCTACTATCGTTGACGTTGGTTTAACGGCATAAGGATGAGATTCAGAACCGATGTAAATCGCACCTATTTCCTTTGGGTCAATTCCAGCCATTTTTAATGCATTTAAAGCGGCTTCTACTGATATAGTTGCTGTATCCTCATCTATGGAAGGAACAGATTTTTCCTCTACATCTAGTCCTTTCTTGATTGAATTGGCATTACTTCCCCAGACTGCTGCTATTTCTTCTACCTTTATTCTGAATCTTGGGATGTATCCGCCGTATCCGACGATACCAATCATACTTTTTCAGTTAGTGTTAAAGTTTTAAATGCTTTTGTATGGATGGGAAAAGAAGGATTTTTAAATTATCTACAAAATAGTCCTTAAATTAACTCCGCTCTTCTCCAGATTATCCAATTCCTTCCAAGTCTTATTGATGTGTTCCTGAATTATTTTTATCTCCTTTTCAGTCAAGTGCTTGAACCTTTTTTGCATCTTCAAGTATTCTTCCACTGGTTTTAACTCAGGGTTCATAGTCTTCTTAAACTTCCCATCCTCTATTTCGTAGAGTATCCACATTCCTGTTTGTACAGCAAGTCTAGCCACCTCTATAGTCTTAGAAGAATCAAAACCCCAACCCGTAGGACACGGAGTATGGATATGCATATATCTTGCTCCTTTAATCTTCATCGCTTTCTTAACTTTGTTCTGTAAATCTTGAGGGTATGCGATGCTCACACAGGCAACATACTTAGAGCCATGAGCAACAGCAATCATAGGAAGATTCTTCTTCCATTGTTTTTTACCGATTGATGCCAGACCTGCAGGCGTTGTAGACGTGCTTGCACCAAAAGGGGTCGCACCAGACCTTTGAACTCCTGTGTTGGCATAAGCCTCATTATCGTAAGTTATTATCATTATATCATCATCCCTTTCCAATACTCCACTCACAGCACCAAACCCAATGTCGACCATTCCCCCATCTCCGCCAAACGCTATCACTTGAGTATGATCATTTCCTTGCGCTTCTAAGGCAGTTTTAACACCCGCTGCGACAGAAGCGGCATTCTCAAAAACAGCATGAATCCAGGGAACCTTCCATGCTGTTAAAGGATATTGAGAAGATGTTACTTCCAAACAACCAGTCGACTCGCAGATGATGATGTCTTTGCCTGTAGCTCTCAAAAGATTTCGGGCTGCTATGACTGCACCGCAACCTGCACATGTCCTGCATCCTGGTGCCAACAAATCAAAATTTATATCAGCCACTCGACTTCACCGTCCTTCATTTTTTCGGAATGTTCTATAGCTCTATTAATCAACTTAATCGTAATATCGACACCACCCAAACCAGCAATGAATCCAACAACCTTTGGTTTTTTCTTTAAGGAGTATAGGGCATCACGAACTTCGGAAAAAACACTACCAGATCCAAGACCGAGTGAAATGTCTTTTTCGAGAACAATAACTATTTTCTTGTCTTTCAAAACCTTAATCAAATCCTTTTTCGGGAAAGGTCTGTAAGACCTTATCCTGACTACACCAACATCATTCCTGGAATCGACAACTTCTCTTATAGTCCCAACAACCGAACCCATAGATACTATTGCCATTTTTCTGTTGTTCTTATATTCTTCAATTAAACCATTCCCATACTTTCTCTTGAATTTTTTTGCAAACTTTTCGTTAATTTCTGAGATGACTTCTCTTGACTCATCAATTGCTGTTGAAAGTTCTTTCCTCAACCTAAAATAAGGTTCTGGATAGGCAAAGGGCCCTAGAGTCATTGGTTTTTTAGGATCTAGAATAGCATGAGTAGGATTATATTTTGGTAAAAATTCTTGAACTTCTTTTTCGTTAGGAAGGTCAGCGGGTTCCATACTGTGAGTTAAAATGAAACCGTCCATGCAAACCATTATTGGTAACAAAACTCTCTCATCTTCAGCTATTCTGTAGGCTTGGATCACTGAATCGGCAGCCTCTTGAGCAGTTTCCACATAAATTTGTATCCAACCCGCATCTCTCTGAGAAATTGAATCTTGTTGATCATTCCAAATGTTGATGGGCGAGGATAGAGCTCTATTGGCGACTACCATAACTAACGGCAACCTCATCCCAGCAGATGCGAATAACATTTCATGCATCAGGGCCAAACCTTGAGAAGACGTCGCAGTGAAAGTTCTAGATCCAGCAGCACATGCACCAGCAACGCTTGATATAGCTGAGAATTCTGACTCTACCTCCATAAATTTGGATTTCAATTTTCCATCGGCTACAAGATCAGCGAGTTTCTCAACTATGTGAGTCTGAGGGGTGATAGGATAGGCACTTATAACATCTGGTTTACATAACTTGACGACTCTCGCTACGAGATCGCTTCCTTCCATAAAACATCTCGTCATTTCTTTTCCCTCTCCTTTTTAATCGCCTTGACAGGACATTCGTTCATACAGATTAAACAACCCTTGCAATAATCGTAATCTATAGTTGCCTTTTTGTTTTTCAGTTTTACACAACCTTCAGGACAGAATATAACGCAAATACCACAACCAGTACATTTATCAGTAACGATTGGTTTAAAGGTTCTCCAAGCTCCTGTTTTCACTTTTTTTGAACTGCCCGGTTCCTTAATAGCTATGCTAGGTTTTGTAATTTTTTTTGATTTCTTCATAAGTCCTCTTCACCGCCTCAATATTTTTTTCTCCGATTTCACCAGGAAATCTTTCTCTCAATGCTTGATAAACTGAATCTATATTAACAATACCAGTCACACCAACTAATGCTCCAATCATCGGAGTATTAACGAATGGCTTGCCGATAACTTCTAAAGCGATTTCAGTGGCATCGATCATTCTAATCTTCGCATTGGTATTCAGCTTAACCTTCTTGTTGGAGTTGATGATTACCATCCCATTGTTCTTCAAACCTTGAGTAACATCTATATTATCCAATAAGGTTGGATCCAGAACTACTACATAATCGGGTTTATAGATTTGTTCTCTCGTCTTGATGAATTTGTCGTTTATCCTAGTGAAGGCGACAACAGGTGCTCCTCTCCTTTCTGTTCCGAAGAAAGGAAAAGCCTGAGAATACATTCCATCTTTGAAAGCCGCAGTTGCCAAAATTTCTGCACTCGTAACTACTCCCTGTCCACCCCTTCCGTGGAACCTGATCTCCTTCATAATACAACAACATCTTAAGTTTCTCTTTTATAAGTTTTTGTATTCGGTGGAAAAATAGTTTATTTAAATGAATTAAAATGGTTATTATGAGAGTAGTTAAGCAAAGGGATAAGACGTGGGTTCCATGTCCGGGTTATTCTAAAAAAATATTATTAACAGAGAATGAGCTGAAATCCAAAGGAAATCTGATCCAAATCGTTAAAGTTAAGCCTGGTAAGGAAATTAAAAGCCATTATCACAAGAAGACGAAAGAAATATACTATGTCCTTGAGGGAAGGGGAATTATATGGGTTAATGATTATAGATCTAGGTGTAAGCCAGGTGATGTCATACTTTGTGAGCCTAAGGATAAACATGGGGCGATAAACGATACTGAAGAATACCTCGTCTGGTTGGTATTCAAAATAGATGCAACGAAGAATGATACGTTTTGGGAATGATTTTGAAATTTAAATAAATCATAGAATAAATAGTAAATATGATCGAAGAATATGAAGGGGTTAGGGAACACAGAGGACCGAAAACTCCTTTCAAGATAATCCTATCAATTGTCATAATCCTTTTTTTCTTATCAGGTTATAGCTTAATGAAAACGGAGTATGCGCCTACAGGATATGTAATTTCTGGAATTAATACATTGAATTTTGTCGGATGGTTGTTAATAGTTATTTCATTAATCCTTGTTGTTTTTTTGCTTAAGAAACCAAAGAAATCAAATTTTTAAATTTTCATAATCCTTAAATGTGGAAATGAAGTTCTTGGTTATAGGAAATTTAACAAAGGATATAATTCGAACGAAAAAAGAAAAAAAAGTAACTTTTGGTGGTTCTTCTAGTTACTGTTCTATTACTGCTGCTAAACTTGGTTGTGAGACGTATGTCTTGAGTAGAGGGAACAACGAACTCGATGAATGGATTAAAAAATTGAAGATTCATGGGATTAGGGTTGAGTTACAGAAAAGTCAGAACATAACTGCCTTTGTTAACGACTATACTCATGAAAAAAGAGTCCAAAACCTCTTGAGTGATGCTGGGAAGATAAAATTCAAACCAAAGGAAAAAATGGATGTAATTCATGTTGGGCCCGTTTTCAATGAAGTTACGATTGAATGTGTTAAGGAAGCGAGAAAAAATTGTAAGTTACTTTCTCTGGATGCTCAAGGTTTTCTACGAGAAGTTAAGAATAAAGAGGTGGTAAATAAATTTTGGGATGAGAGAGATGATTTTCTGAAATACATAGATCTGTTAAAACTAGGAGAACATGAAATATCGTCGTTGTCTAGGAATAAAAATTATGAAAGTGTTTGTAATGAACTATTGGATTTAGGAGTAAAAGTTGTTGAATTGACGTTAGGAAAGAAAGGATCGATAATTGCTGGTAAAAAAATTTATAGGATTCCTGCTTACACAACAATCACAATAGATCCAACTGGTTGTGGAGATGTGTTTGCTTCTGCTTTTGCAATAAGATATTTCGAGACGGAAGATGAAAAAGAATCTGGATTTTTTGCTTCATCTGCAGCTTCATTTGTTGTCGAAGATTTTGGAACTATTAATATTGTTGGAAGAGATAGAGTTGAGAGAAGAGTAGAAAAACTGAGAGGGAAAAAATGATAAGAGCAATTATCTTTGATTTTGGTGGTACTCTAGTTTTAACTAAAGATGCTGTAATCGAATCCATGCTTCGTTCTTTGGAAATAAACAAAGTCCCTTTACCTCCTGAGGAAAAAATCGTAAAAAATATGGGAAAATGTAGTTTAGTCACGATCAGGAAGATAATTCCAAAGGATTATCCTGACTATGAGGTTACGGTCAAAAAATGTTTTAACACCCATCAAAGAATTTTCCCGAGTGAATTCTTGGACTATTTTAAGGAAGTTGATGGAGTAAAAGAAACTCTAAAATACCTTCTCAGTAATAATTTTAAGCTTGGATTATTAACGGGGTGGAAAGGGAGAGAAATTAAACCTATTTTAAAATTTTTCCAATGGAGTGAATTATTCGATACAATAATAACTCTCGATGATTACCATCATCCAAGACCAGCACCTGATTGCGTTCAAGTTATTGCAGATAAATTAGGAGTAAAAACAGATGATATCATGTACGTTGGGGATACGATAGATGACATAGGGGCCGGTAAAGCAGCTAAAGCAAAGACAGTAGCGGTATTAACAGGGGCACAATCCAGAGAAATGCTAGAAAAAGAAAAACCAGATTTCATAATTGAAAGTGTAAAAGATTTAAAAAATATTATTGGAGAGGTAAAGAAATGAAAATATCAACGATAATCCTTGACGTAGACGGTGTGTTAATAGACAGTAACAAAATCATAATTGAGACATATCAAAAAACCTCAAAAAAATTAGGATTGAGAACTCCATCTGATTCTGAAATAACAAAGATATTGGGTAAATCACTCGAAGAGATTGTAACAATTCTTTGGCCTAATTCTGATAAAGACCTTCTGATGAAAGAGTATAGAAAATTTTTTTTGGATTTATTCATACCACCTATAGATGGCGCAGTTGAAACCGTTAAAAAATTAAAGGAATTAGGATTTAAATTAGGCCTAGTCTCTGGTAAAAGTAAATTTTTTCTTGAAAAACACTTGAGAGAAGCTGGGTTTGATTTAAATCTGTTTGATATCGCTATATGGGATGAAGCTACAAAGAATCATAAACCTCATCCTGAACCTTTATTGTTTGCGTGTAAAAAATTGAACGTTAAGCCAGAAGAAGTCCTGTATGTCGGGGATTCACAACTTGATTACGAGTGTGCTAAAAACGCTAAAGTTCATTATGTTAGTGTTCTTACTGGATGCTTAAAAGAAGAAGAGTTAAGAAAGATTGGTGTTGAAAATATAATATCATCTGTATCTGATTTACCTAAGTTTTTAAAGGTGGATAAATGAATTTATTCGATGTTATCAAGACGAGAAGGAGCATAAGAAAATATAAGAAAAAAGATGTATCTGATGAAATAATAAGAAAATTAATCGATACTACCAGATATACTCCTTCTTCTAGAGACTCTCAACCCTGGGAATTCATCATAATCAAGAATAAAGAAACGAAAAGACAATTAGCGGAAATAAAAGGTAAAGAGAATGAAGAAATCCTGTCAAAGGCTCCAGTAACGATTGCAATATGCGTTGATACGAACAAATCACCATCAAGATGGATAGAAGACGGAGCATGCGCAGCTATGAACATACTTCTCATGGCTCATAATCTTGGTTTAGGTGCAGTTTATGTAACTGGTTATAGTCAAACAACACCCGAAATAACACCAATACTTCAAGGTATTCTTAGTCTTCCTAAGCATGTTATGCCTGTCTGTTTGATAGCTATTGGCTATCCAGATGAGATGCCAGAACCAAAGGAACTGAGAAACTTAGAAGAAATTATCCATAAGGAAAAATACTAAGCGAAAAAATTCTTCATCTCCATCTTATTCAATCTAAGTTTTTCCTTGTTCAACTCCATCGTGATATTTCCGAACCTGAATATCTTGCCATTCATCGATCTTATCAATTCCAAGTCGCTAGGTATCACTTTCATCTTATGGACTTCATTCATCTTAACCCATTTGACTATCCCATTATTTCCTGACACTAAATCGTTAGTCTTTGCTTCAGCATCGAACAACAACTTCAAGAAATGATACTTAGTATCACCATTCTCCTTAATTTTTTCCAAGAAACTGGCTATCAATTCCACGGATGTCACTTCTATTCCAGCTTCTTTCTTTATTATCCTCTTAATGGCATCTTCAGGAGTCTCGCCAAAATACATTTTTCCCCCAGGCATCGCCCAATATCCTCTAAAAGCATCTTTAGACCTTTTTATCATAAGGATTTTATTTCCGTTAATTACCCGGCTGACAATGACGATTGAAGGTTGTAAATAAATGCTAGGTATGTCAAAACTCGGTTTTAAACGATTTTCACTAGCAAGGATTTGTCTGATGCCTTTCATATAACCTATAATTCTTGAAATCCAACTTTAAAACCTTTACTCAAAACTCTTAAAGTTTTAAAATTCTAGACTTATTTTATTGAATAAGTGATTGGATGATAATAACACTATGCGGAAGTACGGCCTTTTTCGATGAAATCAAAAAAATAAAACAACAATTAACCAGAATGGGACACAAAGTTTATTATACAACCTGGGAAAATTTATCGTTTGAGGAAGTGATGACTAGAAGATCTGATAGAAGTAAATACCTCAACGATTATAAGCCAGAATTAGTAAGAGCACATTTCGATAAGATCCTAAAGAGTGATGCAATACTTGTCGTTAATCTAGAGAGAGATGGGATAAAGAATTACATTGGTGGTAATACCTTTGCAGAAATTATGTTCGCTTACTATTACAAGAAAAAAATATTCTTCTTAAATCCAATTCCTAAACATGAAATGTTTTCTTATATAATGGATGAACTTGAGACTGTTAAACCAATCGTTATAAATGGTAATTTAGATTTAATAAAAATAAGGATTGATATGAAAGATTTGACAGGAGATAAAAAATTAGTTTATCCAGCCTTTTCAAAAAGAAACTTCTTTTGGAGAATGCATATCAGTAAATTTGTTCTAGAGAAGAATTGTGTCCCGGTGAATCCTTTCATGAACTTTGAATATTTTCTTTTAGATACTATAGATAGAGATTTGGTGAGAAACGGGAATAACAATATAATTAAGAGGTGTGATGAGGTTTGGGTTTTCGGAGAAATAAGTGATGGAGTATTAAAAGAAATCGAATTGGCAAAGAGTCTCAACAAAAATGTAAAATTTTTTGATATCACTAATTTACCTGATCAGATAAAGGAAATTCCTGAAAAGGATGTTAAATATGAGGTTGAATGAATGCCTGTTATAACCGTCGATAGGAATGACTTCTGCAAACTCATAGGTAAAGACATCCCGATGCGAGAGATAGAAGAAAAATTACCGATGTTAGGAGTGGCTTGGGAGGGTAAAGAAAAGGATGAATTCTCAGTAGAAGTTAATCCGAACAGACCTGACATACTTTCAGTCGAAGGTTTGGCAAGAGCGTTCTCTTCTTTTATGGGTATAAAGACTGGCTTACAAACGTATAAAGGTGAAAAATCCGAATACATGGTGAAGGTTCATTCTTCCACTAGACCTGTAAGACCTTTCATCGTGTGTGCCATAATCAGTGGAATGGTTTTTGACGATAACTCTATAAAGTCTTTAATGCAGATTCAAGAGAAATTACATATCACCCATGCCAGAAAGAGAAGGAAAGCAGCAATAGGAGTCCACGACCTAGACAAGGTTAAATTCCCATTACTGTATACTGTAAAAGATCCTTCTTTCAAGTACATCCCCCTAGGAGAAACAAAAGAAATGACTTTAGATAACATCCTAAAACATCACCCAAAAGGAAAAGACTACGGTTGGATATTGAAAGGGAAAGAAAAGTATCCTATTCTGATGGATGCTGATGAAAAAGTCATGGCTATGCCACCTATAATCAACTCAATTCATACAATGGTTGATGATAACACAAAGAATCTTTTCATAGATGTGACAGGAACTGATGAGAAGACCATAAACGAGATATTGAACATAGTCGTTACGTCTTTAGCAGACAGAAAGGGAAGGATACAACTAGTAAGAGTAAAATATCCAGATAGAACGATTGAAACGCCCAATCTCGAAAATAAGATGATGAATCTAAAACCTGAATACGTTAATCGGTTATTGGGATTGAATTTGACAGTCCATGAAATGGCTAAAAACTTAAGAAAAATGAGTCTTGATGCATCTGAGATGGGAAAGGAAAAATTACTAGTCATGATACCTTGTTACAGGACTGACATAATGCATGCCATTGATTTGGTAGAAGACATTGCTATAGCCTATGGTTACGAAAAGTTTGAGCCTGAAATTCCGAATATATCGACGATTGGGGAAGAGAATCCTTTGGAATCCTTTTCCAGAAGATTGAGAGGTTTATTGATTGGATATGATCTACAGGAAGTTGTCACATTCATGCTAACAAACAAAGACAATTCCTACAAAAAGATGAGAATGGAAGAAAAGAATATAATAGAAACTGTTAACCCCAAAACAGGGGAGTATTCAATAATCAGAAGTTGGTTACTTCCAAGCCTGATGGAAGTTCTTTGGAGGAATAGACACCGAGAATATCCACAGAATATTTTCGAAGTTGGTGATGTCATAGAATTAGATCCTCATTCTGAGACTGGAGCTAGAACGAGAAGAGGACTTGGCATCGTGTTGTGTCATTCTAAAGCTAACTTCTCTGAGATGAAATCTATGGTTGAAAGTATTTTGACCAATCTTGGAATTAAGGGTTATAAAATAGAAGAATCTTCTCTATCCTGTTTAATTCCTGGAAGAGCTGCTAAGGTTGTTGTTGGTGGTAAAGATCTTGGGAGATTCGGAGAGTTGCATCCTGAAGTTGTTCAAAATTGGGAATTAGAGATGCCTGTTGCTGCTTGTGAAATTTGTGTTGATTTGTTGTACGAATTGATTGAGTAATTTTTTATAAAGTTTTATTTGTAAATTATTGCCATGAAGAATGTAGAAATCAACTTACTCCCGGAAGAAATTCCAAGAAAATGGTATAACATAATTCCAGACTTACCAGAGAAATTACCACAACCTAAAGATCCAGAAGAAGGAGAATCTAGATTAAAACTATTACCAAAAATATTCTGTCCAGCGTGTTTGAAACAGGAAATGTCGACTGAGAATTGGATAAGGATACCAGAAGAGGTAAGAGAATTATTCATGAGAGCAGGTAGACCCAGACAATTGTTCAGGGCAGTGGGACTGGAAAGGGCATTGAAATTACCAGACAAAATCAAATTATACTACAAATCTGAATTCTATTCTCCAACAGGAAGTCACAAAGTAAACACAGCATTAGCACAACTTTTCTTTGTTAAAGAACAAGGATATGAGAGAGTTGTTACAGAAACAGGAGCAGGTCAATGGGGCTCTGCTTTAGCTTATGCGGCATCTCTGTTGGGATTGAAATGTACAGTTTACTGGGTCAGAGCAGCCCATGATTTAAAACCAGAGAGAAAAACCTTAATGGAATCTTTTGGAGCGGAAATATTTCCATCACCAAGTAAGAGAACCAAAGTCGGTAGAGAACTCTTGAAGAAGGGTCCCAACCATCCAGGTTCTTTAGGTATAGCCATATCAGAGGCAATAGAAGATGTTCTGAACAGTGAAAAATCTGTTTACTGTCTTGGCAGCGTGTTAAACCATGTTTTGTTGCATCAGACTATTATCGGTTTGGAAACGATGAAACAGTTTGAGAAGATAGATGAAGAACCAGACATAATGACAGGTTGTTTAGGTGGGGGGTCTAACTTCGGTGGATTCATTCTACCCTTTGCTGGAGATGTAATAAAAGGAAAGAGAAAAATCGGGTTCATAGCTGCACAATCAGAATCTGCACCAAATCTAGTTGAAGGGGAATATAAATATGACTTTGGTGATCATGCAGAACAGACTCCATTATTGAAGATGTTCACTTTAGGACACAAACATATTGGAACACCAATATTTGCAGAGGGATTAAGATACCATGCTGCAGCTCCTATAATGAGTGCATTGAAAAAACATAATCTGTTAGAGGCTGTAGCTTACCCAAGCGATGAGAAAGTTATATTCGAAGCAGCTAAACTATTCGTGAAGAATGAAGGTTTCTTACCAGCACCAGAATCTACCTATGCTGTTAGATCTGCAATAGATGAAGCATTGAAAGCAAAGAAAGAAAATAGAGAATGTGTGATAGCGATGAACATATCTGGACATGGGTTCTTGGATATGAAGTTCTACAGAGCAGTCAATGAAAAGGTTCAATAAAAAATAATAATTTAAAAAAATAGAATTGGAATAGATGACAGAAAAATTATTTTACAAAGAACCATACACAAAAGAACTCAAAGCAAAAATTGTTAGAATTGATGATAAAAAGGTCTTCTTAAACAAAACAATCTTCTATCCTCAAGCAGGTGGAGAACCCAGTGATACTGGTTTCATAGAAAATTATCGAGTAATAGATACACAGAAAGAGGGGGATGAAATTGCACATATTCTAGAAGTTCAATCTGACTTGAAAGTTGGTCAAGAAGTCAAATGTAAATTGGATTGGGAAAGAAGACACAAACTCATGAGAATGCACACTGCTGCTCACCTTTTGTTCAACGTGTGTCAGATGTTTTTAGATCCTGGTATAAAAGCAGTTGGTAGCAATATAGGTGAAGATAAGTCTAGAATAGATTTAGGTTACGAACCGACCATAACTCCTGAAATCAGACAAAAACTAGAAGATAGATGCAACGAACTGATAAAAAAGAAACTTTTAATGAAATGTTGGTGGGATGAGGAAAAACCTGACTTCAGATGGACACAGATCGATGATTTACCTAAGTTACCTTGTGGTGGATTACACGTTAAAACTCTGGAAGAAATTGGAAAGTTAAAAATTATTAAAAGAGAAAGTAAAGGAAAAGGTAAACAAAGGTTGGAATTTGTAGTAGAATAAACAAATTCTTAAATAGTTCCTATAATTAAAATGTTATAATGCAAAATCCTATCCAACCCAGCACTCGAACTAGAAACCTTGAATCAACTCTTCGAGACCTAGCAGCTCAAGCAATCGAACTGAAGCCGAAATTCGAGAGAGAAGGAAAAAAGATGTATTTCTTCAACTTGGGCGATCCTAATAAATTCGACTTTGATACGCCACAATACATGAAAGATGCTATGATTAAGTGCCTAAAAGAAGGATGCGGATACTATTCAAATTCTCAAGGAGATCCTGAATTAATTGAAGCCATAATTGGATATGAAAACAAAAAGAATGATATAAACTTGACAAATAAAGATGTAGTAATCACTCAAGGTATTAGTGAAGGTATACACTTTCTCTTTGAAGCTCTTTGCGAACCAGGAGATGAGATTCTCTTACCAGGACCCTCTTATCCCCCTTACATTCAACACATACAACTTTCGGGAGCCAAACCCGTGCCATATAGGACAGAGGAAAAAGATGAGTGGAATCCTGATGTAGATGATTTGAGAGAAAAAATAACAGATAAAACTAGAGCAATTGTAATTATAAACCCGAACAATCCGACTGGGGCGGTATACGAAAGACACATCCTACAAGAAATGGTCGACATAGCTTTGGAAAATGACATACTCCTCGTTTCCGATGAGATATACGATAGAATGGTATTTGGAAAAACAGAACATGTTGGATTATCTTCTCTTGTAAAAGATGCTCCCGTTGTGGGTTTAAACGGTTTCTCAAAAATTTATCTGGTTCCAGGATGGAGGTGTGGTTACATATTCTTCTATGATCCAACTGAAAGATTAGAAAAACTAAAATATGCGATAATCCAGCTAGCAAGACAAAGACTATGTGCTTGCACACCTATTATGAAGGCTTGTGCTGTTGCATTCTCAGGTCCACAAGATCATATAGAAGAGACAAATAAGAAATTAAAGAAGAGGGCAGAATTTGCTCATAAAAGGTTGAATGAAATAGATGGTATAGAGACACAAAAACCTGAAGGAGCGTTCTACATATTTCCAAAGGTAGATTTGAGAGGAAGGTGGAAAACAGATAAGGAATTCTCTGTGGACGTATTAGAAAATACTGGTCTTGTTCTACCACATGGTTCTGGATTTTGTCCTATCTATGGAAAGAATCACTTCCGTTCTGTTATCTTACCACCTGTGGATATAATGGATGAGGCATTCAGTAAATTAGAAGAATTTATGAAGAAAAAATTATCTCATTAACCAATCTACAAACCTTTGTATAAGACTCTTACTTAACTTGGATTGTTTGTATTTCCTTCCTGTCAATTGAGCAGCCAACTTCTTTATCTCAACGGCTGCAGGTGACTTGGGCGAATATTGAATCAATGGCTTTTTTGCTGCGATGCTCTTCGCCACATTTGGGTCTTCAGGTATCTCTGCGATTATCGGAATCCCCAACAATCCTTTTATTTCTTCAATCGATAACTCATGTTCATTTCCAGTTATCCTGTTAACGACCGCACCGAGGACTTTTATATTAGATTCTTGAGCGACCTTCAGTATCTTCAACGCATCAGTCACAGCCGGCAGTTCCGGATTCGTCACGATGATTACCTCATCAGAAGCGGAAAGGGCGGAAATCGCTTCCCTTCCAAGTCCGGCAGCACAGTCCATGATGATGTAATCAGCTCTTCCCAGCAAAGCAAAACTTACTTCGGGTAAACGACCGACATCCACCCCCTTTAAATCATCCAATCCGAGACTGGCAGGGATTATCTTAAAACCATAAGGATGAGGATAGATTGTATCTCTCAACCTAGTTTCACCCTTTAAGACATCATGCAATGTTCTCGGCACCAAATGCATACCGAGTTGTAGGGCAAGATTGGGCGTAGTTAGATTGGCATCCATCGCAATAACACTCTCGCCAAAATCTGAGAGAGCAGCAGCAAGATTAGAAGTTAGAGTAGTCTTACCAACTCCTCCCTTTCCAGAAGTTAAAACGATCAACCGTGTCATACTATCAATATAAATAAAATGTACATTTAAATTTGAGGTTTCTCCATATATTAATCATGTTTGAAATTAACACCACACAGTTAGTTCAAACTTTTCAGACCATGGATCCTTACTATATACTTTCTAGTATGATAGGCACGACCTATCTAGAATTGTTGGTATTCAGTGTAGGTATATTCTTATATGCAGCATTTGTATGGTTTTTCTATAAAAATTTGGCGAAAAGAGATATATTCGAATTGAATTTAAGTAAATACGACATGCCAGAGGTTAAATGGAGGAGAGTTAAAAAGGCGGGTAGCACATTCCTCTACATCTTGAAGTATGGTATAGTTTTCCCTTTCTACGTCGTTTTTTGGTTTGTTATACTCTCTATCTTCTTGTTCGTAATGGCCAAAGATATAGATGTTAGACAAATTGCTCTCATTTCCATGGCCCTTGTGTCCACTGTCAGGATCACTTCTTATTTTAAAGAAGAATTATCTCATGATTTGGCAAAACTTTTTCCTTTGGCTTTATTGGTTATTGCTGTAACTGAACGTAATTTCTTCTCTTGGAATTTATTGATGAATCGATTGGAAGCTTTTCCTTCATTAGGTTGGGAGATACTGCAATTTTTGACTTTTTCTATCTTGCTAGAATGGACGCTCAGAATTTTGTATTCTATGAAAGTAGCTGGTAGTCGTAGGGTAAAACCTACAGAAACTTTAAAAACTCAATAAATGGGCCTGGAGGGATTCGAACCCTCGACCTTGTGGTTAGAAGCCACCTGCTCTATCCAGACTGAGCCACAGGCCCCTATTTTCTATAGATAAAAACATTTTTATTTGCTTTTATTTATTCTTAGTGTAAGGTGGTTTAATATTGTTAAAGACTTGGACTTCAAGGCTATAGAGCAAAAATGGAAACAAAAATGGATAGACAAAAAAATCTTCGAATCCAATCCTAGTGAAAAGAAAAAATTTTTTCTCAACTTTCCTTTTCCTTACGTCGATGGTCCTCTTCATTTGGGTCATACCTTTACTTTGACTAGACTTGACGTAATGGCAAGATTCAAGAGGATGCAAGGTTATAATGTCCTCTTCCCTTTCGCTTATCATGCAACTGGTGAACCAATTGTCGGAGCAACAGAAAGATTAAAGAAAGGAGACCCTGTCCAGAAAAAAATACTCCTAGATGCAGGAGTCTCTGAAAAGGATATAGACAAATTCAAGTCACCAAAATTCATCGTCCGATACTGGCAGAAGAGGATTAAGAATGAAGTTGATGATCTAGGTGTAACAATAGATTGGAGAAGAAGTTTTACTACTATCGATCCTACCTTCAACCGTTTTATCGAGTGGCAGTATCGTTTGTTGAGGGATAAAGGTTATGTCGTTCAGGGAACACATCCTGTTGTTTGGTGTCCTTCTGATGAGAGTCCTACTGGAGATCATGACAGGTTGGAAGGTGAAGGAGAAAGTCCTGTTAATTATGTCCTATTCAAGTTTAAACTGCCTTCTGGTGAAGTGTTGCCCATGGGGACTTTGAGAGCAGAAACTATCTACGGTGTAACTAGTGTTTGGGTCAATCCTGATATGGAATACGTTAAAGCAAAAGTTGATGATGAAACGTGGATAATAAGCAAACCTTCTGTCAAAAAATTGAAGGACCAATTACACTCAGTTCAAGTGAAAGAAAAAATAAAAGGAAGTGAATTAGTAGGGAAGTTTTGTATAAATCCTGTATTGAAGAACGAAGTATTGATATTACCAGCAAGTTTTGTCGATCCAGAGAATGTTACTGGTCTGGTAATGTCAGTACCCTCCCATGCTCCTTATGATTGGATTGGATTGAAGGATTTGATGGATAACCCCACGTTTCTAAGGAAATACGGGATAGAAGAAAAAGATTTGAAAAAGATTAAACCAATTTCCGTTGTAAAGACTCCAGGTCTAGGTGAGCATCCTGCCCTTGATTTATGTGAAGAAATGAAAATCAAGAATCAGAATGAAACTAAAAAATTGGATAAAGCCACGAATTTCTTGTACAAGAAAGAATTTCATCAAGGTGTTCTCAAGGGAAAGTGTGGAGAATATCAAGGTCAAAAGGTATCTCAAGTTAAGGAAGACTTATCGCGTGATTTTCAAAGAATTAATGCTGCATCAAATATGTGGGAACCTTCTGGTGAAGTGGTATGCAGATGTGGGACTAAATGTTACATCAAAATCCTAGAGAATCAGTGGTTCCTGAAATTTTCAGATGAGGCATGGAAAGAAAAATCTAGGTTATGTTTAAGAAAAATGCAAATATATCCTGAGGGAGCCAGGAAGAACTTTCAAGCGATAATAGAATGGTTGGAAGATAAAGCCTGTGCGAGGAAGACTGGACTGGGAACAAGATTGCCTTGGGATAAAGATTGGATTGTTGAGACTTTGAGTGATTCTGTTATTTACATGGTTTATTATACCATTGCAAGATACATCAACTCCGAGAAGATAGAACCAGATCAATTGAACGATCATCTCTTCGAGTATATATTTCATGGAACGGGGGGTGTTAAGAAAATATCTAATGATACTGGTATCAGTAAGGAAACCTTACAAAAGATGAGAAATGAATTTGAATACTGGTATGGGTTTGACTTAAGGGGATCTGCAAAAGAATTGATACCCAACCATCTGACCTTCTCTATCTTCCATCACACCGCAGTTTGGCCTGAAGAGAGGTATTGGCCTAAAGCTTTCACGGTTAACGGTATGCTTAAGGTAGAAGGTGAGAAGATGAGCAAATCAAAAGGTAACTTCATACTTCTCCAGGAAGCTTTAGAAAAACATGGTTCTGATGCCACTCGGATAACATTAATGGACTCTGCTGAAGGTTTGAATGATGCAAATTGGTCTGAGAGAGATGTTTTATCCTGGAAGAATAAAGTTTCTTCTTTCTATGGTTTGGTCGATAAATATTATAACAAAGGTAAGATAATATTGAACAGACCAGTTGATATCTGGTTGATTTCTAGATTTCAAAAATACATTCAGAAGATAATAAAACATCTTGAAAAAACTGAGAATAGGTCGGCATTGACTTACTTTCATCAGATGATTAACGATTTACAATGGTATTTGAAGAGATATGAAGACGAGAATAAGTCAGTTTTGAATGACGCTTTAGAAACGATGACTAAATTCTTGAGTCTTTATTCGCCCTTTATATCGGAAGAGATTTGGAGTAAGATGGGGAAGAGGGATTTTATTGTCTTCGAAAAATTTCCAGAATTTGACCAGAAAAAGATCGATGAAGATGTTCTAAAACAAGAAGATGCTTTCATAAATATGTGTGAAGATATAAAACAAGTGATAAAACTATCCAAGAAAAACAAACATCTCTACTTGTATGTGCAAACAGAGAAAGAATTGTTATACCTACAGAGTGCAACTAGTTTCTTGAAAAGTGAGTTTGGTTTTGAAAATGTGAAAGTTTTCAAGATTGACGACCCAAAAAAGTACGATCCTGAAAATAAGTCAAAGAGAGCTAAGTTTGGAAAACCAGGAATTTATATTGAATAGATTCTTTATTTTCCTTTTTTATTCTTATTCATATGTTTTCTGATTAAATCTATCCTATCGACGATTAATTCCCCTACTGCGGCAAAAGGAATGGCAACCAATGTTACTATATAAATTGACCTCCATGTTATTGGCATTCCAGTTATTATAGTTACTGCAATCAAATCCTCCACTATCCCCATAGCAATTCCAAATATTAAGAATTCAAGGAAAACCTCTAAACGGTTATGCTCCATAATATAATTTTGTCTATTCCGCTTAAAATAATGAATCCTTTTACATGAATGGTAAAAAATTATATGAAAACGCTTTCTTTTGGTTTAGAAATTTAAGACAAAAATCCCAAATTATATGTTAAGTGATATCTTGTGGCATAATACGATAATGCTAGTAGACAATGGTAGTAAACACCTACCAGATTTGATAAATTTCTTGAGGAGTAAGAAAATTATTACTGTTCGTGTTAATCCTTTCAAGTTTGACTTAAAAAAATTGAGGGAAGGAAAAATTGATGGCGTGATACTAACTGGTGGTAACACACGTTTCGTATCCAAAAAAAGAGACTTCAACTTTGGAGTGCTCAGGTTATTCAGGAATAAACCTGTCCTCGGTATCTGTCTTGGTCATGAATTCCTAATAGAATACTATAAAGGGATGTTATACAAGATGAAATGGCGGGCTCAAGGATATTCTTACATTTACATAACAAGGGACAATGAACTCATCAAAGATAAGAAGAGAATGTACGTATACAAGGGACACAGCTATGCGGCTGGCATTCTACCCGATTGTTTTGAGCAATTAGCATGGTCTGCGGATTGTGAAAACGAAATGATAGAACACAAAAAAAGACCACACTTTGGAGTTCAATTTCATCCCGAGATGAATGCCTCGGGCCAAATGATACTGAATAATTTTTTGAAGATTTGTAAAAGAAACGCTATCTAACCCATTCCATCTCTATCGCATTGTCTCCATTCTTATAGTATCCTTTTATTCTCTGTTTTTCTTTAAAACCGAGCTTTTTTAAAAATGTAAATGCTTCTTTATTGTATTCCCTAGTTCTACACACGAGTCTTTCAGAACTCCCCATAATTTCCTTCATTAATTCCTTGGCTATTCCTTTTTTACGATAGTCTGGGTGGACCACCAAATTTAAAACTTCATCCCCTTTGTACATGATGTAACCAATAACTCTTTTCCCATCAAAAGCAATTAAAAGATTGTCAATCTTGCCCAAAAAATAATCGATTGAATGTCTGGCTTCCAAATAAAGATCATCCATCTCCTTAATGAATTTAATGTCATCCTTCCTGGCTTTTCTTATCTTAATCTTCCAATACATCTAAAAACCATTTAGGTATCCTTGCCAACTCTTTCTCGATATAATAACTTATCTTCTTGATACCTTCTTTTTCTTTGCCCAGTTTACCTTTTTCTGCAAAATAATCAGCAATCTTTCTCTGGACATTAAAACCACTTATCTCACTTATCTTCATGCCTGGGCATATGTTCACCTCAAGAACGACTGGACCCCTTTTGTTCTCAATCATATCGACAGCACAGATTTCAGTTCCTATTACTTCAGCAGATTTTATAGCTATTCTTTTCATCACTCTATCTATGGTATAAGGAACACCTTTCCCACCCGAAGCAAGATTCGCTCTCTTCTCTCCTTTCTTTGCAATTCTTTTCATCGATGCTACGGTTTCGTCTCCAACGACTATCGTCCTTATATCTTCTCCTGGATTGTTTACGTATTTTTCTATGAAGAGTGGTTGTTTCAAAACGTTCAAGGTATCTATTAAAGAAAATGCATTGTCTCTGTTATCTGAGAACATTACCCCCTTCCCACCAGAACCATCGAGTAATTTCATGACGAACGGTCCTTTCATTTCTGAAATTGCCCTTTTTGCACTGGGGGGGGACATAGCGAGATAAGTTTCTGGAATAGGAACTTTTGCTTTGTTTAATATTTCCAGAGTTAAGAATTTATCATGAGCGATTAAGATCGACTCAGGAGTCATGGGAACATAGACACCAGCTTCAATAAGATATTTAGCTATTAAATAACCAAAAGTTGCTTTACTAGCACCTATTCTAGGAATGACGATGTCAAAACTTGTCAGATCTATATTTCTGTAAAAAATCGGGGACTTACCTTTCTTGACCCCAAGTCTTATACCTTCTACTGGAACAAAGAATACGGACTTAAATCTTCTATTGTTTTTTAAAGCTTCGTATATTGCCATGGTGGACGGAGAACGTCTTTTACTTCCGATTACGCATGCTCTCATTTAAATCCCTCAATTTTGGAGACTGGTGAGATTTTGAAATGTCTATCACAAAGTTTTGGAATATGACGTCTCTACCAACGAGAATCTTATATCTTCGAGAACTCCTATCTGATACGTTAGCTCTAACTTTTATTGTTTTTCCTTTTATGTTCAACTTAAGATCTACTAGGGGTCTTACACTCTTTCCATGGACGCTGAGAGTAGTAACTTTTCCAATTGGATTGACCCCTATTTTTGAAACTAAATTCTCATCTATACTAGTCCTCATAGCACCGGTATCAAACTTCCCCAGTGTTTCTATAATTCTTCTACGACCCACAATCTTCACCGGTTCAACAAGCCCAACTACAGTCCTCTTCATAACCACATTTAAATTCAGTAAGGAGGTTATTTAAAAATTACCAAAGGTTTAAAACAATAGAATTGAATCTAATATTTGATTGAATGGGAAGAAAGATTCCTAGATCAGATTTTGTCATTCATACCATAAAAGAAGTTCTTAAAAGGAGAAAGATAGTTCAATCCCAGGAAGATCTTTGTTTTTTTGTATTGGAAAAAATGAAGAATTACAATCCAGATTTCGTACTTTCACCCAAGAGAGTAAAGGAATTGGTAATAAAAATTCCTAACATAACGATTAAAGCAAAGACCAAACGTATGCCAAAGATGACTAAACTCGAGAAATGTCCTGTGTGCAAAAAGAAAGTAGAAAAAATACACGGGAGGAATTTGTTGAATAAGAAGATTCAAATTGGTTATATTTGTAAAAGATGTGGTTATACGACAGATTTGGAAGCTTTTATGCCAATGAAATACATTTTCATCTGGAAGAAGAAAGGGTAAACTTAAATTATTTATATTATCATATGATTCTTTAATAGGGGATGGATTTGACAAGAGTAATCGGTGTAATTTCTGGAAAGGGTGGGATTGGGAAAACAACGTTTTCAATAAATCTGGGGATAGCATTGAGTAATTTCGGGAAGAAGGCATTGGTCATTGATTGTAACGTAACCACACCACATTTAGCTTATTATCTGGGTGCAGGAAATTACTCGATAACAATAAACGACATTTTTAGGGAGGAATTGGACGCGAAATTCGCTCCTCTATCACGTGAAGGAGTAATGTTCATTCCGGCTTCTGAGGATTTGAAAGATATCATCAACCTGGACATAGGTAACTTGAGAAAACATGTAACGAAGTTGACAAAAAAAGACATGTACGATTTTATCATACTCGATTCTGCTCCTGGGTTGGGAAGAGAAGCTTTGTCTGTTCTTAGGGCATGTGATGAGATAATCTTTGTGACTTCACCCACAATACCCACACTAACTGATGTCACAAGATGTGCTGAAGTTGCGAGTATGATGGGACACAGAAATTTTAAAATAGTTCTAAACATGGTGAGGAACAAGAACTATGAGCTCAAAGCTCTAAAAGCGAGAAGTTTCTTCAGAACACCTATACTCGGATCTATCCCCTTTGATGAGAATGTAATGGATAGCACTTCTTTGGGTGTTCCTATCATGTGGTATAGGCCTAAATGTAAAGTATCAGAAAATTACATGGAAGTGGCCGCTAACCTTATTGGAGTGAATTATGAAAAACCATCTTTATTTAAAAGAATCTCCAGAAAACTGAAAAGATTAATTAGAAAAACCTGATTTTCTACTTAAATTTTGATTCAAGATAGTTATAGTAGTTAATGTTAATAAATGATGCCGAGATCGCATAATCAGGTAGTGCGCAGCACTGGAGATGCTGTGTCCCTCGGGACTTGTGGGTTCAAATCCCACTCTCGGCGTCGTCAATCAATTAGGTAACTGAAAATATCAACCTCGATGAACTTTTATAAACAGCTTTTCCTAATTTAATATTGATAAAATGGCGGGATTAGAAGAACTGATTGCAATGACTGGTCTTGGAACAACAAGTGAATACGTTTTTAAGGCGATAGCAGCAGTGATTGTATTATTGATTGGTTGGATTATAGGAAAAGTAATAGGTAGGGTCACTAAAAGTATCCTGAAAAAACTGAATGCTGATAGGTACTTTAAATTTGGACGAGGGTTTGAAGTTAGCAGTATTTTTCCTTTGATTGTTTCATGGATTATCTACCTCTGGTTTATAAGGTCTGCAGTTGGTATAGTTGGAGTACCAGAATTGACTCTGTTTTTCGCTGAGATACTGATTTTCTTACCAAAACTATTGGAAGCTATGATAGTGATATTAGTTGGCTATCTCTTGGCTAAATACGTACAAGGACAAGTTATAGCAACTAAGGCAGAATATTCTGAATTCATGGGAAGAGTAATATTTTTCTTCACTTTAATTATTGCGATAGACTTAGCACTTCCATTGGTCGGAATTCAATCTCAAGTAATCGATGGTATAATCCTCATACTTTTTGGATCAGTTGGTCTAGGAATAGCAATAGCCTTAGGTCTAGGATTAAAGGATACTATTGCAAAATTAGCCAAAAAATACACAAAGAAAATGTAAATTTAGACCAATCAGGAATCTTAAGGAGTTAGTTATAGTTTAGACTTTTCTATAAATTTTATATGCGGAGATGTTCCATAATTTATTGTGGTCAAGGAAAAAAAATCTAAGAAGGAATTGAAGATTTCTAAAGATACTGAACAAGTAGTGGAGAAATTAACAGAAGAGACAAAAAAAGCTGAAAAAGTTGCAGAAAAAATAATGTTTGTTTCTAAGATTCAACAGTTAGGCATGGCTATAGGAGGGGCCTTACTATTTCTTGGTTTTGTCTCATTCGCTGTTCTGGGTTTAATCGCGGTGAATAGATTTCCTGTGTTTTATCCAGAAGATTATAAGTTCATCGTTTGTATTTTTTTGGCTGTGTTAGGATCTCTTCATACATTAGGAGGGATCGCATTAATAAGTAAATAGATTCTGTTTCTCACAGATGATCGGATGTTAGTAAAAAATGTGATGAATAAAAATGTGATGGTAGCTGAACCAGACCTGAAAATTACCAAAGCCGCTGAATTGATGTCTAAACACCACATCGGTAGTTTAGTTGTGATCAATAAAAAAGGTGAAGTAAAGGGAATACTGACTGAGAGAGACATCTTGACTGATGTTGTTGCCAAGGGTAAGAATTTAAAACACGTCTTGGCGAAGAATATCATGACTAAACATGTAGTGACGATAGAACCTGATAAAACCATAGAAGAAGCATCAGATATCATGAAAAAGAATAAGATCAAGAAACTTCCTGTGATCGAAAATGGGAAAGTAATGGGAATAATTACAGCGAGCGATATAGTTACAGTTCAACCCAGAGTAATGAGAAAGGTTAGGCGCCTCTTGGGAGTGGATTTTAGAACAAAGGAAGGGGGCATCAGATTAACACAAGGATTTTACCTGATGTTAAAGAGTAAAATAAACACGATCTTTGGTTCTTTTCAAATTTTACTCGGTATAATATCCATAATAGGGGTTTACATGTTCTATCATCAAGTTGAATTCCTTCAAACGATTGTCCCTTCAGATTTATTCAGGACGTTCATTTTTTTCATTCTAACAGTTATAGGTGGATTATTCCTTATATCTGGGTTTTTCCTCCTTTCCTTAGGGACTTAACCTTTTTAATGAAGAGTAAGCCAGAGAATAAAGACACAAACCCTATAATCAGACTGGTATAACTGAGGAAAAGTTTAGTCAATGATTCCATGGATGTGAAACCGATTCTCAATGCATACCAAATGATGAAAGAAAATAACGCAACCAAACTATTAATACCACCCAATGCCATCCTAAACCTATATGTGCCTAGAGTATGCAAGGAGTATACAAAGAAACCAACTATCATCCAGATTATTCCCGTAAAAATTGCACCGCTTTCTAAAAATATTAAAAGGATCAGAGGGAGTATAAAACCTATCAATGAAAAAATTTTGTAATGCTTCAACCTGAAAGGTCTGTACAGATATCTCCTTTTCTTTCGTAAGACGTAGAGAGATGTTGATACTAAAGAAAAGGCTATGAGAAAACTGAAACTAGATACATAGGCGATGAATTCAATCGATCTACTGGCAACGAACAGTATAGCGATCATAGATGAAAATATCATTGAAACATAAGGTGTTTTATATTTTCTGTGCAAAGAACTGAATATTTTTGGAACGTATCCATCTCTGCTGAGTGCGAATAAATTCCTGGATGCCGCTATTATAGAAGTATTTAGAGAAGAGAGGGTAGCTAGAATCGCGGCTAATAAAATCAAGGCACTCATAATAGAGTTGTTCTTAACTAATTCCATGAGAGGAACTTTAGAACTGACCAGATCAAACATAGGAACAGAGCCGATCGTAACAAAGCATATTAAAACGTATATGAGACCTGATATCAAAACTGTGGTTATCAACGCACGTGCAATTTTTTTGGGTTCTTTCGTTTCTTCAGAAACCGTCGTTAACATGGCATGTCCGATAAAACAAACGAAGATTAAACTGGTGGCTAGAAAAACAGGTGGAATTCCGTTGGGAAATAAGGGTGATAGATTCTCAACGTTAATTCTTGTAAAGCCGAAGCCAATGCTAACCACGAATATGGCGAGAAGGATTAGGGTAATTATTTTTTGAATTTTTATCGCTTTTTTAACACCTTTTATGTTCAGAGCAAGAAAACCCAATATTATTACCATGCTGAACAGATCGTGAAGAGTAAAAGGGAGGATGAAATTCAAGTATAGGATGAAACCTACAGCAGATAGAGAAGTAAAAACAACACTACCCAACCAAATCAACCAACCCACATAAAAAGCCGTCATCCCCCCGAATCCTTCTTTAACAAAAGCATAGCTACCGCCCGCACTAGGCATACACGTTGTTAATTCAGCGTAATTTAAAGCAATGAATAGAGTTATTATCGTGCCTATGATGAATGAGAATATTAATCCAGGACCGGCTATGTTTGCACCCAAACCCATTAATATGAATATACCTGCCCCTATTGTAGAACCAATACCAAAGACAATTAGATCTAATAAACCGAGTTCTTTTTTAAATGTACTCTTTTTTTCCTTGATAAATACCATACAATAAGTTTATTCGTTTTTTCAGGAATATAGTTTATGTTACGTCCCTTATCAACCCGAGATTCCTCGATAATCTGTCTAGTACGCTTTTCATATAACTCTCCTTCTCTTCGTTCCATATACCATTTGTCTTCATTTCCTCTCCTATTTCTCTTACCTCAGCAAGATAATTTTTAATTTTCTCGGGTTTCCTAACAAATAAAAGAATGTTCATTATCTGATAAAACCTGAGTGAAAGCATGATGTTTCTTATATCTTGACCTTGTCCTTTCATTTCCCCCTTTCCCAACCGTTGAATAATGTTGTTGATAACAACATTCTGACTGTCTACCACTGATTTAAGTTTTGATATTTGGGAATAAACTTGGGAAAAGTCTGTCCTTGGCATAACTCTGAGCATGGGAGTTGGTTTTGTTCCCGGAGTGGGTTTAGAAATGGATTGAGCTGGTAATGGTTTCTTGGATTTTTTCAACTCTTCCTCGATTTCTCTCTGGAATTGTTTCAGATCTTTCTTCTCTACGAACTTACTCAACTTAACACTGACCTCATCCAACATTTTTGTCATCTCTATAGTCAACTCATCCAACTTTTCAACCTTGTCTCTCTGGTTTTCCAATTCACTCATCTTTTCATTCAATTCAGAGAATATGTTTTCTACCTTAGAGGCAATCATGTCAGCATGGTCTTTAACCTCTTTTATCTTTGAGACTTTCCTGTCGATGTCATAAGAAATATCGGTTAAATTCTCAAAACTCTTTATTTTGTCCATTATTTCCCTGAACTTCTTATTCTCTTCACTCAAAGCTTTAACCAGAGTTTCAAGCCTTTCCATCTTGACTTTATTTTCCAGAATTTCCTTCTCTTTCTTATCCAATTCAGTCTTTATTTTAACGGGTTCCAAGCCACTAACAGTATCCTTAACTTTTTCGAACTCGGTAGCAATCTTATCGAAGGACCTCTCCCTCTCCATTATCATCGTCCTTAATTCACCTATCTCTTCTGCAAGCTGTGTAACCCTTTCGTTCACATCGTCCCTGAAACGGTCGATCATATCTAACTTACCGTCCATTTTTTCTATTCTAAGGATTAGGTCGTGTAAACCAACTTCACCTTCTTCTTTGGGATAAACAACATATTTCAATGGTTCGGGTGATTCTTCAACAATCCTTTCGGGTATTTCTTTCATCACGTTATATTTTTCTTTTAACTTTTTCTTTTCAGTTTTCTCCTTTATCTCATTCTTCTCTTCTTTATCAGGACTTTGTTTTTTTTCTGGTTTTGTATCATTTTTTTTCTTAAACCCGAAAATCATAATCACCCTTCACTTAAATGTTTGTTCAATGAATCGATATATATTTTGGCCATCCTGAATCTTCCCTTCTTTAGCTTGTCTTTAGCCAGTTTTAATTCCGTCTTTAAGTCGAATACATCTTTACCAGATTTTTCCATCTTACCTATCCTGGATTCAATCATTTCAAGCAGAGACGCGTATTCCCTGTAAGTATTCATGTCAGCATCAGGGATCTTGTGGGGAGAATGGATTGTTGGTCTGAAGGAAACGAACCATGGTCTACCCTCATTGTATTTGGGATTCTGCATCATTCCAATCCCAACTTCTTGCCTTGTTACTTTTTTCGCATACTCAAGACCGTACTTTGTCTCAATCCTCTTCAAATCTCCTAAGGATTTGGTGTGTAACTGCACTTCAGTCAGGACATTACCCTTTATCGCTTCCTTGAAATCGGACAATACTTGAGAAGCCATTATCAAACCGATACCCCACTTCCTGAATTCTCTACATGCTTTCTCTAAGGAGACGTATCCTCCCTTTCCTCCATACTTCTCTAATAAACGATGGACTTCATCAAAAACGATAACCATCTTTAATTTTGTTGACTCCTCCCAACCTTGTTCAAATATGGTATCTATAATATTCCTAACAGCATCATCGTATTGGCCAGGTTTCAATTTATTCAAAGTGAAAATTGTTATCTCGCCAGGATTCATGTACTTCTTGAAATCTATCTTCACTTTAGGATCAGTGACTTCGTATATCATACCGTTGTAAGATCTCGTATCTCTCGTATTCAACCCGAATTCCTTGTAATATCTTATTAGCTTTGGATCTCTACATGGTCTCACAAACCCTGTCCATTGGGCTGTAGGATCGAAGATTATGACAGGTATTTTTTCTTCTAACAATTCCTCGACAAAAACCATAGCAGAAACGGATTTACCTGAGCCTGTTGCACCTGCAGTCAAGACATGAGTAGTCAAATCGTCCATACTAAAGTATGACTTGGATTTGGTTTCTGCTATCTTACCTAACCATATTTCTCCTTTAGGTAGTTTATCCATGTCCATGGGGAATATGTATCTTGCTTTGGCGAGCTTCCATGCGATGTATCTCTTCCTTCCATAGATAAATGCAATGGTGGATGACGCTCCTATAGTTATTATCATGAGTATTGTCATTCTCTCAGTTGTCCAGAAAGATGTCGTCACCTCAAAATCGTCTGTCGCTGTTATAACTCTACTGTCATATTTGACTTTAGTTTCGAAGATATATTGTCCTGCTGTTAGGTTTATCCCATGTAGAGGTATGTTCTTGACGAATGATTCAGAAGTTTGAATGGTTTTAGATTCATTCTCTTGATGTATGATTTTTTCAGTCTTGAAATCCTTTATGAGATATTCTATGTCCAGGTTTAACCTTTTTCTGAAACCAAGGTTGTAGAGCATGACGTGGAATTTTGCTGTATCGTTGATACCAACTATTTTTGTCATTGCTTCAACAACCACATCCAAGTAAGCAGTCCCTTGTAGAGATACTGTTATTGAAATGGGTATACTCTCTGTCTTCCCATCTGCAGTCACTATTATATCGCCTGTATAAACACTGGGCTCAACATCATCAGGAATCCTAAGATACATATTAACAAGTTTTTCGGATAAAGTTGTAATATCTAATGAAGTAGTTTCTAACGTAATGAAATTGCTGGCCGTTCCCACGACTGATATTGAAGTTGTGATATCATATTTTACGTTGTTTTTTATCCACAACCCGTAATTCTTTTCTTGTCCAGGATCTATTTGAACATTTGTTAGGTTTGTTCTCAAACTGAACATTGTCTCAGCGTATCCACAATCCTCTGGGCAATTGTAAACGTTTTCTCCGGCCTCACAAATATCGTTTCCACAACGGGGAGATATACCACCATCACCACCACTTGGACCAGTTGGTGTACCACCATTCCCCGTGTCACCACCACAACAAGCAGGTTCATTTGCACATGATTCACCGCTGTCACATATACCATCTCCAGGTGTAGCTGTATCGCCAACTACAAAACCAGAAAGACTCGATAAGTTTATTGAAACTGTATTAGATTTTAAGTAATCGACAACACCACCTAGATTAATCCAATTATCGCTGGTGCAAATTCTCTGTGAAAAATTCCAATCAGAGCATTGATATATATCGACGCCAGGCTCGTAGAACCTTGATGGATTTTCCAATGAACCTAAAGCACTGGAATAGTTTAACGTGATATTTACAGTAGTGAAATTCAGTGTAGTTTCCATAGCAAGACCGATTAGTCTATTCCTAACACCAGTTATTTGAACAAGATATTTACCGAAATTGTCAAAACTAACAGAATTTGCTGTATCATTGCTTATGTTGACTGAAATAAGCTTTATTTTATGATCGAATACTCCTGTTTCTATATCATAAATCCTTTCATGAACAGTCTCATTGTATTCTGCGTTTGAAGTTTCAGTTAAGAAATTATGAATTACTCTATTAGTTCCGCTCTTGTAGAAAGTAAAATTAATCGACACGTTATTTCCTATCGCATTTTTAGCACTCCCATAGAATTGGATTGGTAAGTAAACTTCAACCCATCCTGTCGTTGAATTTGTAAGATTGCTAGTATCATTTGCGTATATGATAAAATCATAGTCTCCCTTTTTGGTCAAGTTTAAAGATGTGTTCCATATGCTGTCCGAAAGATCAGAAGATGTGTTTACCATAGGAAAAATGGAACTGGTGGTTTTATTCGGATGAGTAATATTTAACCAGACTTTATCAACTCCGTAAAAATCTTTGATTCTTGATTCAATCGTTACATTGTCGTATAGTTGAGCAGAATACGTATTAACATACACGAATTGTGGTGGAATAATATCAGGATTACCAAACACTTTCAAATCGTAAGATAAACTCTCTGGTTTTGAAGCATTGTAGAATAAAGTAGAATTGTCTGTGATGTTACATGTTAGATTGTAATAGCCGTCTGGGACGGTTTCATTACTGATATCCCACAGATAGATTGCATAACCACCATTTTCAGAACCAATCGTCACATTCGTTATATTAACTCCAATAGATTTTACGTAAGAACTTTCATTAACATACCAGAAATTCACAGGGTATTTTCCTACACCGAGACTATTGTTCGCATCCTCAACTAAACAGATTATATTATAAGATTCACCTTCTTTTGATCGGTTAATATCACTGTTAGATGTGGGTTTTATCACACTTACTCTCGACCAACCGTAGATATAGATTGATGTCTGATCCTCTCCAGTGTTGTAAAGGTTTCCACTAGCGTTTGCGATTAAAACTTGTGTACGTGGAGTGCAAGCTATGCTGAGAGAGTATGTAGTATTGGGTCCTGAAGAAATGTTTCCGCTACAGCCACCTGTTCCTGGAAAATACCAATTCACATTGTAAACTTCTTCGGGGGAACCACATTGATCAAAGACCGTAGAATTTAACATTAAAGTTTCCAACTCATGGATTATATAACCACTAGTTGGATAAATGATAGTTATGTTCAAATTATCCTTCAATGTAGTATCTGTCTCACTGTAATCTTTCCAGATGTAGTAATATTCTGAAACCGAGCCCCATAGACTTACGTTGATGTTGTATGAACCTAAATCATCTGAACAACCTGTAGACCAAGTATAATTACAATAGCCTGAGGAATTGGTGGTTGAATTTCCTGTTTGGGTAAGACTTCCTGTCTCATTCTTTACGTACCAAGTACAATTATAACCTTCTATCTGAACAACGTTACCGTTATCATCGTATATTTTTGCTATCGATTCTATGTTTTGAGTCCTAGTGAAATTCTTACCGACCACAGATTTAGTTAAATTAATATTCAATTGTCCGTATACTTCTGAAGTGAAATTGGTTGAGTTCTGGCTTAAATAATAAGAGTCTTGATAAGTTCCAGTCAACCACCACTGCTTACCTACGGAATAGGTTGAGTCAGGGTTAAAACTGTAATTACAATAACCAGAAGAATTAGTCATTGTTGCATGCACAAGAACAAAATTAGTTCCATCCTTTGTCAACCAGAAAGCACAGTTCACACCTGATCCAACCATTAAGGCTTCATCAGTATCATTAACTCCTATGATGAGTAGAGTTGAAGCAGAGCCAGTCCTATTGATTTTAGTGTTATTCCCTTGAACATAAATGATCGAAGCATTATGTCTTGTAACAGAAGGACCAGTAGAATTGTCAGTATATTCCCAATCATGATAAACATAACTGCCTAGGAAATCACGGTATTGAAACCTGAACTTATTGTTTCCTGTCCATGATTTGTTAGAGGATACAGTAAACTTTAAAGTCTCTGGTGTTTCGTTTGTTAATGTAGTTGTATTCTTTGATCCTATCTTCTCCCATGCATCCAGATCAGCTAAATAAACCCATAAGTTAACAGTTACATTGTCTCCGTCTGAGTCACTGACGTTAACGGTAAAATTGAATTCTGCCCCCCATATGCCTGAATAAGGAGTAACGTTTAGATTAGTTAGATTGGCAGGATGATTGGTCGATCCTCTCACTTCATAGATTTTAGTAGAGGTGTGTGGTTGTTTCCATTGAAAGTAGTCTACGATTCCATCGCTACCAAATTTATCATCTCTACAAACAGAGAAAGTATCACTCCCTATTTGTTTTGAATCATAACTTGGACAGGTAGTAGAAGGAGTTATATCATAAAAAGTTCCATTACTGAACCATTCAACGTACAAGTTCTGACCAGCAACTACTAGAGAATAGTTTAGAGTTGCATTCGCTATAACATTTGTAAATACGGTTTTTGTGTTATTCCAGATAGTAACATTCTTTTTCCATACACCCTCTGGCGTGGTAACAGGGGAAGTTTCACTAGAATATACAGGAATAGAGGTATCCATAGAATTATCCCAAAGTAAACGTGATTGTCCAGAGGCAACACTATCACTTCCAATGTTACAGTAGTTTATTCCATCAATAGTTATGTTATTGTAAGTATTTCCATTGAAATCGCACTTGGTTGCCGTCTCATTTATCTTAATGTAATTTATCGTAATTGTGTTAGCTGGGTTTCCATAGGATATATTCTCAACCTCGTATCCCACGGTTTCATTCACCCAAACTTCTGCTGTCCTAGACCAAGTATTAGTTTGATGTTGATGGGAAATCACACTCGAAGCATTATAATCGTAAGTTATGTTAATGTTTGATACTTCTAGTTCACCAGCAGATGCAGAATAGAAAATAAATGGCACTTCACAGTTTCCATTTGCATCTGGTGTACAGGTTGAAATATAATCTTGGATCCCTGGAGCAAGTGAGGAATTACTAACGCTGACACTCACTCTCAACTTTTCTGGATAACTCCAATCCCAATCACCATCGCCACCAATATCTATATAAGGAGTAGGATAATATTCAAAATTCAATATATAAAGTTTTTTGTCGATAGACACTGCCACAGTTTCATTTAACGGATCAGTTGTTACGTCTCCAACATCGACACCCCGAACTTCATCATCTGTGGTAAAGGTCCAGATGAGTGATCCTGAAGAATTTAACACATAAACTTTATGATCCTGGGAACCCAAAGCAATTTCATTCCCTGTATCTGACGTAATGTCCCCAATAGCGACACTCCAAACTGTATAACTTGAACCACTCGGTACATCATAACTCCATTTTATTTGTCCAGATGAATTTAACACATAAACAGTTCCATTTTCTGCTCCCGCAACTATATCTTGACCTTGATCATTTGTTATTTTACCTATTGCTAGACTATAGATTATACTGCCTATATGGGAATTCCAAATTTCATCACTAGTTGAGTTCAATAGATAAATGAGTCCGTTTTCTTCTCCAACAGCAATCTCATCACCAACATTGGGCTTAACATCTCCTCCAGCAACAGAATGAACAGCACTTCCGGGAGTAGAAGTCCATTTTATTTGTCCAGATGAATTTAACACATAAACAGTTCCATTATTTGCCCCAATAACAACATCCATCTTATCTGTGAGAGTGATGTTGCCGACAGCAACTGAGTTCACTATACTTTTAACATCATAATTCCATAACTCTATTCCACTAGAATTCAACAAATAGACTTTTTTGTCTTGTGAACCGATTACAACATCCTCCTTAGAATCTTGACTCACATCTCCTATTGCAATACTATTTGTCTTTCCACCCGTAGAAAAATTCCATAACTGATTTAAAGAAGAATTGAAGAAGTAAACATGTGGACTCGTTGAAGCTCCTATTGCTATATCTTCTTTTGATCCCCCAGTCACGTTTCCTACGGCAACACAATAATAACTAACTCCTGTTCCTGTGGTTTGACTTGGGGTAACTTTTCCAGTCAAAGTCATATTTGAATCCAGGATAGTAGAATTCTTAGGTATTGTCATCACTAAAGTTTTGTTTTCACTAGTATTGTATGTGAGGTCATTTGCTATGCTACCGTTCAAATTATATTCTTCATATCTGAAAACGGGGTCATCTAAATCAAGAGTGAATGTTTTTTGTGTCGCTGAATAAGCAACTTGAATTAACAAAAGAGTTAACACTAAGAAAAGGGACAAAGTAATTATATATCTAATTTCTTTATGAGGATGCACCATGTTCTCCCTCTTCAAAATTTTTGTTGAATTTCTCAAGGAGACTCCTCAAGTAATGTAGAGTAGCCGAGCCAACTCTCCTCCTATAAATGATCCCAGAACCCTTCAATTCGAAAACGTATTTGACTACTGTGTGCCTGCTAACGCCAATCCTGTCAGATAAAGCCTGGAGGGTAACGCCTTCTGGATGAGTCTCCAGAATCCTGATTATCTCATCTTTTACATTCTTCCCATTAATAATAACCACTAGTAGTAAGAGTTAATGATAATAATTACTCTCAGTAGAACTTAAAGATATGTTTTATATTTAAGATAAATTATTCAGATTTTTCTTTCTTTAATTTTAGTAGATTTTTAATCTTCCTGAATGTTGAAAAACGGGGATAGAGATGTTCATGTCTCGTTTCTGGACTTTCTAGTCTCTTCTTAACTCTTTCCAAAATTACGTCTCTCTCTATTCTTCTTTTCTTTCTATAAAGGATTATTGCTATAATAGTTAGAACTATTACCAAGATTACTAAGACCGGCCAGAAGATGAGCCCACTCATCGTCACCATTCTCATCTTACCAATCGGTTCACAAATCTTTCTGTAGTTCTTTTCTTCCAAATAAGATTTTGCTTTCCTGTATTCCTGTTCTTGATCAAAAGTAGGAGGAGCGATGAACTTGGTTGCTCTTAACCTTTCTATCTCTACTTCCAAAGTTATGTCTACGAGACGTTGAACTTTTATGTAAACGGGAATGGCATACTCAAACCAGTTGGATGCCTGAACAAAATTCCCCAAGTCATATTCTTTCAAACCATTTTCTCTAGCCAGTTCAGCATCTTCATAGTAAGATTTTATCATTGAGATGTCGATACACTCTTCAACAAGAAGGGATTCGTTTGCTAAAGCTCTAAATCTCTCCAACTCCAGGAGCAAAAGATCTGCTATTTCTTTGGGATCTCTACCTATGACTAGAGTTAAAACCTCAACGTTACTTTCAACCTTATTCTTGGCTTTTATTTTTAGTCTACGAATACCAACATCGGCATCTTCTGGAACGTTTATGAATACTAAGAATTCTTTTGTTTCTCCCACGGGAATACTAGTTTGTGAGGGTATGATCTCTATCCAATTCAAGGGAATTCCGTCTATAGAAAGTCCTATTTCGTTGGCCGTAGCGGTTCCGGTGTTGTTGACGAAAGCGATAAAACTAGTTCTGTTTCCTCTTATTACTGTCAGAATATCAGTAGATAGTCTTAGAGTTAAACCGTAGATTGCTGGTGGTGGGGAAGGTGGTGTTGGGGAAGGTGGTGGAGGTGGGGGCGGAATGCATTCAACGACTTGAAAAGTATCTGAATTATCGACAAGACTCTGATTGTGTTGCAGAGTAACAAAGAATGTATAGTATCCCAAAATAGAAGGAGCTGTCAGAGTTTTTATCAAATGTAAAGTTTCGTTTATCTGTAGGGTTTCATTGTCTTCATCGAAAACGTATCCAGTTAGGTTCCTGATTTGATAAGACATGTTTATATAGAGTAAACCTGGTTGATTCTTTGCGATATCTATTACAGCAGAAACACCTTCTCCTTGACATACTTGTTTTTTCTCTGGTGGGATTGTGACGTTCAACTCAAAAGCAAGACCTGAAACTGTAACTGTTAAATCGATGGTACGTAATTGATGACCCACATAGGGATCATCTGCATAAGCAAATATCGTCCCATTGTATGTACCAGTAATCGTGAATGATTTAGGAACAGTTATGTTCAAAGTAGTCGTGTTACTTTGTCCAGGTCCAATTAACAAATTGTTAGGAATGAAGGTAACCCAGTCTCCTGGAGATCCTGGAGTAGTGTTCAGGAAAACAATCGTATCTTCACAAGCTTTCTGTAAAGAAAACTGTTTATCTCGATAAGTGGAATTACCAGGTGAGAGTGTTACATATATCGGGTTGGTGTCAGCTATGAATGTACCTATTCCTTTACTAACCTCAAAAGTTTTAAAATCGTATGCAAATTTTCCATCGTATGAGAAATTGCCTTCAGCTGAATAGGGATTCGGACCAACCACTGGATCATCAGGAATTTCATAAGATGTGGTATAATTCTTGGTCTCGCCCACTGAAATCTTTATGTCAGACCAAGTATCGGAATGAACTTGATTGTCATTAGAATCCAAAATCCAGGATAAAAGATTACCAGTAGCATTACTATTACCGACGTTTGTCAGATTGTTGTTAACATTCACGCTTTCGCCAGGACAATAATATCCTTTGGAAGGAATTGGAACGTCTACAGTAAGGTCTACTTCTGTTGTTATAACTGTAACCTGTATCTGTTCTAGACTCTCACTGGAGATCCAGCCAGTTTTTAAGGAATAAAACGAAATGGATAACAACAATATCAATAAAACAAGAAGTTTATAATTCACTCCACCACTGATTATATTTGGTCTTTCAATCTTATCTGTTTTTTAGGACTGCTCTAATTTACTCAAAGTTTTAACTAAACTCTGTTTTTCAATCGGCTTTCTGATTGTACCTAGGATAAGAAGAATCATTGGCATTGCTAAGAATCCTGCCAAGAAATCGTAGTTGAAATCAGTCCAACTCCTGTAGAAGAAATATGTGGATAGAGGAACGAGGATAATGCCGAGTAGAGATAATAATTTGGATTCTCTGAATGAGATTACTGAGAAACCCAATAGGACTATGTTGATGCCTAAAGCGTACCAAAGAGAAAGGTTATAACCTGATATCTTCGGTACAAACATATCTGTGTAATATCTGTATGTCAGTACTAGGGCTAGACAAAGGATTGCATATATCCAAATCCCAACTTTAATCTTCATTTCTTTTTCCTCTTCCTTCTATAGGTAATGAATATTGAACCTACTAACAAGATTATAAGTAAAACTATCATGGCATTGATGTAAACAGGGAAAACTGCTTCTGCAATCTCTCCTATGGTTAAAGTAACTCTAACACCGATCTGTGCAGAAGCTCCCAAAACACCACCTTCCACAGGGCTTTGAGTAAATAGGATCTCTCCAGTGTATTGATTTTCAGGCAACTCTCTAGGTACTCTTATGACAGCTTTAACGTATTGGTATGGTCTAGGTTCTTGAGAATGAGCTCCTGGACCTGCTGGTAGATTGAACTCATTTGGTTCGAGAGTGATGAATTGTGCTATAGGACCTGTCACACTACCGGTAATATGTATTGGATTTGTATCAGAGTTGAGTAGTTGGATGTTTCTAGTCTCTAAGACTTCCTCTCCTTTTTCTATTTTCATTTCTATACGAGTTGGCCCTACACCTATGGCTTTTACAGAAGAGACTAAGAAAATCTCCATTAATAGCATGCACACTATGATTTTACGCAGTTTGTCCTTCTTCAACGGCTTTCGCATTCACATAACCTCCATAATCTCCACCTGGTTGAGCTTGAGGTATTGAAATATTCCAATAATTGAATATATCAGTATTATTCTTTACATGTTGCCAATTATCAAACGTGTTTCCCTGTGATGGGAATAATAAAGCTAAGTCTTTAATATTATCAGGCCAAGTTGCAAGTGATGTGGCATTAGAGTATGATACATTACCTACTCCTATATAATCTGTTCCTATTGAACAACCCCCGCTCAAACAATCTAAGTTCGTACCATTCAGATAAAGGTCTATGAAAACGTTAGTGACTGCTGTGTTTGTTACATTGGCGGGGAATCCTTCATTATCAGTAGCGTTCGATTTTGTATTGGGAGCCAGACTTGGGAATTGTATTGGTACAAGACTCCACGTAATCTCAATAAATTGTTTAACCTTTATTGTAATGTTATTAGGCCCGTACCAAGTTCTGTTATCGCCAGTAGGATCTGTTCCCGTATGATTTACATAAATCCAAATATTA
>Ga0209636_10000433_pt1 | contig 40283 bp, 41 predicted proteins | sample DeeMarSWOR152_54_FD_187464 | JGI IMG/M metagenome (GOLD analysis project Ga0209636, IMG submission 187464) | Marine sediment microbial communities from White Oak River estuary, North Carolina - WOR-1-52-54 (SPAdes) (version 2) | ecosystem: Environmental > Aquatic > Marine > Intertidal zone >... | reverse complement strand
CCGGCATCCCTCGCGGCGCAATCTATACACACAGACAGAAGTTGGAAAATGCCCGCATTAAGGCCCTGGATATCGGGATAGAATTTGGCGATCGGCATCTCGTTGTTCTGCCGATGTTCCATATTGGCGGTGATAGCCACATATGGCCCTTTTTCCTGATGGGCGGGTGCAATGTCATCATGCCCCGGCCTTCCTTCGATCCGGCGGCCACGCTGCAGACCATTGCGGAGGAGCAGATTACGGACGTCCATATTGTCCCGACGCAGCTCATATCCTTGCTGAATCTCCCCGATATCAAACGGCATAATCTCCAGAAACTCAAGAGAGTATGGTATGCGGCATCGCCCATGCCAACGGAAGTCCTGAAACGCGGACTATCGGTATTTGGCCCCATTTTCATTCAGGGGTACGGGCTAACCGAATCCGGACCCCACACGACCGTTCTCTCCAAGGCCGCACACCGCGCTTTTGAAGGAGGCCCTGAAGAGCAGAGGGTGCTCGCTTCCTGCGGTCAGCCCTGTCTCGGGGTGCACATGAGAATTGTTGACGGGGAAAACAACGACCTTCCACCCGGGCAGATAGGTGAGATTATTGTGCGAAGCGAGAGGATTATGGTGGAGTACTGGCGTAGACCCGATGAGACAAATGAAACGATTCGGGACGGATGGCTTTATACGGGGGATATGGGGTACTACGACGAGAAGGGTTTCATTTATATCGCGGACAGGAAGAAGGACATGATCATTACGGGAGGCGAAAATGTCTATCCCAAGGAGGTGGAGGATATCCTTTACAGACATCCTGCCGTCAAAGAAGCGGCCGTCATCGGAATTCCCGATACCTATTGGGTAGAAAAAGTGCATGCTCTGGTGGTCCTTAAAGAGAATGCTCAGGCAGAAGAGGAAGACATCATCAGCTTTTGCAGGAAACACATCGCACATTACAAGTCACCGAAGTCAGTGGAGTTCGTGGAGTCTCTGCCCAAAAATCCCCAGGGGAAGATTCTCAAGAAAGAAATACGTAAAAGATACTGGGCGGAGAAGTAATCGTTACTCAACACAGGATGTAAACACAAGGATATAGAAGGTATGAGAAGATGCATAAGGAGGCAACATGAGTGAATCTAGTAATGAAGAGATTATTAGAAGCAATTGCCGGGGTTGTCATGGTGGTTGTGGTGTTCTGGTTCATGTGAGGGATGGTACTATTGTCAAGATTGAAGGCGATCCTGATTTCCCTACCAACCACGGCAGTATGTGCAGTAAGGGCTTGGCATTTCAACAGCTGGTATATCATCCGGACCGTGTCACGTATCCACTCAAGCGAGCAGGTAAAAAAGGAGAGGGTAAGTGGCAACGGATCTCCTGGGATGAGGCCCTTGATACCATTGTCAACAAACTGAAGCAGGTGATAAAGGACTATGGTCCTGAGTACATTGTCTTAGCCCAGGGCACTTCAAGAGAAGGTGAATCCTTTTTAGCTCGATTTGCCAATCTGCTGGGCACGCCCAATGTTGCTGCTGCCGGCCATTTTTGCTATTTACCCAGGGTCGGCGCTTCTCTGGTTACCTGTGGCAACCTGCCGATAGCTGACTACGATGGCAACCCAAAGTGTGTCATGGTGTGGGGGAACAACATACTGTGGGTCAACGCCGATGAGTATACGGGTGAAAACCTGTCCCGGGTAATGTCACAGGGGACGAAACTGATTGTCATTGACCCCAGGCTAACTTACTTATCAAGCAGGGCTGATATCTGGCTACAGCTCAGGCCGGGTACAGATGCCGCTCTGGCGCTGGGTGTGGCCAACGTGATAATTAGCGAAGGGCTTTATGACAAAGAATTCGTTGAAAAATACACTCATGGCTGGGATCAATTTGTAGAGCGGGTTAAGGAATATCCTCTCGATAAGGTAGAGGAAATCACCTGGGTGCCAGCGGATAAGATTAGGGAAGCGGCCAGGCTTTTCGCTCAAACAAAGCCTGCTACCATACAATGGGGAGTGCCTATTGAGCAAACCATCAACTGTATTGACGCTGACCGGCTTCTCATTGACCTGGTAGCCATCACGGGTAATCTTGATGTACCCGGTGGAGCCGCCTTTTTCCTGCCGCCAAAAGGGAAGACGATTAGCCAGTTCACCTATCATAGAGAGCTTGCCCCTGAACAGAAAGCCAAGTACCTGGCCGGTGATGCTCATAAGCTTTGTCACATGATTGGGCTTTTACCGGAGAAGTATGTCTGGGATGCCATTCTTACCGGCAAGCCTTACCCCATCAAGGCAATCCTTATGCAAGCCTCCAACCCGGTTGTCACCAGGCCCAATGCCAAGGAGGTCCGCAAGGCGCTAAGCCAGGTCGAATTCCTATCGGTGGCTGATTTCTTCCTGACGCCAACTGCGGAACTGGCGGATATTTTCCTGCCGGCAGCTACCTGGGTTGAAGCAGATTATACCGGTGGATTCTTTTTCCGCCATGGATACCTGTTCCCAAGAAGGAAAATCGTGCAGATTGGCGAATGCAAGTCTGACTTCGAGATATGGAACGAATTGGGCAGAAGGATGGGGCAGAAGCAGTGGGGTGAAAATTATCTGGCTGACCTTGATGAAATATTGGAGCCTGGCGGTCTTACCTGGGCCCAGCTCAGGGATAAGCCCTATTTGAGAGGTGAGGTGAAGTATCGAAAGTACGAGGAAAAGGGTTTCTCCACCCCCACGAGGAAATTCGAGCTCTACTGCACCACTTTTGAGAAGTGGGGCTATGACCCGCTGCCACGGTACATAGAAATACCCGAGAGTCCGGTGAGCAAGCCAGAAATGACAAAGCAGTATCCGTATATTCTGATTACCGGACCCAGGTCACCTGTCTTCTTCCATTCCGAGCACCGTATGATTTCCTGGCTCCGCGAGTGTCACCCTGACCCCATCATTGAAATGCACCCTGAGGTGGCTGAAAGACACGGTATCAAGGAAGGCGATTGGGTATACATTGAAAGCCCAAGAGGAAGAATCAAGCAGCGGGCTAGGCTTTTTCCGGGGATTGACCCACGGGTGGTATGCATTCAGCATGGCTGGTGGTTCCCCGAGCAGAAAGACCCGGGACATGGTTGGGACCAGTCCGGTAGTAATATCCTCACCGATAATGACCCCAGCACCTTCGATGTCTCAATGGGTGCAGCCAACCTGAGGGCCCTGATGTGCAAAATATATCCAGTCAAGGAAGAGGAGGCAAGATAATGCTTAAAGAATACAAACGCATGACCGTTGCTGAAAATTGTCATGGTTGTTTTGCCTGTGAAGTGGCCTGTAAGCAGGAGCATGATCTGCCAGTGGGACCCAGGTGGATAAGGGTCTATCCTGATATGAGAGAAGTAGGAGGCCGGTGGCAACTCAATTACTTTGTTACCGAGTGCGGGCGCGCCGCCCCGGCTCCGTGTAGGATCGCCTGCCCGGCTGAGCTGAACGCGTGGCACTATGTAAGCCTTGCTTCACGGGGTAAGTTCAATGAAGCTCTTGAGGTGGTAAGGGAAGTCACACCTTTTGCCGGGGTTCTGGGTCGAGTGTGCACTCATCCCTGTGAGACAAATTGCGAGCGAGGGACGCTGGATGCGCCGGTGTCTATCCGTTCTCTAAAGGCCTTCCTGGCTGACCATGAGATGCAAAAAGGGAGGAAAAAGGCGACCCCGGTGAAGAAGACAAAGAATGAAAAAGTAGCTGTCATCGGCTCTGGACCGACAGGCTTGTCCTGCGCCTACGACCTGATCAGGCAGGGTTACCCCGTTACCGTGTTCGAGGCTCAGTCACAGCCTGGTGGTCTGTTACGGTATGGTATTCCTGAATTCAGATTGCCCAGAGAGGTGGTAGATAACGAGATAAGCTACATCGAGGAACTGGGAGTAGATATAAAGACGAATACTCCAGTGGATAACGTGGAGGATATCTTCACTCAAGGGTATAAGGCGATATTCCTAGGCATCGGTTGTCAAACAAGCTTAAGGCTTGGTATCCCCAACGAAGATGCTGAAGGTGTAATCCATGTCCTGAAATTTCTAGAGCAGGTGAATTCCGGAGGCAGTGTCAATTTAGGCGACCGGGTGGCGGTTATTGGCGCTGGTAACGCTGCTGTCGATGCGGCCAGGGTCTGCTTACGTCGTGGGGCCAAAGAAGTTCATCTTGTCTGTTTAGAGAGTAGGGATCTGAGCTGTAAAGACAGGATGCTTGCTCAGGCATATGAGATTGAGGAGGCAGAGAAGGAAGGGTTAATTATCCATCCCTCCTTAGGTCCGAAGGGAATCGTGACTAGGGATGGAAAGGTTACTGGTTTAGAGACTATCATGTGCACTTCTGTTCGGGAGGCTGATGGCACATTCGCTCCAGAGTTTTGTGAAGGTCCAGCCGCTACCGTAGAAGCAGATACAATAATAGTTGCCATTGGGCAAAAACCGGAAGAGGCGGCTTTCCAGGAGGTAGATAAAGGCCTCCTAGATACCATCAGAGTAGACAGCTTCGCGCTGGGGACTAGTAGTAAGGGTGTCTTCGCGGGCGGTGATGTGGTGTCTGGTGCGAGTGATGTTATCGGCGCCATTGCCGCCGGTAAGGAAGCGGCCATTTCTATTGACCGCTACCTCAGCGGTATGGATTTGAAGGAAGGTAGGTCAATAGACTTTAGACTTTTGAACGGGGCACCACTAGAGAAAGACCCCAAGAAGAGGATCGTGGCTATCCCTGATGAGAAAGTGGCTATTGCTGAAGCCAATCGTTGCCTGAATTGCGGCGTTTGTGCAGATGCGCTCGAGAAGGGGCTACAGACAGCTTGTGTCAATGCCTGCCCCAGCCACTGTATCTACTATCGGGATGTCTGGGAGATTACTCCAAAAGCAGGCCCATATACTATCGATTAAGCATTAATCTCCAGTGTGGGTATGCTGGCCTGCTCCAGCGCTTTACGATCGAAGAGTACCGAAGCATGGAGAAGCCTTCAGGACTCCTGCAAAATTGTCTCCCTGTGCTCTCCCAATCTTGGCGGAGAAGACAGTGCAGGCGAAGGGTCCGGATTGCGATGCTCTCTCAGGTTGAAGGCTTACGCCTCCTCCAATTTCTTGCGTTCCTCTGCCCTCAATTCTCTTCTGAGGAGTTTTCCCACTTTAGACTTGGGCAACATGTCCCGAAACTCTATATACTGGGGCACCTTGTAGGGGGCAAGCCTCTCCCTACACCATTTTGTGAGATCGTATGAGCTCACGCCTTTAATGTCCCTTTTAAGAACCACAAAGGCCTTGATCCTCTCACCAACCTTCTCATCTGGCACACCCACAATGCATGAGGCTATCACCGCGTGATGCTCCTGGAGTACTGCTTCTATCTCTGAAGCTGCCACACGGTAGCCCTTGTGCTTGATGGTGTCCACAGATCTATCTAGATAGAAAAGCCATCCATCTTCATCAATGTGGACTATATCCCTTGTCCTGTACCAGAGTTTCCCATCCACATTGGCGAAACACTCGTCAGTCTCCTCGGGCTTGTTCCAATAGCCCTTTACCATGTGCTCTGAGGACACGAGCAGTTCCCCGGGCTCGCCAGTTCTAACGGGATCTAAAGTGTCGGGATCGACGAGCTTGACCTGCTGGAGAGGGGTAATTCGACCTGCGCTTCCCGGTGGTGCATCTTCAGTCATGGATGTGAGCGAAACCCGTCCACAGGTCTCGGTGGCCCCATATCCCTGATATATCGGTTTGCCGAACTTGTTGAGCCATCTCTCGGCCACCTCTATTGGAAGGACATCGCCACCACAGAAGCAGTACTTGAGTGAGTCCAGGTTGTAGCCGTCAACCCTGTCATGGTCGAGGATCATGCGATAAAGGGCAGGAACGCCGAAGAATGTGAGCACCTTATATCTCTCAATATGATCAAGAAGACCATCTAAGTTCACCCTGGGCAGCAGTATAAGGGAATCCCCGGAGAGCAGAGCCGCTAACCCCATCGCCTGACCAAGGATATGGAATAGCGGTCCCCCCTGGACTACGATATCCTCTCCCTTTGGAATGTAGGGCTCACTCATTGCCCTCTGCTCCGCCACGCTTTCCAGGAACACAATGTGTGAAAAGGGCACGCCCTTGGGAAGCCCCGTGGTGCCACCTGTGTAGAGCATCTCAAAGAGCACTTCGCCTTCTGCCCTGAGGGGCGGCAGGGAACTTATACGACCGTCTTTCAACAACTTCTTGAAGCTAAAGATATTTTTGCCGGAGGCAAACGTACCTCTTGGAATCTTATTAAACCCTACACCCATAATCCTTTTCCACAAGGGCAGGGATTCAGCCATATTTGTGGTGATCACCCTTTTTAAGCTTGTTTCCGGAAGCACCTGGGCCACATACCCAAAGTTGGTATCCATGCAGAAGATCGTCTCAGCCCCACTGTCATTGGCCATGTATTGGAGGTCAACGTTTGTGTATATGGGCGAAATAGGTATAGCCATAGTGCCAATTCGGAGTAACGCAAGCCATGCCATCACCCACTGAGGGGAATTTGCGAGATAGAGGATCGCCTTGTCACCCCTCGCCACACCCAGATCATGCAAACTGGCAGCTAATCTCTCAGCAGACTCATGCAACTGGGCATAGGTGTACTTCTTGCCCAGGTACACGAGGGCTGGTGAATCCGAGAAATCGCGACAGGCCCTCTCAAACTGTTCATAGATTGATGCTACCGGTATCTCCATAAGGCCAGCCCTCACACCCCGAAGTACGCTGCCCTGACCTCCGGGTTTTCCATGAGTTCCCCTCCTGTGCCCTTGAGAACGAGGGTTCCATTTTCTATCACATACCCTCGATCAATGATGGGCAGAAGGGGTCTGGCAAACTGTTCTGCCACCACGATGGTGACCTGTTCGCCCCTGATCTGTTTTATTGCTCGAATCAGGTCGTGCTGGAGGGCAGGGGAGAGCCCGAGCAGGGGCTCATCCATGAGTAGTAGCCGGGGCTTGGGCATCAAGGCCATGCCAATCGCGAGCATCTGTTGCTCCCCCCCGCTACAGAACCCGGCCTTTCTCTTGCGTATGTCTTTAAGGCGGGGAAAGATGGCATAGACGAATTCAAAGCTTTTCATTATACCCGAGTTCCTCCTTAAGTAGGTGGCTATTTTGAGGTTTTCCTCCACGCTGCTGTCAGGGAAGATGGGATGCCGTTCACGACTGAGAACGATCCCTTTCTTTACCCTCTCGCTGGGCTTGGTATTGATAATATCGGTGCCCTCATAAATCAGCTCACCAATCACCGTTATCCGTTCTCCGCCTTTTCGGAGTTCTTTCTTTCTGATGTCAATGATCAGACCGGATATGGTGTTCATCAAGGTAGTCTTACCTGCACTGTTTGAACCGAGGATCCCCACGATTTCCCCCTTGTGCACCTCAAGGCTGAGATCGTTTAGAGCAAGGGCATTCTCGAAGAAAACCATTAGGTTTCTTAGGTCTAACATACTAGCCCTCTGCTTCAGTCCCCAAATAGGCTGCTTTAACTGTTTCGCTTTCCATCACCTCCTGAGGGGACCCATCGGCGATCTTTCTTCCGAAGTTGAGCGTAATTACCCTGTCTGCAGCTCGGAACAACTCCCTTAACCTGTGCTCAACCATGATGATGCTGAGACCTTCTCCGTTGAGCCGCTCGATAATAGGGAGGGTGCTGGCAACCTCCGACATAGACATTCCGGAGAAGAGCTCATCGAGGATGAGCAGATCTGACCGAAGCGCGAGACAGCGTGCCAGCTCAAGACGCTTGAGATACCCATGTGGGAGGCTTGAGGCCACCTTGTAGGGCACGAAGGAGTCACGCTCGAAGCCTACCTCCTCTAGGAGATCAATGGCCACATCGTCCCTCTCACCGTATTTTCCACCCCTCAGCTTCTTGACCCGGGGGGAATAGAGCGGAATGATGAGGTTCTTGAAGGCTGGAAGCTGATAGAAGGGCTTCACCATTTGGAACGTGCGTGCCATGCCCAGTTCAGCTATGTGATAAGGCTTTTTGCCTGTAATATCTGATCCTCGGAAGAACACTTTTCCAGAGTCGGGTCGTACGAAACCCGTAATAAGATTGACTAGCGTGGTTTTTCCAGAGCCGTTCGGGCCTATGATCCCGAGGAGTTCCCCCTTTTCCACGTGAAAGCTCACCTTATCCACTGCTAAGAGACCACCGAATCTCTTGCTCGTGCTTTCCACCTTCAAGATAACTTGACCTTCCGCGTTATCCAACCTCCACCATCCTCTCGAATTGGTGATACTTCCTTTGAATATAGTGAAAGATCCCCTCTGGGAGGCCAACTATACAGATAATAAGAATTGCGGAGTAGAAGACCACTCTCAATGTCCCAAAGGCCCGGAGCGCTTCGGACAGTGGAACTAGGATGAATGCGCCCAGCGTTGGACCGGCGAAAGCGCCGACACCACCCAGCACGGCACAGGTTAACGGAAGGATGGAATAATCCAAGGCAAAGGCAGGCATTCCCACGAACTGATAGTAATGCGTCATAAAAGCGCCGGCAAAAGCCCCCGCCACACCGCCGATGAACACGGCCTGAGCCTTGAATTTGTAAATATTAATTGCCCCACTCATGACAGCGAGATCATTATCCCGAATTCCCTGCAGGACCAGTCCATAATCCTCATTGATCAACCTCCTAAAGCCGAACAAACAGACCAACACAGCGAGAACAGGTACATAGATTTCAAACCAGATGTTTGGCAGGGGAGAGAGGGCACTCAGTCCCTGGTTGCCTCCAAGGATTTTGCTCGCCTCGATAAACCGCGTCAAGAGCAAGGGTAAGGTTAGCGTAACTATTGCGAAATATACTCCCCGTAGCCTCAGCACTGGCAACAGCAGGAAGGTGCAGAAAAGTGCCCCGCCTACTGTGCCACAGGGTATGGTCAAGAAGCATGGCCAGCCAAGGCTGTTATTTAGAAACCCCGTCAAGTAGGCCCCCGCGCCAAAGAAGAGCGCCTGGCCTAGCGATACCAGGCCAACGGAAGCCATCAAGTCCCAGCTCAAGGCGAGCAAGCCAATCGCACAGGTAATAACCAAAACCTTCTCCCAGTAAAGCCCCACTACGCCCTTTAGCAGAGGAAAGGTGAGTAAGGCAACGACCGGCAGAACTCTTGGCAGCAGCAAATACAGCATCTCGCGATACGATGACAGGGCAAACATATCCTCACAACGGGCCTTGATACCACGATCGAGCCGCTCCTTTCGGTACCGAACCGTCATTTCAGACCCTCTCCTCAAGTTCCTTAAACTTACCAAACAGGCCCGAGGGCTTGATTGCCAGAACCAGGACGATGGCAGCCAAATACACGACCATCATCCACTCAGCCGAAAGGTACATGCTGGTGATGATCTGGGCATACCCCAGAATAAGGCTCGCCACGAGAATCCCCGGAACGCTTTCGAGTCCCCCTACAATCCCCACTGCCACGGCTATGAGGAGAACGTCATATCCCATATTAATCGAAATGATCCCGAGAGGAAGTATGGATATGGCAGCCACAGCTGCCATCGCCGACCCGAAGGCAAGGCTGAGCGCCGCCGTCCAGTCTGACTCTATGCCCAGGGAAATCGCAGTGCGCTCGTTTTGGGCTATCCCCCTGAATGACCAGCCAATCCTGGTGTGATGGGTGAAGAAGTATAGGAAGAGAACCAGAGCCAATCCGATGCCGATGATGAACAGGCGCTGGTAGTCCACCGGTACCCCGGCTATTAGCATCATGCCCTTCTTGAAATACGGCAAGGTAAACTCGTAGGTAACGAATCCCTTCCAGCGGAAGAATTCAAGCATACCAACCCCCAACGCGAAGGTGGCGATGACCTCTGAGAGCACGATTCCTCGAACGCGTAGTAGGATAATCCAGTATATGAGGAAACCGAGAAGCCCGACTATGGCGATGGTAGTTGGAACTGCAAGGGCAAGAGGTAGCCCAGCATACTTAAGGAGCATCCAGGTAAGGTAACCACTCAGCAGATAAAGGGCCCCGTAAGCGAAGTTAGCAACCCCACTGATACCAAACGTAAGGCTAAAGCCAATGGCTATGAGTGCCAAGATCACACTATTGACTAAGCCGTAAACCAATATGCTGCTTATCATTGCTTGCCCACATGGAAGGGGCGATCTGTGCAGGACAGATCGCCCCGCTTAAGAATCAAGCTCACCTTCTATTTCATGTAAGGAGGAAGCTGCATCTTTCCCTCTGCAACCATCTCCGGAAAAACGGGCACCCTCAAATCAGCCCTCCTCCACTGAAAGGCAATGCCCAGGGCTGCCTCTTTGGGATCAAAGCCATAGACGACCTGATGGTCTTTGGCGAATCTTATCCTTCCCACAACTCCTTTCATGTCGGTCTTTTCAAGAGCACTGACAATTGCATCTGGGTCGAGGGAACCGGCACGGGTGATAGCGTCAGCCATGATATACACGGCATCGTAGCTCGGTCCTGGACCGTGGCCGGACAGTTGGAGCCTGGCCTTCTCGCCCCACCTTTTACCGAAATTCTTGTTAAAAGCTACGGACTGTGGCACTGCCTTGACGGGAATTGGCCCAATCTCGAAGAGGAAGTTTACCATGCCCTCCACTTCTCCCTCAAAGACCTCCCAAGCATCGCCCGGGGCCACAGGACTAATGAAGCCGCACAGGAGAGCCGGTATTTTCATGGCTCGGGCCTGCTTCAGCAAAATGCCACTCTGGGGCATGTCGAATATGGGCACCATAACCTGGGCCTTTTTTGCCCTTACCTTGATGAGAGAGGCGGAAAAGTCACTGGCACCTAAAGGATAAGCATCGAGGCCTGCTATCTCCCAATTGTTTGCCTCGTACCACTTCTCAAGACCTCCGGCCGTTGCCCTTGCCCATAAGGTGTCCTGGACAATGAGGTAGGTCTTGTTGAAGCCAAACTGCTCATTCAGAAAACCCATGACTCCTTGCAGATACTTGACCAGGTAAATGGCGTTAAGGCAATTTCGAAAGCAGTACTTGTACTTGTCATATTGCTGTACGATCTTTTTTTGGTATGCCGGCGTCATAGCTATTGAGCAAATGTACGGCAGCCTGTACTTGGAGATAAGGTCCATCGACGCCATGAGTATCTCAGATCGGAAGGCACCTAACACGATAGCATGGGGTTTCTTCTCCAAGACGAGTTTCTCAACGGCAGTCAGGGCATCATGTACCGGTATGCCAGGCTCATGTTCTCTGGTATCAATGGAGTAGGCCTTAAGTGGGCGCCTCTCCTTGCCTATCAGTACCCCTCCCTTCGCATTTATCTCCTCAACCGCCATCTGGATGGCCATCCACCCATCTCTTCCCTCAATAGAACCCAGCGCGGTAGGAACCCCAAAGACGATGGGGCTACCTCCTGCCGCATACACACTCCCCCCAAACAGAAGCGCGAGGGAGAGCGAAAACAGAAAAACCCTTCCCCACAATGACTTCTTTGTCCCCGTGGTTCCCATTTTTATACCTCCTTTATTCTAGTTAATCGGTGATTAAGAGGCCTTGCCAGCAGATTATCATGATAGTTCGGATTGGGTATATACAACCTCTCTGCCAGAGACCACCCCTGGCTTACTGCGCTTTTTTGACCGAAGATATTGACCCATAATGGATTCAGGCAAATAGAGGGGTCTCCTTTCTGACGTCTTAAAGGCATTCACTGTTATCCGTGAGTGTAACTGATAGGTAATGATGAGAACTCGCTCTGTGGTGGGGCGAGTATAGCAAAGTCTGCGCTTATGTATCAAGTCTAAAGCAGCCGCTCTGTTCTGGTGAGGGATTTTCTATGAGATACATCTTATCCTCTACTCGTCATAGCGATTTACGAAGAGGATGCAGATGGTCCCTACTTGTAATTTAACAGGGCAGGGCCACTCCATGGCATCAAAGGACTTCTATTCTTTTTTGCCCTTTGAACGAGAAATGACCTTGGATTGTTCGGGAACATAAGTCATTCTCTCCTGTGAGAAAGAGGCCCGGATTCAGCAGGGTAGAGACGCCTAATCTAAAGTTATTGACTGAAGGAGAGGGCTCTGATAGAAGTTGCTTTTGTAGATTTCGAAAGGGGAGACTCCTTTGCAATATAAGGCGATACGAGGTTTCAAGGATATACTTCCTCATCAGGTGGGAACGTGGAATAGGATTGAATCAGAGGCGAGGAGGATATTCGGATTGTTTGGATTTAAGGAGATCAGAATCCCACTAATGGAAAAGGCAGAACTTTTTGCTCGGGGGATAGGCCAGGATACAGATATCGTTTCGAAGCAGATGTATACCTTCCAGGATAGGAAGGGTACCTATGTCGCCATGAGGCCGGAGGCAACAGCTTCAGTACTGAGGGCGTATATAGAGCACAAGCTTTATGAGGGGTATCCGGTGCAGAACCTGTTTACCATAGGACCAATGTTCAGGTATGAGAGGCCCCAGAAGGGGAGAAGCAGGCAATTTCACCAGATTAATGCTGAGATTATTGGTGACCCGGGTCCTCGATCGGATAGTGAGCTGATATTTATGCTCATGCACTTCTTTGCCTCTCTCGGGCTCAGTGATCTTACCCTCCATATTAACTCCTTGGGTTGTCCAGAATGTAGGGAACCATTCCGGGCCGAGCTGAAGAATTACCTCAGGGGATTTATCCCACAGCTCTGCTCTGACTGCCAGAGGAGGATGGAGACGAACTCATTACGGGTTTTTGATTGTAAGGTGGAGACATGTCGCCAGGTAATGGAGGATGCCCCGTCCATGCTGGATTTTCTGTGCGATGCTTGCAGTAATCATTTTGATTCCCTCAGGGCGTATCTTAAGGGGTTGGATATAGATTTTGTTGTAAACTCTCATTTGATGAGGGGTCTCGATTATTATACGAGGACTACCTTTGAGGTGCAGACCCAAGAGTTGGGGGCCCAAAATGCTATAGTGGGCGGTGGTAGATATGACGGTCTGATCAAAGAACTCGGAGGGCCGGACAACCCCGCAATAGGGTTTGCCATAGGCACCGAAAGGGTTGTTGAGCTTTCCGGGGAGCATCCTGCCGAGAAAGAAAAGGGACCGGATATCTTTCTGGCACCTCTCGGCAAAGAGGCGGAAGACAAGGCATTTATCTGGTTGCAGGAACTCAGAAAAGGTGGCCTGAAGTGCGCGATGGAGTATCGATCTCTGGGCCTCAAGGCGCAGATGAGGCATGCGGACCGACTGGGAGCCAGAAAGGTGTTAATTGTGGGAGAGGATGAGCTTATGAAGGGTAGGGGGATCTTAAGGGACATGTTCACCAAGGAACAAGGGGAGATCTCCTTAGAAACCGTTGTTGATGAACTACTGAGATTGAAGGAATGAAGTTGATTATAGACAAGATCGGAGATTGGAAAAGGACGGGCGATTGCGGCAGCTTGAGGAGAGATGATATTGGTCGCGAGGTCGTCCTGATGGGATGGGTCAACCGACGCAGGGATCTGGGGAAGTTGATATTTATCGATCTCAGGGATAGGTTTGGCCTGACCCAGACAGTCTTTGATGAGGAGTACGATGAGGCCAGCCATAAGAAGGCAGGCATCTTAAGGAACGAGTGGGTTATTGCCGTCAAGGGAGAAGTCGCGCCACGCCTGGCCGGACAGGAGAATCCGGAGATGCCGACCGGAGACATAGAGGTGAGGGTAAGGGAATTGAAGATCTTGAATGAAACAGAGGTTCCTCCCTTCCAGGTAGATGGAAAGATCGACGCATCGGAGAATTTGCGACTGAAATACAGGTACCTGGAGCTTAGAAGGCCTGCCCTTTTGCATAATCTCGCTATGAGGCACAGGATAGCCCTGACGATAAGGAATTTCTTAAACGGCGAGGGATTCCTCGAGGTAGAGACCCCTCTATTAACAAAGAGCACCCCCGAGGGGGCACGGGACTTTCTCGTGCCAAGCCGGATGAGCAAGGGATCCTTCTATGCCCTGCCCCAGTCCCCGCAATTGTTTAAGCAGCTCCTCATGGTGGCTGGTTTTAACCGGTATTTTCAAATCGTGAAGTGTTTCCGGGATGAAGATCTGAGGGCCGATAGACAGCCGGAGTTTACCCAGGTTGACATGGAATTGTCCTTTGCAGGTGAGGATGAGGTTATGGATGTTATTGAGGGGATGATGGTGGATCTCTTCTCTAAGATACTCGGTTACTTGGTTTCCAGGCCCTTTCCGAGAATAGAATATGAGAGAGCCATGGATTTGTATGGCTCGGACAAACCGGACATCAGGTTTGGGATGGAGCTGGTGGAAGTGTCCAATCTCCTGAGGTCTTCAGATTTTCAGCTCTTTACCAATGTGATCGCAGAGGGAGGGGTTGTCAAGGCGATGAATATAGAGGGAGGAGCCTCTTTTTCCAGGAAGGAGCTGGATGGACTCAACGCCATGATAACCGAATCCGCTGCCAAAGGTCTGGTCTGGGCTAAACTCAGATCCGACGGGTGGCAGTCACCGCTGAGTAAGTTCCTGACCCCAGACAGCAGGGGACGCCTTGAGGAGAGACTTGGAGCCAAAGCTGGAGACCTTATCATATTCGTTGCTGATAGGGCCCAGAAGGCCAATGAGGCATTGGGGCGATTACGGGTTGAGATTGGCAGGAGACTCAATTTGGTGAAAGAGGGAACCTACTCGTTTGTCTGGGTAACGCGGTTCCCGTTGCTTGAGTACGACACCGATGAAAGAAGATATGTAGCGGTTCACCACCCATTTACGGCCCCCCTTGAAGAAGACCTACCCTTGCTTGAGGAGAGGCCAGAGGCCGTCAGGGCGCGGTCCTATGATTTGGTGCTCAATGGCTCGGAGATAGGAGGAGGGAGCGTCAGGATCCATAGGATCGACTTACAAAACCGGATCTTCCGGAGACTTGGGCTGGGAGAAGAAGAGGTAAAGGCGAAATTTGGCTTTTTCCTTGAGGCATTAAGGTACGGCGCACCTCCCCACGGCGGCATCGCCCTTGGTTTTGACAGACTCGTGGCTATAATGGTTGGTGCAGAATCCCTGCGGGATGTCATTGCCTTCCCCAAGACCCAGCGGGCGACCTGCGCCGTAGCCGATGCGCCTTCCACAGTAGATGATGATCAGCTTGCTGAGCTGGGTCTTTCCCTACTTTGTCCTTGACAAAGTATCAAAATGCAATTATACAGAGCCAACTTTCAAGGGGATCACGTTCGGGTTACGAAGCGCGCCGTGGCGTGGGGATGTTTCTTCATGTAAGCGAGGAGGTATGAAAGTGAGTGAGGTAACGGCTCCCATGGCGGGAAAGATAATTGACGTAAAGGTTGAGGTGGGCGATACGGTGAGTGAGGATGATGAACTCCTTATTCTCGAGGCTATGAAGATGGAAATGCCCATCGTAGCCCCGACATCAGGGAAGGTTAAAGAGATAAGGTGTGGGAAAGGAGACTCAGTTGGGGCCGATGATGTCTTAGTGGTGATCGAATAGCTCTATTGATTTTTGATAGTATGGATTAAGAGCCCTGTCTGATCTCCGGCAGGGCAATTTTGTGTGCGAAGCGATGGGGAGCCGACTTTTATCTGGGGGGAAAAGACCTCTATGATCGATTGGGGGCTTGCGGTAAAGATATGTCTTTTTGGTCTAAGCGCTGTGTTCGGCTCCCTTGCACTGTTGATAGGGGCGATATACGGATTTGAAAAGATCTTAAAGATCTTAGAAAAAAGGTTGAATTGACAAGGTTGGATCATGCTTGATATGGCCTTGACCACAGGTGTTATGCACCTGACTGTGGGGAACGTTGCTATGTGGCTTATTGGCCTTTTCTTTATCTACTTGGCCATAAGGAAAAATTACGAGCCCCTCCTTTTGATACCGATCGGTTTTGGTATCTTGATCGTAAACTTGCCCCTGACGTTTCTGATGGAACAAGGAAGGGGATTGTTGTGGAGATTTTACCATTATGGATTAGAATGGGAGATAATCCCGCCCCTTATCTTTTTAGGCCTCGGAGCTATGACGGATTTTGGGCCTATGATCGCCAACCCTAAAACCCTCATATTAGGTGCAGGGGCCCAATTCGGGGTTTATGTTGCCTTTTTCGGGGCCCTCATCCTTGGTTTTAACGTGCCAGAGGCATGTTCAATAGGTATAATTGGTGGTGCTGATGGGCCAACAACTATTTACACAACTGTGCGCCTTTCCCCTCATCTATTGGGGGCAACAGCTATAGCAGCTTACTCCTATATGTCACTTGTTCCAATTATTCAGCCCCCCATTATGAGGCTCCTTACCACCGAGAAGGAAAGAAAGATCGTGATGAAGCAGCTACGACCAGTTTCAAAGAGGGAGAAGGTCCTGTTTCCGTTAGTGACGGTGGTGGTCATCTGTCTCATTGTGCCTGCGGCTGCGCCCCTCATGGCGATGTTCATGTTGGGGAATCTCTTCAAGGAGTGTGGTGTAGTGAGGAGGCTTTCAGATGCAGCAGCCAATGAACTCATGAATATCGTCACTATATTCCTGGGTGTGAGCGTCGGTGCTACCATGTCCGCAGAGCACTTTCTGAAGCTGCAGGTGATCTGTGTCTTTGTAATGGGTATTGTGGCCTTTGCCTTTTCTACGGCGGCCGGGATACTTCTGGCGAAGTTTATGAACTTCTTTAGCACGGAAAAGATAAATCCCCTCATCGGCTCTGCTGGCGTATCTGCAGTTCCCATGGCCGCCAGGGTAAGCCAGCTGATGGGTTCAAAGGCTAATCCAAAGAATTTCTTGCTCATGCATGCCATGGGCCCTAACGTTGCGGGTGTTATCGGTACAGTTGTCGCTGCAGGTGTATTCATTGCACTTGCAGGATGATAAAAGGGGGTTAGAAGGAGATGTTTAATGGAAAGAAGATTGGAGAGATAGAGGAGGCAAGGAGAAAGTGGTCGGACAACCTGGAGCCGAAATTAGCAAAGAGGCCCGAGAGAAAGGCCCATTTTGTGAATACCTCAGGTATCCCCATAAAGAGGGTATACACGCCTCTAGAAATAGCTGATTTTGACTATATGAGAGAGCTCGGTTTGCCCGGTGAGTATCCCTTCACAAGGGGGGTCCAGGATACTATGTACAGGGGAAGATTGTGGACTATGCGGCAGTATGCTGGTTTTGGTACAGCGGAGGATACGAATCGTCGGTACAGGTTCCTCCTAGAGCAGGGCCAGACAGGTCTGTCAGTTGCCTTCGATCTACCCACCCAGATAGGATATGATTCAGATCATCCACTGGCTCAAGGGGAGGTAGGGAAGGTTGGGGTAGCCATTGATTCATTGAGGGATATGGAGATACTCTTTGACCAGATCCCACTGAAGAAGGTGAGTACCTCAATGACGATAAATGCCCCGGCCGCTGTGCTCTTGGCCATGTACATAGCAGTCGCCGAGAAACAGGATGTATTACCAAAGGAGCTCCGGGGAACTATTCAGAACGATATCCTCAAGGAGTATTCTGCACGGGGGACCTATATCTTTCCTCCCAAACCATCTATGAGGATTATCACAGACATCTTTTCATTCTGTTCACGAGAGATACCTCAGTGGAATACAATCAGCATTAGTGGGTACCACATCAGGGAGGCAGGTTCAACGGCGGTTCAGGAGGTGGCCTTTACCTTGGCAGATGGGATTGCCTATGTGGAGGCGGCCATCAGCGCAGGATTGGACGTGGATGAGTTTGCTCCCAGGCTTTCCTTCTTTTTCAATGCCCACCTTGACTTCTTGGAGGAGATCGCCAAGTTCAGGGCTGCAAGGAGGCTCTGGGCAAAGATCATGCGGGACAGGTTTAAGGCCAAGGATCCGAGGTCAATGATGATGAGGTTTCATACCCAGACAGCTGGCTGCACCCTGGCCGCGCAGCAACCGAAGAACAACATAGTAAGGGTCGCCTTTCAGGCGCTTTCTGCAGTTCTGGGTGGCACTCAATCACTCCATACCAATTCCATGGACGAGGCCTTCTGCTTACCGAGTGAGGAGGCGGTTCAGATTGCCCTCAGAACCCAGCAACTCATCGCCTATGAATCCGGTGTCACTGACACTGTGGACCCTCTCGGTGGCTCGTACTATATCGAGGAGTTGACAAGGGAGATCTTCGATGGGGCTCAGGACTACATTGATAAGATTGATGAGCTCGGTGGGGCAGCATCGGCTATTGAGAAGGGCTTTATCCAAAGGGAGATCCAGGAGAGTGCCTACCGCTACCAGAGGGAGATTGAAAAGGGCGAGAGGGTGGTCGTCGGCGTAAACAAATTCCAGGTGGCGGAAGAGCCCCTAAGGGATCTTTTAAGGGTGGACCCAGCTGTGAGGATCTCTCAGATCGAAGAGCTGAAGACGCTCAAATCAGAGCGAGGTAATGGCAGGGTGAAGGGTATATTAGGTGAGCTGCGAAAGGCCGCGCAGGGGAACGATAACCTGATGCCGGTCATCTTAGATGCGGTGAGGGCTTACGCGACCTTGGGAGAGATCTGCGACGCACTACGGGATGTTTTTGGGGAATATCAGCCAGTAAGTACTGTTGGAGGTTGAGTGAAGATGGCTACCAAGAGAAAGATAAGGGTTTTGGCTGCTAAACCGGGGCTGGATGGCCATGACAGGGGTATCAAGGTCATTGCCAATGCTCTAATGGATGCGGGAATGGAGGTGATCTACACGGGCTTGAGACAGACCCCGGAGCAGATCGTGGAGGCAGCCATCCAGGAGGATGTGGATGTCATTGCATTGAGCATCCTCTCCGGCGCCCACGACTTCCTGTTTCCCAGGATCATGGACTTGTTAGGGGAAAAGGGGGTGGATGATGTCCTGGTTATTGGAGGAGGCATCATTCCGGATGAGGATATACCTTCCCTGAAGGAAAGAGGCGTAGCCGAGATCTTTGGTCCTGGCACCCGCACCGATGATATTGTGAGCTATATAGAAAATAATCTGAGGCGCTGAGTGAAAGTGGCTTTACGGCTAGAATGATGGCAACTAAAGACAGCATGACCTGAAGTAGCTGTAGAATTCGAGGTACAGGTAACCATGATCGAACTGAATGAGGAACAGAGGATCATAGTGGAGAATGTAAGGAAGGCAGTAAGGGATCGGATAGCCCCCTTAGCATCTGAGAGTGACAGAGATGGTGTGTTTCAGTGGGATATCGCCCGTCTTTTTGGCCAGATGGGTCTTCTTCAGATAGTGCTTCCACCGTCTTATGGCGGCCTTGAAGAGGACAAGACCCTTATCCTATGCTTGTGTGTCGAGGAAATAGCAAAGGCATGTGCCTCTTCAGCGTTGATGCTGATTATTCAGGCAGTGGGAAGCTTTCCAATAATAGCAGCGGGAAACCAGGAACAGAAAGATCGCTTTTTCCCCCGACTCTCAAAAGGTGAAGAACTCGTCGCGTACCTGGTAACAGAGCCCTATGCGGGCTCTGATGTAGCGGGTATCAGGGCCAAGGCGCAAAGGAGAAGCGGGGAGTATATCTTGGATGGGCGTAAATGTTTCGCCACACATGGAGGAGTAGCATCCCTCTATACTGTCTTGGCCAAGACAGCTGAAAAGGAACTGACGCTCTTTGTGGTCGAGAGGAATCAAGAAGGCGTATCCATTGGAAAGACAGAGGATAAGCTAGGATTCAGGGGCAGCAACACTACAGAAGTAATTCTGGAGAATGTGAGGGTTCCTGAGGAAAACAGGATCGGGGAAGAAGGGGAGGGGTTTTTGATTGCTATGAAGGATTTTGATATGTCCAGACCTAGCATTGCCGCCCTCGCCCTGGGGATAGCCGAGGCAGCCCTCGATATCTCATTCAACTATGCATGCCAGAGGGAGACATTTGGACGGCCGTTGATTAAACATCAGGCTATAAGTTTCATGCTGGCTGATGCAGCCATGCAGATAGAGGCGGGCAGGGGTCTTATGGTAGAAGCCGCGCGACGCTACGATAGAAGGGAACCGAATACAAAGCTAGCATCCATGTCCAAGTGTTATTGCAGTGATATGGCTATGAAGATCACCACGGATGCTATTCAAATCCTCGGGGGCTACGGGTATACAAAGGACTATCCTGTGGAGAGGCTCTTTAGGGATGCAAAGCTCACGCAGATCTTTGAAGGCGCCAATGAGATTCAGAGGATGATTATTGCCAGGGAGATGCTCAAGGAGAGGGGATAGCGGAGGAGACTGTGAGACTCAAGGGTAAGGTAGCCGTAATAACGGGGAGCAGTAGAGGGGTTGGAAGGGCTGTTGCTCTGGCCTATGGAAAGGAGGGGGCCAGTGTGGTCGTTAATTATTGCTCCAATGAGGATGCGGCCGGTGAGGTGGTTGGAACCATCGGGGAAATGGGGGGCAGGGCCGTTCCTTTTAGGGCTGATGTGGCTAAACCGGCTGAGGCTGAGGCATTGGTTCAGAAGGCGATTGAGGAGTTTGGTAGGTTGGATATCCTGGTCAATAATGCTGGATTGAGCAGGCCAGCCATGTTGCTCAAGATGAGTGAAGATGAGTGGGATCAGGTAGTAGACGTCCACCTCAAAGGCACCTTTTTCTGCACCCAGGCTGCCGCGAGTCACATGACACAACAAAGGCGCGGGAAGATCATTAATGTAACCTCTGTGGCAGGTATTGTGGGCACAGTAGGTCAAATAAACTACAGTGCTGCCAAGGGAGGGCTGATAAGCTTCACCAAATCAGCGGCGAGGGAGCTTGCGCGGTACCATATATGTGTAAATGCTATTTCCCTGGGTATTGTGGCTACGGATATGACGGAGAAGATACGGACAGATGAAAAGCTAAGGGAGATCTATGTGAATAGGATATTGCTAAGACGCTTTGCCGAGCCAGATGACATCTCTCCGGCATTTGTCTTCTTGGGCTCAGATGAAAGCAGCTATATTACCGGTCAGCTCCTGTGTGTTGACGGCGGTTACGGGATGATTTAACTCTTTACTTGTTGCTCGTTAGAAAACAAAGGTAACAGGCAGCAAGAGAGGAGAAATCGCAAACGAGGAACAAAGAAAGGGAGCATAAGATAAGGAGGCTCACAATGGCAGGGATACCGGACAAGATCCAGACATGGCAGATGGTTCAACCAACATCAAGGAACAAAGAAACAGGAGGGGTGATTCCGGGTAAACTGCAAAAGACTGCGATACCTGTGCCAGAATTAAGGGAAGGTGAGGTCTTGGTTGAAATAGCAGGATGTGGAGTTTGCCACACTGACCTGGGATATTTTTATGATGGCGTCCCTACTGTTTCAAAACCCCCCCTAACCTTAGGTCATGAGATTGCAGGGACTGTAGTGGCTGGAGATGATAGTTGGACAGGGAAAGAGGTAATTATCCCCGCAGTCATGCCCTGTCGTCAGTGTATGCTCTGTAAGACAGGAAGGGGCAATCGATGTCTTAATCAGCTCATGCCAGGTAACAGCCTGGGGCTTTATGGTGGTTTCTCAAGCCATATTCCAGTACCGAGCATAGATCTCTGTGAGGTAGAAGACAAGGGGGAGATTCCTCTATCTCACCTGGCGGTGTTGGCTGATGCCGCAACTACGCCTTATCAGGCTGCCGAGAGGGCAGACCTTAAACCAGGAGATAATGTCGTTGTAATAGGGATTACCGGTGGTGTTGGTCAGTACATGGGGCAGGTGGCCAAGGCACTCGGTGCGAAGACAGTCATTGGTATTGCAAGAAACCCTGAAAAGCTGAAAAGAGCCCTTTCCTATGGTGCTGATTTTGTTATCAGTTCAGCCGATAGAGATGTTAAGGATGTTGTCAAGGAATTTAGAGATCTCTCAAGGGAACATAGTTTCCCAAAATATGGCTGGAAGATATTCGAGGTTTCAGGAGCGAGGGCTGGGCAGGAGATTGCATTGTCGCTGCTTTCCTATACGGGAAAGCTGATTGTCATCGGGTTTGGCCTCTCAAAAGTGGACTACGCTATTGGGAGGCTCATGGCCTTCGATGCTGAAATTATTGGAACATGGGGCTGTTTACCGGAATATTATCCTATAGTGCTTGATATGGTCTTGAATAAGAAGGTTGACATCGAGGCATTCGTGGAAACAAGGCCGATGAGTACCATCGCAGAAAGTTTTGAAGAGGTCCATAAAGCAGGCTCCCCTGCCAGAAGAATAGTTTTGACGCCCGATTTTTAGACAAAAAACCAGACTTTACCCATGAGAGAGGAGGAGTAGCTATGGCACTAGATTGGATACCAAGGGCACCAAAGGACAGAAAGGTAGATCATCAGATGTACGATGAAAAATATTTACACGAACCAGAGCCACCTAGGACTACATGTGAGAAGAGACCTCTATTGGATCCTCAAGGTAAGGAGGTTCCCGATCTCTATGTTGCCTGGATTACCCTTGACAATGAGAAACAGTATAACTCCTATACCTTTGAGATGCTTCATGCCGCTGCAGCTGCCTTTGATAAGGCCTCCCATGACCCAAGTGTTGTCTGTGTAGTTTTGACTGGTGCTGGAACAAGGGCATTCTGTACCGGAGGAAATGTCCCAGAGTATAGTGAATATTATGTCATGAGGCCTCTGGATTGCCAGGAATATATGTCTGTATACTGGCGGGCCTTTGACACCGTCTGGACTTCATCCAAGCCTTTTATACGGTGCTGTAATGGTATGAGCATCGGGGGCGGAGAGGAGATTGGGGGAGTCTGCGACCTCACTGTTGCCTCTGATTGTGCTACGTTCGGCCAGGTAGGTCCTCTCCACGGTTCAACAGCTATGGGGGGTGCATGCCAGTTCAAACCCATCGAGATGACTATGCAGGATGCCATGTGGAACGCTATCTCCTGTCAACAATGGAGTGCGTATAAGATGTTGAGGAAGAACTATGTCCATAAGGTAGTGCCTGTGCTTAAGAAGGATGAAAAGTTTGTAAGGAATCCCGCAGTAATAACTGATAAATGGATTGAGGATGGAGAGATTGTATACGGGGAGTTCAAGGCTGGCAAGGAGGCGGAAGAAGCCAGGGCGCTCCTCAAGGAATTGCCTCGAGACCGATCGCTCCTGGATAAGACATGCATGGATATGGCCTGGACTTTTGCCAATCTCATGCCTCAGCAGGTTGCCATGTCCTTTCAGATGATAAGGGCAACAAAGAGGGTTGCCTGGGAGAGGACCAAGACAGAATCCATAATGTGGTGGGCGGCAAACGCGCAGGCATACGGTGAATTTGATATGGGCATGAGCGCCTTTAATACCAAGAGGGTAACTGGCACTACCGAGGTTGATATCATAAAGTTGAGACAGATGATCGCCAAGGGCCATCCCTATGATGAGGAGATGTTTGAGGCGGTGCTTGCAACGCCTAAGGAGGAATAAGAGCGCGTGGAGAGAAAGTGATGAGGTATATTAGTACACAACTTGATGGGGGGCTTGGAACGATTACCCTGGATCGAGCTCCCCTGAATATCCTCAACATTACTATGATGAATGAGATCAATGATACATTGAAGGATTGGATGGATCAAAGGGATCTCAAGGCAGTCCTCTTTAATGCGAACGGCGAGTGTTTTTCATCAGGCGTGGAGGTGGCTGAACATATCGGCAATCTGGCACCGAAGATGATCGAGAGTTTCCACGGTATGTTTCGATTCATGCACTCCTTAGGTGCAGTTACGGTATCATCTGTTCATGGACTCTGCGTGGGTGGTGGGTGTGAATTGGCCATTTTCTGTGATCTGGTAATTGCTGATGAGACGGCAAGATTTGGCCAGCCGGAGATCAAGCTTGGGGTGCTGCCGCCAATTGCTGCCCAGATAATGCCGAGGAGTATCGGAAGGAAGGCGGCTTTGGATTTGATCCTATCAGGACGGATTGTCTCTGCACAGGAGGCGATGGATATGGGACTCATCAACAAGGTAGTTCCAAAAGGTGATTTAACCAAGGAGACTGACAAGTTCATAGAACCCTATCTATCGCTCAGTGCTGAGGTCATAAGAGTTACCAAAAAGGCGATCAAGGCAGGCCTGATGGATGATCTCGAGCCCTCACTGAAGGTTATTGAAGACATATATCTCAACGAGTTGATGAGGACGGCCGACGCACAGGAAGGGTTGCAGGCCTTTGTCGAGAAGAGGAAGCCGAAGTGGAAAAACTGTTGAGTGGAGTGAGGTGAACGTTAAGAAACAAATCGAGAGGGCATTCAGGTCCTTCAAGAGAAGGAATGTCTTTACCATCTTGGGCATTACTAGCGCCATTATTGTCTTCGGCGCCATGGACCTGCATATCCTCGATGGCTATTATAGGGCCAAAGGGACATCAGGAATATTGGATACGGTTTGGTGGGCCCCTGTAACCATCACGACGGTCGGCTATGGGGATGCGGCAATTGCCTCCATAGGAAAATGGCAGAGTTCTTAGCCAGTAGGGTGAGACAGTCAACCCAAGATGTAGTGAGACTGACAACTGCCCTCTCCATTGTCGTGAGCAGCTGAGTAAGGGTCCGTGGAAATATGGCCGATGAGGAGATTTATCCTTTTTCCCCTTATTACCCTTAGTATCTTTGGTTGTGCTGTCACCCAGGGCAGCTACAAAAGACCTGCTAGGGTACTACCGGAGGAACACAAGCCCTACTCCGTGAATGGGGTACCATACTACCCGCTTCCCAGGAACGAAGGTTTTGTTCAGGAAGGTATGGCTTCGTGGTATGGGGGGGAGTTCCATCGCAAGAAGACGGCTAGTGGAGAGATCTTCAACATGTACGATAAGACCGCCGCACACAAAACGTTACCCCTTGGGACCCATGTAATGGTTAAGAACCTGTCGAATCTAAGAGAAGTGGTCGTGAGGATTAACGACAGGGGCCCTTTTGTTAAGGGGAGGATTATTGATCTGTCATATGCCGCTGCTAAGGACATAGGATTGATTCATCCCGGAGTAACGAAGGTACGCGTGGTTGCCCTGTCAAAGGAGCTGGGCACGGCCCAACTAGGCGACACCTATAGGCCACTTGTGGAGGCGAGGGATTTTGACAGGGGGATGTTCACCGTACAGGTTGGTGCCTTTGAAATCGAGGATAATGCGAGACGTTTGGTAGAACGCCTCAGGGTTATCTTCGACGATGTTACGATAACACCCTATACACCATGTGATGGAAAAACCCTTTATAGGGTTAGGGTTACTACCTCTAAGGGTTTAACAGAGGCAAGCCGTATAGTGAGGAAATTGGAATATCTCGGATTTTCAGACACATTTGTCGTAGGCCTTTAGCCCTCGTGATTGAGTTTTCTCCGAAGAACACCGGAGGTCCTAAAGACAACAACTCTCCTGGCCCTTAGCTGGAGGTCTTCTTTGGTCTGAGGGTTTCTGCCCCTTCGAGCAGCCTTATCCTTGACAACGAACTTTCCAAAGCCGCTCACAAGGAGGTTTTCTCCTTGTGCAAGGGTCTGCTTGATAAGTTCTAATAAGCTCTCCACAACCCTTGTCGATTGGTTTTTGCTGAGACCAACCTGATTGTAAACATTGTCTGTAATTTTTTCTTTGGTTAGGGCCATAGATGGTTCCTCCTCACCTCTCTACTGGAAACCAAACTTTTCCTTTAGCTTCTTGCACACGATTTCAGGGACAAGGCCGTTAATTGATCCACCTAAACTGGCTGCCTCTTTTATGATAGTGGAGCTGATATAGAACCATCGGTAGTCAGTCATCATGAAGATCGTTTGAATGTTCCTGTTTAACTTCCTGTTCATCAACGATAGCTGAAATTCATATTCGAAGTCTGAGAGGGCCCTTATTCCCCTGAGGATTATATTGGTGTTCTTGCCCGCCACGTAGTCAACAAGCAAACCGCTGAAGGGTTCGATAAAGACCTTATCATCGTTTTTCGTTGATTCCCGGATCATCTCCATCCTCTCCTCCAAATTGAAAAGAGTCTTCTTCATTGGATCGGAGGCAACGGCAATCGTGAGAGCATCAAATATGGTAAGTGCCCTTCGTAAGATACTGAGATGGCCGTTGGTTATAGGATCAAAGGAACCGGGATAAATGACCATTTTCCCCATTTTATCCCTCCTCATGGTAAGAGTAGAAACCGATCAATGTTGACCCATAAGACCTGGATAGTCTCAGCTGCAGGTCATGGACCTGAGGGGGGAATGGATTTTCCTGGCTGCGCGCCAATTCCACTACCACCCTGCTGTCTTTAGCCAATAGCTTTAGCTCTATGAGTTTATGAATGGTAGGCTCAATGTACCCCTTTCCGTAGGGAGGATCAATAAAGACCAGATCGAATTGACCACACCCCAGATCCTGAATGCAGGCCAAACCGTTGGGCAATTCCTCCCTCCTAATCACTGAAAAGGCCTCATACCCGCAAATGCTGAGGTTTTCCCTGATTATGGCAATGGCCCTGGTTGACTTATCTATAAATACGGCCCTCTTGGCCCCCCTGCTGAGGGATTCGATCCCTAGACTCCCTGTGCCAGCGAAAAGATCCAGTGCAGCGAGGCCGGTGAGCCTCTGACCCAGGATGTTGAAGATAGAGGCCCTCACCCTGTCCGAGGTAGGCCGGATATAAGCCCCTTTGATGTGTGCCAGCCGGCGGCCCTTGTCCACACCGCCAGTTATTCTCATAAGATTACGATTCTATCCTCCTCACCATTGACCACAAGGGGATTTTCATACCTAGTCTTCTAAAGTCTTTTTCTCTTTCCCGGGAGATGAATCGATTAAGGGGTTAGCTGCCCTCGCATGCCTTCGCGTGAGGTGGTAGAGCATTATTGCAGGACCTGAAATAACATACATGGCAGAGAAAAAGAACAATATCAAGGCCGGCTTATAAGCCACAACGATAAACAGGAGGATAGTGGCTACCAGAACATTAAAGGGCCTCTGTTTGAAGAGCTGCAGCTCTTTGAAACTCAGATAATCGATAGTGCTCACCATGAGGAATGACAGCAGATAGATGGTACATATGATAATCGTATATTTGTTCTCAGCAAGGCCACCCAGGGAATCTATGAAAAGCACGAGCGTGGCTACAAAGATGGCTGCCCCAGGGATAGGTAATCCCTTAAAGTGCCGAGATTCAAGATTGTCTCTTTGGGTATTGAACCTGGCGAGCCTCAAGGCACCGCAGATGATGTACAAAAAGACTGCTAGCCAGCCAAATCTTCCAAATGGTTTCAGTGACCACTCAAAGGCCAGCAGTCCAGGGGCGACACCAAAGGCAACCAGATCTGATAGGGAGTCAAACTCCACACCGAACTGGCTGGTTGTGTTGGTAAAACGTGCAATCTTTCCGTCTAACCAATCAAATATAGCGGCAATCAGGATAGCAATGGCTGCTGCATCGTATCTATCTTGGATGGCGGCAATAATAGCATAGACCCCACCAAAGAGGCTGCAGGAGGTAAATAGATTTGGAAGGATGTATATTCCCCTTTTATTCCTCTTCTTTGATCTATTTCCTGTTCTCACGCTACCCAAGGTACCCTATAACTGTTTGGCCAGCTTTCACTCTTTCCCCTTTTGTAACAGCGAGCCTACAATCAGGTGGCATGTAGACTTCAAGGCGTGAGCCAAACCTGATGAGGCCAAATCTCTGACCGGTTTCTACATAATCCCCTTTCTTAACCCAACAGACGATCCTCCTGGCGATGATCCCGGCGATCTGAACCAGGACGATTTTTTTCCTGTCATTCGTTTCGAGAGTCACCATATTATGCTCGTTGTAGAGAGAGGCCTTATCCCTGTTGGCTGAAAAGAACTTGCCCGGGTGATAAGATAACTGGGTAATTCTACCCCTAATGGGGATGCGGTTGATGTGGGCGCTAAAGAGAGACATGAAGATACTGATCTTTATCGCCCTATCTTTGAGGCGGTTGTCTCCCTTGCTGAGCTCCTCTATTGATATCACCTTTCCGTCTGCGGGGGTAAGGACTACCTTTTCTTCATTTACCGGGGTTCTGTCTGGATCTCGAAAGAAATAGACAGTGAACAAGGTCAGCACTGCCAGGGGAATGGCTGCCAGTTCGCAGTCGAGAAGCAAAGGGATAGATGTCAATCCCATGCCCGCAATGATGAAGGGAATTCCTTCCCACGCAACCGGTAGCCTATTATTTATCCTCTTTCGGTCCAATTTGTCACGCCGCAGGAGATTCAGTGTCCTCTTTTTGATCTTAGCGTTTAGTATAAATCCAGTTATTTGTCAATCTGACATAACCAACTCTGCAGAAGAATGTCATGTGGACTTCATAGTGGGCAGGCGAATATCGGCTCCCCTTAGATAGATTGGGACTAGTTCGCTTAAATCGTCCGAGTGGCCTCTCTTAAGCCTTTTTAATCCCAGGGCACCTACGAACGAGGCCTTGAGGTTCCAGAGATGCGCAGGCGCTAATAAGGGTTTCCACTTGAGTTGTTGTCTTAAGGTTGTGCCTTGAGTAGCGAGATCATTTCCTATGAAAATCGTCTTGTCCTTGACTATGGACCTAAGGTCGCTCATCCTGACACATACATCCTGTTTAATCCTCGATAAGCGGCCCTCTGAACTCCACCGAAATAAGGCAGTAAATACCTCCCCTTTTCGTGAGGTTACAAGGGGGCAGATATCTTCTCTGAGGTAAGGGAGCTGGCTCGCCATGGCGTGGAGTGTGGGAACCCCAACTACTGGTATGTTGAGGCATTGAGCGAGTCCTTTAACAACAGAAAGGCCTATTCTAATGCCGGTAAAGCTCCCTGGTCCCAAGGCAACGACTAAGCCGTCGAGTTCCTGAGGCCCCAGTCCAACCTTGATGAGTAAGTCATGGAGGGACGGCATCAGATCACCAAAGTGACTTGACCCAGGCGGAAGGATATATTCACCCAAGAGGATTTCATCCCTCATTACCGCCAGGCTGTATTGCCTTGTAGAGGTATTTACGGAAAGGAGATTCAAGCTCTTAGACTCATTTGGTGATTATCCTTAACAGATCATTGTAAAAGACAATGGCCATGAGGAGGACGAGAAGGAAAAAACCTATCTTCTGGGCCATCTCCCTTTTTCTAATGCTTATTGGTTTCCTTATTGCGATCTCTATCAAAAGGAAAAGGATCATACCCCCATCCAGTACTGGTACCGGAAGGAGATTTAAGATGGCGAGATTGACACTTATAACAGCCATAAAGGGAAGGAGGTAACTGAGATTTTCCCTCGCTATTTCCCCTGTTAGCTGTCCGATCATGATAGGCCCGCCGAGCGTCTTAAGGGGAACGATACCTTGAAATAGCTTGACAATTGTCAAGACAGTTAAGGCCGTCACTTCCCAGGTCTTTCGCCCTCCCTCCTGGATTGCCTGGAGGGGGCCCAGGGTGACTTTCCTTATCCTTCCACTAGCCACGATCCCTATTAGTGGTGATTTAATCTCCTCGCCAAAGATGTTTGTCACCGTTTCCTCTTCAGGAAAGACAACCGTTGAGATCCTCCTATCCGCCCTTATGATTACCATTTGTAGCCCCCTGTCAGGGCTTTCTTCTACGAATTTCCTTATGTCACGCCATCTATCGATCTTCTTGCCATCAATATATTCGATGACATCACCTTTTTGTATACCAGCTTTATAGGCAGGGGAATCGGGTCTGACCTGACCAACCTCGGCAGTCATGATAGGGTAACCTGATATTACGTAGATCACACTGAAAAGGAGGAAGGCCAGGAGGAAATTAAAGATGGGACCAGCAGCCGCAATGGCAAGCCGGCTTCCTACAGGCTGCGCAGAAAAGCATCGATGGGCCTCTTCTGTGGTTATTTCCTCGTCATCGCCCTCACCCAACAACTTAACGTAGCCGCCAAGTGGAAAAGCTGAGATCACATATTCGGTTTCCCCTATCTTTTTTCCTATGAGCTTGGGGCCAAAGCCAAGGGAGAACTTAAGGACCATAACGTCGAACACTTTGGCCAAGAGAAAATGTCCGAACTCATGGAAGAAGATCAGGACACCGAGCACAATGACAAAGGGAATGATATAGTATAGAAGGGTGCTCATCAATTACCCACCATTTCTTCCAAGATCTCCTTTGCCCGTGATTGCGCCCATTGGTCTGCCTCGATAGCTTCATCGATGCTGGCGAGAGGGAAGGTTTCGTGTTTCTCCATAGTCTCTTCAATAACATGAGGGATGTCCAGAAAACCTATCTTTCCCTCCAAAAAGGCATTAACAGCCACTTCATCCGCCCCGTTTAACACAGCTGGCATACTCAGCCCTATTTTACCAGCAGCAAGCGACAAATCCAGACATCTGAATCTCCTTGTATCAGGTCTTTCGAAACTCAATGCCCCTATCTCCAGGAGGTCTAATGAGGGCAGCTCCCCCTTAAGATGTCTGGGGTATGAGAGGGCGTAAGCAATCGGTATTCTCATGTCTGCCGGGGCCAGTTGTGCGATGATAGAGCCATCCATATACTCAACCATGGAATGGATAATGCTTTGGGGATGGAGCAGGATCTCTATTTGATCCATCTCCACGTTAAAAAGCCATTTAGCCTCGATTGCCTCTACCCCCTTATTCAACATGGTCGCTGAATCTATGCTTATCTTCCGGCCCATCCTCCATCTTGGGTGCCTTAGCGCCTCTTGTGGGGTGACCTTGGACAGCCTTTCTATAGGGAGATCCTTGAATGGCCCTCCGGACCCTGTCAAGATGATCCTCTTCAGGTCTTCCCTCCTGTGTCCTTGGATAGATTGCTGAATGGCACTGTGTTCGCTGTCAATGGGGAATATGTTCACACCCGCCTTCTTTGACTCCCTCATGAGCAAAGATCCCGCTACTACCAATATCTCCTTATTGGCCAGGGCAACATCCTTGCCGGCAGTTACGGCTGAGAACGTCGGAAGGAGCCCAGAGGATCCGGTCATCGCTGCTATAGTTATATGTACATCTGGAAGGGTAGCTATCTCGATGTAGCCTGCCGTTCCGTATAAAATCTCCGTGCCTGTTCTATTATTGAGCCTGGTTTTTAGCTCCCTGGCCAGCTCCGCGCTGAGTACTGCTGCAAAACGTGGTTTGAATTCCTTGATCTGATCTAAGAGGAGATCTATATTCCTTCCCGCGCCGAGCGCTACAATCCGGTATCTATTCGGGTTCCCCTTAATAACCCTGAGCGAATTAATTCCTATGTAACCAGTGGAGCCCAGAAGACATATGTTTTTCAAGACCAGGTGGCTCCTTGTTTCAGTAGCACAAATATACGTACAGGACAGGGATTGCAAAGAGCAGACCGTCTACTCTATCCAGTATACCCCCATGTCCTGGTAGAATCTTGCCGCTATCCTTGACATTCGCAATTCGTTTTAGCATGGATTCTGCTAGGTCGCCAACCTGCGCGCTGATCCCTATTGCTACACCTAATACCATAACGGATACCATAGATAAAGGAGGAAAGAATAGGTAACCGAGGATACCAGCGCTGACTATGCTTGCCGTTAACCCGCCGAAAGAACCCTCCCAGGTTTTTCCAGGGCTTATCCGGGTCAGCTTATGCCTTCCGAGAAGCCTCCCACAATAGAAGGAACAAGTGTCACCAGCAAAGGCAACAGCCAGGAGGAAAAAAACCCACATCTTCCCCTGAGGGAGCCTTGAGATGAGTACAAGAAAGGCCAGGGGTAGGCATATATAAAAAGGCCCCATAATGACCTGTCCAATATCACCCATTTTGGGGTAATGGATCGAATAGCTGGATATAAACGAGGCCAAAGGCAGAACTACGAAAAGGGGAAATACTGATACGTAGAGGATGCCTTCGCGCAAGAGGGAGCAAAACAGCAAGGCGGTCAACAGGTAATTGGAGTAGATAACCTTTTTTGCTGCCTTGGGTCTGATCATCGAATAGAACTCATTCAAACCCGCCAGTGCAGCAAACAGGACCAGGATGGTAAAGACCCAGAAAGGAGTGAAGTAAATGATCCCGAATAGAAAGGGGACGCCAACAAGGGCAGTTATCACCCTCTTCTCATGTAGTGTCATTTATGTTGTGTCTTTTCTTGCTTTGGGTGAATTATCTGCTCCCCAGTGTAGCCGAAACGTCTTTCCCGTTTCTGATAGTCGAGAAGGGCTTCAAGATAGCGCTCCCTGCGGAAGTCTGGCCAGAGGGTAGGGGTGATAAAGATCTCTGTATAGGCCATCTGCCACAGGAGAAAGTTACTTATCCTATATTCCCCGCTTGTCCTTATGAGCAAATCTGGATATGGGATACCAGCGGTGTAGAGATACTTCGATAGACGCTCCTCCGTAATCTGCCTAACAGTTAGTTTACCTTTTTCAATGTCTTCCAGCATGTTTTTCACTGCCTGGACAATCTCCTGCCTTCCTCCATAGCTCAGGGCGAGGATGAGAGTCATCTCCTTATTGTGGGCAGTCTTTTCTATTGTTTGCCAGAGGGTCCTTTGAACCTCTTGTGGAAGTTTTTCCGTTTGTCCAATGCATGCCAGCCTAATCCCATTATCGAGCATCTCCTTTAGTTCGCCCTTAAGATATCGGTTTAGGAGGTCCATCAAGGTGTCTATCTCATATTTAGGCCTTCTCCAGTTTTCCTCGCTAAAGGCATAGAGCGTAAGCCATTTTATGCCTAATTCACGGCTGGTCCTGACAACGTCTCTTACCGATTCTATGCCCTTTTGGTGGCCCGCGATCCTGTTGAGGTTTCTTTTCTTTGCCCATCGCCCGTTACCATCCATTATGATGGCGACGTGCTGGGGTAATTTATCCGGGTTTAGTCGTTCCATTTGAGGCGCCTAGAGTTAGAACGTGAGAGGGTGATTGAATCGCTTCAAAGACAGTCAGCGTTAAAATTGGAGTATTTCATCTTCCTTTTCTTTTCTCATCCCATCTATCTTTCCAATGAATTCATCGGTGATTTTTTGCACTTTATCTTGGTAGTTAAACATCTCGTCTTCTGATATTTCACCTTCGTTTTTTAACTCTTTTAGCATCTCATTGGCCTCGCGTCGGTAGTTTCTGATGGTTATCTTGCTGTCCTCGGCCATCTTCTTGGCCACCTTGGCAAGCTCCTTCCTCCTCTCTTCTGTCAGGGGAGGTATTGAGATCCTGATGACTTTTCCATCATTCATAGGTGTGAGTCCCAGTCCGGATTTCAATATGCCCTTCTCGATGTTCTCTAAGATGGATTGATCCCACGGTTGGATAGTCAGCAGCCTCCCTTCTGAGCTACTAATAGAGGCTGTTTGATTCAAGTGCATCTGGGTTCCGTAACATTCAACCTTGAGGCCGTCGAGTATGGATGTCGATGCCCTTCCAGTTCTCATCTTCTTGAATTCCCGATTGAGGGCGTCAACGGTTTTTCCCATGTTTTGGCGCATCTCTGATAGGATCTCATCTTTCATGGCCTTCTCCTGCTATTAAGGTGCCCACGTCATGCCCAGAGACGATCCTCTCTATATTTCCCCTCTTACGGATATTAAAGACAATAATGGGGATCTGCTGCTCCATAGCCATAGATATGGCAGTGAGATCAATGATCTTGAGCTTGTCTCTCAGTACCCGTTCGTAGGTAATCCTGCGGAATAGTCTGGCACCTGGCTCCTTGGCCGGATCCCGATCATAGACACCATCTACGTGGGTAGCCTTCAGAATAGCCTGAGCATTGATCTCGATAGCCCTCAGGGTGGCCGCTGTGTCCGTAGTGAAGCAGGGGTTTCCAGTCCCTCCCGCAAAGATTACAATCCCGCCGCTATCTAAATACCTCAGAGCAGGTTCCCTTCGATATGATTCTACTACATTACCTATTTCCAGGGCGGTCATAACAGTTGCTGCTGAACCAACTGTATCGAGTGCTTCCTTTAAGGCCAGCGCATTTATCACAGTGGCCAACATCCCCATATAGTCAGCCGTCACCCTTCCAATGCTGTATTCAGAGGATTTCGTTCCCCTGAAGATATTGCCACCACCGATTACGATGGCTATCTGTATGCCAAGGTTATGGGCTGAATGGATTTCAGAGGCGATATCCGTGAGATGCGGGAGGTTTATGCCACTACCCTTGTCCCCCATGAGGGATTCGCCACTCAGTTTCAAGAGGATCCTGCTGAAACGCGGGGATTTAGCAGATACCGGCATGGTTATGGTTACATAGGTTATGGGTTATCGTCGGTTCCCCCCAATTGATACCTGACGAACCTCTTGATAATAATGTTTTCGCCGGTTTTTGCCTTCAGTTCATTAAGGAGGTCTTGAACAGTTATATTGGGATCTCTTACATAGGATTGATTGAGGAGACAGACCTCGGAGAAGAATCTGTTTACTCTTCCCTCGACAATTCTCTCTACCACCTTTTCCTCTTTGCCTGAGTCAATGGCTTGAGCCCTGTATATCTCCTTCTCTCTTTCCACTATCTCTGGAGGGAGATCTTCAGGGGAGAGAGCCACCGGGTTCGTTGCGGCTATATGCATAGCCAGATTCTTGGTGAAACTTGTAAAATCGTCTGTTTTGGCGCTGAAGTCGGTTTCACAATTTACCTCCACAAGAACACCGATTTTTCCACCCATGTGCACATAAGACTGGATTTGGCCCTCTGAAGCAGCCCTGCCCTCCCTCTTTTGGGCCTTTGCTACCCCCTTTTTTCTTAGTATCTCAACGGCCTTGTTAATATCTCCGTCTGCTTCTTGGATGGCATTCTTGCAATCCATTATCCCCACAGCAGTCCTCTCTCTTAGTTCCTTTACCAGTTGAGTTGATATTTTCACTCCGTCTTCTCCCCTCTTACTGCTCAGGTTGAGTCTCGTCCTGGTTCTCAACCTCAGTGGATTTAGCGGCCTTCTGTTTTTTGGGTATTACGATGACTTCAGGCCCTCCCTTTTTCTCCTCTGCGGGTTTGAGCTCTTCGGCGATCTCCTCCAATTCGGCCTCTTTCTCGACCTCAAGCTCTTCCTCCGCCCTTAGCCTCTCCTCTCTCTGCCGATGCCCTTCAATACAGGCATCAGCAATAATAGAGGTCAACAGCTTGATGGATCTTATAGCATCATCATTACCTGGAATAACGTAGTCAATATCTTCGGGGTCCCCATTTGAATCTACAACAGCAACTATGGGGATTCCCAATTTCTTTCCTTCGTTTACTGCGATTTTCTCCTTTCTTATATCAACAATAAAGAGGGCAGAGGGAAGTTCGTCCATATCCTTTATGCCGCCCAGGCTCCTTTCCAACTTCGTCAGCTCCTTTTCCATCCTCATTGCCTCTTTTTTTGTATAGCGGCTGAAACTTCCATCTCTTTTCATCTCCTCGAGCTCCTTAAGCCGATCGATGCTCTTTCTAATGGTTTGAAAATTCGTAAGCGTACCGCCCAGCCACCTATTGCACACGTGAAACATACCACATCGCTCAGCCTCTTCTACAATCGAATCCTGGGCCTGCTTTTTTGTGCCCACGAACAGGACAGACCCGCCATCTGATACGGTCTTTACAATAAAGCCGTAGGACTCTTTTAACAATTTACCCGTCGTTTGCAGATCTATAATATAGATTCCATTTCTGGCCCCAAAAAGGTAGGGCTTCATCTTGGGATTCCATTTTCTGGTCTGATGCCCAAAATGAACCCCTGCCTCTAACAAGAGCTTCATGCTAATCTCCGTCATAAAAGCAATCCTCCTTCTGGTTATATGTGGTCAGCAGCTCGTCAGTATCTACCGCCACGTTATGCGAGGGCTTCGAATCAGTAGGAAAGCCCATTTCTCGCGGATAAAGGTTTCTATTTATCCCTTTATTATATTTCCATCAAGCAAAAAAATCCATTTCCTTTTTTCGATCCCTTTCCCGTTAGGCCTGTAGAGGAGATGGCGACCTCAAAAAGGGGGGCCGTAGGCGGGGAGTGGTGATGTCCTCTCCAGCACGGAGGCCGCTTGTATAAGGGTTAATTCATCGAAGTAATTAGCGAGGAGCTGGACACCAATAGGTAGACCACTGCTGCTCATCCCATAGGGGACGGACATACATGGAATGCCCGCGAGATTTGGGGATACGGTGAAGATATCGCTGAGGTACATGGTCAGAGGATCGTCGATTTTTTCACCTATTTTGAAGGCAGGAGTAGGGCCGACAGGGGTTATTAATACATCACATTGCCTGAAGGCCTCTTTGAAATCGTTTACTATAAGGGTGCGGACCTGTGAGGCCTTTTTGAAAAATGCATCATAGTAGCCCTTAGAGAGGGCATAGGTGCCGAGCATTATCCGCCTGATTACCTCAGCGCCAAATCCCTCTGCCCTCGTCATGCTATACATGGATTCAAGGTCTTCAGCATCCTGAGATCTGAAACCGTACCTGACCCCATCGTACCTGGCGAGATTGGAACTTGCCTCTGAAGGGGCAATTATGTAGTAGGTGGCAACTGCGTAATCGGTGTGCGGGAGAGAGATATCGATTATCTCAGCCCCTTCGGAGCTAAGACGTGCAACAGCACTATTAACTGTTTCAATTACCTCCTTGTCCGCTCCCTCTACAAGGTATTCCTCAGGGATCCCCACCTTTAGGCCTTTTATCCCTTTATTGAGATTTGCCATATAATCGGGTACACCCGCATTTGCCGATGTGGTGTCTTTTTTGTCAAAGCCACAGATTGCGTGAAGTAGAATAGCGCAGTCCCTTACATCCTTTGTGATGGGCCCTATCTGGTCAAGGGAGGAGGCGAATGCTACCAGGCCAAAGCGAGATACCCGGCCATAGGTGGGTTTAAGGCCCACAACCCCACAGTGGGATGCTGGTTGACGAATTGAGCCTCCTGTATCGGAGCCTAGGGCAGCTATACACAGGTGGGCCGTAACTGCTGTAGCTGATCCACCGCTACTACCGCCAGCTATATAATCCACATTCCAGGGATTCCTAGTGGGTCCGATAAAGGAATTCTCAGTCGAGGAACCCATCGCGAATTCATCCATATTAGTCTTTCCCAAGAAAATAGCTCCCTGCTCTCTTAGTCTCTTGATGACGGCGGCATCATAGGGGGGCAGGTAATTTTTGAGAATCCTTGATCCGCAGGTTGTGGGAGCGTCGAGTGTTGAGATGTTGTCTTTTACTGCAAGAGGGATACCCGTCAGAGGATGGATTTCTCCCGCTCTTACTCTTTGATCTGCCTCCCTCGCCTGTTTTCGTGCGGCTTCAGGCATAATGGTTATATAGGCGTTGAGAGTAGCGTCAAGCCGATCAATCCTGTTCAATAGGGATTCAGTGACATCGAGGCATGAAATTTCCCTCTTTTTCAGTGCCTCATGCAATTGAAAGATCGTCAGTTCGAAGAATTCCATTTCAGATTACCTTTGGCACCGAGAAGAAATCCCCATCCTTTTGTGGGGCATTTTCCATTGCCTCTTTCTTTCCAAGAGACCCCTCAACAATATCCTCTCTGAGGGCACTCGTTGTGGGGAGGGCGTGGTATGTTGGTACAACGCCCTTGGTCTCCACTTCGTTCAGTTTCTCCATATAATCGAGGATGGTATTTAACTGTTTGGTGAATAATAGGAGCTGATCTTCGGGAAGCCTTAACCTGGCAAGCCCCGCTATGTATTCTGCTTCCTGGAGGGGTATTTTCATCCGCCTCACCACGATAAAGAGCACCTCAAGGAGTATGTATACAGATAAGGATTGGAGGACAAAAAATCAAGACAAACACACGGGACGGGAACGGGGAATGAATATCCACTGCTATGGCACTAAAGCCACCTTTTTCGACATTCATAGGCCTTCACATCTCTATGCGTCTTCATGGCACCTGTTGCTGCTACTCCCAGATAGAATTGCTTGACATCGGGGTTTTCTCTCAGGTCTTTTGCATCACCTTCGAGGACGATTTTTCCATTTTCCATTACATATCCAAAGGTGGCAATTTGCAGGGCCATATTGGCATTTTGTTTAGCTAATATGAGCGTTGTGCCTTGCTCCTCATTTATCCTCCTGATTATCTCAAAGATTTCCCTTACCAGTAAGCGGGCCAGTCCCAGGGAAGGTTCATCCAATAACAGAAGTCGGGGTCGGGCCACTAACGCCCTGCCGATTACCAGCATCTGCACCTCCCCCCGCTACAGTATCCTGCAAGGGTATGTCTTCTCGCAACAAGGGGAGCGAAAATAATGGTAGACCATTTCTAGGTCTTCCTTGAACAGAGCCGGGTATACTTCCTAGGCCACCGGTAATCATTATTGCGATATATTCAATGGATAGCCGTAAAGTAAATGGTTCTGGCGTAATACTTATCATGTAATAGGCATACAGACCACCTGCAATCCCGGCATAAAAGGAACTTATGGCACATGATAGCCGTTTATGCAAATTTAGAACTTCAATACCCCGTTTTGTAAATGGGGATGAAAAGGTCTCCTGCCCAAGGCAGGGGTAAATATGCTATATGTGCTGCATGGAAGTGAAACGAACCAACCATGCAGTCTATGACGTCAAGTATCATTTGCTATGGGCTCGGAAAGATGGAAAGTGGATTCTCCGTGGTGATAGTAGAGAGAGAGTAGAAGAGATATGTGAGGAGATTTCCCAGAGTCACGATTTTGAGACAGATACAGTGGAGATCGCGGAAGAGCACGTGCACCTTGTTCTGTCGCTTCTACCGAGGGACAGTATTTCCAAGGTGGTAGGAATGTGCAAGAGTATTAGTGCAAGCGTGACAGGTAAGGAACATCCTGAGGTGAAGCAAGGGCTTTGGGGTGGAGAATTTTGGGAAGACGGATATTTTGTCCGCACAGTTCGCGACACAGTGACGGCAGATGTGATTAGCAACTACATTACCTACCATCGTGAACAAGAGAAATCTCCGGAGCAGTTGAAATTGTTTTAAGATGCCCCGCCCTGTGGGCGGGGTAATTCACTTAAATGTCAAGGGATTTTTGTCCCGAAGGGGAGATTTTGGCGCAGGGGCCCACCTTGACTGCCCTCGGGATCTTTGGTATTCAGATGTTCACCTAGGGGGAAGGGATAGAGGATGCTCATAGGGGAGATCCTAGCGAGGAATGCCAGGATGTACGGCGACGAGGTTGCCCTTATCGAGAGGGATCCGGTCAAGAACACAAGGGTAGAGATAACATGGGAAGAGTTTGATGACCAGGCCAACCGATTTGCCAATGCCTTGATAGGTAAGGGGATAAAGAAGGGGGACAAGGTTATTCATCTCATGATGAACTGTGTTGAGTGGCTGCCTGCCTACTTTGGAATCTTGAGGACGGGGGCCTGGGCAGTCCCGTTGAATTTTAGGTTTTCGGCCCGAGAGATAAGGCTATGTGCTGGAATTGGGGAGGCAAAGGCAATGATCTTTGGGGAGGAATTCGTAGAGAGGCTAAATGAGATAAGGGGCAACCTCACTACAATACGGGACTACGTCTTTTTGGGGCCAGATGAGCTCAGACCTGCTTATGCAGCAAGCTATGGGGATATCTTGGAAAGGAGCTCTCCTCTGAGTCCCGATCTCGATATAGGGATTGAGGATGAGGCAGCGCTCTATTTTACCTCGGGTACCACCGGCACACCAAAACCGATCCTCTTGACCCATAGAAACCTTGAAGCCGCCTGTATCGTTGAAAATCGCCATCACAACCAGACGCATGGGGATAATTTCCTCTGTATCCCTCCGCTCTACCATACTGGTGCTAAGATGCACTGGTTTGGGAACTTCATTGTTGGGGCCAAGGCGGTTATTCTGAAAGGGGTAAGGCCTGAGTGGATCTTGGAGGCCATATCGAAAGAGAGGATAACCATTGTCTGGCTGCTGGTCCCGTGGGCCCGGGATATTCTCTTGGCAATAGAAAGTGGAGATGTAAAGCTCGCTGATTACGGGCTGGATCAATGGAGATTGATGCACATCGGTGCCCAGCCAGTCCCTCCAAGCTTGATAAAGAGCTGGAAGAAGGTATTTCCCCACCATGACTATGATACCAATTACGGTCTGAGTGAGACAACGGGACCAGGGTGCGTACATTTGGGGATAGAAAATATACACAAGGTGGGGGCCATAGGGATCGCCGGCTTTGATTGGGAATGTCAGATAGTAGATGAAGACAGGCACCCTGTGCCCCAGGGGCAAACTGGCGAGCTCATGGTAAAGGGCCCAGGGGTGATGAAGGAGTACTACAAGAACCCTGAGGCAACAGCTCGTGCGCTTTACAGGGGATGGCTTTTGACAGGGGATGTGGCCAGAATGGATGAGGATGGCTTCATATGGCTCGGGGACAGAAAAAAGGACGTTATCATTATGGGCGGAGAAAATATCTTTCCAGTGGAGATTGAGGATTTTCTCGCATCCCATGAAAAGATCCAGGATGCCGCTGTCATAGGGATACCCGATGAACGGCT
>Ga0209636_10000432_pt1 | contig 40363 bp, 41 predicted proteins | sample DeeMarSWOR152_54_FD_187464 | JGI IMG/M metagenome (GOLD analysis project Ga0209636, IMG submission 187464) | Marine sediment microbial communities from White Oak River estuary, North Carolina - WOR-1-52-54 (SPAdes) (version 2) | ecosystem: Environmental > Aquatic > Marine > Intertidal zone >... | reverse complement strand
GGAACCATACAGAAAACGATACTAGAACTTTATCAAGAAATAGGTACGAAAATACCAGTAGAAATCATTGTATGTGAAGACGGCAGCACCGACAGCACCAAAAAAGACCTACTGGAGCTCAGCAAACAAATCCCCATGAAACTTATCCTTGGAGAGAAAAGGAAGGGGTACATGAAAGCAGTGAAAGATGGATTAAGCATTGTCAACTCAGACTTAGTATTCTTTGTTGATTCCGATGGCCAGCATGTAGCTAATGACTTCTGGAAACTCTACGAGGTCAAAGATAAGTATCCTGTAGTAAGTGGATATAGAATCAAAAGGGCGGATGACCCCCACAGAAGACTTATGTCAACCGTATTTCGATGGATGGCCACAACTCTCTTTAGGCTACCATTGTTTCACGACATAACAGCGCCTTTCAAGTTGATGCAAACTAAAGTGGCTCAGGAAATAGCAAACGAATGTAGATATATGAAGGACAGCTTCTGGACAGAGTTTACAGTCAGAGCTTATATAAAGGGTTTTAAGATAACAGAGGTCTCAGTCGACCACAGAAGAAGGATTAATGGACCCACTCGTGTGTACCACCCCGAGAAACTCATGAGCATAGTACTTTCCCAACTAGTAGGCTTATTTAAACTTTGGAAAGAATTAGCCAAGTAAACGCTTTGGATTGATACAACACCTTGAACATTTTGATGATTTCTCCAGATGCCCCCCCTTATAAGGGCGGAGTTAGCGGTCTTGTAGGTTTGCTAAGGAATGGGTTAGAAAATTCGGGGCATCACGTGACTTTAGTTCACCCTAAGTTTAGGATTAAAGAACTCAAGTTTTCTGGTATACCTTTTCGTCAGTATAGTAATAGTTATGACCTGATCCACTTACATGGACCCACTCCCTTTTTGTCTGACTTGACATTGCTAATTCATTGTAAGCGCCCAATCATCTATACACATCACGCTGAGGTATGCTGGATCTCAAGAAGAATCTCAAAGCTTTATACACAGTTTCACAGGTTCTTAGCAAAAAAGGCTCAGGCAATCATAGTTCATTCATACGATTACAAAAGTTTGTTCAATGGAACCAATGTCACAGTGATCCATATGCCCTGTTCCTTCAAAAGCCCCAAAAAATTTAACGTCGAACAGAAATCGAATCCTTTTACAGTTCTTTTTGTTGGTCAATTTCGACCCTTCAAGGGTGTAGATATACTTTTAAGGGCTGCTTCTATGCTTTTGGACGTCAATTTTGTTCTTGTTGGAGATGGGTACCTGAAACCAAAGTTCTCGCGAATTGCAGAGGGCTCAGCAAACGTTAAGTTTTTGGGTAAAGTGAGCGATGATACGTTAAAAAAATTATACAAACAAGCGCATGTGGTGTGTCTGCCTTCAGTGAATACCACTGAGGCTTATGGACTTGTTTTAATCGAAGGAGCATTATACGGATGTGTACCAGTGGCATCTAATCTAATTGGAGTAAGAGAGAACGTGTCGCGACTGCGAGGATGCCTATTCAAGCCGGGATCATATCATTCCTTGGCTGAGAAGATAAGAATGCTTTCAAGCAAAAAGGAATTGTGGCTAAACTTTGCCAGCAAATCAAGGAAGGCTGCACACGACTATGTAAGCATGTACCCCGTTGGGTATTACGTAAGGAGACATGAAGAGATTTTTGCTAAGGTCTGTTCGCAAGAATGGGCGTAATTTGTAGTTGCATCTTATGTGAAAGGAATAGAAGCTATTTTGTTGAAGAAAATTTATGTGATGGATGTATCTAGAGATGCTACGGATTAGGGTTGCCTTCTCCTATGCGTGTTTGTATGGTTACGATAGATAACCCCTGCTACTATAGGGGTGATGGAGTAGCTGTACACACGTATTTCCTCTCGCTGAATCTAGCTAGGCTCGGCTGCGAAGTTCACGTTCTGGGTTTATCTAGAAATTTAAAAATGAAAAGGGTGATGTCCAGTGAAGGAGTGACTTTCCATTGTTTTCCTGACTATCTAAGAGTGGGAAAACCTTCAAGATTTCTATTCTTTCTACAGAAAATGGCAAAGGAGATTTTGACGCTTTCGAACCTGAAGAAGTTTGATGTGGTTCACGGTCAAGGAAGCAGTGTAGGTGCAGTAGCTTTCGCAAAGAGACTGGGACTTGAATCAAGATGTGTTGGAACAATTCACACGGTGGGATTTGACGAGCAGATGGAAACGGCTAAGGACTATTGGAGATATGGTTTTTACTTGACTGGACTGTATATGATCCTGTCTGCTCCTCCCCCGATAATAATGCAATACGGAAAATTTGTCTACAATCAGATGGATGTAAACATCTCAGTTTCTGAATATAACAGAAGACGTGCATCATTGATTTATAGGATTCCCATCGACAAAATAATCACAATTCCGTCGGCTGTTAATAGCAGCTTTCTCAATGATGATGCTTTGAAAGGAGCAAAGTCTATGCCAAGTCATCCAGTAATCTTGTATATAGGTCGCCTAGCACCGAGGAAAGGGGTTCATTATTTATTGCAGGCAATGCCAAATGTAATAAAGTACTTTCCTAAAGCCCGATTAGTTGTCGTCGGAGCAGGCCCTCTTGAACATCACTTAAAAGATTTGTCAAGAAGGCTGGACTTGCAAAATTCTGTGATGTTTTTAGGTTATGTTAGTGATGAAAGGATACGGAGACTCCTCGCCTCTGCTGATGTAGTGGTCGTTCCCAGCATATTCGAGGGGTCCCCCCTTGTATTGCTTGAGGCGATGGCTGCTGGCAAACCTATTGTTGCCTCCGCAGTTCAGGGGATACCTGAGGTCGTTAAACCTGATTTCTCTGGCTTACTGGTGAAACCACGTAACATCTACGAGATTGAACACGCCATAGTTCGTCTTTTGAAAGATAGGGAGTTTGCAAATTATCTGGGAGAGAACGCGAGACAAGCAATTATAGAAGATTACAGTTGGGAAAAAATCGCGAGAAGAACGCTGGAGGTCTACGAGAAATTATGAATTATAAAATCTGGCGAGCTACCGAATTTTGGGTCACACTGTCTTGCATTATCTTAGTAATTCTTTTGCGTTTGCCGTACATGTATGGTCCTGCAGATTTGGATGAGGGAAATTACGCGACTATAGGAATGATTATTTCAAGAGGCGCGGTTTTGTATAGGGACGTTGGTGATAGCAAGCCACCCTTGATTTACTACATCAATGCCGTGTTCAACTTTATTTTCGGATCTAACCTACCGGTTTTGCGCTTGATCTTTGCTGTAGTATCGGGAACTACCGGAATCTTCGTCTTTTTAATTGCAAAGAAGATCTACGGCACAAAGATAGGAATAATTTCCGCCTGTCTTTTCATTTTATTTTCCTGCTCCACGCTTTGGGGATATCATAGCCCAACGAACATCTACAGTTCATTGATGGAAAGTATAGCAATATATCTTTTAATAATCGCCTTCTCTTCGAAGAAGCAAGAAGCAACCTATACAATTATTGCTGGTGTATTCGTTGCCCTTTCGGTACTGATAAGACAAACGAGCATTCTCCTATTTGTTGCTGTAACAGTATGGTATCTGATCAGATTTTCTCGGCGTAAACAGTTTCATGTATCTGTGATGTTGAGACAGACATTAAGACGCGACTTTTTAATCGTGTTAGGATGCTCTGTGGTATTTCTGCCGATAATCTTCTATTTCATAGAAGTCTCTGGATTTGATGATATGATTTACTGGGTTTTAATTGAGCCAATGCCTGGAATGGCTGAGCATACACCGTGGACCATGGGGTTAAAAGCAGAATGGCTTATCGTCGTGGTTTTAGCAACCCTGCCTCTTCTATTTCTTGCCCTCATCGCAGCAAAAAATAGACTTGAACACAAAGCAGAAGAAACTTTGTTGATGTTTCTTTGGATGGTTCTCCCTCTTCTATTCTTTTGGTTACTCCCTATACCTGCATATGTTCACTATTACTACCAGATTTTGCCTCCGCTTTGTGTAGTGGCGGGAAAAGAGTTGATGTCTCTTTACCAGAACTGGAGACAAGTGAGTGTGATCGTCGACCGAAAAGGTTTAAGAAGGTTTATGCCGACCCGTAAGCAGTTGGTTGGCGCCATACTGATAATATCGGTGATCTCAAGCTTAATATTCAACATTGTTGTGAGCCAAGGATATGTATGTAGGTATGACTCACAAGTCGCAATGAAAGTCGCTGATTTCATAAAAAATCAAACAGCCCCCAATGAAAAGATATTTGTATTCGAGTTTTGGGTAAAGATTGGTCCTCTAATTTACTATTTATCAGAAAGGTGCCCGCCACTGCCTAGACCGTTTTTTTTTACGTATATGCAAAATGGTATAACAAGCTTAGATGTGGAAAACGTTGAGGAAGCGCTTCTGGAGACGAACGTCAAGTACGTAGTAGTCATTGGACCTTCACCACCACCTGAATGGAACGCCTCCAAATTATTGTTGAATATATTATCACAGTACTATCCCTTCTATGTAGTGTCTGATAAATACGTCCAGTTTCCAGCGTCTCCTGCATCGCCATGGCAATCAGAATTAGAAGTTGCAGTGTACAAGCGTCTGGATTTATGGTCTCAAGAGATCAAATCAATTGATGTTGAGAACAACGTAACAATCAAATATGATTTCCCATCTCAAGGAAGATGGATTACTGAAGTTAGATCCATCGACCAGTATCAAGAGTGGTTGACAATGCCTAATGCGGCTTTGTCCTTTGAGATACTTGCAAATGAAGATAACAACACACTTTATATAGACCTCTTCGATGCAAAAGGGAACTTCAGAGAGTTTGGATTATTTCTTAATTTCAAAGGATGGAAAAACGTAACCATTCCAATTTCCGACACCTTCTTCCCTAAGAGGGATGTTAGCAGCCCAGATTTCGATGAGATAGTGAACATACATTTTCTTCTTGAACATACTGTTCACGAACAACCTTATCCTAAACAACCCATTTCAGGGGCGCTTTCAGGTTTGGTGTTAATTAAAAATGTTCAAATATTGTACGTTGAGGAGACAAATGTTGGAGACTGAACTCATCACGCCTTCATCAATCAAGTGCAAGATCAGATAGGGTTAACGCATGAAGACAACAGATTACGTCAATTTATGTAAGGATTTGATAAAGGCTAAGCTTGCATACAAAAATCTGGTTCAAGTGCCAAACCCTTTTAGGATAAATGTTGCAGTGACATACCGTTGCAATCTTCGTTGCAAGATGTGTAACATATGGAAGATATACAGAGAGTCTCCCGATCTTGCAAAAGATGAGATGAGTTCAGATGATTATACTCGGCTTTTTGAATCTGTTTCCCACGACTTATTCTGGCTCGGGTTAACAGGTGGCGAACCCTTTCTCAAGAAGAACCTCGTAGACATCGTCCATCTCGCGGCTTCAAAATCACCGAAGCTTCACATCTTAGAACTCACTACGAACGGTTTTTCTGAAAGAACCATAGAAAAGAAAGTTAATGAGATACTAGAAGATGCAAACATTCCTTTCATAACAGTGGGAGTAAGTATAGACGGCCCACCTTTAATGCACAACTATATAAGAGGTCGAAAGGAATCCTGGAAACGGGCTATCACCACCTACAAAAAACTGTGTGAGATTTCAAGTTCTTATCCAAACTTGTCCCCACACATAAGTTACACAATCTCGCAGCACAATGCTGGGTGTTTTCCAGATTTTCTAAACGCGTTAGCAGAGGAAGGAATCAGAACAGAGGCAAATCTGATTTCCGTGGGTATAGAGCACATTGGCCATATATATCACAATGTGAACGCGATAAAAGGTTCGTCACTTTACGCAGCCGACAATGACATAAGGCTTCTTTTATCCAGAATCAGAATTTTTGGAGTGTTTACCAAGGATATTGTGGAAATCGGCAGGCAACTCTTTAAGAAGATGTTTCTAATCTCAGCGATAGATTTCTTAAAAAAACCAAATAAGATGGTGATCCCGTGCGCTGCACTATTTTGTTCATGTTTCATAGACCCATTCGGATTTGTGTACCCATGCTCTATTTACGGTAAAAAATTAGGCAACGTGAGAAAGACAAGTTTCTACCACATCTGGCACTCTCATACGGCTAATAGGCTACGAGAAAGGATAAAGGAAGAAAAATGTCCGAATTGTTGGTCTCCATGCGAAGCGGAGCCTAGTTTCCTCATGTCTCTCCCTAAAACTCTACTTCCTGCTTTAGTAGGACATGTACCTTGGAACGAACATTAATTACTGACTTTTATCAAAGACACAAGCTTGAATAATTCAGAAAACAGCCACTTACTGCAATGTACTTCTTCTGTGGGAGACCCATGTCCTTTTAAGTTTAGACGCAAAGGTAGACACCTTTGTCAGAATTTGGCCGCCGTAGGTGATGACGAGAATGTAAATGATTATCCAAACTATGAAGAAGAGTTCTCCGTAATATTCGTGGAACATCTTTAGAGCCTCTGACCCCATATGCACCCCAACTACACAGATAGATACGATTCTCAGAAGGTTCACGAGAAATGTGCCAAGTGCGCCGATTGCGATGTAGATGATTTTCCGTTTGAACGAGATTGGAGCTCCTTTGATTAGAAGCAAAATTACGAATGTGTAGATGAAGAGACTTTGAATCCCAGCACAACCCCAAGCGATTCCAATAGGTTGGGGGATACCGTGAATTTTTAGAATTGACATACCTAGAGACTGGGAAGAAGGAGGGAGCAGCTCTGCTTTGTATCCTATCAAATTAAGAACGCTGACTACCAAAGAAGCTATCACTGGTACAAATCCCTGAAGCATGTTAAGAAGGCCAAAAGGATAGAACGTGTCGATCATGTAGAAACAGCTTGTTGCTCCAAGAAAGAATATAGAAACTGAGAAAAATTTCAAACTGTCGACCTTGTATAGGAGCAAAACACAAGCCACGAAACAAATCACGAGAATAACATACTCTATTGAAAGAGCCCAGCCTTCAAGAACCCATTGCCCATACTCTTGATATGGCACTCCTACAAGTTTACCCAACTCCATGATCTCATCACCAAGTGCAAAGGAAAATATGCCGATCAAGCAGGTTGGAGTAACGGTTGTGATGATTGTCGCTGCGATGCTGAGTGGCTTGTCGGAAAACTTCTTCCATACCAGTGCAAGTTCGAGAAAGATGAGCCATATGAAGATAAGGTATGGTGCTCGCCCTTTCCAAACGAGCTCAAATGAACTTGGATCGAGGGAATAGAGTGCAGAGATGGGGAAAGTGAAAGAGAGGGGAATGACGAGCTTTCTTAAAGCTTCACCTATCCTGTTTAGCAAACGAAGGTCTCCGGAACTTCTCTTGAAGGCCACATGTTTCATAAGTAAATAAAAGTATTATCTTTCTCCATATATTTCTCTATAATGGGCTGTTTACTTGTCTTTTACGATTCACTTCAACTATTCAGGACTAATTCATTTGTTGGTGGATTGTTGTGTAATAGAAAGATTTTCACCCTTGCTGGGGCTCAATAGTAACCTTTTTCACACTTCTCAGTTTTCTTCTATAGTAAGCTAAGGGATGCCGTATTCTTTTGCAGATCTCATCGGCGCCAACGCAGACTCCATGGGTACGAAGGGTATCACATCGGGGCGGAATATATTTTGTTCGACCTCCTTTCTCGCCAGCTATGTGTTCCACCTGATAACGGGTCATTCTTTCGTCGAAGTCTGAAAAGGAACGAAATAAGTCAACAACGTTTTCCACAGTCATACCAATGTTTACTAAGAAAGAAGTTAATGCGAAACGGCCGATATGGGAAAGATGATGACCGGACTTTACACTGCTATATAATTCTTTTATACAGGGGGGAAATGCTGCAGTAACTACTGTTTGTGGAATTTCTTCTGATCTGATTTTACCTCTTTTTTCAATGAAGAGTTGTTTTAGTTGCTCTACTCGGTTCATTATGTTCTGTGGAAGGGAATCTATTTTTACACTGAGTTTTCCTTCAATGTATCTTTGTACCTCCTCTTGTAGTAAACGGCTTGCCTCACTTTTTGTCAGATAAACGTTTCCTTGAAGCATAACCCGGTTGACAAGTTTCCATTTTTTGTCGTGGAAAGTTGCTGTATTTTCCAGAAAATTTGTAAAGTAGAGTGAGAAATCGTAGATTCCTATGTTAGTGCCGTCTTCGACTAGCCTTACGTTCCAATTGAAGTTCTTTGCAATTTCAATTATTTTTTCTCTGTCTTCTTCTTCAAGTTGATGGTAGACTCCTTTGGCTTCGGCTAATGCATATCTTTTTTTGAGGTACGAATTGGCGAGGGCAACTACTATCATGACCGCTATTGGGAAGGAAGGGATTTCGATGTCATAGTTACCCAGCTCTCTGCTTACCAAGGCATCTTGAATAGCTTCTTCAACTCGTTCTTGAGCCCTGTTTAATATAGACCTGTACTCCGGATTTGCCAATTCATCAATTTTTAAATCTAGATTTTTTACGAATTTTGCGGCTTCTGGGATGAAGGGGTATTTAGCTAAGTCGCTTTTCGTAAATACTTAGTGCCTCTCCCACTCGTTGTTCACTATTCTACTTCTATGCGTGGAGCGAGATAGTATGTTAGTTTTCCTTCTTTTTCCTGTTCAAAGTTTAGTTTGATGGGCATGTCGTTAGAGAATTCCAGAGTTGCCACAGCAGATGTCGCAGACGCAGCCTTAACTATCTCAGATAGGTAGCTTAAACTAAATGTTGCCTTAGACGGCTCTTTAACTTCTAAATTTAGAAGGGCATCACTACCTTTCTTCAGTTCTATGGTGGCCCCCATGAGGTCCCCAGTGGCTTGCATTACCATTTTTTCGTTGTCAGCTTCGATTCGAACATGGTCGCTTACTAATGAAGCGTCTTCTATGGCTTCACGTAACCCTTCTGTTGTGGCTCTTGCTTTAGCGTTGAAAGTAACTTTTGGAGTGGGAACCTCTTCCTCCATGGCTTCTAGGGTTGGCATGTTAAACGTACGTACATACTTTCCCCTTATCGTCATGTTTAGTCGCCCCGTTTTTTCATCCAAGGAAAGTTCGAGGGATTCGTCTTTCCCGGATCGTCTAAGCAGCTTTAGCATTTCACCTATGTTGAGGCATATCTTCATTGGCTCACTGCAGTTGTATTCATCAAAAATTGTTCGGGACCATTCGAAATCGACCATGGCTACCCGTGAGGGGTCCATAGCACGGAGTTTAATTCCTTCTGGTGTTATGTCGAAGGTGGCTTCATCAACGAGTGTCGAGATTGCGGTCATCATGTCTTTCAAAAGCTTTGCATCCGTTATCTTGACGTTAAACAAAGATAATCCTCCTCCAATGCGTATATTGACCCTTCCTTTTAATCTTTTTACTAACAGGGTTTAGCTAGTTCACTGCTCAGCCGTTTTAAGAGTGCCACCTTGAAATAATTAAAGAAAAGAATTTAGCTGTATTCCCGGAAGGTATAGTTACATTTTGTGCATCTGAAGAATTGTGTTGAGGATTCGTCGCTTCCTCTTGTTTGAACTTGCCAAGCGTAGGCTAGGTTGTTTCCGCACTTCGGGCATTCTATCTTGACGGTGGGGAGTGTTCTTAATTTTTGTTCCTGTTTTCCTATCACGGCTATGCGCTCTTGAGGAGTGTGCTCTATAACCTTTGGACGAGTGGTTAACTCGGGTGTCGCAGGTTTTGTATAGCCACATTTTGGACATGAAAGCAAAAGAACAGTCTTTTTCCGTTCTTTTTTGCGGGTTGGCGTTAACCTCATTCCGCATTTTGGGCAAAACTCCATGTCGAGTCACACCTATTTTCCTTTTCCTTCATTCGGAGTCTTTTAAACCTTTCTTTCAATGGTTCTCGTGCGTAACTTGGTGTATATTGCATTTCAAGCTTGAGCCTTTTCGACTGTTGCAACTCGTCGATGATCCTACATTCCCTATTCTTTCACTTGTGTTAATCCAGATGCTATAATGTGCGCTACACGTAAAGCCTCGGGAATGTTACTCCGAGTAGATGTTTTCTTTAGAATCTTTTCAGCATCACTTTTGGAGATCCCAGCAACTTGCATGCACACGGCTTCTTCGTCATTTCGTGTATATACTTGGCTTATCTCTCCTGCATTTTCTATTGCTTGCCATCGCTTTTCGTGCTCAGGCAAATTTTCGAGTGCCAACTTTATTTCTGCAAGGTTGGGCTCTTCTCGAGTTACTGTTACAACAGGCAAATTTATTTCTTTGAAAAGCCATTGTATATCTACTACATTGAACCCAGCAAGGGTAATTCCATTTAGCATCACTACTCTAAGCTGTTTGTAATGGGGAGAACTTTTTATCATGAAGGCGATTTTTTCCGTTGCATCCGTCCCGTCGATTTCTACTTCTGTTCGCATAACTCCGTCAAGCCAATATCCACCTCGATAAACAACTCCAACAACATCAACGGTGCCTTCGGTACGTGGAAGGAAAGCCCCATCGTCTATACCTAAAACTCTGATTTCCGGTTTTATACAGCGAAATCGTTTAAGATTCAAACTTACTCCTCTTAAGCCATCCACTTAGCTTTAAATCTTTTTATAAACACCTACTATCAGTGAAACGATAAATACAAAGTGAGTGACCATGTTCACTTTCGTGTTGAAGTATAAGAACCTACGTGAAGTTTTGATGGACCAAAAACTTGCTTCTTTAGGTGACTCTTTCGTGAATTTCATATACTCATTGGTCCTTTCAAAGAGAAAAGAAGAGCCTATCGGTGCTAAGGTTGATAGTCGTATCCTATCTGAAGCCCTTAAAAAGGCAGGTCTAAGAAAATTACTGCCTTCCAGAATTGACAGACATACACAAGCAGATGCAGCGGAGGCTTTGATCGTATATGCTTGGATACAAAATATCATAACAATGAAGGAAAGTGTCAACATTTTGGAACAACATGAGGACCCTGTTGAAGCCTTCTGCACCCTTCTGCTAACAACCACAAAGAAATTAAACTTAACCGATATAAATTTGTAGAATGTTATCTATTAACTACGATTCTGACCTCTTATAACTTTTAAAGGCCTTTTCAAAACTTGTTCTAAATTCTTTATTTTGTGCTCGTATCTTTTTCACCGCGTCCTTTATTGCATCCTCTGGTTTTCGTCTTTTTTTGGTGCGAACATAAACTATAGCATGCGGGAGTAGAGGATGTGGTACGGTGTATCCTGCCATGTCAACTGTATCATCTTCGATAAGAACCTTCTGTAATACGTTACAGAGGGAATGCCCTTCCCCTTCGATGTCGATTTCCAACTCGTTTGAGGTTTTTTTCAGAACTTGGACTTTCATTCTTTTTTCTTCCAGACTAACCTTTATTATAATCCGAAGCAATTTTTCGTTTTTCAATATTCCCGCAGTTAGGACATTGTAGTCCTCGTCTTCCCAAGGTTAGCATATGCCCACATTGCGAACAGAAAGAGTAGATAACCCCAAAGTTTCCTTCTGAAGTTGACAGATGATGCGTTCTGTTCATGGTGCTAATTACTTTGGCCCTCATGATGTCACCGGGTTTACATACATCATACATTATCTCAACGTAATTAGGACTTGCATCGGAAATATGTAAAATTCCCGTGAAATTACCTGAAAGAGCCCTCTTCCCTATTTGGGATATACGTAATACGGCTGATTTGCTCTGTACATCAGAAACTTGTCCCGCAACGATGCTTCCTACTTTGGGAACATTCACTCCACGAATCAAAGGATAGACAGACACCTTTTTATTGAGCATATCTAAGAGCGTGCGTCCAGTGACTTTGGAGTGGATGACACCATCTTCCGTATATGTTCCTGCGCCCGGCGTAAATTCTTCAATGACCCCTAATCGGTCACCGGGTACAACAAATTTACCACTTTTTCTTTCACTTTCATGCATGTGTTTTCCCTTCTATTCGATACAAATCAACCTCAATATTTCGCCTTTCTTTGGTGTGAAACTCGAAGAGTTTCGGAATTGTCATCTCCATATGAAAGATGCCAGTAACTTTTCCACCACGCTTCTCAATAAACCTTTTGATAAACTCTCTGCTACGTTTTCCACTTTTATGAAGAGAGTATATTCTAAAGCCCAGTTCTAAGGATTTTTCCAAGAATGCTCTGTCCGCACTTCTTTTTTGGACGCCGAAAGGTGGATTTTGTAGGACTGTATGAAAATGCCCGCGTAGAACATTGATGTCTGCAGTAATCCAGTTTGTCTTTTTTTCTACTGCTAATTTCCTGGCATTATCTTTCGCTACTTTTATGGCTAATGGATCTATATCGATGCCAAACGTTTCTTTTGCACCTAAAAGTACGGCGCCTAAGGCGAGTCTCCCAGTGCCACACCCCAAATCCACTACAGTCTTGTTAACAATGTCATCGTAGGTGTAGGTAGCCAAGTACAGAATCTCAGCTGCAACTTCTGATGATATCGTGTATTGTTCAAGGTAAGCCTTAGGGTTTGGATGGGGCATAATTTCTGCAATTGTCTTTTCTAGGTCGTGTTTTCGAACCAACCTTTTTTGCATAATTGTTCCCAACTCATCTCACCAAGAACCACTAAAGTTTCATTAGGTGTGAGAACCGGTTTGTGAAACCTTGTTCCGTCATCTACAGATACTCGTGGACAAGCGGTATTTACGAATGCTTCTATACATGGAAACTGTAAAAGCGCTTCTGGCGCGACTTCTTTCAGTGCAAGTAGCGCGGTGCTTCTCCCGTTTTTCTCAAGTTTCTTCTTTATTGCCATAGCTAACCCAAGTCTTCTTTGACCACTTTTTAATCCAATTAATATACCGAACTTTTTGGCTTCTTTTGCCTCAGAGATGCTAGCCCACCTCTGATTGATTATTCTTCTAACTTCTTCGTCAATATTGTAGGCTCTTCTTTCATAGGGGTCAGCAACAATTGTGGACTTTGCTGTGGCTAATGCTACACCTATGGCATGAAATCTACCGCCTCCGATAAGAAGGAACGCTTCAGCCTCCTCTGCGACTGATTTAGCATTGGTATAATCGCAACCGGTTACTTGACCAGCATATTTTACATGTCCTGAATCTCCAATTACAACAGTTTTCCCTGATTTAAGCAGCATCTTCTTTGCTTCCTCAAGTGTATGAACATGCTGAACTATGGTCACTAATCCAATAGTGTTCCAGTTCTTTAGAAGGGGTATCGCCTTTCGCACAGCAATTTTAGGACTGATTTTTGCTCTAGCTTCAATGTAGAGAATTTGTGTCCGTCCTTCCTTGAACATTGGACTGTGACCATAATGGACGATTAGGCAGATGCCTAGATTTTTGGCATCCAATATTGCTAAATCGCAAGCGCCATAGCAGGGGTCGGCTGAAATGATTGCTGTGGCTCCCGCCCGTTCAATTATTGATGCTAGACGTGGACCTTCAGCCTTTAATCCTTCAGGGAGTTGTAAGAGGACTCGTTTGGCTTCTCGTTTTCTTATTTCTTCTTTTAAACGTTTTTCTTCAAGGTCAAAGGTCTTTGTTTCCATTTGGATTTGCCACTGAAATGAGAAAATAAAGATTGTTAGAATTATTTTATGCGTTTATTCCCATTCTGGGAGCCACTCACGGTTTTGCCTAAGCTTTCCAGTTGTGGTGCTGTTTCTAAGTGTTTCAGCTAACCGTTCAAGCAGAAGTTTTTGTTCGATACTTGCTACCAGTTGCCTTGTACGAATAACGGCATCCGCATTTACTGAAACGCTGTCAATTCCGCATCGAACAAGAAATTCGGTGAAATCTGGAAGATTTGAGGGCCCTTCTCCACAGATGGAAACGGTGCGTCCATGTTGGTGGGCTACCTTGATAAGGTGAGCAATGATGCGTTTTATGGCTGGATCTCTCTCATCGAAGTACCCCATTAGCCCCAGTCTTTCTGAGTCCCGGTCAATGAGTAGGATACCTTGTGTCAAGTCGTTAGAGCCTATGGAGAAACCATCGCAGAGTTTAGAGAAGTCATCAGCCATTATAGCGATAGAAGGGGTCTCTGCCATGAACCATATCTGAAAGTCTCTCGAACTCTCAAGTCCCTCTTCCTTAATTATTGCCAAGCATTTTTTGGCTTCCCAAACTGTTCTTATGACGGGAAGCATCACCCATACGTTTTGGAGTTTCCATTCTTCCCTGCATTTTTGGATTGCCTTGCACTCGAGTCTAAACGCTTTTTCGTACCATTTGCTTATGTATCTGCTTGCCCCTCGCCAGCCAAGCATCGGGTTTGCTTCGGTTATTTCATATTTTTCTCCACCCTTTAATTCTCTGTATTCGTTTGTTTTGAAGTCGCTGAATCGTACCACTACTGGGCGTGGTTGTATAGCCCTTGCTACCGTGGCTATTCCTTTGGCTAATTTGTCTATAAACTCGTTTCCTCGTCCAGTCTCTAGCATATATAATGGATGTTCCTTGATGTAACTAGCAAGAATGAATTCAATACGCATAAGACCTATTCCGTCGAAGGGTAGGTTTTTGTATTTCTCGACCATCTCTGGCACGCCGAGGTTCATGTATATTTTTGTGGCGGTTATGGGAGCTTGCTCAAGCATAGTTGTAGTGTTTGCTGCGTTTGGTAATGCTGGTGCAACGGGTTCCTGTGGTTCCTTTATAATTCCTTCGTATACGACACCGCTTCTCGCATCCACGGTGTATCCCTGGTTGGTTTTCATTAGTTTAGTAGCATTCTCGGCTGCAACGATGCATGGTATGCCTAACTCTCGGCTTACTATTGCGGCGTGACAGGTAACTCCTCCTTTGTCTGTAACTATTGCTCCCGCCATTTTCATGAAGGGTACATAATCGGGATTAGTCATGGTGGTAACAAGAACATCGCCCTTCTCCATAAGCTTAGAGGCATCTTCTGTTGTGAACACAACTTTCGCTAAACCAGCACTGATGGCTCTTTTCCCAGCTGCTATTCCCGTAACGATTACCTTTTGCTCCATTTCTGGGATAGAGGGTTTCATCTCCATTTCACTCGATATTCCTTTCGAACTCCACACAGTTTCAGGTCTGGACTGCGTGATAAACGTGTTTTCTGGAAAAGACATGTCTCGGTCAATTGCCCACTCAATGTCTTGTGGCGTTCCATAATGTTCCTCAATTTTCTTGGCAAGCTCGGCAAGTTTGAGAATTTCCTCGTCGGTTAAGCATGACTGTTCTTGTTTTTCAGTTGGCACTTGAGCCTTAATTGTTTTACCAGTCTTTGGGTCTCGAATGCGTTCAACGATTTTCTTCGCAATTTTTCTGTCTATTACTTTGAGGTTTTTTTTGTCTACAACATAGTGGTCTGGTGTGACTTCTCCAGAGACCACGGTTTCGCCTAGTCCCCAGTTTGCTTCAATGACGATTTCGTTCTCTTTACCGGTTACTGGGTTAATAGTAAATGTAACACCTGCAATTTCTGAATTTACCATTTTCTGGACTCCGACGCTGATGAGAACGTCTTCGTGTCGGAAGCCCTGCTGAGTTCTGTAAAAAATTGCCCTGGGAGTGAACAAACTTGACCAACATTTTACAGTTTTCTCAAGGAGGTCTTCGGTTCCTCTTACGTTTAGATAAGTTTCCTGTTGACCGGCAAAGGAGGCGCCAGGCAAATCTTCAGCTGTGGCACTTGAGCGCACAGCCACAAAGGCTTGAGAAGCACTCGCTTTTTTACCAAGTTTTTCGTAGGCGTTTTTTGTAGCTTTTTGGATTTCTTGGGGCATAGAAGTGGATTCTATTAGATGACGGATTTTTTGGGAAGCTTTTTCGAATTGCTTGGGGTTGTTAACGTCAGTGACGATTTCTTTGATGGTTGTGTATATCTTCTCTGCGATTTTTGTCTCGGTGATGAATTTTTTATAGGCGTAAGCGGTTACTGCAAAGCCTGGTGGAACTGGAATACCTGCTCTGAGCATCTCTCCTAAGTTGGCGTTTTTACCCCCAACAAGGGGGATATCTTTTTTACCCAAATTTTCAAAATCAATAACAAGTTTCTCTTTAAAACTCTGCAAGAAGGTTCACCTCGTCTAATCTGAGGTTTTCTCGACATTGATTCGACAAGAAGTGGGCAATTTTGCTCCTCCTCTTTTCAAGGCTTCCTTTGCGAATTCTATGCCGTTTTCGTTGACGTTTACCATTATAACTGGTTGGTTTGCGTTTACACGAGCAGCCGTTCCAATAGGCTTGCCGAAAGCCCTACGCATCCCATCTTGTAAACGGTCTGCATGTGCTCCAAAAATCATTTTATTTTCCCGAAGTATAACATGTGGATACGGCATAATGTTTAAGAGATAATCGTTTCCTAACTTCTCAGAGAGAACCCGATTTGCTGCCACACGTGCAGCTTCTAAGGCGTTGTGACGCATTTGTACTTGCTTTTGGGCGATGAGAAGTGCCTTATATTCAAATTTTTTTGAGGTATCACCCATAGTGAATTTGGTTATTTTTGGCTGTGGGGAGCTTTTGGCATACTTTTTTCTAGTGTAGGCCTGTCCCTTTACCTCTCTGTAGTTTTTTGCTTTCATACCATTTCCCTCAGCATAGGCAGAACAGCTGTATATTTAAGCATTTGTTCGCATCGTCGCTTATATAAGGTATGAATTCTTAATCTTAAGATATCCTTTACAAATGTAACCAAACTCTCTGATGGGGACGAATTATTGTTAACTGTCAGGGCTCGCACGCTAAAATATTAATAACTCCAAAGCCATGTGTAGAGGCATGGAAGAGTGCAAGAGACCAAATTGGGACAGATACTTTCTTGATTTATGTGAAGCTGTTTCGAAAAGGGCGACATGTGATAGAGGAAGAAACGGATGTGTAATTGTAAAAGATAAAAGGATTCTAACTACAGGATACGTCGGTGCGCCTGCAGGATTACCTCATTGTGATGAAATTGGGCATGACATGCGTAAGGTTTTTGATGACACTGGAAATGTTACTCAACATTGTGTACGAACATTGCACGCAGAACAGAATGCGATAATCCAAGCTGCAAAATTCGGAGTATCCATAGAGGGAGCGACACTTTATTGTAAAATGGTTCCATGCAGGTCTTGTGCAATGATGATTATCAATTCTGGTATCAAACGTGTGGTTGCAGAAAAACATTATCACGCTGAAACAGATACTGTGCAAATGTTCAAGGACGCAGGGGTCGGACTCGTTGTAATAAGCGACGATGTGGAAAAATACGACAGACAATGAAAACTACAAAACTTCCATTTAGACTGTTTAGAGACGCTTGGCTTCAATTACGACTAGCGTTTCAAAAGCGACCTTCTCTTTAGCAATAATCTTTGCTTGTAATCCGACTTTCTCGAGAGTTTGCATGGTTCTATCAACATCAGACAGGGTCGATTGCACCAAGAGAAATCTGCCATCCATCTCCAGATATCTCGACACCTCCAACAAAAACCTGTCAATAAGTTCTCTTCCACCAAGTCCACCAGCCCATGCCCTTCCTATCCATGTTTTCTGTTCTCCCTTCTCTGAAGGTAAGTAAGGAGCATTGAAAAGGATTACATCAAACTTTTCACCTTCATTTATGGGCTGGAAAAGGTCCCCTCGTAGTATGCTCATCTTTCTTTCAACTCCGTTGAGTTCTGCGTTCATCTTGGCACAGCAAACTGCATACGGATTTGTGTCTACGGCAATAACGGATCTGCCTTTTTTCGCAGCTAGAATTCCTAATATTCCACAACCTGTACCCACATCTAGCACAAAATCATTTTTGTTGACACGGAGATTTTCTGCGAGAAGAAAGGTGTCCTCTGCAGGTTCGTAAACATTCTCCAAAACGTAGAATACGTGATTGTCAAAGAAGAACTTCTTCATTGGTTTTCCGGACAATTTCATTGGTAAGGGCTCCAAAGTCTTCTGGTGCAAGTTCCCAGACTCTCTTTTGGTGAAAAAGTAAAGAATCCGCTAACCTTATTGCTTCTTTCCCGATTATTTTTCGTTTACGTAAAAAGGGAATAACAGCATTTCTCACTTTCTTGTTTCGTTGAGTAAATATCACCCGCACGAGTTCAAAAAAGGCTTCTTTGTCTTTCACAGTAAAGGGGGGTTTTCTAGGTTTTAAACGCACAACCATGGAGTCAACTCTAGGCGGTGGGTAAAACATTCTTCTCGGTACATGCTCCAAAGGTTCCGTCTCGGCGAAATAATAGGTTGTGACCGTTAGTCTTCCGTAATCTTTGCTTCCAACAGAAGCTGTAAGTCTTTCTGCGAATTCTTTCTGAAACGTCAAAACTGCACAGTCGAATTTCCTTTCCAAAATCCAAAACAACATTGGAGAAGAAATTGAGTAGGGAGGAACTGAAACCACTTTGTTAAAAGGTGGAACTGGAACCTTAAGAATGTCTCCTTCTATCAATTCCACGTTCTCTAAATCGTTAAGTTGCGTTTCTAACACCTTTATCAAGTTTCTGTCGACCTCAACAGCAATAACTTTCTTACATTTTTCAGCAAGCAACCTTGTCAGGAATCCGAAACCAGCTCCCACTTCCAGAATCACGTCTTCACTCCTTATAGATGCATAAGATAACAGTCTTTGCAAAAGGGACATGTCTACAATGAAGTTCTGTCCCAAACGCCTTTTGGGTGAAAACTTGTAAAAGTGAAGTAGACGCCTAACCTCTTCAAGAAGATTCATTGTTTTAGCCATTAGGTTGCCCTTGTGAAGAAGCGATATTTACTCTCCTCAGACAACTCTTCTAAGATTCTTTTTGTGATAAGCTTCGCTGGATTAGGAATATTAGTACGCTGTTGTAGATCTTCAAAACTCTTAAACGGATTCCTTTCACGTTCATCGATAATTTGCCACATGTATTTTTTTCCGATTCCAGGAATCAACTCTAAGGCATGCATTCTGGGCGTTATCGCGTGCGCAGTATTGAAGAAGTTAACAAACCAACTTTCACGGTTTAGCACTATCTTCTCTACCACTATGGGCAGTTCCATTTTGGCAGTTGTAGTCAGTTCATTATAGCCTATTCTACCTATGATATAGGTTATTTGATCTCGCATGGATTTTCCGATATAAACTCTCTGAGACGATTTAAGAACAATTTCTTCCTTTGCAATTGCTTCTAGAAGTGTGAAATATTCTTCTCCAATAACTTGAGCAAGAGCTCCCGCTCGATAACTTTGTCTACCCCCAGGTCTGCCATGGGGAAGAAAATCAAGGATGTACGCGTACTCTTCGTAACGTTTCTCAGATGCTTGACTCATATCTCTCCCTTACCTAGATTTACTCCCTTCTAAAATTTGCATGCAGCACCTCCAAACGCTAGAATGTTTTAGGGTCTCCACTGGTTAAACGTCTTCAAGAAATACACGTAACCTTTGTTTCCTGCCTTCATTGGAACACACTTGACTGCTTATTCATAATAATATCCAATCAATATAATTATTTTGGCATGACATATTTCGAAAGACCAAATAGATTTGAAAGGTTATTCGCCTATTGATAATCTTCTCTTGTTATATTAAGAGCCTTTCAAGTGATACTTATTCACTTTTCCGGTATTTGTTAAGAAAAGCTAGGAGGGATTCTAACCTAGAGGTTTCCACAATTTTGCGTCCTCCAGCTAAAAAGACCCGAATTTCTTCTATGGATTCTGGCATGCAATTTACTATTTGAGCCGCCTCGTCACTACCTAATTCGAATTGTTTAACAAGTTCATCCATTAATTTCTCTGCGGCTTTAGAATCTACCTTGGAAAATTTTGCGGCAAAATCTAACGTTCTTCTTTGAAATTGGTCTAGTCTTTCCTCATCAATCTTTTCTAACACATCTTTTGCTTGCGGCACGGTAAGTAATCGTTCTTTTAACTCTTTCTTGGATATCTTTTATCCCTCTTGATGGGGGTTAATATGTTCGGGGCGCACAATTATTTCTTTAACTGCGTCCCCCTGCTTGACGCTCACGACGTAACTTTTACCTCTCTTATTCGCTATGACACCGATTTTTCCATGATATCTGCGATGGGGCATACCCTTATGAACGCTAGGATCTGTTTTGATTACTATTTTATCTCCTTTCTTATAGTCGTAAAGAATCTTGCTGAGCCCTGATTTCCCACGTTCTCGCGGTTTCCTTCTTAAGAGAGAGCGGGTTTGTGCACGGTAACCTTTCGATTTTTTCATTTCACGGCCTCTCAACAATGCTGAGGACATCTAATTTGAGGGGTTCAGTTTTAACACTGATAATTTCGGCAACGCAAGGCTTTGTTCGACCTTCGTCTCCTGTAATCAATTCTTTAATATATAGCCCTCCTTGACAACGTATCCTCATTTCCGCGCTGTCAGGTGCCAATCTCTTTATTTTTGCCTTATATATGTACTTTTCTCGAATTCTGTCTGCTCTCCGGTGTAACACCCGTAAAGGAGTTTGCTGATGAATGATCGTGTTTGCAAGTCTTTCTTCTATTAACTTCAATTCCTCGTCCGAGATGCTTCGGTCAAACTTGATGGCTACCTTATAAATTTTTTCTGCCATCTCTTTTTTCTTCAACTTTCTTACGGCATCCTTATCTACGAAATGGAGATTCAGAGCTTCCAGTTTCCCCTTTGCTTTTTCGTTGACGACTTCTGTAAGGACTTTTAAGTCGACAAATCGTTTTTTGGGTTTTTTGACTTCTATGATGAAGGGTCTACCATTTCCTAGCATGCGGGCGTCTATGTCTTCTCTTCCAGCTGCATGGAAGGAAGTGTCTTTCCCTTGAGTTGCTTTTAGGATTGGGTTTGCAATGGTTTCTTCGATGGATTCCTGATACATTTTTCCAGTCCAGTTGCATTGAGGGCAGCCTTCTCCTCTACATTTGGAGCAGAACCATTTTGATTGAGGTATTCCACGCACAAGTTTTCTGTATCTTCCAGCGATGTAGAGTGGATTTGCTTGAAGCCTGACTTGCTCTGTGAAGGGGTTGACATAGATTACGATTTCGGGTTTTTTGTATTCGGCTTGTTTCTTTGTTATCTCTGATATTCTTTTTCCGATGTCGCGACTGAACTCGTTTCTCACGCTTTCTCCATGTTCCACTTCAAACTCTGCCTTGAATTCGTCTTCTCTCTCCTCTATTTCAGTCGGCAGTTCAATACCTACTAGAAACGTGTTGTATTCATAACGTTTCAGTTTTCTAACAGAACTCTTCACCAAGTCTTCTAGAAGACCAAAGCGGCCTTCACAAAGATAACAGTTCTTCTTTTCCCCAACTCTCTTTTTCATTTTTTTTAGTATTTCAGCCGCCATGGGAAAGGAGCCGTTTACTGCCAGAGTTTTGAGAAGGGAGATTCCGGTTTTCTTTCCGATAAGGGTGTCTTGGTGACCCTTCATGGTTAAGAGAAGTTTTAGGGTTTCGCCTCTTTTTTGGTCATTTAGTCCGTACCCTAATAGAGCAAACTGCCTCCCTAAACAGTAGTCGCAGAGAGGATGTCTCTTAAGCATTTTCCGCGTCTTTTCAAGTATTTCCATGGGACTTGCCCTTTTCTACATGAGTGAGATTGGAACTTACCTTAATTTCATCCTTGCGGCATCGGAAACTTCTTTCCAAAAAAGGGAAGTCTTTTTCTCCTTAAGGTTTTCATCATCTTCTTCATCATTGAATACTGTTTCAAGAGTTCTTTGACCTCCTTTTCGTTTGTTCCTGAACCTCTAGCCACTCGTCTTACTCGAGAAGATGTAAAGATTTTCGGGTTTTCTCTCTCTTGTGGCGTCATAGATTCGATTATTACTTTCCATTTTTTTAGGCGGTCTTCTGCCATTTCCATCATGTCTTCGGGGATGTTGTAGGAAAAGCCTGGAACTAGTTTTAGAAGATGTCTGAATGGACCTAGGCTTTTCATAGATTCAAATTGCTCATACATGTCAGTTAAGGTGAATCTGCCGCTTAAAAAAGCCCTCATCTTCTTTTCGGGTAGTTGTACCTCTGCCTCGCGAACTTTTTCGATGAGGCTTTCGAGGTCGCCCATGCCTAATAATCTGCCGACGAATCGTGATGGAATGAAGGATTCTATATCGTTGATTTTTTCGCCTGTACCGATGAATTTTATGGGTGCTCCAATGGCGGCGACTGCGGAGAGGGCGCCTCCTCCCCTTGCAGAGCCATCAAGTTTTGCAACAAAGATTGATCCTATGGGTGTAGCTTCATGAAACGCTTTTGCTTGTGTTGCTGCTTGTTGACCTATGGTTCCATCAATGACTAGGATTACTTCGTCTGGTTTGATTGCCTTTTCCAGCATCTTCATTTCTTCGATTAGACTTTTCTCCTCTTTGTGGCGACCAGAAGTGTCGATGATAACAACTTCATAATCATCGAATTTTTTTAGTCCTTCTGAAGCGATGTCTATGGATTTTCTGGCTTCTGGGTCTCCGTGTATGGGAATTTTTATCTGATTTGCTAGTTGTTGCAGTTGTGCGTATGCTCCGGGGCGGTAGGTGTCTGTACAAACTAGTGCTGTTTTTAGTCCTCTTTTTTGGAAGTATCTTGCTAGTTTTGCGGCGCCTGTGGTTTTTCCTGAACCTTGGATTCCAACAAGCATGATGATTTTCTTTTTTCCAGGTTCTACTTTTAATGGAACTGGTTTTTCACCTAGGAAGCGAGTCAGTTCTTCATAGACCACTTTTATTACGTGTTCCCGTCTTGAAACTCCTGGTGGAACCTTCTCTTTAAGGGCTCTATCTTCTATTCGCTTTGATATTTCAAGAACCAGTTTTACATTCACGTCTGCTTGCAGTAATGCCCTTTGAATGTCACGAGCTAACTCTTTGACAGTTTCTTCGTCAACAACCGGAGCTCGAAAGATCTTCTTTAAGGCATCGTAAAGTGATGAACCGAGACGCTCTAAAGCCATAACTTTTCTCCAACTTAAACTGAACTTGCTTTTAAATAAATGTCTGGGTTTTCCACAACTTTTTTATCATTCACAGAAACGTATGAATTAAGGGATAATCCTTGTCTGAAGTTGTTAAAGTAGTTGAAAAGAAGGCAATACCCTCTGATGCAATTATGCTTTATGGACTCCCAGACGTAGGACTTGTTGGACTCATCGCAACTTCCTACATCATATCAGAACTTGATTTTCCAGAAATAGCATATGCAGATTCAGATCTTCTTCCCCCTGTGGTTGTGTTACACAACGGGTTTCCTCACGCCCCCCTACGCATATACGGAGGCAAAAACTTAATCGCAACAATTTCCGAGATGCCCGTTTCTGAAGCCGCCCTCCACCCAGTTATGCGGGCACTAGTCGACTGGGGGCAGTCAAAAAAGGTTAAAATGATGATCTCCATGGGAGGAATACCAGTTCAAAACCGGCAAGACATCAAAGAACCAAAGGTTTATGGTGCAGCATCAAGCAAAGACCTCTTGGATTTTCTGCATAAGAAAGAAGTAGCCATTTTAAAGGAAGGTTACATGGTTGGTCCACAAGCGCTAACCATGCGTTTTTGTGTAGAAAGAAATATTCCCGCTATAGCTCTTCTGGCTCAATCTTTTTACAACTATCCCGATCCAGAGGCAGCAGCTGCCGTGATCAGAGAAGTCACAAGGATTGCAGACATAAAAGTGGATGTTTCACAACTGCTTGAGAAGGGCGAGGAAATTCGATTAAGGGCGAGAGATATCATGAAGCGCACCCAACGGGAACTGACCCAAATGAAGAAGTCACAGGAGTACGACGTTCCATACGTCACGTAGGAGGAGACCGGTACACATGTCTACAAGGCGAAAAAAGCGTTCAATTTTTGAAATAATGCGTGAACACGTAGAAGATCTAGAAGCATTTGCTGACGAACTACTAGAGTCCACTTTAGTGGAACGACCAAGCTGGGACCTTCAGTCGTGTTGCCTTGAACCCCTCTGCAGCGTCCTTGTCTCAGCGGATGAAGTGGTTGTCACCGCCGATCTCCCAAATATTGACCCCAAAAATATCAAGATAGAGGCGGTGAGGGAAGACCTAATCGAAATCACAGCCAAAATGAAAAGAAAACTACACTTCGAGGATTTCGGCATCACCCATCGTCAAGGCGAATTCTCTGCTTTCCGTTGCCAAACCCGTATCCCAGTGCCAGTAAACATTAAACAGATGAAGACTCAGTTTAAACGGGGCATCCTGGAAGTTCATCTACCGAGAAAGAGGGGCTACAGAATCAGGATTGAGTGATCGAGTAGTTGTAAACCTAACGTTCATTAAGTCTTTCTTAAAAACTCGCCTCATTTCTAGTTTATTTTTCTAAATTTTCCAAGGCTGAGGCGACTATGAGAGGAAAAGCAATGGTTGCGTCACAGATCACTGTTACTCCTTTTCCTTCAGGTTTGATCTTCCCCCAACTAATCGCCTCTTCCAACGTTGCGCCACTTAAGCCTCCAGGCTCAGGTCGGTCCATCGTAATCTGAACAGCAGAGTCTACCCCTTCTCGGAACGTGTTTGCGAAAAGTGCGAAATGTTTGGGTAAGCCACCGCCAAGAATGATCATGCCCGCCTTTTTTGCTTCATAAACCACATCCATTAGTCTGTTCACGTCAAGAATAGGATCAATAACAATTTTTTTGTCTTGCCCAAAAACCCACAAGTGAAAACCTGCTATAGAATCGATAAAGGCTGGACATATAATGGGAATATTTTTTCTTGCCGCGGTGGCGAGGATCGAGTCGTCATCTTTAATTTGTTTCCCGATTTCAAATAGAAGTTCTGCTATGGACATGTGTTCTCTTTTTTCTTCAGGTATGGTTTCTAGGATTCTGAACATCCATTTTTCCAGATGCTGGAAGGCTTCGTGGTGGATATAGATGTCGCCGATTCTTCCAATGTTTTCGTCTTTCAGTTTTTTATCTTCAGCAAAAAATGAGCCTTTCATATGTTTGTGGCCTAACGCTTCTACCATATCGTGAACCATGTTAGCTCCAGTTGTAACAACAACATTCACATATTCCTGGTCGATTAGGTCACGTATGATTTTTCTCAATCCAGCGGGGACTAGGGCTCCGGCAATTGTTAAAAAGACTGTGTAGTCTGGGTTGCTGAACATTTCTGCTGTCAACTTAGCTGCTTCTCCGATTTTTCCTGCGCCAAGGACACCAGCCTCCCTCATTTCGGTTGTTAGTTCGCTCACGCTCATTCTTGGTCGTAATTGCATCTGTTTAACATTTCTCAAACCTTTCACCTTCCAACCATTTTCTAGATCTGAAACTTAGGTAAGTTCCATAAAACAATAAGGATTCTAACCTTTCGTCCTCATTATCCTTGTTCTTCCCAAAATTTGCCAATATTCAACTTCAACGCCAGAAGTAAGCTTTGACTTTAACTCTTCCTCTTCGGGTAAAGGGGTTTCAAGCATTTCATACGTTTCCAAGTCCATAACTTGGACAGAAGCGGGTAACAATGATATAACTTGGCCTGCTCGTTTTTCGATCATGGGAACCTCTGTCTGAGAGCTAACAGGCTTGACAAAACTTCGTTTGACCCCATCGAACACTCCGATGGCAACAATTCTGGCTTTTGCTGAGCCATGCTTCCCCGGCTTCGACTTTGTGTAGTCAACAATTCGGCAAGGTTCATTGTCGACAATCACATAACTGCCAACTTTGAGAGCTCCAATTTCTGCTGGTTTACTCATCTTTCATTCGCCTCTTTTAGGCAATTTTTACAAAGAGTTTATCTTTAATAACTTATCGCTTATGATACATTCAGAGATTAGGAGGGCATTAAGGCTGTTTAATGTTGTTGGAGTTGTTTCACGGACAGACCGTAAAGAAGCACTAGAATTCGCCAAGAGGCTGATAGACCAGCTAGAAACTAGAGGAATCTCATTTTTTCTTGAACCACAATTGGCAAAGCACCTCAACAGAACAGCCGCCGCACTGCCACTAGAAAAAATGAAAGCAGACCTCATCGTTACAATAGGTGGCGACGGCACCATATTACGAACCTGCCTCACAATTCCCAAACCCGAATCCCCAATCCTCTCCGTCAACATGGGCGTACGGGGCTTTCTTACAGAAGTCTCAGCAAAAGAAGGTTTAGTTGCTTTGGATAGGTGCTTAGAAGGAAGGTTTAGTTTGGAACGTTACATGAAACTTGCATCCTTTGTTGGCGAAACTAGACTGCCTGATGCATTAAATGAAGTTTTCATTACGTCGTCTGCTCCTGCCAAGATTTTGTATGCAAAAATATGGAAAGATGGTGTAGTGGTGGCTGAATGCCGTGCAGACGGAATAGTAATTGCGTCTCAAGTTGGTTCAACTGGATATTCCTTATCTGGAGGAGGCCCAGTTCTAGACCCTGAATTAGATGCCTTCGTTTTGACGCCGATTTGCCCATTAACGGTTTTTCACCCAATAGTCTTTTCCACAAAATCAACGATCAGTGTAGAACTTCTAAAGCCAAAAAGGGCAATTGTCGTCTTGGATGGTCATCTTCAGAAAGAAATGGAACCAAAGAGAAACCGCATAACAATCACAAAGTCTGAATATGAAACATCGTTTATTCGATTTAAAGAGGACTTTTATCATCGTCTAAAGGGGAGACTCCTCTTCCCAACAGGTGAAAAACACTGAGTGAAAAAGAGAAAATAATTATCCTTGACACGTCAGCGTTTATCGCTGGCTTTGACCCTTTTTCAATTCAAAATGAACAGTATTCAGTTCCAATGGTGGAGAAGGAACTTTTTTCAGAATCTCTATCATGGACACGGTTTAATGCAGCGGTTGAAAACAAAAAATTACATATCAAAGAGCCGAGTGCAGATTTTGTCAACAAAGTCAAGGAAGCATCCAAGATGGTTGGGGACATCTCCTTCCTTTCAGAAGCAGATTTACAGGTTTTGGCCTTGGCTCTAGAAATCAAGAATGAGAGACAAACTCCATTGATTGTCACAGACGATTACTCAATTCAGAACGTTGCGAATCAGATAGGTGTAGGATTTGCTCCCCTCATGACATTTGGTATAAGATTCCGCCTACACTGGATTCGTTACTGTCCTGCATGCTACCGAAAATATCCTGCAGACTACAAATTCAAAAAATGCAAGATCTGCGGAACCAAACTTAAACGGAAACCACTAAAAAAGACATCTATTAAAAAGATGGAGTCGAAACAGATTTGGTAGAAACTAAGACCATATATTTCGAGAGACCGGGAAAGGAAAACACTGAAACCATGCTGAAGTTGGTTAAGGAATATGCGGAAACCAAGGGAATAAAAGACATTGTAGTTGCCTCCACCACCGGCGAAACTGGAGTGAAAGCCTCAAGAATTCTCAAAGACTTCAACGTGGTGGTTGTTACACATCACTTCGGCTTTCGACAACCAGGCCTACACGAGCTACTAGAAGAAAATCGCAAGAAAATTCTCGAAAACGGTGCCAAGATTTTCACAGCAACACATGCCTTAAGTGGAGTTGAAAGGGCCATACGTAAGAAGTTTGAGACGGTTATGCCCTTAGAACTTATCGCTCATACTCTAAGGCTTTTTGGTGAAGGCACTAAGGTTTGTGTTGAAATTGTTATTATGGCAGTTGATGCCGGGTTGATTCCTGAAGATAGGGAGGTTATAGCAATAGCTGGGACTGGACATGGAGCAGACACTGCTTTGATGATAAAGTCTGCGAGTGCGTCTCGCTTTTTTGATCTAGAAATAAGAGAAGTTATAGCGAAACCCAGAACCAAAGAAGAGTAAATCGACTGCTATATTACAATAGAAAAAGAGAGGGAAGGGGCTTAGCGGACGCCTACGATGTTTATTGTTTTCCTTTTCCATTTGATGACAGCGACCATGGTTGCGATAGCAACAGTTGTGACAATAAGAAGCACTACAAGATTCAGAGATATGAGTGAGGGAACTTTTTCTATTCCTAAGGAAGGGTCATGTTCCAATGTTTGGTTGCCGAAGTATTCATACCCGATGAAGAGCCGCATGTGATGACCAGCAGAAATGTAAGCTGCCTTCACAGGAACCACGTTAGTTACATCGCCTGATACTGGATCGATGTGAAGAGCTGAAGCCACGAACTTAAAGAACCCTGCGATTGTTCCATCGGTTTTTGCAAGATGAACTCGATAGTTTTCCTGAATCCTTTTCTGTACCGTTATAGGTTGTTCATCTTCAGTTAATGTTTTATTCTCTACCACTGACGCGGTTTTGCCTTCAACAATCATGTTTTGAGCGTTTGACATGGTTTCAATGTTTTCTGGATTGCTTTTAGCGAGTTCCAGCTTTGTGATGTTGATTGAAGAAAGGTTTACCCACAAAGCCAAGCTAGCTTTACGCTTCGGAATTATTATGTCATATTCTGCAAGTTGGTCTATCAGATCATTTATCTTGTCAACATTCCATTCCCAATGTCTGATAACCAAGTCCATTTTTAATTCGCCAGCATCAACGGTGTAGGTGTAGTTGCCATGCGCACTTTCTGTTGTTGGCTCGTAATAGAAGCGGCAACGTATGATTATATTGCCCTCTGCAAATTCGAAACGCGGCTGATGAACTTCGACTAGAGTGAAGTTGAACCCCACGCCAATAACATTTTCTTCCTTTGTGATGTTAGAGGGACCAGACAGTTCCCACCGACCAATATTGAAATGTAACATGGGCAAATGCCAATTATTCAAGGCATTTATTACACGGTTGCGGAGAAGTGCAGGGAGATTGTTTTCTTTGGGACCGATGAATCTTTCTCGTAGTTTCTCAGCAACTGCCTCGTATATCCTTTTGTAGAACGTATTGTCATAAGTGAAATATTCAATTAGTCCTTGATATTTGACAACGTATACTCGGCTGGCATTGTCTGTGTACCACCATAGGAATGTTGGATGTTTGCCTCCAGCTGGAAAGAGTATATTTATTTTCTCGGTGTTTAGTAGTAACCAGTTGTTGTCCAATGTTTCTACTGTGGCTGGTGAAAGTTTAGTACTAGTATCCGCTATTGAGGGACATACTGCTAAAGGAGTAACCAATGACATCAACAGAACCGCCAAAAATGTCGCTGCAAACGATTTTCTCGTCATTTTCAAGGTTTTTTCACCAAAAATAACTTGGAAATCGCCTCTTTTAAGAGAATTGTTTCGAGAAAAATAGAACTTTGGTTTAGAAGTGTTCGAGAAAGCTCGAACTTTACGGAAAACGCCCAAGAAACATTAGTAACATAATGTTGAGGTATAGAATTATCATGCTTATCGTGATGGATTTGTCGAGACGTAGTCCCTTTCCAAAGCAGAATGCAGACGAGATGAGCAGGAGACTCCAAACTTGAAACAGCAATAAGAAATATCGGGTGTACTCGTAGGAGACAAACAACAGAAAGTACGGAAATATGGAGAGTGGAAACGCCGCGATGCCCAGACAAGTGAATAACTGCAATTCGTTTCCAGTTCGCTTGTATAGTATGAAGATGATTAGATCGGAAAAGAGGAAGAGACCTATCCAGTTGAAGAAAAATAGTGCTATCACTGTCTCGAATTCATAAGCGGTGTAGGGAAAGTAGAAGAAGAGGGCGGGGTCGAGGTTGGCGACGGCTGAGCCAAAAGCGCCAATAACCAAGACAACAATAGCTACAGGCAAAAGAATCATGGGTTGAGTTGTACGTGTAAAGATTGGAGAGAGGAAAAGGTAGCGTCCGAGGCGGTGGCCCAAGGCTTCGCCGATATCTAACATGGGTGGCAGGCTCTTATCTTTTAATGCTTTGTATAGGAGACGCCCACGGTCATTAAGCATGTACTTCCTCTGTTTGTCTTGGGTTAGGAAGTTGGAGAGCATGTCGAGATGGTAGTACACTGTGCCAATGCCTAAGCGTAGTGTTTGTTTCAGTTCCTTGAAGCCGATTTTTTCTTGTTGGCCTAGGATTTCGATTATTTTTCTGCGGTTTGGGTCTCGTAGTAGTGTGTGGTAGCGAGAGATGTCTTCCTCCACAGAGTCCACCGTACACTTCCATGTCAATATTAGTATAGTTATTTATTTTATGAATTACCTATCCAAAAAGGGATTTTGCCAGATATTTTTCATTCTTTGGTTTTGGTGTGCCATTCCTCTTTCAGGATGTCCATTATGATGGCGTCGTGGTATTGGCCGTTTATGAAACGGGCTTTTCTTCTTTTTCCAACATCTTTGAAGCCGACTTTCAGGTAGCATTTTTGGGCTCGTTTGTTGAAGTCGAATGTTTCGAGTTCGACTCTGTTGAGGTTTAGGTTTCGAAAAGCGAAGCCTAGGATTAGGTTCATTGATTCTTGTCCATATCCTTTGCCCCAATATTTTGGATTGTATATGCTTATTCCTGTCATAGCGGATCTGCTCGTCCAATCGATATCAAAGAGCCCTGTTCCACCTATGAGTTTGTTGTCTACGATGGTTTCGATTGCGAAGGTGAAGACTTTTCTTTCTTGGCGTTGCTTCCATGTGTTTCTGATCCATTCTTCTTCGTCGTTGCGACTAGCAGGACCTCTATCTACACTTCCAAGGAGATTTCTTAGTTCCATGTTGTTCCAGTGTTTCATGATCTCGTCGAGATCTGAGAGTTCAAAGCTGCGGAGGCGAACTCTTTTACCTTCAAGCATCTTCGACACCAGAAAACCGTAAACAACTCTCGTCATATAAAGATAAAGGCGCCGGGAAGGGGATTTGAACCCCTGTGAGCCAAAGGCTCACTGGATCTCGAGTCTGCCCCTTCTAACCCAGAGGTCCAAAGAGTGTCCAGCGCATTACCACTCTGCCATCCCGGCACATCCAAACCTCAAATCCCCTTTCATGTGTAAAAGCATTTTGTCATCACTCTGCTACGAATTTGACAGAATTCAAAGCAATGCCTATTTCAAAATCAGAGACTTGATTTCTAGTTTCTCTCCCTGCTAGACGAGTCTATACCCGTCTCTGTCTCCCCCCTCTATACTAGACCCAGACAGACACACTATTAAGCAGTTTTTGGCATAACCAAATCCGCAATATCAACACCAGCATCAAAAATCCGTCCAAGAAAAGAAACAACAGCCAAAATGTGAGGAGCCGCCTCTCCAGACAAAGAACTCACAACATCCTCAGCCTCCTGAAACATGGAAACAAACCTCTCACGCCCCTCTACCCTCAAAGACTCAGCCAAAGCAACATCTCTACCAAATAAAGCTCTCAAAGCCTTCTCGTGGGCATCAAAAACAAATCCATGCAACTTCGTAACAGCTCCCGAAACATCCTTCCCCAACTTTAGCCCTTCTAATCCCATCGCTTTCTGAGCAACCATCACAGACTGATCACCAATCGACTCAACTAAACTCGCAACTAAACGATAATCCAAACAATCAATAGGTAAAATCCCCAACTTCTCACTCAAACCCGGATTCTGAATAACAGTACGCAGAATACGAACCAAGAGAAAATACAAGCGATTGACTTCATCATCCCTCGCAACAACATTCTTTGCCAAATGTACGTCACCATCAACAAGAGCAGTCACAGCGTCCCTATGCATACCAGCAGCAATAGAATACTCACGTCTCAAAATCTTCTCAGGTGGATAAGCGGAAGGCTCCAACAAACACTGCGCGACAATCCGCCTATAGTCCTCCTCAACAATCTCCAAACCAACCAAACGCCTAACAGTCTCCTTAACCCTTTCACGATCCTCAACAGTAATCCGCTCCTTCCCCTCAACCCTAACAATGTCATAACCTAGCAAGTACTTCCCAATGATCTCACGGTAAAGAAGAGGCCCCGGCTTAACAACAGCCACCTCAGGTGCCCGCTCAACTTCATACTTGGCATCAACAACCAATCGCCCATCAACCCTCTCAGAAACCGAAACTACAGATCCTTTACTAATTCCACTACGCTCAGCCCAACCTTTGGGCAAGCAAACAAAGAAAGTTCCACCACTCGTCTCCTGAACCTTACGAAGATCCACAGCAAACCCTCAAAAGGAAATATTAACACATCTAAAATAAGAATCTATCATTTAAAGTTGGCAGGCAATGTCAGAAACAAAAGAAAACATCCTCATAGGTACAGTTTTAGCAGAACACTTTCGCTTAAACAGAAAAACCCAATTCATAGAAAACACTATAGAAAACCATACGATCATTCCACTAGAAAGCGACTGGAGGAACATTCAACTGTGAACGAAAGATTACAGAAAGCTGTCTCTTCTATAATAGCAGCAGGATTCCAACTAAACACTGATGCCTTCAATTTTTTGAACACGCTACCCCAGACAGAAGACATTCTTAGGTTAGCAGAAGAAACCATTAAAAAGATAAGAATCACGTCTGAAAAACCTTTGTTCATAAGTCGAGATTTTTTAGAGAAAGTAGCAAAGGAAATTCTTCCCGAAGAGAAAGAACCTCCATTAGCTCTAACTTTACCACCCATGACAGATATGAAAAAAGCTTTTCATGCCTATGCGAAAGATATTGACGCTGATATGAAAGTAATTGACGACCCAACGGACAAAATATGTGCAACTGGTGTCATCGAGGAATATTTAGGATATTTTCAAGATCGCTTCAGAAAATTACGAAAGATTCTCAGAAAAAGAATGGATGCGAAGGATGCAATGTCCATCTCAGAAGCACTAAAAGCTCCAACTAACTCAAAAGTTAAGATTATCGGAATGATCACAGAGAAAAGAGAATCCAAGAAGAAGATCTTTCTACAAGTCGAGGACCTTGACACAAACATCACCGTACTAGTGTCACCAACAACAAATCCAAGCCTTGTAGAAAAAGCACAAATGTTGTTACTTGACCAAGTCATATGCATAATTGGTTTCAAAGGAAAAAACGATTTACTCATTGCGGAGGATTTCATTTTACCAGATATCCCCAGAAAGAAGCCACAGGGAGCCTCAATGCCAGTTTACGCAACCCTTATCTCAGATCTGCATGTCGGAAGCAAAAAATTCATGCAAGAAGCATTCAAGCGTTTTCTGCTTTGGCTAAACGGAAAATTAGGAAACGAAAAAATGAAACACATCGCAAGTCACGTCAAATATGTTATTGTTGCCGGAGATCTCGTAGATGGGATAGGTGTCTATCCAAGGCAGATAGAGGAACTGGCGATCAAGGACATTTACAAGCAATACCAAGAAGTGGCGAGTTTCATCGAGCAAGTTCCTGACTACATAGAATTGTTAATCATCCCTGGAAACCATGACGCTTCTAGAAAGGCGTTGCCTCAGCCAGCCATACCAAAAAAGTATATAGAACCTCTACTGGAAGCCAGAAAGGTACTCTCCTTTGGAAATCCATGCACCCTAAGCCTTCACGGAGTGGAGTTTCTTTTATATCACGGGCGAAGTTTAGATGACGTCATAGCAGTTGCTCCAAACATGAGTTTTCACACGCCTGACAAGGCTATGAAGCTGCTTTTGCAAAGCAGGCACTTGGCACCCATTTACGGAGAAAGAACCCCCATAGCCCCGGAACTAGGAGATTACTTGGTAATAGAAAGAATCCCAGATGTTTTTCAAACAGGACATGTACATGTACAAAGGCATAGCTTATACCGAGGAGTTCTAATCGTAAATTCAGGTGCTTGGCAGGAACAAACAGAATACCAAAAACGTATGGGACTTCTACCCACTCCAGGAATTGTGCCAGTTGTAAACCTTCAGACATTGCAGGTTACATCACTAGATTTTACGTCGCCACTTCTGTAAGACCATGTGCAATGAGTCTAGCAACTCGAATGGGTTCCGGAATTCTGCAGCAGGTGGCTAAGAAACGTAATAACCGTTCCGCCCAGTCAAGTCTTGTTCTCTCCACAATTTCCACATAAATAGGAGGTTCGTTAATCATCGAAACAACCTCATATACTGGACCTATCTTCTCAAAAATACTCCAGCGAATACACCAGTCTTTGAAGTGCTGGCGCAAAGCATTCTTTACACTTATGTTATTAGGTTTTGTCCTCGCAACCATAATTACTGGCTTCTCAAATTCTTCAAAAATAGACACAAAATCGACCAGGTTAAAACCCGCAAAGGAAACCCAGGCTAATATAACAGCATCAAAAGACCACTTTTGAAGCATCTTCAAAAGCTTCTCAGTGGCATCCAAACCATCAACCGTTATTTTATCAAACTGAAAATCAAAAAACCATGTTCCAACAAACAAAACATTCACAAAAAGAGCTTTTGAGACACCATAACCTTTAAGGAACCCACCATCCTCAACCCCGACCACCCGAAATTGTTGAAAGACATTTTGGTGCATAACCGATCAGACAACCAAATCTATCATCAGAGGCAAACACTTCCCTAATAAGACTACGGGCAACGCTTAAACGGATTTTTCTTGTGCGTCCATAACGCCCCATACTGACTACTCGGGTATTTAACAATCCTATTACGTCCAATTCGTTAATCAAACTGCTCACACGCCTTTGTGTCAAGGGTGAGAGACCTAAAAGATCGCAGAGTTCACCGTAAATCTCATAGATATCACCTGTAACTGCAGAACTAATCTTTACCTTACCTAAAAGGTAAACACTGCACAAGACAAGTTTTGAGTGAAGAGGAAGATTTTTCAAAGCTTCCATGGTTCGATCGTGTTCAATCCTTCTTTCAGCTTGCCGTATATGATCTTCAACCACCTCAGAAGAACCTTTACGCTCAGCTACTTCACCAGCAACACGAAGCAAATCCAACGCACGCCTCGCATCACCATGCTCTGCAGCTGCAAGAGCGGCACACAAATCTATTGCGCCCTCAAGCAACGCCCCCTCCTGAAATGCAATCCGAGCACGATCCGAGAGAATGTCACGCAGTTCAGCTGCATCGTAAGGCCTAAAAACCATCTCTTCTTCATTCAAGGAACTAAGGACCCTCGGGTCTAAGAATTCTTTAAACCTGAGATCGTTAGAAATTCCTACTATGGAAGTTCGACTTGAGTGGAGATCCTCGTTTATTCTCGTTAACTCATAAAGCAGAACATCTCCTCTAGTTCTTATAAGGGCGTCAATTTCGTCTAAGACAACAATGAAGAGTAACTTGTTCAGATTCAAGCTTTTTTTAAATCTATCAAAGACTTCTCCAACAGCCAAGCCAGTAAATGGTACCTTGAAACCAAGTGCATCGCATAAATTTGAAAGGACCCTGTATTCTGTGCCAGTTAATCGACAATTAACGTAACAAATCTTCACAGTAGCGCCGAACGATTGGGCTCTTTGAGCAAGGTTGTTCAGCACAAATTTCACAACTGCAGTTTTTCCCGTGCCAGTTTTTCCATATATGAACACGTTTGAGCAACGTGACCCCTGTAGAACAGGGGCAACAATCTCTCCAAAACAACGAATCTGCTCTTCTCGATGTGGAAGCTTCTCTGGAACATAGTCGTGACGTAAAACATCTCTGTTCATAAAAACGGTGGAGCCTTTCAAAAATCTTTGGAAAACATCGTCTAACACAGTGTGGCTAGTATGATAGGTCATGTGTGTTTCCTCTCTGAAAATGCAATAACACTGCAGAATCTCCAAAAGAAAATAAGAAGTGCCATACAAAAAACTAAACACGGCTCACAAAAACCTAAAGAAAGATGTGAAACAAACGTGAAGAAGAATTTTTGCGTGTATTCTGCTTCACTTCTAGGATAACAGTCTTCGTAGAGATCCACCCCTTCGTTTCCTTTGGAATAGCTTAGGGATAAAAAAGTGATATTATTCCATTATTAAAGGAATAGCATCCATGGATTAATGCCAATTTTTTAATTATAACTATTCTTGTAAAACGTTTTGGAGTTAACTGAACAACTTTTTTCATACGGCAATTTTTTTCTTCTTTTGTATAGAAGATATGCAGTGGAAATTAAGGGGTGGTGGATTTTATATAAACCGTTTTTGAGAACATACTACTGGCGTTCTTAATCCTTCCTGCATCTCAACTATGGTTTGAATTGAACTGTTTTTTCTGACATCTCTTAACATTTAAGTGAAGAATGGTGAAATTGAATATTTAAATGGAAGTATTTTCCCTTCTTTTCCTGAATTTTACTTATTCTAGCGCTATTTTTTGTAGAGCCAAGACCCCTTGCCTTCTTGTGGAGAATTAATAGCAGTTTGTTTCTCTTCCTCTTTCTTTCTTTGCAGTTGGAAGTGAACTTTGTGAAGTTGATAAGGTAATTTTTCTGCCTATTTTTGCTTTTGCAACTCGTTTTTATCCGTTTTAGTTTTATCTCTTAACCGTAACTTCTATAACTTGTGAAGTGTTAAGTTGTAAAAGATTTGTCTTGATTGGTGTAGGTGAATGCCGGCTAGAAAAATGCGGGTAGAAGTCTTTGATGAAAACGGAAACCGCTATACCGTGACGTTTCAAGGACATGTGACAAAAGACAAAGCCCTTCGCCTACTTGACATCGTGGAGTTGCTGGGAGGTATGGCAACATCTGGTTCTGAGCTGGATCAAAAGAATCTCGAACTGTCGAAGTTTGACAAGCTCCGTTATATTATTAAGGAAAATTTTCCAGTTGTTTGGTTTTCATCTCGGGATGTTCAATCTCTGTATGAACAGAAACTGAAAGAACCAGTTAGTTTAAGTACGGTTTCGACTTATCTCTCCCGAATGACTGACCGCGGTTTCCTTGTCAAGAACAAGATGTCCAATCGTCTGCAGTATAGGCTGATAGCTGATATATTGCGGAGTACATTAGGTTTTGTGAAAGGTAATAAATAGTAGTCAATTTTAAAGATAAATGACATTTCAGCTCGGAACAATATACGATCGTACACGTTTCTTGAGGTAGAACTTGAATGAGCAAAATAAGCGAAGATTTGGCAGAAATGAAAAGGAAACTGAAAGAATACATGGATAAAGGGCGTGCAATCAGTTACCATGAGTTGAAGGAAGAACCCGTGATGGCGGTTAAACTCGATGGTTCTAAGATTAAACCTTTGCGGAAGATGCATAGTTGCGGATTGCATTTCCTAGCAGTGGACTGTTCAACAAGGACATTGAAGAGAGCAAACTACTGGGGTGTCTATCTTCTCCGTTCTGCATTTGCTTTGGTGAAAGGACGAGATGTAGACTGGGGCTATAAAGAGAGAATATGCACTGTAATTGGAGATTCACACAAACGTGCTATTTCCTTGCGGTATGAAAGACTTGAGTTAGAGAGTGAAATGGCGCTAAAGCTGCTTAACGCCCTAGATATAAGGGATATAGGGAATCTAGGGCGTAGTAAACACACGGATTACGCCCTAGATGCAGGAGATTATCTCCTTCTCGATGGTGTCAGCTTTTTCGGTAAGAAAAGGGGTTTTAGCGTGTCGTTATATGAACTGTGTAAAAAGAATGAAATTATGCTTCTAGCCGTAAGTAAACAGTCTTCAGCACTTCATGATGAAACAGGACGTGATTTTATGGCATCAGTATACCTGCTCTCGTCTTACCCTATATGGGTTTACTATCCTGCTGGAAAGGCGAACACTGATAAACATTTATACGGAGATACTTCCGTTGTGAAGTTGTGTCAAGATAGTCCACGTTTTTTCCGTTGCGATATTATGGAGTATTTAACTAACCGCGAAGTAGACGAACTTCTTTCTCCACTTACTTTTATCTCAGAAGATCCTAGGTGCCTTGGATATCCCGTTCCACTTTGGCTGGCTCACGACTTTTCTACGCCCTCCGACTCCATGCTACTTCACTATTATACCCAAGTTGAGGAAACGCTGGCTAGCACCGGATTGTTGAATGTACTTCGCGTTGAAGAACTTTCATGTAATTTTCCAGACGAACTTCACGGTGTTAAACATCCATTTCAATGGGAGTGGATTGAGCGTGTCTGAACCCGTAGGGTTTGTCCGTGAAGTAAAAGGAGATAAGGTTTCTTTCTTCCTCAATAAAGGAACTAACCTTTCATTTGGTCAGATAGTTAGGATAGATTCAGAGAACAAAAGCTTCTATGCACGTATCGTGGACGCCGGGAGTTCTTCCACGCTGAAAACGGACGAACAGCTTCGTGAAGCAGAGGGAAAGGAATCATTTGGACCTTACTCCAGCTACAGACATGTTGATGCGATTCTTTTCCTTGAAAAAGGTACCGGAAAGATTCGTTCCCCAACTTTTAACCCTGATTATATGGACAAGGTACACCCCGCCAGCCATGAAGACTGTTCAGTTTTGAGACTTTCAGGGGAGTTGGAGATAGGGCGTTTGCGCTCCGGAGAACAGGTGCTTGGTCCCGTGGGCGTAAGTTTTGAGGCTATACCTCTGATGATGGGCATGTTCGGAATGACAGGGTGTGGGAAAACGAATTGCGAATTGATGCTCAACGCTCGAATTATAGATTCAAGTCCAAGTACTACGGCTCTCATTTTCGACTTTGCGGGTCAGCTTCTAGAGGGGAAAGGAATAACGCCTCAACGGGGCCTACGGAATCATCCACTCTTTCACACCAAGGTTCGTTACTACTCCGCTAGAGAAAAAAAGATGCTTGTTGGTCTGTATACCATCCATCCCTACAAGCTTCTGACGCTCTTCCCCGACATCACGCAGCATCAAGTCAGACTTGCTCAAAAGCTCTACAAGAGTTTAGGAAGAACTTGGATTGAACAGTTACGCGAAGCCTATGTTAGAGAAGGGTATAAAGGAGTAGCTGGGCTCACTGACTATAAGAGCAAATCTGTGATAGATGCCCTTATGCTAAAACTTTCAAGTCTGTCTTCAAACCTCTTCCCACCATCCGACTACAGTTTCGTTGATGATGTAATTCAAAATTTGAGCAAAGGCGTCACCTGTCTCATCGACATTTCAGGGATCAGTTTCGAGGAGCAACACCACGTGACATGTCTCACAGCTTCTAGCGTCGCCTTTCATTATAAACGTATGTGGGAAGGTAATTTTGAGGAGTGGAAAAAGCTTCCAACCCTTCTAATAACCCTAGAAGAGGCCCACGAGTTCCTTGACCCCGCTCTACCCAAAACAATATTCTCCGACATCGCCCTAACATATCGTAAATATCGCGTTGGCCTGAATGCGGTAACTCCGCGGCCTTCAAGAATAAATCCTAACGTCTTCGCTGAGCTTTGGACCAAGGTTATTATGAAGACGGAATTACGTCGTGACAGAGACTACCTAACCCAAAACACGCCTTACCTTGAGTACAGCGACACCGAGATAAAGATGCTGGACGTTGGCGAAGCATTGCTTATTTCTGAGCCGAAAATTCGATTCGCGGTTCCAATAAAAGTCGTTCACTATCCAGAATATCTGACGGAAAAATCAGGAGAAGTTGATTATAACCTTCCGTCATCAAGATCACTTTCTGAGATGGATGAAAAACTTCGAAGAATTCGCAGAGCAGGGGAATCCTTAGGGTAATCTGATTGTAAACCTTGGAATTCTTTATCGTGGTTCTGGAGTTTTCCTCAAGATTTTCCGCATCGCGTCTTTAATGCTATAAGAATAGGGGATTTTCTGGGTGCTTCGTTCCAAGTAGCCTCTTTCATATAGGTTCTTCATTAAACGAGCCGTGTGCTCTCTGGTAAGCTTTATCCTCTCCTTTATTTCTGGAGCGGTTTTCCTTCCTTCTGTTGCAAGAGCTTCTAGTACATCCAGCTCCGTTTCTGTTAGTGAAGCCAACGCTTTCTCTCTCCTTATCGGAATAGCTGTCTTTATTTTTGTTTCCTGTATTGCAGAAACCTGGGGTTTTAATTGTTCAAACGTCATAACTCGCTGGTCAATACGCCTCTGACCATTGATTAGATCATCAATGTTTTTTCGCATCTCTTCCAACTGCGCCGAAAGCTTCGGCTCTAATCCTGAAACCTCTTCAATTTTACCTGCAAGTTTGCTCAATTGACCAGCATGGTCTTCTACCTTCTTCTGAATCCTCTTGTTTTCTAAAAGCAACACTCTAGTTTCATTGGAGACAGCTGAAAGTTCTTGCCTCTCCCCCTGAATGTCTGCATTGAAACTTACGATGACGTCACCAACAATATCTTTCGCCTGTTCATATTTACTCTGAACTTTTCTTATTTCCTTGTAATATAGGGTAGAGGCTATTATCGTTACAAATAATAGAAAAATTGCAATCAACAAAATTAGATCGAACAATTAGAAGTCTCCTCCAGAGGGTTTAATATTACTGTGACTTGAACGTGATCGGTTGTGATTTGCATAAGACATCACACATCACGTTATGCTTAAGGAAACTTAAAGATTATGGTGATTAAGAGCCTATTACCTAATGTGACATCACAAGTCACAGCGATGACAAGAGCGTAAGGTGGTAGTTGTTGTTTAACATGAGAATTAAAGAGCACGCACATAACCCCTAAAGCCCGTCAAGACATGGTTATTTCTAAGCCTATTTTGTAAAAAAGAGGCAAAATGGTTCTCCATTTACATAATGGTGGTTTACGAATTGTGCAC